>JACDJC010000500.1_pt1 | contig 45030 bp, 34 predicted proteins | sample 7454191 | NCBI WGS metagenome assembly JACDJC01 (sample SAMN14253291, study PRJNA609438) | sludge metagenome | isolation source: sludge after 25d culture with pyrite and EDTA | collected 2018-12-20
CACATTCTTGGCCAAATCGATGGCTATGGCAGTAAGCTTTTTCATGGGCTCGCCCTCGCGTGACTATGTTGGTAGCGCTAGCTCACCACCATTGGCACCGCGATGCCTGAATGCGCGGGGGCGAGTCCATGCGATTACCATTGCCACGCCGCAGGACGGGCAGTGCCCTACCATTGCCGCGCCGTAGGGCGGGCACTGCCCGCCGGCTCTTGCCACGCTATTCAATCGAGAGCTGATCAAGAGACAGCAACGGGAGAGGGGCTTTTGACAGCTCAGGTTCGACGCTGACCAAGCCCGGACTTCTTCGCCGGGGCTCTTTCGCGGCGGCACGCGGCAGGCCTCGGCGAAAACTCAATGAAAATCGCGCGAGCGGCTGTCCAGCGAGCCCAGCCACGCACTCATGTCGGCGAGGCGGCGGGCAATCAGATGGCTCACGCCGTCGACGCTTTCCCACTGCCCTTCCACGCCGAGCAGGCGGGCTTCCAGATACGCGCGTCGCTGCCGCTCGGCCACATCTTTCCAGACCACCACGTTGATGAAACCGTGCTCGTCTTCGATGGTGATGAAGGTGGTCCCGCCGGCGGTTTGCGGACGCTGGCGCTGGGTGACCAGGCCGGCTGCGCGCACCTGGCTCTGGTGCGGCCGACCGCGCAGGCTGCGTGAATCGGTGTAGCGCGCGGCGCGCAGCCGCGAGCGGAGCAATTTCAGCGGATGCGGCCCCAGGCTGAGGCCGGTACGCGCATAATCGGATTGCAGGTTTTCCGCGACCGACGGCGCGGGCAGCACGATGGATTCCTCTGCCGGACTGGCCCGCCCGAACAACGGCAACTGCGGCTCGACCCCGGCCACCGCCCATTTCGCCCGATGCCGATGGCCAGCCAGCCCGCGCAAGGCCCCCGCCTCGGCCAGCAACTCCTGCTGGCGCCGGTCGATGCCGGCGCGCGAGCACAGATCCACCACGTCAGCGAAAGCGCGACCGACACGTGTCGCCGAAAGCCGCTCCGCCACGTCCTGGCGCATGCCGCGTACCTGCCGCAAGCCCAGCCGGATCGCCGGCTGCCCACGACCGCGCGCATCGTCCTCCAGTGTGCAATCCCAGTCGCTGTGGCGCACATCCACCGGACGCACCGCGATACCGTGGCGCTGCGCATCCTGCACGATCTGGCTGGGTCCATAGAAACCCATCGGCTGTGCATTGAGCAGGGCGCAGGCAAACGCCGCCGGCTCGTGGCATTTCAGCCAGCAACTGGCGTACACGATACCGGCGAAGCTGGCCGCGTGACTCTCGGGAAAGCCGTAGCTGCCGAAACCCTTGATCTGCTCGAACAGCCGCGCCGCGAACTTGGCGGTGTAGCCGCGCTCGAGCATGCCGCGCATGATCCGTTCGCGGTGATGTTCCATCCCGCCGTGGCGCTTCCACGCCGCCATCGCGCGGCGCAGCTGATCGGCTTCGCCCGCGCTGTAGCCGGCCGCCACGATCGCCAGCTTCATCACCTGTTCCTGGAACAGCGGCACCCCCAGCGTGCGTTCGAACACGGCTTTCAGATCCTCCGACGGATAATCCACCGGCTCCTCGCCGCGGCGTCGGCGCAGATACGGATGCACCATGTCGCCCTGGATCGGACCGGGCCGCACGATCGCCACCTGGATCACCAGATCGTAGAAATTTGCCGGCCGGTGCCGTGGCAGCATCGCCATCTGCGCCCGGCTTTCGATCTGGAACACGCCGAGGGTGTCGGCGCGCTGGATCATCCGGTAAGTCTCGGAATCTTCCGCGGGTAGCGTCGCCATGCTGTAGTCCTGGCCGCGATGGGAGCGCAGCAGATCCAGGCACTTGCGCACGCAGCTCAACATGCCCAGCGCCAGGCAATCGACCTTGAGCAGCTTCATCGTGTCCAGGTCGTCCTTGTCCCACTGGATGATGGTGCGCCCGGGCATCGCCGCGTTCTCCACCGGCACCAGCTCACTCAGCGGCGCGTCGCTGATCACGAAACCCCCGACATGCTGCGACAGATGCCGCGGCAGGTCGAGCAGCTCGGCGGTCAGCTTCATCACCCGGCGCAGCACCGCGCTGTGCGGATCGAAACCGTGTTCGCGCAGGCGCTCATCCAGGCTCGCCTCGCCATCCCACCAGGCAAAGATGGCGCTCAACTGTTCCACCTGGTCCGGCGGCAGGCCCAGCGCCTTGGCCACGTCGCGCACCGCGCTTTTGCCGCGATAGCAGATCACCGTGGCCGCCAGCGCGGCGCGCTCGCGTCCATACTTGGCGTAAATGTACTGGATCACCTCCTCGCGCCGCTCATGCTCGAAATCCACGTCGATATCGGGCGGCTCGTTGCGTTCCTTGCTGATGAAACGCTCGACCAGCAGGTTCATTCGCGCCGGATCGACCTCGGTGACGCCGAGCGCAAAACACACCGCGGAATTGGCCGCCGAGCCGCGGCCCTGGCAGAGAATCTGCCGGCTGCGCGCGAAGCGCACGATGTCGTGCACGGTGAGGAAGTACGACTCGTACTGCAGCTCCCCGATCAGGCTCAGCTCATGCTCGATCTGCGCGCGGACTTTGGTCGGCACGCCATCCGGCCAGCGCCAGCGCACGCCTTGCTCGGTGAGCTGACGCAACCAGCTGCCCGCGCTGTGTCCTGCCGGCACCAGTTCGGCGGGATAGCGGTAACGCAGCTCATCCAGAGTGAATTGGCAACGCGCGGCGATCGCCACGCTTTCATACAACAGCGCTTCGGGATAGATCGCCGACAGCGCCTCGCGCCGGCGTAGATGGCGCTCGCCGTTGCGAAAGATCAGCGCGCCGGCCTCAGCCAGCGGCACCCGATGACGGATCGCGGTCAGCGTGTTCTGCAGGGCGAGACGTCGACGCACATGCATGTGCACGTCGCCGGCGGCGACCGGACGCAAGTGCAGTTGCTGCGCCAGGCTCTCAAGCTCGCGCAAGCGCTGCGCATCGTCGGGGCCATGATGCAGTTCCACTGCCAGCCACGCCCGCTCGCCGAAGGTGGTACGCATCCAGCGACCATGCGCGAGATCGGGTACCCGGCCGGGCAGCCACAGCGCGAACGTGCCCGGCACGCCAGCGGCCAGATCGGCACAGTCCAATCGGTACGTGCCCTTGGCCGAGGCACGGCGGCCGCGGGTGATCAGTTCACACAAGGCGGTATAGCCGGCCTTGGTCTCGCACAGCAACACCAGCCTGGGTCCGTCGTCGAGCTGGAACTCCGCGCCCACGATCAACTTCACGCCGGTGGCGCGCGAGGCCTCCAGCGCACGCACGATGCCGGCCAGCGAGCATTCGTCGGTGATCGCCAGTGCGTTGTAGCCACAAGACTTCGCCCGCTCGAACAACTCGCGCGCGCTGGATGCGCCGCGCCCGAAAGTAAACGCCGACAGACAATGCAGCTCGGCATAGGCGCTCATGCGAACCACCCATGCAGCATCCAGCCGGCCTGCTCGTCCGGCGCACAGAACGCCCACGCGCGCTGACCCTGCGTGGTTTCCACCACGTAGTAGTCACGACGCACCTCGCCGCCATCCCACCAACCGGTTTCCAGCCGTTCCGGCCCGGCCAGGATGCGTGGCGCCAAACCGCGCAGCGGGATCGGCCGCGCCAGCAGCCAGGTCGGGCGCGGGTGTGGCTCGCACGCACCATCATCGCGGCTGGCGATGATCTGTGCCCGCTCGGGGCGGGGATCGCTGGTGCTGCCCAACTGGTGCACGGCGTGATCGCCCAACCGCGCCCGCAGGCGTTCGCGCAGTTGCTCGATCGGCAGCGCGTTGGCGGGACGCTCGTCGAACAGGTCGCGCCCGGCCGGCACGAAGGCGGGCAGATCGCGCGCAATCAGCCGCAATGCCAGTACCGGCTCGGGCAGCTGCACCTGTTCCAGCCGTCCGCGCGCCACCTCGAACAACATGCCGGCGTCGCGTTCGGGCGCCAGCAGGCCGACCGGCACGTCGGTGTTTCCCTGACGATGCTCCAGTCGCAGCGTGAAGCGTTGCACGCCGCCGTCGCGACCGGTCAGCCAGGCGGCCAGATCCGTAGTCATGCGACGCACCGGAAAAACCAGCGCGGCGAGGTTTTCCACCTCCTGCAGCAACTCGATGCGCAGGTCGAAACGATCCGGTGGGCGGAAACTGTCCAGCCCGGATGGCGCATCGCCAGTCAGGCGATCCAGCGCCAGCAGCAACGCCACACCGAAGCGTCGGCGCAGGCCATCGCGCGGCATCCGCAACAATTGGCCAAGCGTGCGAATGCCCATGCCGGGGAGTGCCTCGCGGACATCCGCCGGCAACCGGCTCTGCCGCAGCGGCACGCGTTGCAAGGCATGCCCCAGCATTTGGCGCGTCAGCACCGCCTGGCCATCGGCGACGCCGGCCAGTACATAGGCGGCATGCGCGGTGGGCGCAGCGCTGATGCGATGGCGAAAACCCAGCGCGCCGAACTCCTCGCGCAGCAGACTTTCCAGTCGCGGCCAGGGGCCGAACAGCCCCATGCTGCGACTGACCTCCAACACAATCGCATGCGGCAGCAGGCAAACCTCGGAGCTGTAGCGGTAGGCCACTGCGGCGAGGAACTGCTGCCAGCGCTGCACTGATTCGGGCTCGTACGGCAAGACCTCGAAGCGCGCCAGCAAGGCCTGCGCGGCGGTCAGCCGCTGGCCGAGGCGCAGGCCGGCCTCACGCGCAGCGGCATTCGCCGCGACGATGCTGCGCGCGTTCGACGCGCCGGCCACCAGCACCAGCGGACCGGCCGTGGGCCGCCGGCGGAGGACTCCGTCCAGCGCCAGTTGTGGCAGCAATACACAGGCCCAGAGCATGTCCGCCGGCCATCAATGCAGCGCGGCAGACGGCAGCGACACCGGCTGCGCCGGCACCACGCCACCGCGGCATTTGCGCACCCACACCCGCGCTCGCGGCGTCGCTTCCAGCTCCAGCCGCAAGGCCGCTGGCGAGGCGTTGCCCAGGTGTCGCCGGTCGCGGAACACGAAGGCCAGCGCGCGTCCGCTGTCGGCCGCCACCTGCAGCCGGCGCAGCGCACGGTCGTCGGCCTGCCGCGGCCAAGCCAGCACCGCGGCGCAACTACCCGAACGCAGACATTGCTCCATCGCCCACAACACGTCGCTTTCCGCCGCCGTGACAATCTCGACCCGGCGCATGTCCACGCCATGCTGACGCCAGCCAGCCACGCAGGGCGTATACGGCGGGGTCACCAGCACCAGTGGACGCGCACCCCGACTGAGCCGGGCCAGCGTGGGCAGCACCAGTTGCAACTCGCCCACGCCATCCAGCGGCAACAGGATTTCCGACAGCGAGGCGGCCGGCCAGCCGCCGCTGGGCAACACCGCATCCAGCGCCGCCCAGCCGGTCGGCTGCTCGCCCGAGGGTGCCGGCGCGGCACGACCGCGCCAGACCTGGCGCGCCTCCAGCAGCGACGACAAGGGCACCACCGCGTTCATCAGCTGCCCCTCAGCAGGCCCGCGAACAGGCCCTCGATGGCGAAATCCTCGGTGGGATCAGGATCGATCGGCTGATAGCCGGGGCTGTTCGGCAACAACCGGATCACCTCGCCCTGCCAGTGCAATCGCTTGATCGTGAAGCGATCCCCGTCGATGCGCGCCGCCACCACCTGGCCATGCCGCGCCACCGGCGTGGCATGCACGCCGACCAGATCCTGGTCGAGAATGCCTTCGTCGCGCATCGAGTCACCGATCACCCGCACCAGGTAATCCGGCCGCAAGCGGAACAGCCAGCGCGACACCCGCAGCGTGCGCTCGATCCGCGACTCGGAGAACAGCGGTTCGCCGGCTGCGACCCGGCCCACCAGCGGCAGCTCCATGGTGTCCGCATCCAGCGCATTGGCCGTGGTCACCAGCCGGATGCCGCGCGAACGGTTCGGCTCGATCACCAGCCGTCCCTTGGCCTCCAGCGAGCGCACATGCTTGAGTACCGCGCTGACATTGGGCAGCCCCATCGCCTGGCCGATCTCCTCCAGCGTGGGCGCCTGCCCCGCCTGCGTCACCCGCGCACGGATGAATTCGAGAATGTTGGATTGGCGGCTGGTCAGGTGCAGGCTCATGTCGGATATATTTTCACCTTTTCAGGTGAAAATAAAGTGCCATGACAAGCACACCGCCTCAAGGCGGATGCGCACGGCTGTGGAGCGCCAGGCGTGACCGGTGACAAGCTGCCCTGCTTTTCCGGGCGTTACCTGCAGCGCCTCAGCTGGGCCCCGTATTCGCGTGCCCGGTGATCGACGGTGGCTGCGGTTTGCAGCAAGTGGCGGTTGCGGCGCCAGTGGCCGCTGCGGTAGCCGCCAATTCCTTCGTGGTAGGCGATGTACAGATGTTTCGGATCCCATTTGGAGATACCGAGCTCGCGATGGATGCGGTCCGTGTACCAGCCGATGAAGTCGAGCGAGTCATCCATGTCCTTGCGGCTCTTGAACCAGCCCCCGGTCGCTTCCAGATACTCGTTCCATATCGGGTCCTGCGCCTGTGCATAGCCATAGGCGCTGGACCGGCGCGGCAACGGGATGAACAGGAACCGCGGCCGCTTGGGACGCGCCTTGCGGTTGAACCCGGACTCGCGCTGCACGAACGCCATCAACACGTTCACCGGCGTGCCCCAATGCTTCTGCGCGGCATGGGCATCGCGGTACCAGCCCGGGTACTGATCGAAGACCTGGCAGAGGTTCTGGGTGTTGCGCGGCGGCGCGCTGGCGCAGCCGCCCAACACCAGCAGACCCACCCCCAGGACGATCAGACGCAAACGGCGCGGCGCCGCGATACCCCATGTTTCATTCATGCCTACAGGGTAACGGCCAGTGACGACATGGCAACCCGGGACATCGCCCGCCGGAAACATTCGCGAGCTGGACCTGGGAAACCGGAGATGGTCAGGCTGCCCCGCTTTCGCACTTTTCCCACGCGCAGGAACGCAATGTCGCCGCGACTGCCGATGATGTCGCACGCTCGTCCCAGGGGGCGTAGCCTGTGACAGGAAAACCACCACCGAGGTGAATCATCCATGCTCGTTTATGACGCCGTAAGTCCCGCACCGCGCTGTCTGCGCATGTTCTTGCTGGAGAAGCACCTGCTGCTGCCGGCGGTAACCGTGGATGTGTTTGCCGGCGAAAACCGGCAGCCGGCGTTTCTTGCGATCAATCCGGCCGGCCAGACGCCGGCGTTGCGCTGCGACGATGGTTCCACGCTGGGCGAGGCCGTCGCCATCGCCGAGTACCTGGAGGAATTGCATCCGTCGCCCGCACTGATCGGCAGCAATCCCGCCGAGCGCGCGCAGACCCGGCAATGGTGGCGGAGGGTCGAGCTCAACATCACCGAATTCATCCACAACGCCTACCACTATGCCGAAGGCCTGGCGCGATTCGAGTCGCGCATTCCGGTAGCGCCCGGAGCGGCGGACGACCTGAAACGGGTGGCGCAGGATCGGCTGGCCTGGCTGGACACGATGTTCGGCACGGGCCCCTGGCTCTGTGGTGAGCGCTTCACCGCCGCCGACATCTGGCTTTACGTGTGGCTGGACTTCGCCCAATCGGTCAAGCAGCCGTTCGACCACTCGTTGCCGCAAATCGGTCCGTGGTTCGAGCGGGTGGCCGCCCGGCCCAGCGCCGCCGCCAGTCGGCAACTGATCAACGCCGACCGCCGCCTCGAGGCGGGTTGATCGAGCGGTGTGCTACTCGGCGCAGATCTAAGGCGGGCCGGCTCGAAACATCCTTGTCCAAACCCGGGACAACGCAAACCTGAGGCGCCGGTAGCGGGTCATTGGCCCGATTCACTGGCCTCGGTTGCCGCAGTCCAGGTCGACCCCTATCGCACGACCCGTGCCGACATCATCGCGCAGGAACTCCTCATCTGCGCTGGCCACCCTGCCCGGCGCGCTCATCACCGTCAGCGCCACCTCGACTGAGCGCCTGGGCACGGTTCAACGCGTCGCGCGCGCGGTGTTCGTCGCCCAGTTGTTGGTAGGCTCGCGCCAATCCGAAGTAGAAGCGCGGCTCGCTGTCCTGCAGGCGGATGGCCTTCTTGTAACGCTTCACCGCAAGCGCGTAGAGACCTTGCTTCTCATGGTCCACCGCCTGCAGCAGCTGGTAGTAGGGATTCTTCTGCCGCACCTTCTCCAGGCGTCTTTTGAAGATGGCGCTGCGTGCCTCATCACCATTTTTCTGATAAAGCGACACGAGGTTGAACAAGGCGCTCGCATTGTTCGAATCCAGCGCCAGCGCCTTCAGGTAATCACGCTCGGCTGCGTGCCGGTCGCCTTCGTACAGATGCAGCACGCCGGCATTGTTCCAGCTTTCCGCATAACCGGGGTCCAGCCGAAGCGATGCCGCCGCAAAAGGTGCTGCCGCCAGAGGCGATGCGCTGGCCAAAAGCTCGGCGGCGCGGTTGTTGTAGTAAAGCGCAAACAGGCGCCGGTCGGGAATAGCCTCGGGCGAACGATGCGTGAGCACCGAGTCCCGTGCCACATCCACCGCAAAGCGGCTTGTGCCGATGCTGATCCCCGCATTGACGTGATTGGTGCGATAGACCAGGTTGCCTTCTTCGCGCCAGGCAAGCGCCTGTTCGATTTCCTGCCCGTAGGCTTGCAGGCCGATTTCGCGCGCGAGCGCCACCGTCATCAAGGTGAACGTCAAGCAGTTGGCCTCGCGCGAGCGGTACGCCTGCGCCACCGTCAAGGTGGCATCTTCCGCGTATCGCATGCCCAGGCCCGAATCCCGGAACATGAAGTCCACCAGTCGCTGCAGCTGCTGGGCTTTTGAACCGCCCGCGCTGATGACCTGCTTCTGCAGTTGCGCGTGCAACTGTGGCGGCACCGCCATGATCTGTTCGGGGCGCGGCACCTCCAGCTCGGCAGACATCATTGGTGCTGGCGTGGCGGTGGAAATCGCCATGACTGCCGCAAACACCCAGGCCACCATGTTCGAACCCTCCGAGCCCAAATCGGGCAACGTCCGGCTACAGGCAGTCTAGACTTTCCTCGGTAAGCCGTTGTAAACACCAACGGACGCGCGGACGCCAGAGTCGACTTTTCCAGCACGCATGCTGACTTCTTCGATCGCACGACAGCAGGCCATGCAACGGCTGGCGAACACGCCGCGTGCCCGCTCGCTCATCGGCGTTGTGGCCCACCAAGCACGTTTTCCGGAGCGCGATCCGATAGTAAGCTTCGCTGCACAACCACCCCCCAGAAGAAGCTGTTTCTTGATCACTTCTCGATTGAATACCGCAACAAGGCCGGCGGGCAGTGCCCGCCCTACGGCGCGGCGAGGGTAGGGCGGGCACTGCCCGCCGGCTTTTCGGCATCAACGCAAGATGTGATCCAGAGACAACCACAAGGACGCCCATGCGAATCCACGGCACCCTGACCCGGTGGAACGACGATCGCGGATTCGGCTTCATCGAGCCGGCCGGTACGGGTACCGAGATCTTCGTCCACATTTCCGCGTTTCCGCACGACCACATTCGCCCGCGCCCAGGAGAGCTCGTGTCGTTCGAGATCGAGGTTCGCGGCGACGGCAAGAAGCACGCCGTGCGCGTCATGCGCCCTGGCAGCCGAACGGTGCCTGACCGCGCCCGACGCTCGTCATCCGCAGCATCCCGGCAGAGCCCGCGCGGCACGATGATCACGCTACTGGCGCTCGTTGCGATCGGCTGGTTTGCCTACACGAAGCTCGCTGCGGATCGCAGCCCTGCCCCGATCCCGGTGGCGCATGTCGACCGCACACCTGCGACCGCAGGCGAGTCCGTGTTCAGCTGCGACGGCCGCACCCGCTGCTCGCAAATGACTTCATGCGCCGAAGCCACCTTCTTCATCAGGCGGTGTCCCGGCACGAAAATGGATGGCGACGGCGACGGAACGCCGTGCGAAAACCAGTGGTGCAGCGGTAATTGGGCCGAGTGATCGTCGCGCCGTTGACTGCCGTGGTGGCGTCCGACGCTATCTGCCGTTTTCAACGTTCTGGCGTTGGAAATGGTCCCTGACAGGAATGGCACATGCCTGGGATTCTGGTTCCCCGCCCTGAGGTTTCCGCTCTGGACTGGCCCGTATTCCGGAATCTTCAGCCGTTGCTCCAGGGAGTGGCTTCAGCGAGGAAAGCGCACAAGCCGGCTTCGTCAAGCTCCGCCACCAGCTGCGCCGCTTCGCTGAGATTGGCCGCCTCCGCATCCAGGGCCCTCTGCAATACCTCGTCGCCTCCAAGCCGCCCAAAAATCAACTCCATGCCGCCATAGGAACCTTCCATCAATGCGACCTGCCAGTGGCCGCCTTGCGCGTCGTCGAAGCTACGCATGATCAAGAATCCTCAAATAAACCAATATTACATCCGCACCGGCGAGGACTGAGCACATGGAAACGGGGGCAGCAAACTGCTCAGGGACAAGGCCGACTTCCTGAGCCGACCGATTTTGGCGAGCGTTGCACGGTGTGCCCCCTGCTCGCCACGGTGCCAGACACCGCTCGCATGGTTTGTGCGAATGGGTCCGTCGCAATCACCTTCCCCGCGGCTTGGCCCGGTGCGTGGCCTGCGCCGTCCACGGATCATCCGGCCAGGGGTGGCGCGGGTAGCGGCCCTTCAGTTCCTTCTTCACCTCGGGATAGGTGCGCTCCCAGAAGCCGCGCAGGTCCTGGGTGACCTGGATCGGTCGGCCGGCGGGCGAGAGCAGGTGCAGGGTGACGGGGATGCGGCCGCCACCCACGCGCGGAGTGTCGGCCAGGCCGAACAGTTCCTGCAGCTTCACCGCCAGCACCGGTGGTTCGGCGCCGGCGTATTCGAGGCGGCGCGACTGGCCGCTGGGCACGACCAGATGTTCGGGTGCCTGCGCATCGAGCCGTTGGCGTTGTTCGTAGTCGAACAGTGCGGCCAGCGCCTGCGACAGATCCTCCGGGCGCAAGGTATCGAGGCGATGTTTGCCGTCCAAGCATGGCGCCAGCCAGGTATCGAGCGTGGCCAGCAACGCCACGTCAGAGAGATCCGGCAAACCCAGTTCGGGCATCCACGCGCGCAGGGCCTGCATGCGCGAGCGCAGGCGGCGCGCGTGGTCGCTCCATGGCAGCACATCGAGCCCGCGGGCACGGATGGCGGCGAGCATGGCCGGCAAAGCGTCTTCCGCCTTCACCGGTACGCTGCGGCGCTCCAGCACGATAGCGCCGAAGCGCTCCTCGTCGAAGGCTTCGGCGGCACCGCGCTGGTCGTTCCAGCGCAGGGTGCGTTCACGGGTGAAGTTTGTCGGGAAGTCGCGTTCGAGTATGCGTGGATCCAGCGGCGCGGCGGCAAACACCAGACTGTCGCGGGCTTCCAGGCGCAGGTCCAGCACCACCAACCAGGGTTCGCCGGGCAAGGCGGTGTTTTCGTGCAGGCGCGCACCGCGGCCATTGGCCAGGGTATAGCGCAGCGGATTGGCGTCGTCGCGATGGGCGATGCGATCGGGATAGGCGTGTGCCAGCAGGTTGCCGACGGCGTGGCTGTCGGGTACTCCGCTGGCCGTGGTACGGACGTCCAGACGTCTGCGCCAGCCCTTGCTGGCCTGCTCGATGGCGGCCAGTGCGCCAGCGTCGGCGTCGCCACGCGACGGCGCGCCGCGTCGGTCACGCCAGGCATGCAAGGCGGCCAGGCGCACGCGGAAATCGTCGTTGCGTGCCTGGGCGCCGCGCAGGGGCGAGCGCGCCTCCATCAGTGCCAGCAGGTCAGCGACCAGCGCGCGCCGTTGATCGGGTGCACGCAGCGCGGCGGCGCCGAGCCGCGGCATGGCGCCGAGTTCGAGCATGTGTCGACCCAGCGCGGTGATCCGGCCATCCTCGGCCAGCGCGCCGAGTGCGTGCAGCAACTCGCGCGCCTGCGCCAGTGCACCGGCGGGCGGTGGGTCGAGCCAGGACAAACCGTCGCTGTTGCTGGCGGTGATGCCCCACGCCGCCAGCTCCAGCGCCAGCCCGGACAACTCGGCCTGCTTGATTTCCGCGCCACGCGCAGATTCCAGCCGCCGGCTTTGCGGCCACAGGCGATACGCCGTGCCGGCGGACACGCGACCGGCACGGCCCGCGCGCTGGTCGGCCGAGGCCTGCGAGATCGTCACCGTTTCCAGGCGGGTGAAGCCGGAGTTCGGATCGAAGCGCGGTTCGCGCGCGAGGCCACTGTCGATCACCGCGCGGATGCCGGGCAAGGTGATGCTGGATTCGGCCACGTTGGTAGCCAGCACGATGCGTCGGATGCCCGGCTCGGCCGGAGCCAGCGCGGCCTGTTGTTCGACCAGCGACAGCTCGCCGTGTAATGGCAGGATCTCGATTCCCGGCGTTGGTTCAATCCCTCTCCCTGCGGCGACCCCAGGGGAACAGGGAAGCGCGTTCTTCAGCACCGCTTGCGTCTGCGCGATCTCGCGCCGGCCAGGCAGGAACACCAGGATGTCGCCGTCGGTTTCCTCAAGGGCCTGGCGCGCGACGCGGGTGACCTGGTGCTCCAGGCTTTCCTGCGCACGCGCCGGCGGATGCTCGATGCGTACCGGAAAGCTGCGGCCGGGGCTGGTGATGCGCGGGGCATCCAGCCAGGCCGCGACGCGCGCGCCGTCGAGCGTGGCAGACATCAACAACAGACGCAGTTCGGGGCGCAGCGTGGCCTGCACGTCGAGCGCGAGGGCGGCGCCGAGATCGCCGGCCAGATGTCGTTCGTGGAATTCGTCGAAGATGATCGCGCCAACACCGGTCAGCTCCGGATCGGCCTGGATCAGCCGGGTCAGGATGCCTTCGGTGACCACCTCGATCCGCGTCGCGGCACTTGTCTTCGACTCAAAGCGGATGCGGTAGCCGACCGTCTGGCCTACCTGCTGGCCCAGTTGCTGCGCCATGAACCGGGCAGCGGCGCGCGCCGCGATGCGGCGTGGCTCCAGCATCACGATTTTTTGTCCCGCCAGCCACGGCGCATCGAGCAGGGCCAGCGGCACCTGGGTGGTCTTGCCAGCGCCCGGCGGCGCCTCCAGCACCAGTCGCGGCTGCGCCGCCAGCGCCGCGAGGATACCGGGCAGTACTTCGGTGATCGGCAGCATGGGGGGCGACGGCATTCATCCCTGCGGATGATAACGGCTGCCCGCGGATCGACGGGCTCGCACAAGCCCGCCGATGCCTCGGGCAATTACTGCGTCGTCGGCTTCAGGCAAGCCGCCTGTCCGGTGCGCGCCGCCTCGACGCTGCCCAGCTTGCCGCTGCGTTTGCGCGCGTCCAGCACCACCTGCCAGTTGCGCTCGCACAGCGTGCCGTGATGCGCGCCCTGCTTCCACGACTGCATCGCCAGATCCTGTGCGGTGGCGTAATCGCCCTGTTGCAGTGCGGACTCGGCGTGTTGCTGCAGTTGCTGCGGCCAGCCTGGCGCCGCCACTGAGGGCGGCGCGCTCGCTGCGGTGGTCGTCGGCTTGCCGGACTCGTCCGTCTCGTCAGCCTGGCGAAGTGGCGCCAGCGATTCGAACTTCTCCTGGTACTCGTCGGTGACCTGCTTGGCCTCCTCGCTGTTGCGAATGATGCGCGGGGTGATCAGCACGATCAGCTCGGTGCGATCGCGGTTGCTGCTGGTGGTGCCGAACAGGCGGCCGACCAGGGGGAGCCGGTTCAGCCCCGGAATGCCGGTATCAGTCTTTCCCTCGTCCTGCTGGATCAGGCCACCAAGCAACACCGTCTGACCGCTCTGCACCGCCACCTGGGTGCTGAGCTGGCGTTGCGAGATGGACGGGTTGCCGTTGACAAGCGGCTGTGAGTTGTCGCGCTGGCTGACCTGCTGGCTGACGTCCATGTAGACCAGGCCGCCCGGATTGATGCGTGGGCGGACATTGAGGATGACGCCAGTGTTGAGGTAATCGACCGCGTTGTAGCTGGTGTCCACGCCAATGCCGGTATTGACGGTGGTCTGGTTGATCGGAATGCTGTCGCCCACCTGGATGCTTCCGACCTGGTTGTTCATCACCACCATCGACGGCGCCGACAGCGTCTTGGTGTTGCCGCTGGTCTCCAGCGCGCGGACGGCCACCTGCATGTTGTGGTTGAGGAAGGAATAGTAGAATGGCTCGCCGCGGAAGTCGGGGCCACCCTGCCCCAGCGCGCCGTACTGGCTGGCGGTGGTGGAACCGGGAATGAACTTGCCGTTGCTGTCGACGCTGCTGCCAACCAGCCCCTTCAGGTACCACTGCACGCCGAACTCGAACTGGCCGGTGAGTTTGACTTCGAGGATGCGCGTTTCGATCTGCACCTGTAGCGGCACGTTGTCGAGCTTGTCGATGGCGCGCTTGATCTCCTCCCATTGCGACGGCCGGGCGCGAATCAGCAACTGGTTGTTGCTGTCGACCGAGCTGATCCGCACGCTGCCGTCGCTGGAGGCGTATTGCTGGCTGTTGGCGGCGCTGCCCGGGCCCTGGTTGTTACCAAATGTGGATGACATGCCGCCGGACATGCTTTCACCCATACCGGTGCCGCCGCCGCGGCTGTCGCCAGGGTTGGCAAAGCCGCTGCCCGAACCGCCGTTGAGTCCACCGGAACCAGGCGACCCGGCACCCATGCCGGTGTTGCCGAAACTCCCGGCGGTGCTGCCCAGGCTGGTGGCATTGACGTTGTCGGCACTACCGAGCGTGCCACCGCTGAGACCCGGCCCGACCTGGCCGCCCTCATCGCCGCCGCTGCCGGCGCCGTTGGTGTAGATCTGCGCCAGATAACGGGCCAGATCGGAGGCCTTCAGGTTGCGTACGTCGTACACGAACAGCTGTGGCTGGTTGCCGCCGCCAGCATCGATCTTGCTGATCCAGTCGCCTACCTCGCGCAAATAGGCAGATTGGGTACTGATCACCACCAGCGCATTGGTGCGCTCGATCGGGATGAAGCGCAACATGCCGGCCAGGGGCGTGCTGCCGTGTTCGCCGAACAGGCTGTCGAGCTTGGGCATCAACTCGCCGACCTTGGCGTATTGCAGGTTGAACACACCCACCGAGGTGCCGCGCAACCAGTCCACGTCGAAGGTGCGCACCATGCGCTCGTCGTCAGCCAGTTCCTGCGGCGTGCCGGCGAGCACCAGCAGGTTGCGCGAGGGGTCGACCAGCAGCACCGCATCCTTGCGCACGAACGGCTTGATCAGCTTCTGCATCTCGGTCGCCGAGATGTAGCGCAGCGGGAACAGCCGCGCCTGCAGGCCGCCCTCGGGCGCGGCGGCACCCAGGCTGGGCACCAGGTTGCCTGAAACAGCATCTTTTTCCGGCACCACCACGTAGCCACCGGCGCGCCTGACCAGGGCATTATGGGTCCAGCTGAGCAAGGTCTCCAGGATCGGCAACGCCTGTTCCTGATCCACCGGTTCGGAGGTGGAGAAGGAAATGTTGCCCTCCACGCCCGGCACGATCGTGTAGTTCTGCTTCAGCAGATCGCCGAGGATGGCCTTGACCACCGCCTGCACCGGCTGGTTCTCGAAGTTGAAGGTGACCGCGTTCGTGCCGCTGGCGGTCCTGCGCGGCGTGACCATCGCGGTGGGCCGCACGAACTGGCCGCTGCCTTCGCTGATGGTCGATTGCAGCGGCGGTGGCGTAGCCGACTCCAGGTCCCGGTTCAACGGCAGCGGCGCCGGCACCGGGTCTTGCGTGCCGGCCATGGCTTCGCGCTGCAGGGAGCCGTCGTCGTGTGGCTGCGGCAGGCTGGCACAGCCGACGAGCCAGACGGCGCCGGCCAGGGTGGCGGTGCGCAGGACGCGCTTGGTGAGTAGGCGAAGCATGGCTCAGTGCTCTCCTTCGTGGGACGCGGCAGCGCGTTCGTCACGACGTTGCTGGATAGTGCGGCGGAGTCGTTCAAGGGTCGATTGGGGCGGATGATCCAGTTGGGCTGGCGTTGCCAGCTGGGTACGCCGGAGGTCGGGCTCGGCATCGGCCTTCGGTCGCCCCGACCCATCCTGCTGTACGCGCATCGTCGCCTCGCCCGGCGCCGGTGGCCGCTCGCGATCATCGCCGGCGGCGCCCCTAAGCTGGTCGATCGGCGCCCCGGCCGGCAACTTCAGCTCGGTGCGACCGGTCGCTGAATCGAACACGGCCGAGCGCTGCTGCACCTCGATCAGGGTCACGCTGCCGTCGGGCAGTGTCGCGCCCTCGCGCAGGCGGATCTCCTTGTTGCCGTTCTTGTCGTGCAACAGCGCCATGCGCAGATTGGGAGTGATGATGATGCCGGTCAGTTCGAGATCGCCCAGATTGCTGCCGCCCGCGGCGGCGCGTGTCCTCGGCCTGCGATCGGGATCGAACAGCGGCTTTTGCCACACCACGCTGAACTGCTGCAACGGTTTGGGCTGCGGCAGGTCGGCGCCGTTTCCCGGCGGCGGCAGCGGCGGCAAGGTGCGCGGTGCGGACCAGCGCACGCCGCGCCCGACGCCGGCCAGCAGCAGCAACAGCAGCACGCCGAGCGCGACGACGACGACGCCCAGCACGGGCGTCAGCCGGCGTTGATGGGCCGCGTTCATGGCACCTCCCCGACGTCAGCGGACGGGTTTGCTGACGTGTTGGCCGACGGACGCACATAGCCGGACAGGGTGAACTGCACTTCCAGCGGTGCGCTCTGCTCGCGCTGCGCCGCCACCGGGTTGCGATAGATACTGAGATCGTCGACGAACAGGTAGGGCATGCCCTGCTCCAGCGCCTGCAGCACCGCCGCCAGCGGTTCGATGTCGCAGCTCAGGCTGATGCTGACGGCGGCCTTGCGATAGGGCTCGCCAGCCGGCGTCGGCGGCGTCGGCAACGGCATCTTCTGACTTACCAGGCAGCGCCCACCCTGGGCGCTGCGGGCGACCACGTCGACCACCTGCTGCATCAGGTCGGCTGCCGCGTTGTTCGGGTCGGCGGCGGCAAGGAAGGCGTCGCTAGTCGCCTGGCCAGCGCCCAGCGCGGCCAGACGTTGCTGCAACGCGGGCTTCTCCGCGATCGCCGCCGCATAGCGGCTGTGGGTGTCGCGCAGTTGGGCCATCTCGTCGTCAACCCGATCGAGCGGCGCCACCAACCACCAGTGCACGAGCACGACATAGGCCAGCAGCCCGGCCAGCAGCAACAGGATGATTGCGGCGATGCGGCTCTCGCGCGGCTGGAGTGCGGCCATCTTCATGGCGCACCTGCCGTGCCGGCGCTCGCCGGGATGGTCTTGACGCCCGGTTGCTTCACCCGGGCGGTCAGATAGAAGCGTTCCTTGCCGGTGGTCGGATCGGGCTGGATGCTGCCCTGGAAACCGGCATCGGTGATCACCCGGGAATCCTTCAGCGCATCGAGCAACTTGGCCGCCTGCTGGCTCTGCCCCTGCATGCCGATCTGACCGGTATTGTCGACGCTGAAACGTTCCAGCCAGGTGCCCTGCGGCAGGCGTGCGGTGGCGTCATCGAGGATGCTCAGCATGCTGACGGTATCTTTCTTGCGCTGGGCCAGAAAACCCGCGGCGCCGGCGTTGTCTTGCAGTTGCTGGCGCAGCGCGGCCACCTGCTGGGCCTCGCCACGCATGCTCGCCACCTCGGCCTGCATCCGCGCCAGCGCCGCCTGTCGATTGTGCCGCCACTCGCCAGCAACCAGCAGCAGCAGCGCCACCGCCGCCGCGCCCAGGATCAGGTTGAGGCGCCGCCGCGGACGTGCCCGGTGCGGCACCTGTTCTGGCGGCAACAGGTTCACGCCGAGGCGATCGTTGCCCTGCGCCACGTCCACTGCATCGATCGAAATACCTTGCGCGCGAAGGCGCGCCAGCAGCGGATCAAGCGTGGCGCGGGTAACCGCCACCAGTTCCACTTGGCAACGACCGGCCGCCGCCGACGCGCCAGGTTCGCGCACGGCGTAATACACCTGGGCCACGCTGAATGGGGTCTGCCGGTCCATCTCGAAGCCGACTACCTGATGCAGGTTGTCGCGCGCCGCCAGCGGCAAGTGCAGCGTGCGCCGCAGCACCAGCGCGCCTGGCAGCAGCAGGGCCACGCGCAGGTCTTCGCGATCGACCTGCTGCAGTGCGGCGTCGAAGGCAAGCGCTGGCACGCCCTCGGCCGCCTCGTCCCAACCCGCCAGCGGTTCGGCGTGGCCACGACGGCGCAGGGTCCAGCGCTCGCCGGTCACCTGCAACAGGCACCAGTCCGCGCCTGCGCCGAACCAGCCGCGCCAGCGCGGCGGCAGCAGCGCATACAACTCCTCGCCCCACCAGGCCAGGAACGCCGGCAACGGCGAAGCACGCCAGCTGCGGCGAACACGATCCCACCACGGCCGCAACGACTGCATCGCCGTACTCATTCCTGCTTTCCCTCCCGCCAGCGCAACACGGCGTACGGCTTCACCCCTGCCAGCCCCGGCCGCATGCGGATCGTCGCACGCAACATCGCACGTGTCCCGTCAGCCAGGGTGGCCTCAGACTCGATACTATGCGTTGTTCCGTTGTTGAGAGCCAGATTCGGATCATGCGCGTTCTTCTCGCGCATGGCCCGGATCGTCGCCAACTGCTGCGGCGTGATCCCCGGGATCGCCTGCAGCGCCAGCGGTGGCGCGGCGTTCGGATCCGGGCTGGTGTTGCCGGCCCAGATCGTCAGCACCGGCGCGATCTGCCGGTACAGGACGGGCGTCATGCCCAGCACCATCTGCACCTCCTCGATCGTGGCGAACGGGCCGTGGCGCGGCCCATAGTCGCGGCCGGCCGCAGCATAGGCCGCACGCTGGCTGTCCGCCTCGTTGGTGAGGCCCGGGGTACTGCGCCAGTCAACTACCCGGTCGGCCAGCTGGCTGGCCTCGTCCGGCGGCAGCCCGGCGGCCCGGAACAGGCCCTGCAGTGCCTCGGGCATGCCGGTGTTGAGATCGACCTTGCCACTCTCGTCGGTCGCATGCACCACCACGGTGGCCTGGTCGTACTTGAAGGTGTAGGGGCGACCATCGCCGATCCAGCGCTGCTTGATGCGCGGATCCTGCAGACCGTAGATCGCCCGCATCAGACCTGCCTCGGCCGCGTAATGCGCCTGGGTCTGCGCGAACTGATAGCGTGCCTGCAGGCCCTCGGTGTGTGCCATCGCGGCATAACCGCCCAGCAGGATCGCCAGCAAGGTGCACGCCCACAGCACCAGCAACAGGGCGACCCCACGCTGGCTGGCACGTGGCGGCGGCATCCAGTACCTCACCGCTGGGCCCGTCGCGGCAGGCCCATCTGCAGCATGCCGGCGGCCTGCGCCGGGTTGACCCGCAGCGGTACGTCCAGCCGCGGCCAGCTGTCGTGACCTTGTGGTTGCAACTCGATGCGCACCAGCAAGGGCAGAATCCGCCCATCGGCCCATTCCGGTGACCACGGCACGGCCTCACCCTGGATGTTGGCCCCGCTATAGTTGAAACCGCCTTGCTTGATGTGATCGAACAATACCTGCGGCTCGCCCAGCGGCCTGACTGGCTGCCCATCGGGCGGCAACAAGGCCAGGCGCAGTTCCAGGCGCAGGCCGCCTTCGCCGTCATCGACCAGTTGCAGTTGCTGCAACTGCGGCCCGAGCTTGCCCAGGTAGCCGGGCAGCGGTGCGACATAGCGCATCTCGCGCGCATTGCCCTGGAAATAGATCGGTTCGCCGTGATCGGTGTGGCCGATCGGCTCGGTCACGCTCTGCGCCAGCTCGCGGCGCAGGAACTGCTGCGCCGAACGCATCTGGTCGACCCGCTCGATCGCGGCGGTACCGGCGCGCACGCTGCGGCTCGCGCTGGCGATACCCGAGTACACCCCAACCAGCAGCAGCGCCAGCAGCACCAGGGCGGCCAGGATTTCCAGTAGCGTGAAGCCGGCGGCGCGTTTCATGGCAAGCTCTGCGCGTTGTCGGTGGCAGGCGCGGCCGAAGCCAGCCGCAAGGTGCGGAAATGCACCGAACGCGGATGCACGGGCGGCCCCCACATCACATCCAGGTCCAGCTGATACAGCTGCAACGGCGTGTTCGGTGGGGCGGCGGCGGGACGCCACGGCGTCACCTCGAGCTGCCAGCGGAAGCGCTGGTCGAAACGCCCCGAGGTGCTGCCTGGCCGGATCGGTTCGGTAGTGAACGCCGTATCCAGCAGGCTGCGTGCCCACAGCGCCGCCTCGCTGTGGGCACTCGCATTCTGGCTCAGGCGAATCGAACCCCCAGCCACACGCATCAGCACGGTGAACGCGATTGCCAGCAGCATGATGGCGGCGATGACTTCGAGCAGGGTGAAGCCGTGCTCGTACCGGGCATGGACGATCCTGGCCTTCATCGCGATGCCACCGCATCCACCACCCGCACCTCGCCGGTCAGCCAGGACACATTGATGTGCCACTCGCGCCGGTCGGCCTTGAGGGTGATGCGCCCGCCGGTGGAACTGCCATCGGGAAAGAAGCGGATGCGTCCAGTGTGATCGTTGGGCCGGTCCTCCTTCGCGCTGGTGATGCTTGCCTGCAGGCCCCTGGGCAAGGGCACGTCCCGGTGCTTCGCACCGTGGTAGCTGTTTGCGCGGGTGTCGACATCGAAGACCTGTTCCTGGCCGTGCACGATTGCCTGGGCGCGGGTCGCCCGCAGTGCGCCAGCCAGTTCGCTGCTGGCCGCGCGTATCCGCGCACTGGCCAGCCCATTCGTGACCGAGACCGACACGGCTACCGCCGCCAACCCGATCAGTGCGATGACGACCAGCATTTCGAGCAGGGTGAAGCCGTGGGCGCGCTGCGCGCGCTGGGAATCGGAAAGCCGGAACCGGGAATGGTCAGAGCTCGCAAGTACGGGAGCCCTCGGCGGAGCCGCTTCTGCTTCTCCGACTCTCCAAGTCCCATCCCGGTTGGCGTCGAAGCCCAGCGGAGCTGGGCCTTCTCCCCCTGGCGACCCATGGGGAGTCCACCGACGGGTGAGAAGGTGGCACGCAGCGCCGGATGAGGGTACGGCGGAAGCGTGGAGCCACCACCCGGAGTGCTGCCACTGCCTGCTCCGCCCGAACCCTCTCCCCAACCCCTCTCCCGAGGGGAGAGGGGCTTTTGGCGGCTGAGGTTGCGCGCTAATCGGGTTCTCCATGGCCTATTGCCGGCTTCACTGCCAATTCCCTGCATCCGCATTGAGCCCCTCGCCACCCGGCCTGCCGTCTTCACCGTAGAAGATCAGGTCATACTTGCCGTGCTGGCCGGGGTACTGATAGCCGAAGTCGTGGCCGTAAGGGTCCTTCAGCTGCGATTCCTTGGCATACGGCCCCTGCCAGTTCGGCGCGTTGACCGGCTTCGCCACGAGGCCCCGCAGTTGCTGTGGCGGCGAGCCATTGTCCAATATGTAGTTGTCGATATCCTGGCTCAGCGTGCTGAGCTGGATCTTGCCGGTCTTGTACTTGCCCTTGTCGAAGCTGGGGATGACCTTGGTGATCACCGCCACCGCGATGATGCCGATCAAGGCGATCACCGCGAGCATTTCGAGCAGGGTGAAGCCGTTGGCGCGCTGCGTGCGCGGGGAATCCCGCTTTGAAAAACAAATCATCACCTTCACTCCATAAGCTCATTGAATACTGCTGGTCAGCGTCAGCAGCGGCAGCAGGATCGCCGCCATGATGATGCCCACCAACACGGTCATCACGATGGTCAGCGTCGGTACCAGCGCCGCCAGCAGGCGATCGATCGAGCGCCTGGATTCCAGTTCGAAGGTTTCGGCCACTTTCAGCAACATGCCGTCGAGCTGGCCAGCTTCCTCGCCGACCTGCACCATCTGCAACGCCAGGTGCGGAAACAGTTTCGACTGCCCCAGCGCCAGGCTGAGTCCGGCGCCGCCCTTGACCTGTTCGTGGGCCGCGCTGAGTGCCGAATCCAGCGCCAGGTTGCCGGTGACCTGGCGCGCGATGGTCAGCGAACTCAGCAGCGGCACGCCGTTCTTGAGCAAGGTGCCCAGGGTGCGGGCGATGCGCGCGGTCTCCACTTTCAGCAGCAAGGGGCCGATCACGCGCAAGCCGAGCAGGCGGGTATGCCAGGCCAGACGCGCCTGCGGATCGCGCAAGCGTGCACGCCAGACCAGGATGCCACCCACCACCAGGACGGCGATCAACCACCACCATGCCTGCAACACATTGCCCAGCGCCAACACCACCTCGGTGATCCACGGAATCGGCACCTGCATGTCCTCAAAGATCGGCACGAATTGTGGCACCACGTAAGCCAGCAGCAGGATCAGCGAACCGAGCACGCCGACCAGCAGGAACGCCGGATAGATCAGCGCGTTGACGATGCTGCCGCGCAGCGCCTGCGCCCGTTCGAGGTAATCGGCCAGCCGGCGCAAGGTGCCTTCCAGCGAGCCGCCGGCCTCGCCGGCACGCACCAGGCTGACGTAGAGTTTGGGAAACACGCCATGCTCCTCGTCCAGCGCCGAGGACAGCGTGGTGCCGCCGCGCACGCGGTCGCGTACGCGTTCGATCAATTTCTTCGCCGATTCGCTTTCGGGCAGGTCGAGCAGGATGGTCAGCGCCCGATCCAGGGGCTGGCCGGCGCCCAGCAGGGTCGCCAGCTGATGGGTGAATTGGGCCAGCTGGTCGCCGCTGAACGGGCCGCGCTTGAACAAGGCGGCCAGTCCGCTGTCGCTCGCCGCGCCGGCGGCCGGTCGCGCCTCCAGCGGGGTGTGGCCCTGGTCCTGCAGCCGGCCGATCACCTCCTCGACGCTGGCCGCCTCCATCTGCCCGTGCAGCGTCTCGCCGGCGTCGTTGACGGCCTTGTAGCTGAACTGGGTCATGCTGGGAAACCACGAGCTGGAGCCCCTCTTCCTTTGAGACAGGCCTGCAGGTGGGCGTTCGGGCTGAACGCCACTCTCCGCTCCGGGCGTACCCTCATCCGCCCCGCGGGCACCGTCTCCCCGAGGGAGAAGGAAAAAGCGGGGTCATCCCTCCTGCGTAACACGCAGCACCTCCTCCAGCGTGGTGATGCCGGCGACGGCCTTGGCGATGCCGTCTTCGTACATGCTGCGCATGCCTTCGCTGCGCGCCTGTCGCTCGATGTCACCTTCGTTGGCGTGCTGCATCACCAGACGGCGCAGTGCATCGCTCATGGTGAGGAACTCCATGATCGCGCGGCGGCCGTGGTAGCCAGTGGGATTGGTGGCGCTGCTGCCCGGTTTCCACAGCTTGATCGGGCGCTCGTCGGTGTATTTCTCCAGCTCGAACTGCGCGACCACCTCGGGCAGTGCCTCGTACGGGATTGCAGTTTCCGGATCAAGCCGGCGCACCAGCCGCTGCGCCAGGATGCCGTTGACGGTAGAGCCGAGCAGGTAGTCCTCCACGCCCATGTCGAGCAATCGGGTGATACCACCGGCGGCGGAGTTGGTGTGCAAGGTGGAAAGCACCAGGTGGCCGGTGAGCGCGGACTGGATCGCGATGCGGCAGGTCTCCAGGTCGCGCATTTCGCCGATCATGATCACGTCCGGATCCTGACGCACGATCGAACGCAGCGCGCCGGCGAAATCCAGCCCGATCTGCGGCTTCACCTGGATCTGGTTGATGCCCTCGATCTGGTATTCGACCGGGTCCTCGACGGTGATGATCTTCACGTCCGGCGTGTTGATCCGCGACAACGCGGTGTACAGCGTGGTGGTCTTGCCCGAGCCGGTGGGGCCGGTGACCAGCAAGATGCCGTGCGGGCGGTTGAGCACTTCCACGAAGCGCGACTGGAAGTTGTCGGTGAAACCCAGCGAGGCGAAGTCGAATACCACGGACTCGCGGTCGAGGATGCGCATCACCACCGACTCGCCGAAGCTGGTCGGCACGGTGGATACGCGCAAGTCGAGTTCCTTGCCCTGTACGCGCAACTGAATGCGGCCGTCCTGCGGCAGGCGGCGCTCGGCGATATTGAGGCGCGCCATGATTTTCACCCGCGAGATCACCGCGGCGGTGGACGACGATGGCGGCGCCTCCACCTCGTGCAACACGCCGTCGATGCGGTAGCGCACCTTCAGCCGACTCTCGAACGGTTCGATGTGCACGTCCGAGGCCCGCTGTTCCACGGCGCGCTGCAGAATCAGGTTGACCAGCCGGATCACCGGCGCTTCGGAGGCGAGGTCGCGCAGGTGCTCGACGTCGTCTTCCTCGGCGGCACTGCCGTCGAGGTTTTCCACGATGGTGCCCATCGCCGAGCGGCCGCTGCCGTAATAGCGCTCGATCAACCCATCAATCTCCGAACGCAGACCGACACGCAAGGCGACTGGTCGGCCGGCGGCCAGCTCGACGGCCTGCAACGGGTACGGGTCGGCCGGGTCGGATACCAGCAGCGCCAGTCCGTCTTTCTCGTCGCGCACCGGCACCACGTGCTGCTGCTTGAGGAAACGCAGCGACAGCTCGAGATCGGCCGGCGGCAGCTCTGGTGCATCGCGTGCGGACAACAGCGGCACTTGCAGCAATTCGGCCCAGCCTTCGGCCAGATCGCGCTCGGAGACCAGCCCGAGCCGCGCCATCAGCGTGGTCAGGGTGCCTTCGGTCGATTCTTCATGCAGGCGCCGCGCACGGCCCAGATCCGTGTCCTTCAGGCGACCACGCGCGACCAGCCATGCGCAGACTTCCGCCTCGCGGTCGTTCGCAGCAACCTCGCCCCCGCCTGCGGCCGACTCAATGGCTGCCAACATGTTCCACCCCGCTCGATAGCTTGCAAAAAGCCCGTCAGCACCCCCTGTTGCGCGACGGAAACATCATGATTTCACTTCCGGCCGAATATCCGCGACGCTGCTGGAGCTGTCGCGACGCCCCCTTGCGTCGTTGAACCATCGGGTCTCGCCCGTCACGGCCCTCAACGCAGGCAGGGGTCAGAAATGCGTCGGCCTCCATCATAATGGACTACTTGCGTCCATGCCTGCGGACCCGACTCGCGCAGGATAGTCCGAACTCCGGCTCCGACGGTGCGGCCCAGGTCCGGTTCTGACCAGACGACAACCCGTACCCGCTGGTTCCGGGCGGGGCGGCGCGCGGTTCGTATACGTTGGCTAGACACTCAACCAAGACAAGAGGCCAGACATGCAGATAGTGCCGTTCAGAAAGGATCATCTCGCGGTAGCACTTTCGCTTTGCATGACACTGACCACCGTTGCCTTCGGCAAGCAATCTGAACGACCATCTGCAGACGCCAGGACTCCGCCGGATTCCGTCAAGATCCTGGACACCGTGAACGTGACAGGCCATTACGACAACGGCGTGGGCACCTCCGACGCGGTATCGCAAGGCGTGATTCTCGGTTCGCTGCTGCAGGACATCCCGATACTGCGTCCAGGCGAAGTACTGGAAGCGGTACCGGGCCTGGTCGTCACCCAGCACTCGGGCGAGGGCAAGGCCAACCAGTATTTCCTGCGCGGCTACAACCTCGATCACGGCACGGATTTCGCCACCAGCGTGGACGGCGTCCCGGTGAACATGCCCACCAACGGTCACGGCCAGGGCTACAGCGACATCAACTTCCTGATCCCCGAGCTGGTCGACAGCATCAATTACCGCAAGGGCCCGTACTTTGCCCAGAACGGCGACTTCTCTTCCGCCGGCTCGGCCGACATCCTTTACCACAAAAGCCTTCCCGCACCGCTGCTCAACCTCACCGTGGGTAGCGACGGCTATCGGCGCGGGTTGTTTGCCGGTTCGTTCCCGCTGCATCCCGGTGCGCCCGGCGGCCCGACCCTGCTCACCGCGATCGAGGCAATGACCGCGGATGGTCCCTGGCAGAATCCTGACAATCTGCACAAGCTCAACGGACTGGCGCGGTTGAGCGATGGCGACGCGCAAAATGGCTGGACGATCGATGCGCTTGCCTACGCCGCACACTGGAATTCCACCGACCAGGTACCGCTGGCGATGATCCAGTCTGGAGAACTGTGCCGCTTTTGCCCCCTGGACCCCACCGACGGTGGTCGTACCGCACGCCAGATTCTCTCCGCCGAGTGGCACATGCACGATCCAGGCGGTTACCTGAAAGCCTCCGGCTACGCCGAGCACTATCGAATGCAGCTGTGGTCCAACTTCACCTATTTCGAGGACGATCCGGTACGTGGCGATCAGTTCAACCAGCGCGATGCGCGCAATATCTTCGGCGGCACACTTGCCAAGGGCTGGAACCACACCTGGTTCGGCCACGACTCGATCACCGAGACGGGAATCCAGCTTCGCCACGACCAGATTCACGTGTCGCTGTACGACACCCAGGCGCGAGTGCCGTTTGCCACGACCAGCAACGACCTGGTCGGAGAAACCGAAGGCGCCCTGTACCTTCAAAACGCCACCACGTGGAGTGACTGGTTCCGCAGCCTGGTCGGCCTGCGCGCCAGCGCCATCAAGCAGAACCTTCACTCCTACACCTACGCACCCAACGACGGCAGCGTCGACGATCACATCCTTTCGCCCAAGCTGGCGCTGATTTTCGGACCGTGGAACAAGACCGAGTTCTTCCTCAACGCCGGTCGCGGCTTCCACAGCAACGACGCCCGCGGGGTAGTCAACCGTTTCGATGAAACGACTGGCGACGTGATCGACCGTGCACCGGCGCTGGTCGGAAATTTCGGCAAGGAGTTCGGCGTACGCACCGAGATCATCCCGGGGCTGCAAAGCTCGCTGGCGTTGTGGAGCCTCGACAGCGATTCAGAGCTGGTCTACGTCGCAGACTCCTCTGGCACCGAGATCAACGGTGCGAGCAAGCGTTGCGGCGTCGAGTGGAACAACCACATGATCATCAACCGCCACCTGCTGCTCGATGCCGACCTGGCGTGGGCGCATGCACGCTATGCGCACCCCGACGAGAACGGCGAAACGGGCGATCGGATCCCCAACGCCGTCAGCAAGGTCGCCTCGATCGGCCTGGCCATACACAATCTTGGCGCCTGGTCCGCCGACCTCAAGGCGACCTACATCGGCGGCTATCCGCTGTCACAGGACAACCGCCTGCGCGCGCCCTCCTCCACCGTCACGAACCTGCGCATCCAGCGCGAACTGACGCCACGAGCCACGCTGGCTCTCGACGTGCTGAACGTGTTCGATCGAGAGTACTTCGACATCGCCTATGCCCAGGATTACCGGGTCACGCCGGGCAGTGAGCTGGTCGCCAACGGCATCACCGTGCACCCGGGCGAACCGCGGCAGTTTCGATTGACGCTGAAGATGAGGCTTTGAGCCGCAAATCATCCCGGCAACCATCCGCGGGCGCCATGCGTCGCGTGATGGCCTGGTCCACGGGAAAAATCCCGGGACATTGTTCAAACTTCCATGTTCGCGGCGAGATTCCCTCCTGCACAGGACCGACATGCAACTCATCGACATCGGCGCCAACCTCGGCCACGAATCATTCCAGCACGATCTCGATGCGGTGCTGCAGCGTGCGCAGGCGCATGGCGTCGAGCGGATGATCGTCACCGGCGCATCGAGCGACGGCAGCAAGCGTGCGCTGGCGCTGGCACACGCCCACCCTGGCCGGCTGTTCGCCACGGCCGGCGTGCATCCGCATCATGCGATCGACTACGACGACGCCACCGACGCGCGGTTGCGCGAGCTGGCGCGCGATCCCGCGGTGCGTGCGATCGGGGAGACCGGACTCGACTACAATCGCAACTACTCGCCGCGCGACGTGCAGTTGCAGGTATTCGAACGCCAGCTGCAAATGGCGGTCGATCTGCAAAAACCGCTGTTCCTGCATCAACGCGATGCGCACCAGGACTTCATCGCACTGTTGCGGCGTTACCGGGACCAGCTACCGGGCGCCGTGGTGCATTGCTTCACCGACACCGGCGAGGCGCTGCGCGACTATCTGGCGCTGGACTGCCACATCGGCATCACGGGCTGGATTTGCGATGAGCGTCGCGGCACCCATCTGCGCCAACTGGTGCGCGAGATTCCCGCGCACCGGCTGATGATCGAGACTGATGCACCCTACCTGCTGCCGCGCACCGTGCGGCCACAACCGCCGCACCGGCGCAACGAGCCGATGTACCTGAAACACATCTGCGAGGAGATCGCCCGCGACCGCGGTGAGAGCACGGAAGCCGCCGCAGCAAACAGCACGGCCACCGCGGAGGCGTTCTTCGGCCTGGCCGATCTCTCGTAGGAGCGCCCCTGGCGGGCGATGCGCTTTGGCCAGGATGACCAGCCCTTCGGCTGTTGAAAGCCGGGATTCGCGAGAGCTGCACCAAAAGTGCCGCCCGGCCGCGGGCTGTTACGACAGGCGGCGGGTTTCGCCGGGGGGCAGCCCTTCCAGGGCGTGTTCGCCGATCCGCACGCGGATCAGGCGCAGGGTCGGAAAGCCGACCGCGGCGGTCATCCGGCGCACCTGTCGGTTGCGTCCTTCGCGCAGGGTGAGGCTGATCCAGCTGGTGGGGATCGCCTTGCGGAATCGTACGGGTGGATCGCGCGGCCACAGCCAGGTCGGCTCGACCACGCCGCCCGCCTCGGCCGGCAGGCTTGGTCCGTCATTGAGTATCACACCGCGACGCAGCGCGCCCAGGGCGGTCTCGTCGATGCGGCCTTCAACCTGCGCCACATAGGTCTTGGCCTGCTTGTGACGTGGATCGGTGAGCCGATGGGCGAGCACACCGTCGTCGGTAAGCAGCAGCAATCCTTCGCTGTCGCGATCGAGCCGTCCGGCCGCGTAGACGTTCTTCTGCGTGACGAAGTCAGCCAGCGTGGGGCGACCTTGCGGGTCGGTGAACTGGCACAGCACGCCATAGGGCTTGTTGAGAGCGATCAGCATTGCACCAGGGGGAACGGAGGGCATCAAATAGCTACTTGACATTCTCCGTCTCCGGGCTCGTCGCCATCGGCTTGACGAAGCGCAATGTCATCCGGTCCGATTCGCCGATGGCCAGGTATTTCGCGCGATCCTGGTCGCCCAGCGCCAGCGTGGGCGGCAAGGTCCACACACCCTTGGGGTGGTCGTGCGTGTCCGCGGAATTGGCGTTGATCTCGCTGCTGCCATCGGGTACGAAGCCGGCCTCGACCGCCAGCTTCGTCACGTAGCTGGTCGGCAGGTAGCCACTGTTCTTGACCTCCGCCAGGCTTGCGTCGTCGTCGGCGCGATGATCGACCACGCCGAGCACGCCACCCGGCTTCAGCACGGCGAAAAATGCCTTGAACATGGCCGGCGCGGTACCGGCCATCGCCCAGTTGTGCACGTTGCGGAAGGTCAACACCATATCGGCCGAGCCGGGCGCGCCGAATACCGGAGCGCGGGGGTCGAACTCGACGATCTTCGCGTGGCCGTAGTGCGCGGGATCGGCGGCAAACTTGCGCTCAAGCGCGCTGTCATCGCGACGGGCCTCGCCACTGCTCTTCGGCGCGGGCGCCGCGGCGATGTAGTAGCCGTTGTCCTCGAGCAGCGGCGCCAGCAGCTCGCTGTACCAGCCACCGCCGGGCGTGATCTCGATCACCGTCTGGTCCGGCCGCACGCCGAAGAACTGCAGCGTGCCCTTGGGGTGACGGTACACGTCGCGCGCGCGGTTGGCCTCGGCGCGCCAGCTGCCGGCCAGCACCTGGTCCAGTTGCGAGGCGGTGAAATCGCTGGCGCTGGTGGGCGGCACCAGCGCGTCGGCCGGCTGATCCGGCTCCGTCGATGCGCTCGGGGCTGCCTGCGCCAACGCGACACCAGGCAACAGCAGCGCGGCCGCCAGCCACAGTGTCGCCAGCACGCCTCGTGCCTGATGGGGTCGGATTTCGCCAGCGTCGATCGCATGATTCATGGTTGACTCCCTGGCCCGCAGGCCATCCAGAGGTGATGCAATATGCAATATGGGGGAAGCAATGTGCAGGCCCGGTAGATGCGGCGCGGGACGGCGGTATCAGGCAGCACCCGACATCCGACGTCCCCGCATGCGCCGGCATTTTACGGCATGCTGTCCGTCGCACGGGCGGCCACTTCAGTAATGAATCACCGAGCGGATCACCTGACCGCCGTGCATCAGGTCGAAGGCCTCGTTGATGCGCTCCAGCGGCAGAACCCGGCTGATCATCTCGTCGATGTGGATCTCGCCGGCCAGGTAGCGCTCGACATAGCCGGGCAATTGCGAGCGACCCTTGACGCCGCCAAATGCCGAGCCGCGCCAGACCCGGCCGGTGACCAACTGGAACGGTCGCGTGCAGATCTCCTGCCCCGCGCCGGCCACGCCGATGATGATCGACTCGCCCCAGCCCTTGTGGCAGCACTCCAGCGCCGAACGCATCACGTGCACGTTGCCGATGCACTCGAACGAATAATCCACGCCGCCGTCGGTGAGCTCGACGATCACCTGCTGGATCGGCGTGTCCGGATAGTCCGAGGTATTGACGCAGTCGGTGGCGCCCAGCGCCAGCGCCATCTCGAATTTGTCGGGATGGCGATCGATCGCGATGATGCGCCCGGCCTTGGCCATCACCGCGCCCTGCACCACCGACAGCCCGATCCCGCCCAGGCCAAACACCGCCACCGTCGAGCCCGGCTCGACTTTCGCCGTGTTGAGCACCGCGCCGATGCCGGTGGTGATGCCGCAGCCAAGCAGGCACACTTTTTCCAGCGGCGCCGCCTTGTTGATCTTGGCCAGCGCGATCTCCGGCACCACCGTGTATTCGCTGAAGGTGCTGGTGCCCATGTAGTGCAGCAGCGGTTTGCCGTTCAAGGAGAAACGCGAGGTGCCATCGGGCATCAGGCCCTGGCCCTGGGTCACGCGGATCTTCTGGCACAGGTTGGTCTTGCCGGAAAGACAGAACTTGCATTCGCCGCACTCGGGCGTGTACAGCGGAATCACGTGGTCGCCGACTTCCAGCGAGGTCACGCCATCGCCCAGTTCCTCGACGATGCCGCCGCCTTCATGGCCCAGGATCACCGGGAACTGCCCTTCCGGATCGTCACCGGACAGGGTGAACGCATCGGTGTGACAGACCCCGGTCGCGACGATGCGCACCATCACCTCGCCGGCTTTCGGCCCGGCCACGTCCACTTCCTCGATGCTGAGCGGCTTGCCGGCAGCCCAGGCGACGGCGGCGCGTGATTTCATGATGCTGACTCCGTTGATTGGTGATCCGGCGGCATGCTAACAGGGCATACTAGCGCGTCGCCGGTCAGCGTTTCGTCAAGACACTCTCTGTCGTCGACGTCCGGTGACCACAGCAACCCCGTGCTGCGTCGTGTGCTTGAATCCTGCGCCAGTTGCGGCCATCTTGGTGCCGTTGTCTCCGCTCGATTCCAGGTGTCCCATGCAACAGCGCCCGCTCGGCAACTCGCCCCTCTCGATCTCCCCGCTCGTCCTGGGCGGCAACGTCTTCGGCTGGAACGTGGACGAAAAGCGCTCGTTCGAATTGCTCGATGCCTTCGTCGACGCCGGTGGCAACCTGATCGACACGGCGGACATGTATTCGGTGTGGGTGCCGGGCAACCGCGGCGGCGAGTCGGAAACCATCATCGGCAAATGGCTCAAACACAGCGGCAAGCGCGCGCAAGTCCTGATCGCGACCAAGGTGGGCAAGTGGACCAGGCAGTCCGGCCTGTCGCCGGTGAACATCCGCCAATCCGTGGAGGGGTCGCTGAAGCGTCTGCAGACGGATTGCATCGACCTGTACTTCGCGCACAAGGACGATGCCGATACGCTGATGGCCGACACGCTGGGCGAGTTCGCCCGGCTGCTCGAAGCAGGCAAGATCCGCGCGATCGGCGCCTCCAACTTCCACGTGGCGCGCTTTGCCAATGCACTGGCGGTATCGAAAAAGCATGGCTTGCCGCGCTACGAATGCCTGCAGCCGGAGTACAACCTGGTCAGTCGTCGCGGCTACGAAACGGAGCTGGAGCCGCTGGCCCGGCGCGAGAATCTCGGCGTGATCAGCTATTACGGCCTGGCCAGCGGCTTCCTCAGCGGCAAGTACCGCAGCGCAGCGGACGTGGTCAAAAATGCCATACGCGGCGGCAGCGTGAAGCAATACCTCAACCCACACGGCCTCGGCGTGCTGGCTGCGCTGGACGAGGTGGCTGCCGCCCACCACGCCACCCCCGCACAGGTGGCGCTGGCCTGGCTGATGGCCCGGCCCGGTCTCACCGCGCCGATCGCCAGTGCCACCAGCGTGGAGCAGCTACGGGAACTGTGGGGCGCGACGGCGCTGACGCTGAGTGCCAGCGACATCGCCGCGCTCGACGAGGCGAGCAGCTAGGAGCCTGTCGGACTTTGGTGGTCGAGGCGAGAATTCGGCTGTGTGAGGACAGATTTCCGACGATTCGCCGGTCCATAGTGGTTCTATGGACCAAGAATCGGCGGGAATATGGACCGCACAGGTGAATTCGCAGACCGGCCGACCAAAGTCCGACAGGCTCCTAGCAACGCCGCTGCGCGGATCGCAACGATCCACGCCGGACTGGACCCGTGCCATCACGACATCGCGCGGGAACCACGGCGGGTTCGACGGCACGCACCCGCCGTGGAATCCCGACCGGGCGATGTCTGGGAGCCAGGCCTGGACCAGCGGGCATTGCCGTCTCCAGGAACCGGCGGCGCTCCATGTCCGTTCCTAATGCAGCACGATGTGGATGGTGGTGCCGTCCGCCGGCACCTGGAACGAGGCCTCCTGGAACGTCGCCGCCCGCATCATCACCCGCGGATTGTTGGAGAAGCCGTAGCCCTCGGTCGGCATGCCCACCAGGTTGGCGTCGAGCTTGCCGTTGCCGTTCTCGTCATGCATCAAGCGCATCGCGTAGGTTCCCGGCGCAAGACCCTTGAACACCAACTGCACGGGTGCGGTCGTGGTCACCTCCGCTCGACGCGCATCGATCGGCTTGGCCTTGCCATCCCAGGCGGCTTGGGAGTTCACCAGCATGGCGCTGACGATGCCGCCCGCGTGGGTGATGCCTTCGACATCCACGTGCAGGTCGGCGGCATGGGCTGCGGGCAGGCAGAGCAAGAACAAGGCGGAGACGAGCGTGATACGACGCATGGCAATTCCTCGTTGGGTGTCGGAGGTCCAGTCTCCCGCTCGGCAACGAATGTTGTCAGTAACAGGCATCATTCCTCGTCAATGACAATCGTCACGTGTGGGAAAAGCCTGGCGGCGATGGCGCGCGAAAACCGCCAAGTCCGCTGTCCCCCCGTGCGGATCGGGTCACCAGTGCCAAGCAGACAACGGGTGCCGGTTACGCACCCGCAAACGAAAAGAGAGCGCCAAGGCGCTCTCTTTTCACTTCGTCGCGCCAACCTTCGGTGGCGGACAGATCAACCTTGGGAGAGCAGCGCCAGCGCCGCGTTGAAGGTGGCGCTGGGACGCATCGCTGCACCGACCTTGCCCGGGTCCGGGCGGTAGTAGCCGCCGATGTCGACCGGCTTGCCCTGCACCTGGTTCAGTTCGGCAACGATCTTCGCCTCGTCGCGGTTCAACGCTTCGGCGAGAGGGGCAAACTTCGACTTCAGCGTGGCGTTCTCGTCCTGCGCGGCCAGCGCCTGGGCCCAGTACAGGGCGAGGTAGAAATGACTGCCCCGGTTGTCCAGTTCGCCGACCTTGCGCGAGGGCGACTTGTTGGTGTCGAGGAACTTGCTGTTGGCCTGGTCGAGCGTTTTCGCCAGCACGTCGAGCTGGGCATTGTCGTCCCGCTGGCCCAGGTGCTCCAGGGATGCGCTCAGCGCCAGGAACTCGCCCAGCGAATCCCAGCGCAGGTGGTTTTCCTGGAGGAATTGCTGCACGTGCTTGGGCGCCGAACCACCGGCACCGGTTTCGAACAGGCCGCCGCCGGCCATCAGCGGCACGATCGACAGCATCTTGGCGCTGGTGCCCAGCTCCATGATCGGGAACAGGTCGGTGAGGTAGTCGCGCAGCACGTTGCCGGTGACCGAGATGGTATCCAGCCCTTTCCGGATGCGATCCAGCGAGAAATGCATCGCCGCGGTCGGATCCATGATGCGGATGTCCAGCCCGCTGATGTCGTAGTCCTTCAGGTAGCGCTCGACCTTCTTGATCATCTGCGCATCATGCGCACGCTGCGGATCGAGCCAGAACACCGCCGGCGTGTGGCGGGCGCGGCTCACCGCCAGCTTCACCCAGTCCTGGATCGGCGCGTCCTTGGCCTGGCACATGCGCCAGATGTCGCCGCCCTCGACGTCGTGTTGCAGCAGCACCGTGCCGGCTTCGTCGATCACCCTCACCTCGCCGTCGCCGGCGATCTGGAAGGTCTTGTCGTGCGAGCCGTATTCCTCGGCCGCCTGCGCCATCAGGCCCACGTTGGGCACGCTACCCATGGTCGCCGGGTCGAACGCGCCGTGCGCCTTGCAGTCCTCGATCGTGGCCTGGTAGATGCCCGCGTAAGCGCGGTCGGGGATCACCGCCTTGACGTCCTGCAACTCGCCGGCAGCATTCCACATCTTGCCCGAGTTGCGGATCATCGCCGGCATCGAGGCGTCGACGATCACGTCGCTGGGCACCTGCAGGTTGGTGATGCCCTTGTCGGAATTGACCATCGCCATGCCCGGGCGCTGCGTGTACTCGGCGTCGAGATCGGCCTTGATCTGCTCCTGCTGCGCTTGCGGCAGCGTGCCCAGGCGGGCATACAGATCGCCGATGCCGTTGTTCGGGTTGAAGCCGATCTGCTTCAGCACATCGGCATGCTTGGCCAGCACGTTCCGGTAGAACTCGCCCACCGCCACGCCAAACATGATCGGGTCGGAGACCTTCATCATGGTGGCCTTCAGGTGCAGCGAGAACAGCACGCCCTGCTTCTTGGCGTCGGCGATCTGGGTGCCGATGAAGGCGGCCAGCGCCTTGCGGCTCATCACCGCGGCGTCGATGATCTCGCCTTCCAGCAACGCGGTTTTCGGCTTCAGTACCGCATGACTGCCGTCCTTGCCGAACCATTCGATGCTGACACGGCCGGCCTTCTCCATCACGACGGACTTTTCGCTGCCGTAGAAATCGCCGCTGGCCATGTGCGCCACGTGGGTCTTCGAATCGGCACTCCAGGCGCCCATCTTGTGCGGATGCCTGCGCGCGTAGTTTTTCACTGACACCGGCGCGCGACGATCGGAATTGCCCTCGCGCAGCACCGGATTCACCGCGCTGCCCTTGACCCGGTCGTAGCGCGCCCTGGTCTCCTTCTCGTCGGCATTCTTCGGTTCGTCCGGATACTCCGGCAGCGCATAGCCCAGACCCTGCAGCTCGCGGATCGCTGCCTTCAGCTGCGGCATCGAGGCGCTGATGTTGGGCAGCTTGATGATGTTCGCCTCGGGCTGGGTGACCAGTTGGCCCAGCTCGGCCAGGTCGTCGGCGATGCGCTGGTCGTCCTTCAGCCGCTCGGGGAACAAGGCAATGATGCGCCCGGCCAACGAAATGTCGCGCGTCTCCACCGTGACCCCGGCGCTGCCGGTGAAGGCCGCGATGATCGGCAACAACGATTGCGTGGCCAGGAACGGCGCTTCGTCGGTGAGCGTATAGATGATCTTGGAGGGAGTGGACATGGTCTGCGTGAACCTCTCTGCGGCCGCATGGGCTGGGGATGGATGCTGTTGCCCGAACCGGCTCGACGACGCTTGCCAGCATGTGCCGGCGGTGACTCGCGCGCCCGGTCCGAACCCGATCAACGTGGGCGAAATCTCCCCATTGTCGCGTTTTCGCTCTGTCGGCGAAAGCGCCGGACCCTCATATCGTCATGCCCACCGGTTGTTTTCGCGACCCGCGCAGACGAGAGGGACGCGACCAGCGCGTCCCTCTCGGCGTCACCGCAACACCGGGCAGCCTATTTCTTCACGGAGAAGTCCTTGCTGGCGACCGACTTGCCGTCCAGCGAGACCTCCACCTTGTAGTCTCCGACCGGAAATCCGTCGGGCTTGCTGATCATGAAGGCGGTGGTCTGCGGACCCATCGTGTCGAGCACCTTGCTGTCCTCGTGCACGGTCTGCCCATCCTGGTAAGTCCACTTCGCCGCCAGGGTGGCGTGGCCGCTACCCACGGTCTCGACCGACGCATAGATGCTGTCCTGCGGCGCGAAGCTGGTGCCGCTGTTGCGGATCATGTTGCTGGCGTCGACACTCGATCCGATCTCGACCGCGCTGAAGCTCACGCCGGCACTGGCGTCACTGGCCGGCATTGGCGCGGTGGAGGACGGCGGCAGGGTGGTGGGCAGCTCCAGTGGCGGCGCCATGGCGGTAGCGCTCGGCGGTGGCGTGGACGGGATCGGCGAGGCCGGCTCGTTGCTCTTGCCGCAGGCAGTCAGCGCCAATACGGCGGCCAGCGCGGTGGCCAGGACGAGGGGTTGGCGTCTTGTCTTCATCGGAACGTCTCCTGCTTCAGGATTTGGCCGGGATCTTCAGGATTTGACCGGGTTTGATCCGATCCGGATCGGTGAGCTGGTCGCGATTGGCGTCGAAGATCGTCTTCCACGCGTTCGCATTGCCGTAGAAGCGCCTGGCGATCTTCGACAGGTTGTCGCCACTGGCCACCGTATAGATGGTGGATTCGTCGACCGTGGAACTGACCCGCGATTGCACATTGCTGAAGTCTGCCTTGGCCGGCGTATCCGACGGCGCGGACTTCACCGTGCCCTGTACATTGGAGAAATCCGGCTTGCTGGGATCGTTGCCCATCGCACATCTCCACTCCGGAAGAGGGATCATGGATACACACACCATGGTTAACCTCGGGTGAGTGCAAGGCCAAATCACACAGAGCACCGATCGGAATGTCCCTTGACCTCATGCGACAATTCACCGTTTGTTCAAGTCACCGACACGCCTGGCCCGCATGAATACCGTCGATCTGCAGGAATTGCTCGATCAGGAAGACTGGGATCGCTACTTCGACCAGCGCACGCTGGCCCGCGCCGCTGCGTACTACCAGGGCGACCACGTGGTGGAGCTGCGACATGAGCCGCTCGACGATGGCGATGACCTGCTGATCGGCGCGGTGCGTGGCAGCGCACGGCGCCCCTACATCTGCTCGATCCGCCTGACCATCGACGACGACACGCTCGACCTCGACACCGAATGCAGCTGCCCGGTCGGCTGGCAGTGCAAGCACGCGGCCGCCCTGCTGATGATGGCTACCGCCACGCCGTATGAGTTCTGGCCCGCGGGCAAACCCACCGCCGCGCAGGCGGTCTGGCTCGAATCCCGACGCGAGGCACCCGTCCGCGCGGCACCCGCCCAGGCAGCGGATCAACTGCCCGAGTGGACGCACTGGCTACATGCACTGGAAACGGTCTCGGCAGCCGGCCCGGTCGGCGAGGCGGCACCCGAGCGCCAGTTCGTCCTGCTGCTGCGCGGCAGCCCGCACGGTACACCGGCGAGGCTCATGGTGTGCCCGGCGTGGTTGCGTCCCGGCAAGACCAAAGCTGGTGCTCTGGTGGACCCACAGCCGCTGTCGTTCGATCACCATTTCGGCCCCGTGCCAATGCCGTTGGGCGGCTGGCCGGCAGACATGGTTGCGGCGCTGAGCCTGCTGCTGCAAGGCCAGGACATGTCTGCCGCCGGCCTGCCGTGGACGACTATCCGTGCCCCTTTCCAGGAACAGGCGCTGACCACCGTGCTGGCTCACTATCCCGCCTGCCACGAACGTGGCAGCCAGCCGCTGACCCGTGGCCAGACCCTGCCGCTGCAACTGCAATGGCAGGACCTGCCTGACGGAAACCAGCAACTCGTTGCCTCGGTGGCGGCCACCGAGCCGGCACATCTGCTGCGTGGCGCACGGCTGTGGTATGTGCTGCCGCAACAACAGCGTTTCGGTTTGGTCGACGCCGATCCGGCCATGGTGGTGGCATTGAACCACGTGCCGCAGGTGCGCCCAGAGCAAACGGCCGCGTTGCGCCAGCGCCTGCCGCGATCGGCCGCGACGGCACTGCCACTGCCTGTCGAGCGCGGCCCGCTCGAGGTGATCAAGGACAAGCCCGTACCGGTCATGCAACTGCGTACGCTGCCGGTGTACAGCGATCGCGGCGCCGAGTCATCGGCACTGGGCTGTGGGCGGCTGGTTTTCGACTATGCCGGGGCCTACTTGCCACCGAGCAACGTCGATTATGTCCAGCGCCGGCTGCATGAAGGTCGCGTGCTGGAAATCCATCGAGATATCGCGGAGGAGCTACGTATCGCCCGGCGTCTGAAGCAACTCGGCCTGGTGCAGGCTGCCTTGCACGCGCATGCCCTCGCCAAGTTGCCCCGTCCGCTGCAAACGGGCGACGTCGTGTTGCAGCCCAATCGCAACCAGCATCCCTTGCCGGCCAACGCGTGGCAACCAACGATCGAGCAACTGCTCGCCGAAGGTTTCCACATCGAATACGGCGAAGATTTTCCGCACGACCAGTTGGTCGCGATCGACGACTGGCACGCTGATGTGCAAGCCGCCGGCCAGCACTGGTTCGACGTCAGCCTCGGCATCGATGTCGGTGGGGAACGCATCGACCTGTTGCCGGTGCTGCGCCGCGTGCTCGCCGATCCGACCTTCCCCTTGGCGGCGCCGAAGCGCGAAAAGAAAAACGCTTGCTGGCGTGTGCCGCTGGACGAGAACCGGAGTGTGGAAATTCCGCTCAGCCGCCTGCGCGCGCTGATCGAACCGCTGCTGGAATGGCTGCAGGGCGATGGCGAACTACGCCTGCACCGCACCCGCGCCGACGCGCTCACCGCCATGGCCAGCGCGGCCCAGTTGCACTGGCGCGGCGAGGAGCTGCTGCGCGCGCAACTGGAGCTGCTGAAAAGCGCCACGCGCAGCGCCAAACCCCCGCGCGGCTTCAAGGCCACGCTGCGACCGTACCAGTGCGAAGGCCTGGCCTGGCTGGATTTTCTGGGAGACGCCGGACTCGGCGGCATCCTCGCCGACGACATGGGCCTGGGCAAGACCGTGCAAGTGCTGGCGCATATCCTGGCCGAGAACCAGCGCGGCCGGCTCGACCACCCCGCGTTGGTGGTGGCACCCACCTCGCTGGTCGGCAACTGGCGCGACGAAGCCGCCCGCTTCGCCCCCAGGCTGAAGGTGCTGGTGCTGCACGGTGCCAACCGCGCCGAACACTACGACGACATTCCCGCACATGATCTCGTCATCACCACCTACCCGCTGCTGCCACGCGACGAGGACCGCCTGCGCGAGGCACATTTCGCCCTGCTGGTACTGGACGAGGCCCAGGCGATCAAGAATCCGCGCAGCCAGGCCGCCCAGGTAGTGCGCGCCATTCCCGCCGACCGCCGCCTGGCGATGACCGGCACGCCGCTGGAAAATCACCTCGGCGAATTGTGGGCGCAATTCGACGCGGTGGAACCAGGCCTGCTCGGCAGTGAAAGGCAATTCACCAAGCTGTATCGCACGCCGATCGAAAAGCACGGCGATGGCGACCGCCAGCGTCGTCTCAACCAGCGCATCGGCGCTTTGCTGCTGCGCCGGCGCAAGCAAGACGTGCTCACCGACCTGCCGGCCAAGACCGAGATCGTGCACACGCTGGAACTGGAGGACGCCCAGCGCGGCCTGTACGAAACCCTGCGCCTGGCCCAGCACGAACGCGTGCAGCAGGTCGTGAAGGAACGCGGCCTGTCACAAGCGGGCATCATCGTGCTCGACGCCCTGCTCAAGCTGCGCCAGGCCTGCTGCGACCCGCGTCTGGTCAAGTTGCCCAGCGCGCGCAAGATCAAGCAATCGGCCAAACTCGACGCGCTGCTCGAATTGCTCGACGGCTTGCTCGCCGAAGGACGCCGCGTGCTGCTGTTCTCCCAATTCACCGAAATGCTGGCGCTGATCGAAGCGGCACTGCAAAAGCGCAAGGTCGCCTACCAGTTGCTCACCGGGCAAACCCCGGCGCGCGAACGCACCGCGCTGGTCAAGCGCTTCCAGAGCGGCGACGTGCCGATATTCCTGATCAGCCTCAAAGCCGGCGGCGTCGGCCTCAACCTCACCGCCGCCGACACCGTGATCCACTACGATCCGTGGTGGAACCCGGCGGTCGAGGCGCAGGCGACCGACCGTGCCCACCGCATCGGCCAGGACAAGCCGGTCTTCGTCTACCGCCTGATCTGCGCCGGCACCGTCGAGGAAAAGATCCAGGCCCTGCAGGCCCGCAAAGCCGAACTCGCCCGCGCGGTACTCGAAGGTGGTGGCGCCACCCAGCGCCTGCGCTTCGACGAAGCCGATCTGGCGGAGTTGTTTGCGCCGATGTGATCAGGCCTCAGGCGATCGAGGGAGCCGAGCCATGACCGAATCCGCATCCTGATTACGTCGAGCCTCAGCCGAGAAAAGCCCCTCTCCCATCGGGGACCTCCGGAGTCCCTTTGCGGGTGAGAGGGGTCGCGGAAACGGTCCAGGCAAAACGAACCGTCGAAGATCCTGACACTGTGATTCCATGCTTCGCACGCACCCTCATCCGCCGCTTCGCACCACCTTCTCCCCCACCAGACCCCCCTCAGAGTCGTCGGCGGAGGGAGGACTTTTCACAACCGCGGCTCAACACTGATCAGGTGCTCAATTGAGTCCAGGCATGCCTCTCGTCCCTTGCGTGGCACGAGGCCGCGAGGTAAAAGTTGATCAAGCACCGCGACAGCCGCGCGCTGGCGCAAAGGCTACCGTACCGCGGCCAGGGGAGATGTTTGATATGGACGAGATCGGCCCTACTGACCTTAAGTCGATACTGCATTCCAAGCGGGCCAATATCTATTACCTGGAGCATTGCCGGGTTCTGGTCAACGGCGGTCGGGTTGAATATGTGACCGCCCAAGGCAAGCAGTCGCTGTACTGGAACATCCCCATTGCCAATACCACCACCATCCTGCTTGGCACCGGCACGTCTATCACCCAGGCAGCCATGCGAGAACTGGCCAAGGCAGGCGTACTGGTCGGCTTTTGCGGTGGCGGCGGGACCCCACTATTTAGTGCCAACGAAGTCGATGTCGAGGTCGCCTGGCTCTCCCCGCAAAGCGAATACCGCCCCACCGAATATTTGCAGGCCTGGGTACGGTTCTGGTTCGACGACCATCTGCGCCTGGCGGCCGCCAAGTCTTTCCAGCACGCCCGCGCCACCCGCATCCGCGCGCAATGGCAGCATCGCGCGCTGCGTGAGGCAGGTTTCGATGTCGATGTGTCGCGACTCGACACACTGCTACAACGTACCGGCCAGCAAATCGACCTTGTCCGCGATAATCCAAGCCTGCTGACCGAAGAGGCCCGACTCACCAAGGCCCTGTTCAAGCTGGCGGTGGACACCGTCGGTTATGGCGACTTCACGCGTGCCAAGCGCGGTCAAGGCACTGACCCGGCCAACCGCTTCCTGGACCACGGCAATTACCTGGCTTACGGTCTTGGTGCCACGGCTACCTGGGTGCTGGGCCTGCCTCACGGCCTGGCCATCCTGCACGGAAAAACCCGACGCGGAGGCTTGGTGTTCGACGTGGCCGATCTGGTCAAAGATGCCAATATTCTCCCGCAGGCCTTCATCTCGGCCATGCGTGGCGACGACGAGCAGACTTTCCGCCGAGGCTGTATCGAGGCACTGACCCGTAGCGAAGCGCTGGACTTCATGATCGATACGCTCAAGACCGTAGCACTGGGTACCGCCGTGCCAGTGGGCGCCTCGACAGACAAGCCCGTATGAATGTGCTGCTGGTCAGCCAGTGCGACAAACGTGCACTCACCGAAACTCGCCGCATCCTGGACCAGTTCGCCGAACGCCTTGGTGAGCGCACCTGGCAAACTCCCATCACCCGGGCCGGCATGGATACCTTGCGCAAACTGCTGCGCAAGACCGCGCGCAAGAACACCGCCGTGGCTTGTCACTGGATACGAGGAATGGACCACAGCGAGCTGTTGTGGATCGTCGGGGATGCGCGCCGCTTCAACGCCGAAGGAGCCGTGCCGACCAACACCACCTCCAGCGACGTGCTGCGCAAAGCCGATGAAAACGATTGGCACCGTGCGCAGGACATCCGCCTGCTGGCGCAACTGGCCGCACTGCTGCACGATCTCGGCAAGGCCAGCGTGGCCTTCCAGCAGCGTCTGCAAAACAAGCTGGACGAGCGCAACCGCTATCGCCACGAATGGGTGTCGCTGCGTCTGTTCCTCGCCTTCGTGGGCGATGACAATGATCAAGGCTGGCTCACGCGGCTGGCGCGCGAAGGTAACGGCAGCACATCGGACTGGACGGCGCCAGGCCGCTATTTGCGCGACGGAATGGACGAAAACATTGAACGTCATCCATTCCGCAACCTCACCACGCGGGCGCCGCTGGCCGCCGCCATCGGCTGGTTGATCGTTACCCACCATCGCCTGCCGGTCATCCCTGTGGGCAAAGCGGACGGCAGTGGGCAGGACTGGCTGGGCAGGCGTTCGGGATGCTTCGAGCAGGCCTGGCTGGATATGCCACTGGCCGGCGTCGCCCACGACTGGAATGAGCTGGACCAGCGCTCCACGCCAGCCCAGGCCAAGCCCTACTGGAAACTCGCCGATACATTGCCAGCGGCTTCGCCCGAATGGAGCGCGCAGGCCCGCCGCGTCGCCAAGGCGCTGCTCGAACTCACCGCACACCGCAACACGGACTGGCTAGGCAATCCCTACGTCATGCACCTTTCGCGCCTGTGCCTGATGTTGGCCGATCATCACTATTCCAGCCTTGGCGTGGACAAGGATGGCAAGCCGGTGACCGAACGCCAGCGTTTCGTGCAATACGATCAAACCGTGTTTGCCAACACCTTGCGCCCCACCGTGATGAACCAATCGCTGCTGGAGCACCTGCTCGGCGTAGGCCACAGCGCCAGCCTGATCGCCCATGCGCTACCCAATTTCGAGCGCCACCTGCCACGACTCGTCAACCATCGCGGGCTGCGCAAGCGCAGCGGCGATGCGCGCTTTACGTGGCAGGACAAGGCCTTTGATGCGGCCTGCGGCCTACGCGAAACCGCGCGCGAGCATGGCGCCTTCGTCGTCAACATGGCCTCCACCGGCTGCGGCAAGACCCTGGCCAATGCGCGCCTCCTCTATGCCCTGGCCGACCCACAGCTCGGCTTGCGGGTCAGCTACGCGCTGGGCTTGCGCACACTCACGCTACAAACCGGGCACAGCTATCGCCACGACCTGCATTTGAATGACGACGAGCTCGCCGTACTGGTCGGCGGCTCGGCCAGCCGTGCGCTGTTCGCGTATTACGAGGCTGAGGCCGAGGCCAGCGGATCGGCCTCCACCCAAGCGCTGATCGAAGAAGACAGCCACGTGCTCTACGAGGGTAACGTGGCCGATCACCCGCTGTTGTCACGGGCACTCGCCAACCCCGAAATTCGCAAGCTGATCTCCGCACCGATGCTGGTGTGCACCGTCGACCACCTCGCTCCGGCCACCGAATCGCTGCGCGCTGGCCGCCAGATCGCACCGATGCTGCGGCTGATGAGCAGCGACTTGGTGCTCGACGAGCTGGATGATTACGACCTCGACGACCTACCCACGCTGACCCGGCTGATGCACTGGGCCGGCCTGCTCGGCAGCCGCGTGGTGCTGTCCTCGGCCACCCTGCCACCAGCCTTGGTGGAAGGTATGTTCATGGCGTATCGTGGCGGCCGCAAACACTACCAGCACAACCGCGGACGTCCGGGCGGCGAGGAAGGCCTGCCCGTGGAAGTGCCCTGCCTGTGGACCGATGAATTTGGCACGCAAGCCAAAACCGTGACAGACAATACGGGCTTTGCCGCCGCTCACGCCGATTTCGTCAAACACCGCGTGGCCAAACTGCGGGCCACCGACCCCCTGCGTCTCGCCGAACTGCTACCGATCCACCTCGATGCGAAGCAGTCCGAGCCTAGCATTCATGCCGACTTCGCCACGCGCATACGCGAGGCATGCCTGCGTTTGCACCATGACCACGCCCATCCCGACCCAGGTACTGGCAGTGGCGCCGGCTCGGGCAAACGAGTCAGCTTCGGTCTGGTGCGCATGGCCAACATCGCCCCGATCTTCGAGGTGGCACGCGCCCTCTGCGCGCAGGCCATGCCGTCAGACACTTGCCTGCATCTGTGCGTGTACCACGCCCGTTTTCCACTGGCACAGCGCTCGGCTATCGAGGCCATGCTCGATGCCACCTTCAACCGCCGCCGCGAGGATGCGGTGTGGCAGCAACCGGAAATCCGCCGCGCGCTCGACACGCAGCCCGAAACAAACCATCTGTTTGTGGTGCTGGCCTCGCCGGTATGTGAAGTGGGCCGCGACTGGGACGCCGACTGGGCGGTGGTCGAGCCATCTTCCATGCGCTCGCTGATCCAGCTCGCCGGCCGGGTGCAACGCCACCGCCGAAGGCCACCACAAGCACCCAATGTGCTGGTATTCGACACCAACCTCAAAGGCATCAAGCAAGGCAACGGCCGTGAGGCGGTATTCACCCGGCCCGGCTTCGAGAATGACCGCTTCCTGCTGGCCAGCCACAGCCTGCGCATGCTGCTGAGCGAGGACGAATACCGCCACCTCGATGCCATTGCGCGCATCCGGCCGCGCCCTGCCGAGCAGTTGCAGCCGCGGCAACGCTGGGTGGATCTGGAGCAGACGCGCATCCGCACCAGCATGCTGCCGGCAGAGCCGACGGCAGCCGCCGGCTCGACTCGCCGCGGTGCCATGCCGGTTCCACAACTGCAGCGTGATTACGCGCCTGCAGCCTGGCAGCATCCCCAAGCCGCGCTTTCCGGCGTGTTGCCGCAGCAGCAACCTTTTCGCCATGACGAACAACCCGGTGCCACGCTGGTGTGGTTGCCCGACGAAGAGGACGCACTGATACCTCATCGCGTGGAACACGCGCCGGGCAGGCGCGGCGAGCAACTTTACGTCTGCGCCAGAGAGCGGCTTCACCAGATCGCGCTGAACGCTGCCTCCGGCGTCAGCCGCTGGGGCGAGTTCGACCTGCCTTCACTGGTGAGCGAGCAAGCCGAAGCGCACGACCTGCCACTCGACCTCGCCGCCCGCAAGTTCACCACCGTGGACGTGCCGCGCAGTGACCAGGGCTGGCGCTGGCACTCGTGGCTGGGCTTCACCAAAAAGGATCCTGATTAGCGACGACGCTCAGCCGGCAGTCGCGTGATTTGAGACATGCGGGGCGCAGCCTCGGGGCCATGTTACGGAGCGGAGAGCAGACATGGCCATGAACCAAGTGCAGTTCCAGCAGGGGTTGTCGATGGCGCAG
>JACDJC010000501.1_pt1 | contig 45013 bp, 37 predicted proteins | sample 7454191 | NCBI WGS metagenome assembly JACDJC01 (sample SAMN14253291, study PRJNA609438) | sludge metagenome | isolation source: sludge after 25d culture with pyrite and EDTA | collected 2018-12-20
ACTCTTTCGCGGCTGAAGTTATCGCTGCCTCCACCTGGGCATAAAAAGCGTGCCCATCCTGGCAGACTGATCATTCTTTTGTCTGTATAACGGCGCAGCTACCAGCCGCCGCCACCGCCTCCACCTCCGCCGCCACCGGAGGAGCCACCGCTGCCGCTGCCGGATGATGAACCCGGTGCGCTGGAGGATGAGGAGATGGCCGAGCCTATGGCACTCCCCATGACGCCGCTGAAACCGGCCAGGTTATGGCTGTTCCAGCTTTTGCCGCTGTACCAGGTCGGATGATAGCTGTGGCCATCCTGTCCGGCACTGGCCAGTACCTGGCTGAAACGTTTCGCCCACTGCTGCTCGACGCCCAGCGCCAGGGCGTAGGGGAGATAGGCCTCGAACAGCGCGGGCGTCTTCTCCGGCGGGTGTTTGAAATTCAGTTCATCCTGTTCGGCGACGCCGAGATACTGCTTGAAGCCTTCCACCTTCTGCAGCAGTTGCTGGCCAGCCAGGGTCGGGGCCTTGAGCCACTCGTAGAACAGCACGTTGATGGCAATGGCGAGCAGCAGCATCAGGGTAAAGGGGAGCGAGATGGTATAGGTGAGCATGCCGATGCCGAACACTTCACCGGCAAAGAAAGGCAGGGCAAACAGGGTGCTGCCGATCGCCCTGGCGTAGCTGCCGATGCCGCTACTGCGGGCATCGCCCCAGGCCTGATAGATACCGATCGCCAGCTTGAATACTCCGATGCTCCAGATGGAGAGCCAGAGCATGATGAAAGCGCCCATTATGAATTTGTCTTTGGAACCTGTATTCATGAGTCCCACACCAAGCAGGGCCAGGGTGATCAGCAGACCCGGTACGATAAAGCCGCTGTTGGTGACGAAGTAGGTCTTTTCATAGTTCCGCTTCAGCGAGGCCTTGTGGGCCTCCAACGCCTTGGCGATCTTCTGGTGGTTGGTGTGATGCAGTTTGAGCTTGTGGCTGCCGTCGCCGAACAGGGTGCTGGCGATGGCCCCTTCGCCGGGGGCCAGTTTTGGCATCCTGCCGGTCTTCTCCAGGGTGAATTTTCCCGCCTTGTCCTCTTTGATCCTGAGATAACCGCTGACCGCCATGTTGACCACAGCCGCGCCGAAGGCCTGATGGTCATAGCCCATCTGCTTGATAAAGCGCATGGCGGCCGGGGAGTAGCCCTTGGGTGGCGTGTAGAGCGGGATGATGACGCCGCTCTCAGGGTCACGGCCGACCCGGTACCAGACTATCGTAAAGTAGGCCAGCAGCAACAGAATGCCTCCCCCCGCGATCAGGAAGCCCCGGTTGTCGTTGAGAAACCAGCTCAAGCGCTGTTGCGTATCCGGTTCGACGATATGGCCCTTGGGCCAGCTGACGACCAGGGTGAGGCCGTGATGTGTCGGCAGGGGCGCGGTGGTCTCGAAGCGGGCATCGCCGTTTTCGTCCACTCGGGCGCTGTACTGTTTGCCTTTATCCCCCTTGGCGCCGGTATAGCCTTCGACCTGAATTGAACCGATCGGCACATCCGGCGGCAGGATGACCCGGGCAGCGGCCCGCTCGATGGGAAAGTCCCAGCCGTTGCCGGTGACGTTCCAGTAGAGTTCGTCATGGTCGGCGAAGAAGCCGAGCTGCCGGTTGGTACGGTAGCGCAGGCTGTAGCGATACACGCCCGGTTTCAGGAGGACGTTCTTGCTACCGGCATAGATGCGGATGCCGTTGCTCTGCTGTTCCGTATGGTAGGGCTCGGTGTGGCCGTCACGGCGCACCTCCAGCAGTTCAAAATCGACCCGGTAGCGATTGCCCAGGCGGTCCCTGTAGTCGGTGGGAAAGTCACGAAAGATGCCGCGCTTGATCTTGTGGCCCTCGGCTCGCACCTGGATGGTCTCTTCCACCACCATGCTGCCGTCGCGCTGCACCTGAATGTCGCTGAAGTAGTCGAGTATACGTTCCTGAGCGATGCCGGAAGTGGGCAGGATCAACAACAGCAGCAGGCACAGTCGCAGAATCATGTGTGACACTAATGGATCTCCGGTGGGTCGGCTTCAACGGCGCTTTCCAGCTCAAAAAAGGCTGCGGGAAGGAAACGGAAAGCGCGCGCGATCAGCAGGTCGGGGAAGGAGTCGATGCGTACGTTCAGATTGCGCACCGCGCCGTTGTAATAGCGGCGCGCATACTGGATATGGTTTTCCACATCACTCAATTGCCGTAACAGGTCCAGGTATTGATCACCGGCCTTGAGATCGGGGTAGGCCTCGGCGATCAGCAGCAGGGAACGCAGCTGTTCACTGAGGCCGCTCTCCAGCCGTTCGCGCTCTGCCGGTGCGGTGGTGGCCGCGGCGGCACTGCGCAGGTGGGTGATGTGGTCCAGGGTGGTCTGTTCGTAGTGGCTGTAGGCGTGTACCGCGTCCACCAGCTTGGGGATCAGGTCGTGACGCCGTTTCAGTTGCACGTCAATATCGCTCCAGGCGGCCAGTACCCGGTTTTTATCCCGCACCAGCTTGTTGTAGATGATGATTGCCCAGGCAACGAGGGGCAACAGCAGCAACAGCAGAATTTCCATCGCGTCCGTGGTCCTCTTGTTTTTTTGTTCTTGTGCCACCCGCTGACAGCCGGCGACTGATGCCAGTGTGCGTGCTCCTTTGTGGGATTTCAAATTTTTTCATTTTTGCCAGGGAAGGTGCTGCAGGGGGAGGCCCCTGTGCCTGCCCTGGGCCGATAAAATCCTGCCCACCAGGGCAACCATGCGGGGTTGCCCCTACGCGAGTGCGATCAGCTGAACTGCAACTCGAAACCTTGGCCGGCCAGCTGTTTCGCCTCCTGCTCCAGTTCGGCGCGGGGCAGGGTGTGGGTAGTGAGCCAGTGTGGCGGGAAGGTCAGCTGCAGCCGGTTATCGGTCACCTCGATCTGGACCTTCACTTGGGTAGTGGCGGAGCGTGCCCGGTGCAGCAGCACCGACAGTCGCAGCAGGATACAGAGGCGCAGGGTGGCCACGGAGATATCCTGGGGCAGCTCGCTGAACACCTCGAAGGGGAATTTACGCCGGTGGCCGCGAATCAGGGCAGAGAGTACCCGCTGCTCCTGACGGGAGAAGCCCTGCATATCGGAATTGGCGATCAGGTAGGCGCCGTGTTTGTGAAACTGGCTGTGGGAGACGGTCAGGCCGATCTCGTGCAGGCGGGTGGCCCAGCCGAGCATGTCGATGTACTCACCGCTGCGCAACTGCCAGGCGTCGGCCGCCTGGCCAAACAGGGAGCGGGCGGTGGACTCTACCCGGCTGGCGTGTTCCATGTCCACGTCATAGCGGCGGCAGAGGGCGCGCACGGTGCTCTCCCGTACGTCCTCGTACTGGGTACGCCCCAGCATCTCATACAGCAGGCCTTCCCGCAGTGCCTTGTCCGACACCTTGAGCTGGCTGATATTCAGTGCCTTGAACACGGCGCGCAGCACCGCCACACCGCCGGCAAACACCGGCTTGCGTTCACTGCTCAGCCCCTCCAGCTGGATCTGCTCGACCTGGCCGATATCGATCAGGGTGTTGCGCAGTTTTTTCAGCGCCGGGTAGGTGATGCCCTCCTGTTCGCCAGTCCATCCGGCCGCCTGCACCACCTTGTGAATAGCCCGGATGGTGCCGGAGGCGCCCACCGCCATCTCCCAGCCGGCGCTGCGGTACTCGTTCTTCACCGGCAGCATCTCCAGCGCGCCGTTCAATTCCGCCGCGCGCATCGCCTCGACAGTGATATTGCCGTCGCTGAAATGCCAGCGGGTCATGTTGACGCAGCCCATATGGATACTTTCCGTGCGCCGCGGCTGAAAGCCGTCGCCGACGATCAGTTCGGTACTGCCGCCGCCGATGTCGATCACCAGTCGGCGCTCGTTGCCGGCGGCCAGCCCGTGGGCCACCCCCAGGTAGACCAGACGCGCCTCTTCGCGTCCGGCGATGATCTCGATCGGGTGCCCCAGCACCGCTTCGGCCTTCGCCAGGAAGCGGGTAGAGTTGCGCACCTGGCGCAGGGCGCTGGTACCGACCGCCCGGACACTGCCGGGGGGGAGCGATTTGAGGCGCTGACCGAACCGTTTCAGGCAGTCCAGGGCGCGTGCCTCGGTTTCCGGGGTCAACTCCTTGTTATCCTGCAGACCAGCGCCGAGTCGCACCATCTCCCGCAGCCGGTCCACCACCTGGAAATTGCCGTTGTCCACCTTGGCTACGATCATGTGAAAACTGTTTGAACCCAGATCCACCGCCGCAACGGTATCCGTGAGGTTGGCGATATTGGCAATGTAACGCAGCATGGGAGCGGTTTTTATGGCAAACGGGACCGGCATGCTACCACCGGGACAGGCCGATTGAAACCGCGGCCTTGCTTGCCATCGGGGCTTGTTTTGAGGTCTCCTGTCAAGAATTTCATGCCGCTGGAGGGGGGGGTCCGTGACCTGTACGGATCATTTCTTTTGTCCCAGACCGCGCAGTTGTCTGGGGGGCAGCAGCCAGATCATCTCGGCGGAGGCGGGCTTGGGGCTGTCCTTGAACTGCAGCAGGCAGGCCGCCCCCCGCTTGAGCTGCAGGAAATTGAAATGAGAGCCGTTGGTATACCAGGAGATCAGCTCCGACAGGTCCGGCTCATGGCCGACCAGAAAAATGGTTGCCTGGGGTGGCAGATCGGCCAGCAGTTTGGTCAGCTTGGCCGGATCCGATCCTGGATCGAGTTGCGGGATTGCCTTGCGGGTGGCCTTCGGATAGAGCTCGCCGATCAGGTCGGCGGTCTGGACCGCCCGGACCAGCGTGCTGCTGAAGATGGCGTTGGCCTCCGGTTCGATCCGCTTCAGGCCCTGCCGGGATTGTTCCATGCGTCGGATGCCTTTTGCTGTCAGGGGACGCAACCGGTCATCCCTGTTGATCTTGGCAAAGGCCGCCCGGTCTTCGGCGATGGCGTGTCTGATAATAATGATTTTCATGTCTGCTGGGTTGGTTGATTCAGGTGTACAGGAAAAGCTGCCCGAATGGTAAGACTACACCGGTTTCCGGTGACAGGGCAGCTGTTTGTCAGGGCTTGCCGTTCATTGTATGGTCAGGAGTCATTTATACTGTAGCTATGACTTCTTTGCGACAATGGGTAGCGGCATGAATTTTTGCAGCCATTGCGGCAGTGATATTGAAATCCGAATTCCCGAGGGTGACAGCCGGGAGCGCTATGTCTGCATCGGTTGTGGAGCGATCCATTACCAGAACCCAAATGTGGTGACCGGCTGTATTCCCGAATGGGAGGGCAAGGTGCTGCTCTGCCGGCGCGCCATCGAGCCACGCCGGGGCTACTGGACCCTGCCGGCCGGATTTCTTGAAAACGGCGAATCCACCCAGCAGGGGGCGCTACGCGAGACCCTGGAGGAGGCCAATGCCCGGGTCGCGGTTGAATCGCTCTATACCCTGTTCAGTTTGCCCAATATTGATCAGGTCTATATGTTGTTTCGCGGGCCATTGCTGGACCTGGATTTCTCGCCGGGAGACGAGAGTCTGGAGGTACGACTGTTCGAGGAGCGTGAAATACCCTGGGATCAACTGGTGTTCCAGGTTGTTGCGGAGACACTCAAATATTATTTCAGGGATCAGCGCAGCGGCACTTTCCAGTTGCGTTCGGGGGTGATCGAGCGGTTGCCGGGTGAACGGTACCGCTACCGCACGATACTGCACAAATAAGCGGAACTCAGGTGGGAGCGTAGACCAGTCGCACATGGGTGGCGATGAGCCCGTCATCCACGTCGCTCTCCTTGAGATAGAATTCCACAATGGTTTCCCGGTTCATCAACAGATCCGGGGTCACCCCATCGGCCAGTTCATTGATGTGGCAGAAGACGCTCTCATAGGGCGAGTCGGGGTCGCGTGGGTCGGTTATCCAGAGATTCGGGGAGATGTGACGGATAAATCGCAGGAAGCCATAACCCTTGTCCGGGAACCATTTTGTACAGACACCCCGTACACAGGAGCCAGTCTTGCCCCACTCGTTGCGTGGCTCGCCCGGGAACGGTAGCAGGTCCGGTATCAGATAGCCGCGATAGAAGGCGTCGGCCTGACGCTGCAGCTGTTTGGATACGTTATCGAATCCCAGCAGTTCCACCCGGCAGCCGCGATTCTGCAGCGCGGTAACCACCTGGAGAAAATCGCCATCACCGGTGACCAGCAGGATCAGGTCCAGGTTTTCCGCCTGCAGCATGGCATCCACCGCCAGGTCCAGGTCGGCGTTCGCCTTGGTGGTGACGTTGCCCTCCTCATCGGTGTAGCGTTTGACATGTTTGACGATGATCTTCCAGCCGTAGTCACGCACCATCTGCTGGTAGATATGGGACTTTTTTGCATATTCGCCGTCGTCCCGGGCGCGCTCTTGATCGAAGGCGAGATAGGTGTTCAGCCGCAGCAGGATGCCGCTGTCACGCGCCGCGAAACGGCGCAGGATATCGTAACGCAGCTGGTAGCCACCGTTGAATTTGATATTTTCCGCATCGACAAAAACACCGATTTTAAGCATCTCTGGAATCCATGATTTTAATTGAGTTAAGCAAGAGAGCGATGAGATGGTCTCCTCCCCACTCCAGTCAAGCATGTTTTTTATGCCCACGCGGATACTGTTGCCGTTCGTGGTGGGCCCGTACCGTTCGTGGTGAGCCCGTTTCGTTCGTGGTGAGCCTGTCGAACCATGAACCATCTGCAGGCGCTGGAAACATCCTTCGACAGGCATCCTTCGACAAGCTCAGGATGAACGGTAATTTCAGGAATATCCTTCGACAAGCTCAGGATGAACGGTTGTCTGTAAGGTTCCTGCCGGCGTTATCCTGTTCGTGGTGAGCCTGTCCCGTTCGTGGTGAGCCTGTCGAACCATGAACCATCTGCAGGCGCTGGAAACATCTTTCGACAGGCATCCTTCGACAGGCTCAGGATGAACGGTAATTTTTAGAACCGTAGGGTGGATACAGGCGGCGTACCCACCCTTCGTACTCCGCATGTTACCTCAAATGGGCAGTGGCGGCTCATTCGCCGGCACAACAGCCGGTGACGTGGCGGTAGTGGTGAGGCTGGCATCCAGAACTTTCAGATACTGAATAACCCTCCCCTGGGTATTGTCGATATTCTCATTCAGGATGCCGTGTCGCTGGGACTGGACGAACTCAAGGCGTTTCAGCTTACTGCTGATCCTGTCATAGATCCGGTTGGCGCTCTCCGGTATCACCACCGGGTCCGCATCGCCCTGAATGATCAGGGCCGGACAGTGCACATCCTTTAGACGTTTCACCAACTGGTTAACCATCAGATGCAATTCGAACAGGGAGTGCACCGGCATGGTGCTGTAATTGATGTCGGGGTGTTCCGTGTCATTGGGGCGAAACGGCATGATCCCCTCATAGGCCCGCAGCCAGCTCACCAGTCTGTTGGCGTGATGCACCAGCGGCACGAAGAGCATGTTCTTGTTTTGGAATTTGATCGGTGCCGAGATGGCCACCACGCCGGCCAGGCCGTCCGGCTGTTCAGCTGCCTGCAGCAGTGAAAGGGCGGCTCCGGTGGAGAAACCGACCAGGCAGATATCATCACAGTAATACTGCATGATACGACAGGCCCGCTGTACCGAGGCGAGCCAATCCTGCCAGTGCCGTTCGCGCAGGTCCCAGGGGGATGTGCCGTGCCCTTTCAGACGTGGGCCGATCACGGCAAACCCCAGATGTCCTAGTTTGTCGGCAAACAGTCTCACCTCGGCGGGAGAGGCAAGAAAGCCGTGCACCAGCACGATACCGAGACGGTTGCGTGTTTTTGGCAGGATCAGGAAAGGCTCGGCGTTTTGGGTCGCCGTCTCCCGGCTGTTCAACTCCTGATGGTGCGGTTTGGAAAAACGGGCCTTGTCCCAATGGAATGCCACCCGTTCATCATCAAAGAGGTGTTCGGCGAGTTCGTTCGGAGTTGTGTTCGGGGCATGGTGGATAACCATGCTGATCACCTCATTCAGCCCGGCCGCCGGGCGCGCTTCGTTGGCATAGACCGCGACCATGTTTTCCAGCCGGATCTCATCGAATTCATGCTCCTGGCAGAGCTTGGGCAAAAATCGGTAATGGTCGCCCTGGAGCTGGATCAGCCCCAGTTGTGCCGCGGTCAGGAAGAACTGGTCCAGACCAGCGCAACGTCCCAGCATCAGATCGGCATAATTGTCGGGATCCCTGAGGCTGCGCTGCAGATTGACTTTCGGCAGCTTCTGCACCGCCTTGACCGCCAGGTAGAGCATGCGGTGGAACAGTGCCAGGTCGACTGTCTGCTGCCCTTTTTCCAGCAGCTGGTAAATGATCAGTGAGGCGAGGTGACTCAGGTTGAGGGTCACCTCGCTGTAGATCGCTTTCATGTAGTCGTTGCGCAGCCGCAGGGCGTTCTTGCGCAGGCGATTGGTCAGCAGGCGGTGCTTCAGGGGCCGTGGTGAAATCTCCCGGTTCAACAGCGGGTCCAGTGATCTTATCGTCGGGGCCAGTTGCCTGATAATCGGACGGACCCACCAGCTCCAGTAATCCCGGCTGTAGAGAATGTCTCCCAGATGGATGTCCATATCGGTGTTTTTCAGCAGGATGTTGCCTTCGATCAGCAGCTCTTCCGAGAGGCGGCGGCTGAGGCCGCGATTGATCAGTTCAAATCCGCTGTGCAGCAGATTGTCGCTGACACGCATCGAGTAGAAGGTGATATTGGCCGGGACGATGGTGGAGGGCCGCCCGGCTGCCTCCTGCAGTGCCCGGGGGGTTGCAAATTCGAGCCGATTCATCCAATGGTTGATCAGGGACTGGTTGTCCTGCTCGAAGGCGTGCTGTATCGACTGTTTCAGGATATCCACCGCCAACGATAGAACCGCCGCACCGGTGTGATGTTTTCGCCGCTCCAGGGCGGTGCGTGAATAGATGCTGTAGCCGCCCCGCTTATCCTGTGATCGGCGATCCTTTACCATGCCCCCTTCCGGGAAAATGATCACCTTGTGCCCGCGCAGGATCTCCTCGGCCAGGTAGGGGATCAGCCGCGGATGGTTGTGCGGTACGGCGCCCACGCTCAGCAGGTAATGGGCCAGGGCGTCATCCCCGGTAAAAAATTCGCTGGAGGCAATCGCCCTGCAGTAGGCGCCGGTCTTCTGGTAGATCAGATACTGGGGGATGAAGGTCTCAAGGCGGGCAAAGTGATTGAACAGGAAGATCTCTCCATCGGCGATCTGGCCCCGGTCGCGATGCATCTTGATATTGACGCTCAGCAGACGCCTGATGGTGGAAAAGATGCGCACCGACCACTGGTAGGTGGAGATATTGATCCTTACTTCGCCCTGCTGATCCGCCAAACCGATTCCCCTTCTTATTTTGCTAGCAAAAAGTATAGGCGTTGAAGGGGAGCCTGTCTGCTGTCGGGGGCGGCTGAATTGAACAACAACAGTGGTGGATTGATCCGTGGTTCGACAAGCTCACCACGAACGGAACGGGCTCATCACGAACGGGATAATGCCGGCAGGAACGTTACAGACAACCGTTCATCCCGAGCCCGTCGAAGGATGTTTCTGAAATTACCGTTCATCCTGAGCTTGTCGAAGGAAGCTTGTCGAAGGATGTTTCCAACGCCTGCAGATGGTTTATGGTTCGACAGGCTCACCACGAACGGGACAGGCTCACCACGAACGGCGACAGGTTACGGCGAATGGATGCGCGCTCAATCCATAAAAAAGGCGACCCCGTTGCCGGGGTCGCCTGTCTCGGTAACCGATGCCGGTATTACTTGTTGGCGCGGTTGTCGATCAGGTCATCCACTACACTGGGATCGGCCAGGGTGGAGGTATCACCCAGGGTGTCGATCTCGTTGCAGGCCACCTTGCGCAGGATTCGGCGCATGATCTTGCCGGAGCGGGTCTTGGGCAGACTGGGCGCCCACTGGATCAGGTTGACCTTGGCGATTGGCCCGATCTCGTCACGCACCAGCTTGACCAGTTCAGCCTTCAGTTCATCGGTCGGCTCGACGCCGGCCATCGGGGTGACGTAGGCATAGATGCCCTGACCGGTGATGTCATGGGGATAGCCCACCACCGCCGCCTCGGCCACCTTCTCGTGCAGCACCAGGGCGGATTCGATCTCGGCGGTACCCAGGCGGTGACCGGAGACGTTCAGCACGTCGTCGATACGGCCAGTGATCCAGTAGTAGCCATCCTTGTCACGACGGGCCCCGTCTCCGGTGAAATAGTTGCCCGGATACTGTGAGAAGTAGGTGTCCTTGAAGCGCTGATGGTCACCGTAAACCGAGCGCATCATGCCGGGCCAGGGGCGGGTGATGACCAGGGCGCCCTCGCACACACCCTCCAGCACCTCGCCGGTGGTGGCGTCGACGATCGCCGGTACTACACCAAAGAAGGGGTTGGAGGCGGAGCCTGGCTTCAGGTCGGTGGCGCCGGGCAGTGGGGTGATCATGTGTCCGCCGGTCTCGGTCTGCCACCAGGTGTCAACCACCGGACAACGTTCGCCGCCCACCACGCGATGGTACCACTCCCAGGCTTCCGGATTGATCGGTTCACCCACCGAACCGAGCAGGCGCAGGGAGGAGAGGTCATGCTTTTTCACCGGCTCTTCACCGACCCGCATCAGGGCACGGATGGCGGTGGGAGCGGTGTAGAAGGTGTTGACCTTGTGTTTTTCACACACTGCCCAGAAGCGGCCGGCATCGGGGTAGGTGGGGATGCCTTCGAACATCAGGCTGATGGCGCCGTTGGCCAGCGGTCCGTAGACGATATAGGTGTGTCCGGTGACCCAGCCCACATCGGCGGTACACCAGTAGATCTCGCCTTCCTTGTAGTCGAAGGTGTACTTGTGGGTCATGGCCGCGAACAGCAGATAACCGCCGGTGGTGTGCAGCACGCCTTTGGGCTGTCCGGTGGAACCGGAGGTGTAGAGGATGAACAGCGGATCTTCCGCGTCCATCTCTTCCGGCTCGCACTCGGCGGAGGCGTTGGCCATGGCGTCGTGGTAGTAGATGTCACGACCCTCTTTCCAGGCTACCTTGCCGCCGGTGCGCTTGACCACCACGCAGGTCCGCACGTTGGGGCAATCTTCCAGGGCGATGTCGGCATTGGCCTTGAGCGGGACATTCTTGCCGCCGCGCACCGACTCGTCCGAGGTGATCAGGGTCTGGCAGTCGGAGTCCAGGATACGGCTGGAGAGCGCGTCGGGCGAGAAACCGCCAAATACGATAGAGTGCACCGCGCCGATACGGGTGCAGGCCAGCATGGCCACGGCCGCTTCCAGGATCATCGGCATGTAGATGCAGACCCGGTCGCCCTTCTTGACGCCGCGATCCTTCAGCACATTGGCAAATTTACATACCTCGGTATGCAGTTCGCGGTAGCTGATCTTTTTGTCTTCATCCGGATTATCGCTCTCCCAGATGAGGGCGGTCTGGTCGCCCCGGCTCTCCAGGTGGCGGTCCAGACAGTTGTAGGAGACATTCAGTTTGCCGCCCTGAAACCACTTGATATTGGGCTCGTTGAAATCCCAGTCACTGACCTTGTCCCACTTTTTCGACCAGGTAAGAAACTCCTCCGCGGCGTCGCCCCAGAAACCTTCCGGGTCTTCTACTGAGCGCTGATACATCTCCTGGTATTTGGCCGCATCAATGTGGGCTTGCGCAGCTGTCTCAGCACTTACCGGATAGATTTTCTCTTCGGACATAGCTTGTCTCCTTTTCTTTAAATTACATTGACCGATGGTTCGGTCATTTCTCTCATTTAGTGTAGTGGTACTGCAGGTGAAAATCCCTGGATCATCCGATTATCGGATAGCTTAAAAATGTCCCAACTCATACTGCCGGTGGATCAGCTTGTTCACCGGATTGCTATATTCTGTCAACACCGGCGCGATGCGCCGGAATACTTCGGCGGTGGTGATGGCATCACCCCGTGCCGTGTGTCTGTCCAGCACCTCGACCCGGGCATAGTCGGCGACCTCTTCCAGGGTGTAGTGCCCAACCCTGCCGGTATGGACCAGATAGAGTAGCATGGTATCTAACCATGGATGTTTCAAATGGCAAAGCAGCTCCCGCTGCAGAATCTTGTTCAGAAAGCGGATGTCGAAGGCTATATGATGCCCGATCAGCACGCTTTCACCGATAAATCCGGCGATCTCCTGCATCACCTCCTCGATCAGCGGCGCATCCTTCACGTCTTCATCGGTGAGATTGTGGATCCGGGTCGAGGCGGACGGAATCTTGCGCCCGGGGAAAATCAGGCTGTTGAATTCCCGCCCGGTCAGCTCGAAACCCTGCATCTCGATCAGGGAGATGGAGCAGATTTCGTCGCCGGCGTAGGCCTGCAGTCCGGTTGTTTCCGTATCCACCACGACAAACCGCGTCTCCTCAAGCGGCCGTGTGACCAGCTGTTTCGGGTTGATCGACAGCAGGCGCCGGTGCAGAGCCAGCATCTCCGGATCCGCCAGCAGGGCGCCTTTGCCCAGGGTGCGCCGGAAACCCGCATGTATCTTCCCCAATAATTCGCCCAGCTGTTCGCTTGCCATATCTGTCGGCATCTCCTGGCCGGTCCGCCGCAATATCCGTGACCCCTGCAATATTTCAGGCCGGACGGATGGTGCAGGAACGGGTTTCTGGCAGTATCTGCCACGCCTCTTTTTCCCTTTCAGAATATATCGCTTGCGTAGTCGTCCTGCAGTTTTTCCTGAAACCGCTTCACCGCCCGCATGGCCATGCGCAGGGTGCTGCGTGACTGTGGCGACAGGCGTTCCGGATTAATCAGCTTATTCGGTTCCTGGCCCGCCTTGCACTGCGCGATCTGGTGGGTCAGCAGCAGATCCAGCAACTCCTCGAACGCCTCCTGCACAGAGTCCTTGAAATCGGTGGAAAGTTTTCCCACCCGCATCAGCGCATTCAGACGATCCGTGGTGTTCTGCGCCGCAATACCGTTCTGTAGCGAGAATATGCGCGCAGCGTCGGCGATGATGCGCAGGCCATTGCGCTTGATGTCGATATACTCACCCTGCTTGTCTTTCATGGTAACCAATTGATTAAAGAAGCCGATAGCGGGTTTTCCCTCAGCATCGTGGTCCGACATCATTTTCAGCAGATGGGGTTGCTGTTTCAATTCGGTCAGGGCGTGACGCCGCAATTCGGTGGTCAGGGTGTCGTCCCCGTAGAGGGTGTCGAAATCGAATACCACATTGGACCAGCGGGCCGCCTTCTCAGTGGGATGATGGGTGATGTGGGTGATCTGCTGTTTCCACTTTGACAAGGTTTTGTTGTAGAGCGGATTACGCGCCATGATGGCGCCTGGGCAGAGTGGGTAGCCGATGCGCTCCAGGTTCAGGTTGAGCCGGTTGCAGAAATGGTCGAACCACTCCCTGACCGTTGCGCTCTCGCTGATCGGCGTGTCCTCGATAATGATGCCGTTATCCTGATCCGGGTTGAGCAGCATCTCCAGGCGGCCACCGGAGCCCATGATCAGCACGCTGAAGCCGACGGGTGCCTTGCCGAAATCCTTGCTCTCCATCCAGCGCAGGGTCAGCTCCACCGCCCGGCGCTGGGCGATCAGGTGGTATTCGCTGAGCAGTCGTACCGCGTTGCTGGGGCGATGGTTGGTCTCCTGGATATCGATGGCGGCGTCCACCAGCAGTGGCGTCAGCTTCGTCAGCTCCCTGATGCTGTCGGCCTCGCGGAAACGGTTGGTCAGGGTACTGGGGCGCGAGATCAGGATGCGCAGGATGTCGGTCTGGGAGATTATGCCGATGGGGTACTGATCTTCCAGTACGATCAGGTACTTGGCGTTGTGCCGCTTCATAATCTCTTCCGCCTCCCACAGGGCGGTTTCCGGATCGATCACCCGTGGAGTGTCGGTTGCCATCTGGAGTACCCGGTCGTCCGGAGCGGCGCCGTTGAGCATTACCGCTTCGGCCAGCCCGGCATAGGTGAGCACGCCGCGCAGCAGGCCCTGGTCGTCGGTGACCACCAGGCTGCCGATCTTGCGCGCCTGCATGATGCCGAAGGCTTCCCGCAGGGTGGTCCCTGCGGTGCAGGAGGCGACCGGGGAGTGCATTACCCGGGTGACCGGCTGGGCCAGCACGCCGGTGGCGATGGAGCGGTCCGGGCTGCGCTCCCGGAGCTTGGTGGCGATCACCCGGTTGAGCACATTGAACAGCTCCGGCTGAGCCTCTTCCAGCGCCTTGAAGCGAGCTTCGGGAATCGTCAGGATCTCCGACTGACTGGTGGCCACAGCCTTGCTGGTATAGTTGTTCTTGTCCAGATAGTTGGCCAGTCCGACCAGATCTCCCGGCAGCACCGTGTCCTGACGCCCGGTGGGGCGGTGCATCACCATGCTGCCGTCCAGCAGGATATAGATCTCTCTTCTGTACGGCTCACCGGGACGAAACAGCGCCATCCCGCCTGGCAGGACACGGCGGCTGGCACTGGCGACCATGGCGCTCAGGGTCTCCATCGGGACATCCCTGAAGGTGCGGGTGGCGGCCAGTATCTGCTCGGTGGTGACGGCTTCTCTCTGCTGTTTCATGCGTTGGTTTTTGTGTCTTTAATCCTGACTGCCGGCCCTCGCCGGCGCTGTTACCGGGGAGCGAAAACTGCTATTTTTCCCTCCCCGTTGATTTTCGACCTCCGTCGACGAAGGTGCACAATTGATCGATTGGATCTTCCTGCTGGTTACCGCCGTGATTGCCTGGCACGCCCTGACCCATCGCAATGAAGATGGCGGAAACGATATCGGCCATCTGCTGTTCGGTGCGATTGCCCTGCTGTTTTTTATCCGTGTCCTGTTTGTCGATATCCTCATGTTATTGTAGGAACGGCGCCCTCGCCGCGAATCGGCCCTAGGGCGGGCCTCTTACAGGCCTGACCACCATCCGGAGCAGCAGCGCTATTCAAGAAGGTATGCGCGTTGCTGGCGGTCCTGTTCCGGGATCCGCATCAACCGCTCCGCTGGCGGCTTAGCCAGCTGCTCGGCCAGGTAGCGGGCGCGATCGGCTACGCTGGGCGGCCGCTCCGACTGATTGCGCAGAAACCGGGTGAGAAATCCCGGCCCTTCCGCCAGCTCGGGTTCCAGGCGCAAACTCTCCCGGTAATCGGCCAGTGCCCCGTCATACTCTCCCAGCTGATCCTTGAGGATGCCGCGATTGGCCAAGGCCACGCCCAGTGCGCGCCGGTTCGATCCGGTTGGTCCCCGCGCCGTTTCCCGTTCAATCGACTGGTCATAAAAGGCCAGGGCGAGGCGCAGCTGCTGTGTTGACTCCCGTTGCAGTCTGGCGATCTCCAGCGCTTCCTTGGCCGGGTCCAGTCTGCCGGCCTCGACGGATTGGCGTATGCCGATACGCATCAGCGCCTGGGCCTTGCCCCGCAGTGCGCCGATGTTGTCCGGCTGCTCGGTGGTGACCCGGCTGAAGATGCCCAGCGCCTGTTCGAACTCGCCATCCTCCAGATACCTGCCGGCCGCCGCCAATTCCCGCCCCATTGCTGTCGATTCACCCACCCCGCTGTCATAGAGTGTCCAGCCGATCCATCCCAGCGTGAGGAGAATCGCCGTGTAGCGCAGTATCCGGTAAGTCGCTTCATCCATGGATAGCACCGGAAATCGACAGATTGAAAAGCCAGGCAAACAGCGTCACCAGGGGGAGACTGATAAAACGTGCCCGGTTCTTTTGTCCGCGCAGCTCTTCAGCGGCCAGTTGCCTGCCCAGTTTTCGCTGCAGTCGGCGTACGCTGGCCACCCAGATGATGTTGCTGACCGGAAAGAACAGCAGCATTGCCAGCAGTGCGACCCAGAGATAGAACATCGGATTCATTGTCTGATTAAACTCTTGGCCTCTAGCGGGTCTCCCGCTCCAATCTGCTACTGCTTCAGTTTGATAAAGTTTCGTGGATAAGCCGGTAGGCGCATCCACCAGGGCAATGGTGGATGCGCTGTCGCTTATCCGCGAAACGGTTGTTGACCCGGCTGGCCACCTCAGCCCGGCTTGTCCAGGTCGAGCTGGATATCGCCGATATCCTCATGCAGCGCCACCACCTCCTTGTGCGGTACGGTGGAGAGTTCCATCCGGTAAGCCAGGAACCACATCATGGCCACGCCGAGCACCCACCAGAGCAGTTGCCAGGCCCAGATGGAGGGCATGCCGAAGGTCCAGGTGGCGGCATTGGTCGGGTCGCCGAATATCCAGTTGCCGATCACCGCGCCGGGCCCTATACCGAAGAAGAACCAGACCAGGGTGAGAATCCAGGCGGCGGGGATCAAGCCGCGCTTCTCGGGAGAGAGGGAGGCGTGGTCGTGCAGGAAGTTGTGAAACACCATGCGGTGTTCACGCTCGCTGTCGTTGCGGGTCAGGGCGGAGATGATGATCGCCAGGCTGAAATTGAACAGGATGCCCCAAAAGGCCGAGTGCAGGGTCATGGGCCAACGGCCCCAGGGCATGTATTGGGCGCCGATGCTCTCGGTCAGGGTGACGGCGATCAGGCCGGCGACGAGTCCGGCAACCACCCCCTGCCGGGTCAGGAACGGCCACCAGCAGATGGCGATCAGGGCCGGCCACATCTGGAAGCCATAAGCCACTGCCAGTCCGCCCAGCAGGACCAGGGCGTCGCTGGAGGTGGAGGCGACCATCAGTGCGGCGATGACGATCAACACCACGCCGAGGCGGCCATAGAGCTTCTGCTGGGCATGGCTGGCGTTGGGGATAATGAAGCGTTTCAGCAGGTCGCGGGTCAGCATGCCGCCGGCGGTGGACATGTAGGCGGCGCCGGTGGACTGCATCGCGGCCAGGGCGCATACCGACAGCAGACCCACCAGCCAGGGGGCGGTTTCGCCCATCAGGTAGACCAGCTGGGGCACCAGCATGTCACCCTTACCCTCGGACTGCATCAGATCAATGCCCCCCAAACCGGTACCCATGACGTTATTCACCAGTCCGGGGAAGCGCGCCATGAATTCACTGTCGGCACCGAGGAAGTGGGCGCCGATGCCCTGGATGGCGGTGAAGAACATGAGGATGAAACCGATCACCAGGGAGGAGGCCCACACCTGCTGCGGTGCGAAAGGTTCGGGACTCTTGTTGCCGAAGGCCCACATGGAGAAGGCCGGCGCCGACTGGATGCCCATCAGGCCGAACATGTAGGTGAGCACCATCACGCCGGTCCAGACACCGCCGATCGGGGCGCTGTCGGTGCCGAGGCCGGCACCAAACTGGATCACGCCGGGGATGGCGATATAGGCGCTGTAACCGTCCGGCGTGGTCTTGCCGAACATCGCCTTGCCGGTGGCCGGGTCGATCTGGGTCAGGGCGGCAATGCCCTGATTGAGGCGCTCGAAACCGCCGATCTCGTGCAGGGCGATAATGCCGATCACCACGATGCCGCCGCCCAGCAGAATCGCCTGGGCCGCGTCGACATAGGCCACTGCCCGCAGGCCGCCGGAGGTGACATAGATGATCACCACGATGGAAAGCAGCCACATGCCCACGGTGGTGCCGAGCATGTCATCGGTGAGCACGTTGAACAGGAAGCCGGAGGCGCGCAGCTGAATGCCCAGGTAGGGCACCGAGAAGATCAGCGCCACCAGCACCACCAGGATACGGATCATGTCCGAACGGAAGTAGTAGGCGAACATCTCGCCCGGGGTGATGAAGCCGAAGCGCTTGCCCAGCATCCACTGGCGTTTCAGGAACAGGACGCCGGTAAAGGGGATGGTGATGGCGTAGAAAGAGGCGTAGGCGTATTGAAAGCCCTCCTGGTAGATCAGGCCGGGGTGTCCCATGAAGGTCCAGCCGGAAAACGAGGTGGCGGTGGCGGCGAGGATGAACACCCAGAGTGAGATCTGTCGGCCTGCCACGAAATAGTCGCTGGCGGTTTTCGCTGACAGCGCACCCTTGATACCCCAGAAGATGCAGTACGACCAGTAAAGCGCAACGAATACAAATAACCAGACAACCTTTGCATCCATTGGTCGTATTCCCCCCTCAACAGTGATAATCAAACGGTTTTATTATGTCTGTATTTCTGAATCCGGCGGGCCACCCGAGGTGGTTTCGGGATTCAGATGCAGTCGGTATTATGCGAAAAATGTGCCGGTAATTAAAGCTATTCAGCTCAATGACTTGGCCCATTTTATGACGTCTGTGTTACCTTTCCCCGTTACTAAAAGTGACAGCGCTGTGTGATTCCGTAACAGGTCGGGAGTGCCCGCCGTGCGGGGGGTTACTGGCTACTCTTCCTGCTCCTGGGGATACCAAAGCGCTGCCGTCTCTCCCACAGCGCCTTGCGACTGATGCCGAGACGCTTGGCCAGTTCGGTTTCGGTCAGCTGATCCTGGTTTTCCAGGACAAACTGGCGGAAATACTCTTCCAGTGACAGTTCACCGCTGGCCGGATTCAGGCTGGGCGACTGTTGTGCAGCCGAGTGGGCGCTTTCGATCGCCAGCAGGTCCGGGGTGATCACATCCTCCTCGCACAGGATCACCGCCCGTTCCAGGGCGTTTTCCAGCTCCCGTACATTGCCCGGCCAGCCGTAGGTGGTAATGGTGTTGATGGCCGCCGGGTTGAGGGTCATGGGGGAGCGGTTGAGCTGCTTGCGGGTCTTTTCCAGCAGGAACTGGGCCAGCTCGACCACATCCTGGCCCCGCTCCCGCAGGGGCGGCAGATTGAGCTCCACCACGCGCAGACGGAAGTAGAGATCGCTGCGGAACCCGCCCTCCTGGACACGCTGTTTCAGGTCCCGATGGGTGGCGGCGATCAGTCGCACATCCACCAGCCGTGACTGCTCCGAGCCGACCCGGCGGATCTCACCGTTCTGCAGCACCCGCAACAAGCGGGCCTGGGCGGCCAGAGGCAGTTCACCGATCTCATCCAGAAACAGGGTGCCGCCCTCGGCGGCTTCGATCAGTCCGGTTCGGGAGCTGTCGGCGCCGGTGAAGGCGCCTTTTTCATGGCCGAACAGCTCCGATTCGATCAGGGTTTCGGGAATGGCGGCACAGTTGACCGTGACGATCGGCGCATCCCTACGCAGGCTCTGTTCGTGCAGGGCGCGGGCCACCAGCTCCTTGCCGGTGCCGGACTCCCCCAGGATCAGTACCGTGGAGTCGGTGGGGGCGACCTTGGTGACCCGCCGGCACACCTCCTGCATGGCCGGGCATTTCCCCACCATGCCGTCCACCGGATAGGATTTGTCCAGGTCCGACTTCAGCACCTCGGTCTTGCGACCCAGCTTCTCCTGTTTCAGGGTGCGCTCGATCAGCAGTACCAGTTCGTCATGATCGAACGGCTTGGCAATGTAGTCGATGGCGCCCTGTTTCATGGAGTCCACCGCGGAGCGTATGCTGGCGTAACTGGTCATGATCAGCACCGGCACGCCCGGCGCGCGATTGATCACATCGGTGCCGGGTACGCCGGGCAGGCGTACATCGGTCAGGATCAGATTGAAGCTCTTCAGATCGAACTTCTGTTCCGCCTCCTCGACCGATTCGGCCGTGTTGACCTTGTAGCCGCGGCGGGTCAGGAGGCGGTCCACGGCGCTCCGTATGACCGACTCATCCTCAATAACCAGTATCTGACTCATGACGTTTCGGGTCCGTAAGCAGGGGCAGCTGGATAATGACTCGGGTACCAATCCCCGGCGCGGAGTCAATCTCGATACTGCCGTTGTGTTCATCAATGATCTTGGCCACCATGGGCAGACCCAGGCCGGTTCCCTTTCCGGCCTCCTTGGTGGTGAAGAAGGGTTCAAAGATTTCGCTCTGAACCTCTTCCGGTATCCCCTCGCCCTGGTCCATGACCTCGATCTGTATCCGGGCCTGGGAGGCGAAGGCAAAAATCTCTACCCGGTCTCCCGGGCTTGAGGCGTCACAGGCGTTGGTCAACAGATTCACCATCACCTGGGCCAGCCGCTGGCGATCCCCCTTCAGGGTCAGGTCGTGCGGGCAGCTGTTGCTGAAATCCACATGCTTGCCGGCGCGGGTCAGGCCCACCAACTGTATCGCCTCTTCCATGGTTTCGTTGAGGTGGAACGTCTCGAAATTGAGCCCGACTCGGCCGCTGCGGCTGTAGTTCATCAGCGAGTGGACAATGCTGCTGATCCGCTTGGTCTGCTGCAGAATCGCCTTGATGCTCTCCTGGGTGGTCTCCTCGTCGCGCTCTTCGAGCAGGTTCTGGGCCAGCGAGGCGATGCCGGAGACCGGGTTGCCGATCTCGTGGGCCACACCGGCGGCCAACTTGCCGATGGAGGCGAGCCGGTCACTGTGGGCCAATTCCGCCTCCAGGGTTTCCAGGTCGGTCAGATCCTCCAGCAGCAGTACCAGGCCACTGCGCGGACCGGTCTGGTAGCGCGGCAGATCCGGATCGAGAATCGCCGCCTTGTGCAGGTTGAACCAGTGTGGACGATTGTGGATGGGTACTTCCATGTGGTGGATGTGTTCGTCCTGGGCCAGGGCAAAGCCGGCCAGCAGCTCCCCCCAAGGTGCCGTCAGGCTGGAGAGTTTGCGTCCGGTGGCCTCGCTGCTGGGCACGCCACTCATCACCTCCAGGGCCAGGTTCCAGGTGACCACGGTGTGGTCCGGGTCGACGGCACAGACGCCCAGGGGCAGGTCGAGCAGGATCTGCCGGTGGTAGCGGCGCAGGGCATCCAGGTCGGCGGTCAGCCCCTTCAGCTTGCTGCGGGACTGCTCCATGCGCTCCTCCATGTGGCGGATCGAGTCGGCCAGGGCGGTCTTGGCATCGCCGTCCACCTTGAGCTGCTGGTTGATGATCATGTGGGCCATGGCCGGCCCCAGCAGGCCGGAGAGGTTGCGCTCGATGCGCTGGCGAAGCCTTTTCAGCTCGCGCGGGCGGGTCTCGCCGCGGTCCAGTTCCAGGTCATCCAGTGCCTGGTTGACCTCCATTTCGGCGGCCTCCTGTCCGAGCATGACCGCCAACCCCTCGGCGAACTGGGTCGGGGAGACGGCGGTCAGGGTGCCGGCCAGCGGTGCCATGATGGCCGCCTCGCTGCGGCAGGCGAAGGCCGTCTCCTCCTCCTCGGGTGACTGCCGGGTCATCAGCGAGATGATGGCGAACAGCAGGCCGTTGCAGGCCAGGGACCAGAAGGTGGAGAACTGCCACTGATCCAGGCCGGCAGTATTCCGCATGGTCGGCAGGTCGATGCCGGTGCTGATAAAACCCGAGTTCTCCAGCAGCGGCAGCAGCAGGGTAATGACCCAGATGGTGATACCGCCGAGCAGTCCGGCAATAAATCCCTCGCGGGTAGCGCGGCGCCAATAGAGCAGGCCGATAATGCCGGGGAAGAACTGGGCGACGGCGACAAATGAAATCAGGCCCAGTTGCACCAGGCCCTGATTGTGCTCCAGCACCTCGTAGAAGATGTAGCCGGCAAAGATGATCAGTCCGATCAGCAGGCGCCGTCCCCACAGCAGCCAGCGATAGAGATCCACCTTGGGATCGGGGTAGCTGGCCGGCAGCAGCAGATGGTTCAGGCACATGGACGAGAGGGCCAGGGTGGAGACGATCACCATCGCGCTGGCGGCCGAGACGCCGCCGATGAAGGCGAGAATCGGCAGCCACTTGGGGCCTTGGCTGAGGGTGATGCCGAGTACGTAGTAGTCGGCGTCCATCTCCAGGTTGAGGTATTGGCCTGCCCACAGGATGGGCGGTATCGCCAGGTTCAGCAGCAGCAGGAACAGCGGAAATGCCCAGCTTGCCGTGGCCAGGGAGCGCACCGAAAGGTTCTCGGTAAAGGTCATGTGAAACTGCCGCGGCAGCAGGAAGGCGGCGCAGAAGGAGAGGAACAGCAAGGTCGTCCAGGGACCCTCCCGTACCGGCTCGTAGAGGTTCTTCAGCGCCTCCGGGTTCTCCGCCAGGTAGTTGTTCAGCTGTTCCGGACCGGAGAACACGCCGAAGATGGCAAACAGCCCGACCATCATCAGGGCTATGATCTTGACCAGGGATTCAAAGGCGATGGCGGCCACCAGTCCACGGTGCTTTTCCCGTGGTGAGATGTGACGCGCCCCAAACAGGATCGAGAACAGGGTCAGCATGCCGCAGAAACCCAGGGCCAGCAGCTGCGGGATCTCGTCGTGGGTGAGCACCTGAATCGAGGAGGTGACGGCGCGGATCTGCAGGGCGATATAGGGCAGAGAACCGAGCAGCATGAACAGGGTCACCAGCACTCCGCCCAACTGACTGCGATAGCGGAAGGCGAGCAGATCGGCCAGGGAGGTGAGCTGGTACTCCCGGGTCACGCGCAGCAACGGCTGCAGCAGTACCGGGCTGAGGATGAAGGCGATGGTGAGGCCGATGTAGATGGTCAGGAACTGGTAACCGTCGCGCTGGGCGAAACCGACACTGCCGTAGTAGGTCCAGGAGGTGGCGTAGACCCCCAGGGAGAGGACGTAGACCGGGGGGTTGTCGGTCCAGCTGTCCGGGATCAGGCCGCTGTCAGTGATGTAGGCGACAAAAAAGAGCAGCAGCAGATAGAACAGACTGGCCCCGAACAGGATTTCCAGATCATACGTCATGGTGCGGGTATCGTTTGCGCAGCCAGGCGCCCAGCAGGATGACGAACAGCCACAGGGCATAGGGCATCAGCCAGTGGGCGTTATCCGAAGCCCACCAGACGGTCAGCGGTGAAGCGAACAGAAACAGGGCGAACAGCGCCAGTAACAGCGCACTCTCTCTTAACCTGATCGGATCCGGGTGCTTTTGCATCCCGCAAGGGTATCAGTTGTTACCAATAGTAACAACTTGGGTGGAGTGATTGGATGAGACCTCGCCGCTATCGGGCAGGGTCTGGCCACAGGGAACCGCATGGGCAGCGATGGGTGACAGCCGGGCTGTCGATTTCAATACAACACTTGGTGCCAGTGAATACAGATCGTATGATCGGGGGGAGGGTTCCGTGTGGCGGACGCTGGTATTGGTGAGCAAGGGGAGAGGCGATGAATCCGGAGAAGGTGGTATTTGGATTTTTTATTGTATTGGCACTGACGCTGAATTTCGGTTTTTTTGTGGGAGAGATAGACGATCCTGATCACCACCACGTGTATGAACTGTTTGCGGTGGTGGTGGTGAATCTGGTCGCCACGCTGCTCAAGTTCGGCGACCGGACCCAGATGGGGGCGGTGCTGCTGGCCACCAGTCTGGTGGCGGTGTTGCAACTGCTGGCGGCCGCGCTGATCTGGGCGATTGCCGAACACGCCACCGGTAGTGGCATGACGCCGGCGATGATGGCCAGTATTGTCTCGCTGTCGGGGGGTGCCATGCTGGCGAATGTGATTTCGGTGATACTGCTGGTGGTCGAGACCGCGATGCTGCGACGTTAATCCCGGCGGCCATCATGCACAGCATCATTTTTCTCATTTTCCGGCGTATGCGTCAGCCCCTGCTGACACTGGTGTTGACCTATTCGGTGGCGATATTGGGCCTGACCCTGATCCCCGGTCAGGATGATGCCGGCAATACCTGGTATATGGACTTTTTTCACGCCTTCTATTTTGTCAGCTACATGGCCACCACCATCGGTTTTGGTGAAATCCCCTTTGCATTTAGCGATGCCCAGCGGCTCTGGGTGACGTTTTCTCTCTATGCCACCGTGGTGGTCTGGATCTACGCCCTCGGCACTCTGCTCTCGCTGGTTCAGGACAAGATGTTTCAGCGGGCGCTGACAGAGAGCCGCTTTGCCCACCGCATCCGGCGGATGCGGGAAGATTTCTATCTGCTGTGCGGCTACGGCGAAACCGGCAGCGCCCTGGCCCATGCACTGACTGAACGGGATCGATCGGTGGTGGTGATTGATATCGACGCCAACCGGGTGAACATGCTGCAACTGGAGAATCTGCGGCAGTATGTGCCGTCGCTGCATGGCGATGCCGCCCGCCCCCTGCATCTGCTGGAAGCCGGGCTGAAACATCCCTGCTGCAAGGGGGTAGTGGCGCTGACCAATGTGAACGAGGTGAACCTGAAGGTCGCCATCACCAGCAAGCTGCTGCATCCGGAGATCAAGGTGATCTGTCGTTCCGATTCCCATGATGTGGAAGAGAACATGGCCTCGTTCGGCACCGATTACATCATCAATCCCTTCGATACCTTCGCCAACCACCTGGCCACCGCCCTGCAGGCGCCGGGACTCTATCTGCTGCATCGCTGGTTGACCGGCGGACGGGGGTGTGGGTTGGCGGAGCCGGTCTATCCACCCACGGAAGGCCGCTGGATTGTCTGTGGGTATGGGCGGTTTGGCCGGGCGGTCTATCATCGCCTGCAGGACGAGGGGATCGAACCGGTAGTGATCGAGTCCATGCCGGAAATGACCGGCAGGCCGGAAACCGGCTTTGTGCTGGGTCGGGGAACCGAGGCCGATACCCTGCTGGAGGCCGGCATAGACCGGGCAGTGGGCCTGGTGGCGGGTACCGACAATGATGCCAATAACCTCTCCATTATCATGACCGCGCGCACGCTTCGTCCGGAACTGTTTGTTGTTTTGCGGCAGAATCATAAGGAGAATCAGGCGATCATCAATGCAGTTGGGGCGGATATGGTGATGCACCCGAGTGCCATTATTGCCAACCGCATACGGGTGCTGCTGGGGACTCCCCTGCTTTACCAGTTTACCAGCCTGGCACTGCATCAGGATGATGACTGGGCAACAGCTCTGGTGAACAGGATTCGCCAGCTGGTGGGGAAGGGGGACCCGGTTGTGTGGGAGGTGTTGCTGGACAGCACAGGGGCACTAGCGATTAATGAGGCCCTGGAGCAGGGACGCAGGGTCTCCCTGGGCCATCTGCTGGCCGATCCAGGGAGGCGGGAGCAGTCGCTCCCCGCCCTCTGTCTGTTACTGAAACGGGAGGGGGAACGCAACGTGTTGCCCGCGGACGACCTGGTGCTGAAAACGGGAGACCGGCTGCTGTTCTGCGGGCGGAATTCGTCCCGTCGTCGCATGGAGTGGTGCCTGCAGAATGTGCATGCACTGAGTTATATCCTCACCGGTGAAATGGCTTCCACCGGCTGGCTCTGGCGAAGATTCAGGCGTGACCAGGACCGTGGGGGCAGCGGGAAGCGACAAGTTCCGGACGACGGCAAAATATAGACCCGGGATCTCTCCGATCGATTTTGGCGAGGTGCTTCGGTAAAAGATGGGTTAGGATGGGGTTATTTCCAGCTCCGGATGGATCCCCGGTCAGTTGCATGATGGATGGGTCTATGGACGGGCGGCTTCCGGAGTCCTGACGCGGGATTTATGGGTGGCAAAGTCGTGCCCAAACCCAGAACACTCGATTCTTGACTTGTTATATGGAGGCATCCGATGCATTATCTACTGGAAAAACTGCAGAAAGATCATAGGAATTTGGAAAAAATCCTCGATTTGTTGACATCCCAGCTTGATCATTTTCTGGCGGGCCGCGAGTCGGATTTCGATCTGAAAATCGAACTGCTGGAGTATATGGAGGCCTATGCGGACCAGGCGCACCATCCCATGGAAAATGTGATGTTCGCCGTGGCCAGGCCAATGGCAACTGATCAGGCCGATCTGCTGGATCGCCTGACGCAACAGCATCGGGAGCTGGCCCAGTTGACCCGCACTTTCCGCAACTCCCTGGAAAATATCTATCAGGGCGGGGTCATGCAACGGGATGAGCTTGAACTGCAGGGCCGGGAATTTATTGCGCTGCAGCGCCAGCATATCGCACTGGAAGAGCAGGAGGCGTTTCCCATGCTGGATCAACTGCTTCAGGAGCAGGATTGGGCGCGGGTAATCGAGCAGTCGCCCAGTTACGACGATCCGGTATTCGATAAGCCTGACAAGATACGTTTTCAGATTCTGTTTGAATATCTGCACAAGGTCGAACAGGAGAAGACCCCGGCAATCGGTTAAAACCGCTGATCAATTCCGCGGTTACAGCGGCACAGGGATGGCTTTATCAGCGCTTCCCTGAGCCGGCTGGATGCGCTCCGGATGAACCTGTCGCAGGATTTGTCAGGATGGCAGTGTAAACAAAGAAGTAAATTAAAAAAAGAAAGTGTCACTGGATTTCAGCAGTGGAATCCGTTTGATGGGAGCCGGATTGCGTCCGGTCGAACCCGGGTGAGTGTGGAATAGCGCGCTCGGCCGGGGGCCGGGTCCGTGATGTGGTCAATGGCAGTTGGGAGTATTTGTAACAGCGACGTTCCTTGGGAGGAAACGAGTATGGCTCATATCGTTGTATTGGGTGCAGGTACCGGGGGTATGCCCTGTGCCTATGAATTGAAAGAGACCCTGGGCAAAGAGCACCAGGTCACAGTAATCAATGAGCGGGAGGAGTTTCAGTTCACCCCTTCCAATCCCTGGGTGGCCGTCGGCTGGCGGGACCGGGCCAGTGTTACCTTTGATATTCGTCCCCACCTGGAACGCAAGGGGATCGGCTTTATCGCCAAACGCTGCGACAAGATCAATACCGAAAGCAATACCCTGGAAATGGAGGACGGCGAGGTCGTCAGCTACGATTACCTGGTGATCGCCACCGGGCCAAAGCTGTTCTTCGAGGAAGTTGAAGGTGCCGGTCCGGCTATCGGCAACACCCATTCGATCTGTACCGTGGATCACGCCCTGGGTGCCTACGAGGCCTATCAACAGTTACTGGATGATCCCGGCCATGTCATTATCGGTGCCATGCCGTTCGCCAGCTGTTTCGGGCCCGCCTACGAGTTCTCCTTCATCATGGATGCCGACCTGCGCAAGCGGAAAATGCGCGACAAGGTGCCCATGACCTATGTCACCTCGGAACCTTATATTGGTCATCTCGGTCTGGGTGGCGTGGGTGACTCCAAGGGCTTCCTGGAGTCCGATCTGCGATCCCACCATATCAATTGGATCACCAACGCCAAGGTGACCAAGGTTGAGGCGGGCAAGATGTATATCGAGCAGTATGATGATGGTGGCCATCTGATCAAGAATCACGAGCTGGATTTCAAATACTCCATGATGCTGCCTTCGTTCAAGGGAGTGGATGCGGTTGCCAACGTGGAAGGGCTGTGTAATCCGCGTGGTTTTGTCTTCGTGGACAGTCACCAGAGAAATCCGACCCATCCCAATATCTACTCGGCCGGCGTCTGTATTGCCATTCCACCGGTTGAGGCAACGGCGGTGCCGACCGGCGCGCCCAAGACCGGATACATGATCGAATCCATGGTGACGGCGATCGTGCATAACATCGCCGACGAGTTGGCCGGGCGGGAGCTCTCCACCAATGCCACCTGGAATGCCATCTGCCTGGCGGATATGGGCGATACCGGTGCCGCCTTCGTGGCCCTGCCGCAGATCCCGCCGAGAAATGTCGCCTGGTTCAAGAAGGGCAAGTGGGTGCACATGGCGAAGATCGCCTTCGAAAAGTATTTTATCCGCAAGATGAAAAAGGGCACCTCCGAGCCGATCTATGAGAAGTACATCCTCAAGATGCTGGGTATCGGCAAGTTGAAGTGATATCTCTGCGGTCATCAAAAAGCCCGGCGCTGAGCCGGGTTTTTTATGGTCCTATCTCAATTATGTGGTGCTGTTTTGGCTTGGCAATCTGCCCAGGGATGGGTTTATACCGCGTAGCACAGGGATGTGCGTGAGCGGATTTGCCCGGCTGAAGATGCGGCTCCAGCCGCGAATGGCGCGGATAAATCCGCTCTACAAAAAGACCACTCTTCATGCAGCAGGTAACCGGGACATAGCCCTTTTATGGGCCTCATCGCAGCCAAGGCTGCTCCTGCCCCTTCTGAGTAGTAACGGCTGCAGTCACCAAGGGTTGGCTCAGTGCCTGAACTGCTCCAGCATCTGTTTCAGTTCGTGGGCCTGGTGGCTCAGGCTGGTGCTGGATTCGGCTACCAGCAGGGCGCCCTGGAAGCTGTCCTGGGTGGATTCGTCAATTCGTCCCATATGCTCCCTGACCGTGCCGATCAGGGCGTTCTGTGACGAGGCGGCCGTGGAGAGGCTGTTGCTGATTTGAGTTACCGAGGAGATGGCGCCGGCAATCTCAGCCAGCAGTTCCGCGGCCTGTTCGAAATGCTCTTCCGTCTGCAGGGCGCGACTACGCGCGTTGTTCATCACATTCACCGCCGAGCGGGAGCCGGTCTGCAACTGACCGATGATTTTTTCGATCTCCTCGGTGGACTCCTGAGTGCGGGTCGCCAGGGTGCGCACCTCGTCGGCCACCACGGCGAATCCGCGTCCCTGGTCGCCGGCCCGGGCGGCCTCGATGGCGGCGTTCAGTGCCAGCAGATTGGTCTGTTCGGCAATGTTACGGATGACATCCATCACCATGCCGATCGTGGTGCTCTTCTCATCCAGTTGGGTGATGACATCACCGGCCTTGTTCATGTCGACCGTCAGCGCCGAGATCGAACCGATCGCCTCGGTGGCAATCAGGGTGGCCTCCTGGGCAAACTGATTGGCCTGGCCGGTGGCGCCGGCCACTTCAACGGCCATGTCGGATACCTGGTGAATGCTGCCGCTGATCTCATTGATCGCGTCAACCGCCAGCTGACTCTCGGCTTGCTGCTGGGCGGCCTTTTCGCGCCCCTGCTCGGCAATCTCCGCCAGTTGGTGAGTGTTGGCATCCAGTGCGTGGGTTGAGCTGCCGATCCGGCCGATCATGTCGCGTAGATTGGACGCCATCTGGTTGAAGCTGTTGATGATCTCTCCGATCAGGTCATGGCTGACCAGGGTGCATTGGTGACTGATGTCGTTGTTGCTGATGGCATGCGCCACCTCGGATATACGCTGCAGGCGGCGCAGCAGTACCTGCTTGCAGACCCAGTAGTTGGCGACCCCGATGGTCAGGCCGGCAATGATGCAACCGATATTGAACCAGAGCTGCATATCGGGTTTCCATTCCACAAAAAACTGCGCGTACAGGGGAAACAGCAGCCCCATGGCCAGGCCAAATCCCATATAGGTGATGAAGAGCGTACGCAGAATACTCGGCTTCATATACAGTTACCCTTTTGTTGTTGGTAATCTGATATCGGCTAACTGTGTGTGCTCTTTAATGTTTCAGGATAAATTGTGTTGGCAGATGGGGGATGGGCGGCGCCTTGGCAGGCTGTTTCGCTGTGCCGTTCAGCCGGTGTGCCAGTGGTGTCGCTGAACAAGCGCGGCCAGGGCGTCGATGTGTGTCTGGCTGTCGTTCAGGGCGGGAATGTATCGGTAGGTCCCCCCCCCGGCGGAGAGAAAATACTCCCGATTCTCTTCACCGATCTCTTCCAGGGTCTCCAGGCAGTCCGCCGGAAAACCGGGGCAGATCACATGAACCTTTTCCACCCCATCCGCGCCCCACTGTTTCAGGGTCTCGTCGGTGTAGGGCTTGAGCCACGCCTGCCGGCCGACCCGTGACTGAAAGGTGATGGCCCACTGTTCCGGGGAGAGCCCGAGGGCGGCCGCCAGCCGCCTTGCCGTGGACCGGCACTCCTCGGGATAGGGATCGCCCTGATCGGCATAGGCTTGGGGGATGCCATGAAACGAAAGCAGCAGCCGGTCGCACTCGCCGTGGATCTGGTCAAAGCGCCTCACGCTCTCGCTCAGGGCGTGGATATAGTCGGGATCATCGTGGTAATGGTTGATAAAGCGGAGCTCGGGAAGCCAGCGCCAGTGTCTCAGCAGGCGGCTGATTTCATCAAACGTGGATGCGGTGGTGGTGGCGGAGTACTGCGGATAGAGCGGCAGCACCAATATCCGCTGGGCATTGGCCTGGCGCAGGGTCTCCAGCCCGTCGGCAATGGATGGTGAGCCGTAACGCATGGCCAGCACCACCTTGACCGGGGTGCCGAACTGCTGGTCGAGTTTCTGCTGCAGCGCGCTGGTGATCTTCCGGGAGATGACCAGCAGGGGCGAGCCCTGCTCGGTCCAGACCTTGCGATAGGCCGCCGCCGACCGTTTCGGGCGGATGCGCAGAATGATGCCGTTCAGCACCAGCCACCAGAGGAGGCGGGGGAATTCCACCACCCGGGGATCGCTCAGAAACTCTTTCAGGTAGCGCCTGACATCGCTGACTGAGGGTGAATCGGGCGTTCCCAGATTGGTGATCAGGATGCCGGTGCAGGCGGGTTGGGTGTTATCGGGGGCCGGTCCGTGAAATCTCATGCGCTGCTTTAGGTGGCTGCTGAAAGTCCGGCCTATGATCCCCTATTCGTCCGCTGTGGTGCAATGCCTGGACAGGGCAGTTCTGGATTCAGCGCAGATCAGGCTTATAAAGGCTCGGTCCCAATTATGTGTTGGTGTTGTTTTGGCTTGGTTTGGCGATTCGCCCGGCAGGGGCGGCGCCTCGCCGCGAATTCGGCCCGGGGCGGGCCTCCTACAGGTCACCCCCCCCTCTCCGGCGGTCAAGCGTAGCGGTAGGAGCGGCGCCTCGCCGCGAATTCGGCTCGGGGCGGGCCTCCTACAGGTCAACCCCTCTCTCCGGCGGCCAAGCGTAGCGGTAGGAGCGGCGCCCCGCCGCGAATTCGGCCCGGGGCGGGCCTCCTACAGGTCAACCCCCCTCTCCGGCGGTCAAGCGTAGCGGTAGGAGTGGCTTCAGTCGCAGCTAATTTTTCCTGAATACGGCTGGGCTGGATGGTAATCGTGAGTGGGTTTGTCAAATTACGGCTCAAGTTTGCCGGTGGGTGATGGAGGCGGTGTATGATGCATGCACCGCCCATGACGGCGGCTGCCGGAGAGGGGATACATTAACGGTGGGGTGTTTACCGGGTGAGCAGTGATGACGGAAGTGGTGGATAGCACGATCATAGAGCGCTTTGCCGATGCGCTCTGGATGGAGCGGGGGCTAAGTCGCAATACCCTGGCAGCCTATCAGTCGGATCTGGTGAAGTTGGCCGGGTGGCTGCGCCGGCAGGGTGGAATGAGCCTGCTGGAGGCGGGCCGAGGGGATCTGCAGGCCTATCTGGCAGCCGCTGTGGATGGGGGTAAGAAAGCGCGTTCCAGCGCCCGCATGCTCTCCTGCTTTCGCCAGTTCTATCAGCATGCACTCAGAGAGGGGTGGATCAGGGTCGATCCCTCGGACCGGATCGATGCGCCCCGGCTGGGGCGCCCCCTGCCCAAGTCACTCACCGAGCCGGAGGTGGAAGCCCTGCTGGGTGCCCCGGAAACCGGTGATCCGGAAGGGCTGCGGGACCGGGCCATGCTGGAGCTGCTGTATGCCACCGGCCTGCGGGTGTCGGAGCTGGTGAGTCTGCGATTTTCCCAGCTGGGTCTGAATCAGGGGCTGGTCCGGGTGATGGGCAAGGGTGGCAAGGAGCGGCTGGTCCCCCTGGGGGATGAAGCGCTGGAGTGGCTTTCCCGGTTTATCCGCACCGCCCGTTATGATCTGCTGGGGGAGCGGCTCAGCGACGCCGTGTTTCCGACCCGCCGCGGGGCCGCCATGACCCGCCAGGCATTCTGGTACCGGATCAAGAAACATGCGGCGACGGCTGGAATCCATAAGCATCTCTCGCCTCACACCCTGCGTCACGCCTTTGCCACCCACCTGTTGAATCACGGAGCCGATCTGCGGGTGGTGCAGATGCTGCTGGGACACAGTGACCTCTCAACGACCCAGATCTATACCCATGTGGCCAGGGAGCGGCTGAAGAGCATGCACCAGCAACATCACCCGAGGGCCTGAGTGTGGTAGCCTTTGTGGCCCGATTATCACAACAGAGGAGTGGCTGCGGTGCCATCATTTGATATTGTCTCCGAAGTGGATATCCAGGAGGTGCGCAATGCCGTCGATCAGGCCAGGCGCGAAGTGTCCACGCGCTTCGACTTCAAGGGAACCAAGTGCAGTTTTGAGCTGAATGACAGTGAGGTTACCCTGAAGGGTGAGCAGGAGTTTCAGCTCAACCAGATGATGGATATCCTGCGCCAGAAAATGGTCAAGCGGAAGGTGGATATCGCCTGTATGGATATCCAGGAACCGGAGACCACGCTCAGTGCTGCGACCCAGAAGGTGTTGGTCAAGCAGGGTATCGAGGCCGACACGGCGCGCAAGATGGTGAAGATGATCAAGGGCAGCAAACTGAAGGTGCAGGCCCAGATACAGGGCGATCAGGTCAGGGTAACCGGCAAGAACAGGAATGACTTGCAACAGGTTATCGCCCTGTTCAAACAGGCCGGGTTCGATCTGCCGCTCAAGTACATCAATTTCCGGGACTGACCCGTGACAAAGTGTGCGTTTTTTTGTCGCGGGGCGGTCCTGTTGCTGCTGCTACTGGTGAGCGGACTGACGACAGCCCAGGACGAGGGACGGCAGATCGAGCAGGTGCGCAAGAGTCTGGCGCTGCTGTTGCCCAATGTGCTTCCGGAAAGCATCCGTGCCACACCGATCGCCAACATTTATGAGGTGGTGGTGGGTGCACGCCTGGTCTATGTGACCGGGGACGGTCGCTACCTGATCGAGGGCGAAATCACCGATCTGGAGCAGCAGAGGAGCCTCACCATCCCCCGTCTCAACGCCGTCACAGCGGCGGCCGTGGATGCGATCGGTGAGCAGAACATGCTGATCTTCGAGCCGCCCGGGAAGCGCCGCCATACGGTTAGCGTGTTCACGGATATTGACAGTGCCTACAGTCGCAAGCTGCAGCAGGAGATGGGGCAGTACCTGCGCCAGGGGATACGGATACGTTACCTGTTTTATCCGCGGGCGGGCCTGGAGAGCGCCTCCTTCGAGAAGGCTGTAGCCGTCTGGTGTTCGAAAGACCGGCAACATGCGTTGGAGCGGGCGGTGGCCGGCGAACCGGTCGTGGCGGAGTCCTGTCCGAATCCGGTTCGGCGCCACTGGGAACTGGCCAGTCGCATGGGTATATCGGGTGCGCCGGTAATGCTCTTGGAAAACGGGGAGCTGCTGCCGGGTTATGTCTCGGCCGAGCGTCTGTTCGAGATTCTGGAAAAAATGCAACGCCTGAAGCCGCCCTGAAACGGCCGCGTTCCCATCCACCCGGGTGGTTTCCCGAAATGTGCGGTCGTTTACAGATTCTTCGCTCCGAGTACCCGAAGATTCAAGTCTGATAGCAGCGCTGTCGATACCACTGGTCAGGGAAAGAACGTGCCACTCTGCAAGGTTATCCGGATCATCGGATCGGGATCAGTAATTGAATATGAATGTAATGCCCATCCGCGCCGCCTCCTGTACCGACAAGGGGCGGGTCCGCGAAATCAACGAGGACAGTGTGGCGGTGTTTGAAAACCACGGCCTGGTGATTCTGGCCGATGGTATGGGTGGCTATAATGCCGGCGAGGTGGCCAGTCAGCTGGCGGTGGAGTCCATTACCGCCAATCTGTTGCTGCTCTGTGGGCAGGATGCTCGGGTGCCGCCAGCCGTGACCATCACGGCGGCGGTGGTCGAGGCCAATGAGTCGATTCTCTCCAGCATGCAGACGGAACCCGCCTACGTGGGCATGGCCACCACGGTTGTGATGGGGCTGTTTTGTGATAGCCGGGTACACTATGGCCATGTGGGTGACTCCCGGCTCTACCGTCTGCGCCAGGGTGCGCTGGAGCAACTGACGCGAGATCACTCGATGATCCAGGCGCTGGTGGATGAAGGGATGTTTGACTCCCTGCAGGAGGCGCTGGACGCCGGTGTCAAGGGCAATGTGTTGATGCGGGGTTTGGGTATCCATGAAGCGGTTGAAGTGGACGTGGGTGTGGCTGATGTGCAGCCGGATGATCTCTACCTGTTCTGTTCGGATGGTCTCAGCAACATGGTTTCGCATCAGGCGATGCTGAATATACTGATGGCCGTGGACGGCAAGCTGGAGGAGGCCGCCGAACGGCTGCTGGAGACGGCGCTGGACAATGGTGGTCTGGACAATGTGTCACTGGTACTGGTATGCCCTCAACATTAAGGCGAATACGGCCGGATAACTCTTCTGGGTCGGGAGTAATAATGGAAAAGCTGGTTATAAAGAAAGATGATGCGCTGGTGGATGAGATCCCCATTGATAAACAGGTGTTCACCATCGGGCGGGATATAGAGTCTGATCTGCAACTGAACGATCCTTCGGTAAGCCGGCACCATGCCACCCTCCGGCGCATCCATACGGATCTCTACATTGAGGATCTGGGCAGTACCAACGGCACCCAGCTAAATGGGCGCAGCATCACCAAGCATGTGCTTAAAGCGGGCGACCGTCTGGCGATCGGCAGTTATCAGCTGGATATGGTGGCGGAACTTCCAGCAGCGAAGGCGGAAGACGACCTGGACAAAACCGTGGTGATTCAGCCCGATGCGGTTGCCGCCGCGCGTGCCAAACGGACCCGGACGGTCAGAAAGCTCCTGCCCAAGAGCGCCACGCTGCGTTTCTTCCGCGGACCGAACAAGGGCAATCTGGAGAAGATCGACCGCTCGCTCTTTACCATCGGTAAGCCGGGCGAGAACGTGGCTGTGATTGCACGCCGGCCCCAGGGTTTCTATCTGCTGCACATCGGCGGCTCCAGTTTTCCCCGCATCAACAACAAGGAGATCGACTCCAAGGGCGGCGTCCAGCTGCAGGAGGGGGATGTGGTGGAAGTGGGTGAATATGTGGCAGAGATCTCTTTCGCCCAGTAACCGGTGGGCCTGAAATCAGCGCGGCCCGGGTTCTTGCGGCAACCAGTGCGGATTTAATCAGCCAGTGATTTGAGTTGGTAGAGGGTCTCCAGCGCCTGTCGCGGGGTCAGTTCATCTGGATTGATCAGTTCCAGCGCCTGCAGGGCGGGTGAGGGCGGCGGGGGTGCCGGTTCCGCAGCAAACAGGGAGAGCTGGCTGGCGTGCTGGTCGCTGTGCCGCTGGGCCGAGAGTTCCAGCTCCCGCAACCGCTGACCGGCGCGCTTGATGATGGAGCGCGGGACGCCCGCCAGGGCCGCCACCTGCAGTCCATAGCTCTGGTTGGCAGGGCCTTCCCGCACCGCGTGCAGGAATACAATGGATTCACCATGCTCCACCGCGTCCAGGTGGACATTGGCGATGCCCGGGTACTCCTCCGGCAGGGTGGTCAACTCGAAATAGTGGGTGGCGAACAGGGTGAAGGCGCGGATGCGGGTGGCCAGCTCCACGGCACAGGCCCAGGCCAGTGACAGGCCGTCGAAGGTGCTGGTGCCGCGGCCGATCTCATCCATCAGCACCAGGCTCTGCGCGCTGGCGTTGTGCAGAATATTGGCGGTCTCCTCCATCTCCACCATGAAGGTGGAGCGGCCGCCCGCCAGATCATCCGAGGCGCCGATGCGGGAGAAGATCCGGTCCACCGGGCCGATCCGGGCCGCTCCGGCCGGCACGAAACTTCCGGCATAGGCGAGCAGGACGATCAGCGCGGTCTGGCGCATGTAGGTGGACTTGCCGCCCATGTTGGGCCCGGTGATGATCAGGATGCGCCGCTGGTCGCTGAACTCGACACTGTTGGCGACAAACGGGGCGTCGCTCACCTGCTCCACCACCGGGTGACGGCCATCCTCGATACGGATACCCGGTGTGTCATCCAGCTCCGGCGGACTGAGTTGCAGGGTCTCGGCCCGTTCGGCGAAGTTGCTGATCACATCCAGCACCGCCAGCGCAGCGGCGCACTGCTGCAGCGGGGCGATAACCGCCTGCAGGATCTCCAGCAGCGCCTCGTAGAGCATCTTCTCCCGGGCCAGGGAGCGTTCCCGCGCCGACAGCACCTGGTCCTCGAACTTCTTCAGCTCCGGGGTGATGAAGCGTTCGCTGCCCTTGAGGGTCTGGCGGCGCACGTAGTCATCCGGGACCTGTTCGGATTTGCTGCGGCTGATCTCGATGTAGTAGCCGTGCACCCGGTTGTAGCTCACCTTCAGGTTGGCGATCCCCGTGCGCTCCTTCTCCCGGATTTCCAGATCCAGCAGGAACTGATCGGCATTCTGGGAGAGGTTGCGCAACTCATCCAGTTCGCTGTCATAGCCCTCGGCCAGCACACCGCCGTCACGAATCAGCATCGGCGGCTGCTCGATCACGGCGCGCCGGAGCAGGCCCAGGGTGTCGGGATGGGTGCCGCATTCGCCGGCCAGTCGCTGCAGCAGTGGGGCGTCCAGTGTCGCCAGTTGTGATTGCAGATCCGGCAGTTGAGCGAGAGAGTCCCGCAGGGTCGCCAGATCACGTGGCCGCGCACTCTTCAATGCCACCCGGGCCAGGATGCGCTCGATATCGCCAATGCCCTTCAGACACTCCTGCAGTTCGGGAAACGCCTGCTGTTTCAGCAGCAGACCGATGGCGTCATGGCGTTCCCGAACCTGGAGGGTGTCGCGCAGCGGGCGGTTGATCCAGCGCCGCAGTAGGCGGCTGCCCATGGCGGTGGTGGTGCGGTCGAGAATGCCCGCCAGGGTGTGCTGGGCCTGGCCGCTGAGGCTGTTGTCCAGCTCCAGGTTGCGCCGCGTGGCGGCGTCGATGATGATCGCCTCTTCGCGCCGCTCCACCGAGAGGCCGCGCAGATGGGGCAGGGCGCTCTGCTGGGTATCCTTGACATACTGCAGCAGGCAACCGGCCGCGCTGATCGCCAGCGGCAGGTCGCTGCAGCCGAAGCCCCCCAGGTCGCGGGTGCCGAACTGACGGGTCAGCAGCCGTTGCGCACTGTCCCGGTCAAAATGCCAGGCAGCCCGGCGGGTAGTGCCACCGGGGACGGTGAGGCCATCCGGCAGGGCGTAGTCCTCCATCAGCAGCAGTTCCGCCGGGTGCAGTCGTTCCAGCTCGCCCGCCAGCGCCTCGGTGTCTTTAAGTTGCTGCACCACGAAGCGGCCGCTGCTCAGGTCGAGGGTGGCGAGGCCGAAGTGGTCGGCCTGCTGAACCAGGGCGGCCAGCAGGTTGTCCCGCCGCTCCTCCAGCAGGGCGTCATCGGTGACGGTGCCCGGGGTGACGATGCGCTGCACCCTGCGCTCCACCGGCCCCTTGCTGGTGGCCGGGTCGCCCACCTGTTCGCAGATCGCCACCGACTCACCCTGCTTGACCAGTTTGGCCAGATAGCCTTCGGCGGCGTGGTAGGGGATGCCGGCCATCGGGATCGGCTGGCCGGCCGACTGACCCCGCTTGGTCAGGGTGATGTTGAGCAGCCGCGCGGCCCGTTCCGCGTCGCCATAGAACAGCTCGTAGAAATCCCCCATGCGATAAAACACCAGCATGTCCGGATAGTCAGCCTTGATGCTGAGATACTGCTGCATCATTGGTGTATGCTGTTCTTTTTTTTCTAATGAACTCATGCCGTTACGCTGCTCTACCTATTGATTTCTAAGCATTTATCCTTTTTATGTCGTCTCTTGTGGTCTCATCGAGTCTCACGAAATATCATCCAATCTCAGGAAAAAGTGTAACTTGAAGTGTAACTTTTGTTGGTGTAACTTTTCCTTGGAATCCAAAAGTTACACTTTTTTCCATTGCGTCGGACAAACTGACATCAATTCAAAAGGATGCCAATGGCAACAGTACAGAATACCAAACCCTTGTCTTCTAGGACAGTGGAGACGATGAAGCCGGGAGATAAAATCAAGGCCGACACGGGGGAAAACATCGGCTTGCGAGTGAAATGCGGGGCTACCGGATTAAAGACATTTTTCTATCGCTATACCAGCCCGATCACCTCAAAGCTCGTTCAGGTGAAAATCGGCAACTTCCCGGAGACCTCCCTGGCCGAAGCGAGATTAAAGCTCCAGGAACTGAAAAAAACTCGCCGCCAGGGGCGTTGTCCGGCAACTGAGGCCAAAGAGGAGAAACGGCAGAAACAGCAGGAACGGGAGCAAGCCCAGGAATTGGAACTGGGGCAACGAGAGTCAGTTGAGGAATCCTTCACTGTGGAGAAACTCGTAGAGCTCTACCTGACCCAGTATATCGAAGACCGGAAATCTCCAAGCGGAAAGGTCATCGCCGGCGCACGAAAACCGAAAGGTCAGTCTGAGACGCGCAGAACCCTCTATGGAGATGTGATTCCCAAGTTGGGGGAGATGGCGGCAAATGCTGTCGCGCGAAAGGCTGTGGTGGATATGATCATGGCCATCGTTCAACGAGGGGCAAATGTTCAAGCAGGAAATGTACTGAGAGAGCTTTCCGCCGCCTACGAGTTTGCGATCGGTCTGGGCTATTTTTCAGATGAGTTTGCAAATCCGGCAATTCTCGCCAAATCAAGCCTCAGACAGGCCAAGGTGAAACTTACCCATCAACGAGGAAAAAGAGTCCTCTCTGATACCGAGTTGGCGACATTGCTGAAATGGTTGCCTGGCTCCGATTACACCGCAACACAGAAGAATGTTCTTCGGTTTACCCTCTGGACAGGGTGTCGTACTGGGGAGGTCTGCAATGCGGCCTGGAAGGATATCGACTTGAAGAAACGGACATTCCACATAAGGGAGAGCAAGACTGAGGTCGAGCGCTATGTGCAATTGCCCCGCCAAGCGGTGGAGTTCCTGAAAACACTTCGCCTGACCACTGGAGACTACCCGTTCCCATCCCAGAAAACGCGGCTGCCTATCCAGCAAAAGCAGCTAACCGAGCAGGCCTGGCGGATGAGAGTAAGCAACAAAATGGTAGATCTTCCGGCCTGGACACCTCATGATCTGCGCAGAAGCGTCAGGACCGGCTTGTCACGCCTGCAATGCACTAACGAAGTGGCCGAAGCGGTATTGGGGCATTCACGCAAGGGGATTGAAGGAACCTACGATTTGCACCGGTACGAGACGGAGTGTAGGCAGTGGCTACAGAAATGGGCGGATCATCTGGACGCGCTTATTCGTGACTGACGGTCACTCAATCAATTGGCCAGAGTCTGCCTCTTTTCTACGAGAACTTTTACTACGGCTTGAAGTTCCTCTGTCGTTTTTCCCGAGGCAAATGCATTTAACATCGTGTCCACTTCATGGGCCAGCCATCCGACAGAACGATTACCAAGGGAAACCCCGGGAGGGAACAAGCCTTCACTGATTCGACGATATAGGGTCGCGTGACTCATCCCGGTTCGATTTAACACCGCTGGCTTTCTTTCGATTCGGATTGGGTGAGCCTCAGGCATGCGCGATGAATACCCAAAGTGGGGGGTACTGCGCGATTGTTGCTTGCCTCATGAGTTCACATGTTCCACCGTGCTTTGATACGAAGTTCATACTAACGGCGGGTCGTGCGAGAAAACGCGGAGAAGCGGGCAGCCACGTGCTATTTCGGGTGGTGATAATGTCCATGCCAAAACTTTAGCACGGTGCCAATTTAATGAGCAAAGGATAAATGTTTAGCAGGCTGGTAAAAAAGCTAATTCGGGATGTGCTGAGAAGGATTCTATCTAGGTAGCGCAGAGAGCAGCGCGTTTCGTTCGAGAGGGGGAAGGCTTTCCAGTCGTGCCCTCCATCGTTCAATTCTGCGCCGGATTCGTTCTCGTTCCCGGAATGTCTCGCCAAGATAGCTGTAGTCATGTAATTCGACCGGGGCTGGATAATTCATCCAGATAAACTCTTCAGCCTCGGCACCGGATCGAGTTCGAACGACAAAGCTTTGCACTCGCCATTCTGCAAGGTGACGTTCGTATAGTGGAGAGCAATAACCGGATATCATGACATTGCATGGAATGGTGGAAAGCATCTCAAGAAGCGCGATGTGTTGTTCCTCTGAATAGTCAATCTTGTATGGAGCGCGATCAGATTGCCGCGTATAAGAAAGATATGGTGGGTCGACGTAGATGAATTCATCGCCAATGAACGGATAGGCGGCAAGGTAATTTATCGCGTCAGAGTGAATAAGCTGAATCTGGCCTGTTTTTGGCCATGCGTCCAGAACATCTTTGTCCAGCTCGATGCCGATATTTATTTCCGCTGGTTTTTTAAAGCGCATGATTGCGCCACCACCTAGGTGGGTTTCGATGAAAACTCGATGGGGTGGTATCTGGTTAATTAGGCGCTGGTATACCCCGCTGACGCCTTTTCCGCCTGGGTAATGCATTGCTTAGTATATTGCCTAGGCGAAAAGCAGGTCGTTGTCTGGCGTGTCGTTCCAGGTCTTCCCTTTGAATGTCCGGCCGTTGGCTTTCTTTCTCCGTTTGACTCCGTCAGCTCCCCAGGTGCCCCATTGCTTGAAGAAGAATGCGACACCCGCCTCTTCTGCCTGATGCTGGATATTTTCTACCCATTCAGCACGCATTGGACGTGCTTTGTGGCCTGATTCGCCACCGACAATAACCCAATGGATACCCTTGAGGTCTATAGATCCAAGATCTTCGAGTAGAGGCTCGATTGATAGAAACCGGATTTGCGCATCGACCTGGCGAAGATAATCTATACGGGGTAATCCATAATGCCGATCCTCTACCGACACTCCAAGCCAGATATTTCTTGGACAAGCTCTTTTATGAAAGTAACGAGGTAATCTATCCGCACGTTTAGTTAGTATTTGATAGGTATGCTGAGGTGTCTGTCGTATAACATCCATTACCTGGTCGAGGAAATTGTCGGGGATATCTTCATGAAACAAATCCGACATGGAGTTCACGAAATAGGTTGTCGGTTTTTTTCTTTTGAGCGGTTGAGAGAGTCGTTCCGGATGTAAACTTAGCGCGAAGCCTTGTTCGTATCCCGATGCCCCCATCGCATGCAACCTGTGGGCCATGGTTTCCGCATAGCAGTGTTTGCAGCCCGGTGAAATCTTGGTGCAGCCAGTAGTCGGATTCCATGTCTGTTCTGTCCATTCGATACTGGATTGAGTCGCCATGTCAGAATCCTCCTATCTCATTATTGCCGACAAGCATCGCCAAAAATGGCGATGTTGTCAAGCATTCTTGATGATATTACCGGCAATTGATATTGCTGGCGTGGCTCCGCGTGGATTGCCTGCTGCGAATACGAGCATGAACAACGGGGATCGGCGGGAATTCAGCAAAACCAGCGGCTTGTCGACTACGCCGGAAAAAATCTCCTTTAATCTACGCAGTAAATAGTTGGAGACGGTGTCAATAGTTACTGTGCGATTCATGGCCATCCGCTCTCCAAAGAGGTCTTCCTGACGCTCCTCCTGATAAAACTCATCACGCCAGCTTTCATCTCCAAATAATTCAGTCAAACGTCGTGACCATGCTTCATCTGGCGGCCCTTGTCTTGGCAGCATGCGAATTACGCTAGATGCTGGGAACAGCATCCAGAGATCCACTTTCTGTGTGCTCGCCAATTTCTCGATTGTTGTCCATTGAACAGACATTCCATAGGGATCAAGAAAGACAACAGCTCTGTCCATTGGACCCAGCTGATCAGTCCACCCAAGAAGAAACTCATTTGCATCACCTTCAACAATCTCACAGCGGGCGGACCTGCCTGGAAAGTCTTCATTGATCATCTGTTGAAGAGAGGCGGCATGGCCGGAGTCCTTTTCCACGAACCAGTACTTATGAAAATCCTTATCCATTGACAACACCTTGCGAACACTTCCATCCATGAATTCGAATGCCTCGCCGGCCTCTCCAAGATCAAGGGGCGTGGTAGTATCATCACGAACAGAGCGCAGACCACTTCCAGCGAAAGCGTCGACATAATGACGCTTAAATTTTGCTGCCTTTTTGTTCCTTGTAAAAATTGTGAGATAAGCGCTCAAGTAGTTCTCAAGTGCATTCAACTTCTGTTCGGTCCATGGACCACCAAACCGCTGTGCGTTCATAAAAAAATTAACCTGAAAAAAATGCCCGTGGACCATCAGCCGCTGTTTACTGGGAGCGATGGTATACCAGGCAAAACAAAATCGTTCATACCGGGCGTATTCTTTGGAGATTGTTCTTAAACCATCTCTCCCTTAAACACCACAACCCCACAGATCCGGGCATTCTGGTTGACCTCGATGATTCGGTTTGGCCACTCCGGGTTTAGCGCCTTAAGATACTGATGACCTTCCTCGACGATAAGTTGTTTGAAGGTGGCCTCTGCGGTGTCTTCAATCATCACGACCACATATTTTCCATGGACCGCGTCGGCATGAGGATCCACGAAGATCAAATCGCCATCATGAAACTTGGGTTCCATGCTGATGCCGCGTACGCGCAGGACATAAGAATCATTGCTGCAACTGACGGGGCAGGGTAGCAACTCCTGACCGTATTGCGGCTGGTAACCTTCGGCGATTTCCATCCATTCGCCAGCCTGTACCCAGGAGATCACCGGGCACAGGCTGCGGATATCCGGTCCGAGGTGCGCATTGACCTCCGTGCCGGCGATTTGTGACTTGTCCCATTCGTCCCTATGCGGTGTGTCCATCCACCCCTCCTGTTTGTCCATTCCGCGTTCCAGCTTTTCCGCAAGATCGTCACCGATGCCTCGCGGAGTGCCTTTCTTTGTGCGCATCTGACGCCGGACCTGGCTGATATAGGAACTGTTGGTGCCGACGCGTTCGGCCAGTTTCGCAGCAGAGCCGGCTTCAGCAATCAGAAGCTCGAGATTCTTCAGCCGAATTTTTTCTGGTATGCGCATCATGCAGGGAATATAGCAGAAATTTAGCACAAAGATAAATATTTAGTTGGCCAGTTAGCTTGCTGATAGATAAGCATGGTGCTAATGTCCGGCATCATGAAGCTAAGGACATTTCTGAAATACGCCAGCAAGAGGGAACGCGCCGAGTTGGCCACTGTTTGCAACGACTCAGTAGCCTATCTGTACCAGCTAGCTGGTAAGCACCGGCATGCGAGCCCGCAGATGGCAACACGAATTGAGCAAATCAGCCAGCGGGTGGCGGACCGATCAGGAGGGCGGCTGGAGCCGGTGCCGCGGGAAAGCCTGGTCCGTTACCCGGAGATATTCGTCGGCCTGCAGGGATGGGAATGACCAATGGCTGGCAAACCCACAACGCCGTCTGAGAATTTGTCGATCTCACAATCGGCAGAAGCAACCACCAGCCCGGCGCCACAGATGATCGACATCTCCCGAATTCAGCCATACGAGCACAATCCGCGTCACGGCCGCAATCCCGAATATGACCGGATTAGAGACTCGATTCGCAATACCGGTCTGGACCAACCTTTGGTGGTCACGCAGCGCCCAGATGCGACTGACTTTATCGTCCATGCCGGTGGTAATACGCGGCTGATCATACTGAAGGAATTATTCGCCGAGACCGGTGATCAAAGTTTTGCCGCAGTACCTTGCCTGCTCAAAGCCTGGTGCTGCGAATCTGATGTCCTGCTGGCGCATCTTCGAGAAAATGACCTGCGGGGAGGTCTTACCTTCATCGATAAGGCGCGCGCTGTTTGCGAAGCGCAAAAATTGCTTGCCGAAGAACTCAGTCTCGATGTGATTTCTCAAAGGCGTCTCGAAACAGAACTTCGCCGTGCCGGGTATCGCATCACCCAGGCGCGTATTTCCCAGATGGTGTACACCGTCCATCGACTGTTACCCGTCATCCCCATTGCGCTCGAAGGCGGGCTCGGCAGGCCGCATATCGAACGCATTCGCAGGTTGGAGCGTGCCGCTCACAAGATTTGGCAGGATCGGTGTTCCGAGTCGGAAGAGGATTTCGAAGAGGTCTTCACGACGCTATGCAAACGGTACGATAGCCCTGACTGGGACACCGATGTGCTGCGCAGCGCATTGGAATCTGAAATTGCCGCTGCATTGGATGTCAGCATTCATACCGTACGCGTGATGCTCGATGCCGAGATGGCCGGCAGGGAACTGGTGATTCCGGATGCCGAAGTGGAACCGGAACCGAATGAGGAATCATCAGAACTTGAGCGCCCTACAGACGAATCGTTCGATGATGATGTTGATCAGGATGATGGACATTCGCGTGTTTCCAGATCGGACCGAACATCCATTGATGAGTTACCACCGGAATTACCGGATCAGTCGAATCCAGGTAGTGCGCCGGATACCGGTCTTCTGGATGACGATGTCAAAGAGACCGCTGAATCAGAGACCGAACTACCGAATCTCACCAACGATACCGGCCCGAACGACCTGAAGTCTTTGCGTGGCCGAGCCTGGACGCTTGCGACACGATTGGCCCAGCGTAACGGCATGGCTGACCTCGTTGAAGCGGTGTCCGGCAAAGGCTTGGGGTTCGTATTACGCGATGTTCCAGATCCAACCCTGGCGGACCAGCTCGACGAGGATAGTTTGAGTCAGCTCACCATGCTGTGGTGGCAGTTGGCGGCCTGTGCGGAGATGACCTTTGCGCCGCTCGAGGCCATGCTGCCGCTCCTGCCGGACGAGTCCATCCTTCGCCGTGCACTCGAGACCGAAGATGCCGATCTGTTATTCAGCAGTATCTGGACACTGGATCCGGGTCACACCGGTTATCGGCTCTGGCGGCCGCTCGATGATCGGGACTGGCGTGATTTGCTGGCCTTGATGGATACCTATCGACGCATTCGCCGTATCGCCGCGGACACCGGTGTATCGGTCTGGGAGTAGAGGCGATGGAAAGCACGAAGGAATCCGACCTGGTCACCGCCGTATTGATGTATGCCATTCGCTGCCTGGCAGAAGGGGACCACGTGGCCCTGCAAAACATGAAATTCGGTCCGCGCGAGATCGAGGCCCTGCGGGAGATGAACGTCTCGGACCTATACCGCGTTGAATCGCTTCGTGCCCACTGTCTGGATATCGCCCTGAATCGGCAGGTGTACTGGCCGATGATCGATCACCTGCGGGTGCAACGTGAATCGGAAGAGACCCTGCAGTCGCTGATCGCAGCCGATGCGCCGCATGAGATGCTGTTGATCCTGTTCGGATTGAATGCCCGTGATTACGGTCGGCTAAGGCGTACCCTGTCTGTGAACCCGTCGGTGGGGCGTCCCCCTGAGGCCGATGAGGAAAGTTCCCACCGGCTCTGGCAGGCCTGGTCGAGCCGGGTCGATGGGGAGACAACTGGATTACTCGCGCCCACGGATTACCTGGAACTCCACCGGGAGACCGGGGTGCCGATGCGCGCCATCTGGAACCTGACCCAGCGATGGGCCCAGTACGGAAACCTGACCGGCCAGAATGATGATGGTGCCGCTCAGGTAGGTGATGATGGATGAGCAGACAGAAGTCATTCGTCCGGAGACACTCGCCCTCGATAAACTGATCAAGGCCACCATCGCCCGTGTG
>JACDJC010000504.1_pt1 | contig 44701 bp, 33 predicted proteins | sample 7454191 | NCBI WGS metagenome assembly JACDJC01 (sample SAMN14253291, study PRJNA609438) | sludge metagenome | isolation source: sludge after 25d culture with pyrite and EDTA | collected 2018-12-20
GATTTACGCGAAGTACTACGGTCCGGCCAACGAGACCGACGCGCCTGCCTCGCGCCCGGCGGTGATGTTCGTGCACGGCGCGGGCTACCTGCAGGACGTGTCGCTGCAGGAGACTTATTACTTCCGCGAACAGATGTTCCACAACCTGCTGGTGCAGCAGGGCTACGTGGTGCTGGACATGGATTACCGCGGCTCGGCCGGCTACGGCCGCGACTGGCGCACCGCGATCTACCAGCACATGGGCCATCCGGAGCTGGAGGATCTGCTCGACGGCAAGGCGTGGTTGGTCGAGCACCACGGCGTCGATCCGAAGCGGGTGGGTATCTATGGCGGCAGCTATGGCGGCTTCATGACTGAGATGGCGTTGCTGCGTGCGCCGGGTGAATTCGCCGCCGGCGCGGCGCTGCGTCCGGTCAGCGACTGGACCAGCTACAACCACGAATACACCTCCAACATCCTCAACGACCCGCAGCTCGATCCGCAGGCGTACAAGATCAGCGCGCCGATCGAGTACGCCGCCAACCTGCGCGATCCGCTGCTGATCCAGCACGGTCTGATCGACAACAACGTGATGGCCAGCGACTCGATCCGGCTGTACCAGCGCTTCATCGAGCTGCACAAGAAGAACTTCTGGCTCTCGCTCTACCCGATGGAGCGCCACGGCTTCCAGCATGCCGATTCCTGGTATGACGAGTACCGGCGGATCGACGAGCTGTTCAATACGTATGTGAAGCCGGTGCGGGAGAGTACCCACTGACGCGCTGCTGAAGATCCCCGACCCGCCAGCTTGTGCGGGATGGCTTCGTCACGCCCTCACGCGGGGACGCGCTGATGGCGGGGCTACAATAGGCAGGCTTGATTCGCGTCGAAGCTCGGCGATAAAAACCCTTCTCCCGCCGGGAGAAGGTGGCGCATAGCGCCGGATGAGGGTACGGGCGAAGCGTGGAGCTGCAATACGGGGTGCTTCCGCCATACGCTTCGCCCGAACCCCCAGCCCAACCCCTCTCTCGGCGGGAGAGGGGCTTTTATCGGCCGAGCTTCGACGCTGATCAGGCAGTTCGCTCCCTTCCCCTCCCGTTTCGGTACCCCTTCATGCTCCGCTCCCGTCTTGCCGAACCGCTCGTAATGCTGGCGACGGTGGTGCAATGGCTGGTGTTGTCGATCTTTACCGGGGCGGTGATCGGGGTCGGCTGCAGCATTTTCCTGCGCGCGCTGTTTGCCACGGAGGGGCATACGTATGCGATCTCGTGGTGGGCGCAGTTCGCCCTGCTGCTGGCCGCCGGCCTGGTCAACGGTCTGTTGCTGCATTACGGCTATCGCCTGAGCCGCAGCGGCTTCAAGGATTCGCCGATCGTCGCGGTGAACGAGCAGCACGGCAAGATGCCGTTTCGCACCCTCTGGATCAAGCCGGTGGCGGCGCTGGTCACGCTGGGCTGCGGTGGCTCGGCCGGCAAGGAAGGGCCGTGCTCGCACATCGGTGCCAGTCTTGCGGCCGGCATCGGCCGCACCCTGCATCTGAACCAGGAATTGCGCAAGCGCCTGCTGGCCTGCGGCGTCAGCGCCGGTTTCGCCAGCGTGTTCGGTACCCCGATTGCGGGTGCGCTCTACGGCGTGGAGATGCTGGCGATCGGCCGCATCCGCCATGATTTCCTGTTCCCGGGCATCGTCGCCGGAGTCACCGCGTTCCAGGTCAGCAAGTACCTGGGCGTGCCCTATCCGGTCTATCACATCGCCTTCGCCGGTGGTTTCACCGAACTGCTGTTCCTGAAAACCGTGCTGATCGGGATCATGTGCGGCGCCGCCGCCTGGATCTTTGTCGAGTTGCTGGAAACGATGAAGCGCGGGTTCGGCAAGTTGCGCGATCGCTATGCACTGTGGCCGCCGCTGGTGCCGGTGCTGGGCGCGGTGGTGCTGTCCTTGCTGATCCTGGTGGTGCCGACCGATTATCTTGGCCTGAGCCTGCCGATCATGGAGCGTGCGCTGGACGGACAGCCGATGCCTTACCTCGGATTCCTGTGGAAGGCCTTGCTGGTGGCGGTCACCCTGGGCTCGGGATTCTACGGCGGCATCGTGACGCCGCAGTTCGTGATCGGTGCGGTACTCGGCAGCGCATTCGCGCACATGCTGGGGCTGGAACCCGCCCTCGGCGCGGCGGTGGGACTGGCCGCGGTGGTCGCCTCGGCCTCCAATGCACCGATGGCGGCGATCCTGATGGGGGTGGAATTGTTTGGCGCGGATTCCACCTTGTATGTCGCCGGTGCCTGCGTCGCGGCCTACCTGATCATCGGCCACCGCAGCGTGTATCCGGCGCAGCAAGTGGCCTTCAGCAAGTCGTCGTGGATCTTCGCCCGCACCGACCTGCCGGTGGGGCAGGAAAAGGTTCGCCTGTCCTACGGCTTGCTGCGCTGGTGGAGCAAGCGGCAGCGTCGACAGGGGCGTCGTCGCCGCCCGGGTGACGACCAGTTGCCCTGAGCGGCGCTGAAAAAATCGCCCGCCGGGTGCGCCCGAAGGACGTGCCTTCGGGTGCGAGCTGCATGTACTGTGGCGTGAACGCGCGCTTGCCGGTACGCGTGGCCCGCGCACCCTTCCATCATTCAGGAGCCCGCATGATCCGCCTGCTCACGACCATCGCCATTGCCTTGCTGGCGCTCGCCGTACCCCCTGTTCTGGCCGCGGCGTCGACCACGCCGACGACGGCGAACGACGACCTCGCGCCGCTGGCGTTCCGCATCGACGAGGGGCAGATCATCAATGCGTTCTACCGGCGCGGGCCGGTCGCCGCCCACCTGTTGCTGCGCTCGGGCGACCGCGCCCGGATCCTGGTGGCGTTTCCGGCCGGTAACAGCGGCGTGGGGGTATGGTTCGAGCCAACCGCCGAACCGCTGCACTGGACGCTGGAGCAGGCACCGCAATCGGTGATCCAGCGCGACGACCAGGGCCGTGAATTGCGCGGCATCACGGCGGTGGTCACGGTGGATGCCGATGCGTTGAAACTGCGTCAGGCGGTGTTGTCATCGATCCGCGTGCTGCGCGACTACGAGACGCAGGGCAAGGCTCCGGCGCCGGTGTTGACGCCACCGAAGATCGAGGACGGCAAGCTGGTGTGGGCGCGCGACCGGCTGGATGGCGCGCCGGGCTATCGATTGACGCTGACTCCGCTGGACGGTGCGCGCGCCGACGCGGACGGACTGGTCGGCCACGCGGGCCGCATCCGGCTGCGGCTTGTCGCGTTGACCGGCGAGCCGGCGCTGACCCCGCTGCAAGGCAAGGCGTTGCTGACCGCCGCGGCCGGGCCCGACCAGCGCGCGCGCGACGTGTTGTCGTTCCTGGCGTACCAACAGAAATTTCTCGCCGGCTCGTGGCGCTTCGACACCTACTTCGGGCGCGACACGCTGATGTCGCTGCGCCTGCTGATGCCGGTGCTGCAGCCTGACGCGGTCGAGGACGGGATCAGTTCGGTGCTGGCGCGACTGGCGCCGAATGGCGAAGTGGCGCACGAAGAGGATATCGGCGAGTTCGCAGTGCTTGCCAACCAGCGCGAAGGCCGCGGCCGCATCGCCACGCCCCGCTACGACTACGCCATGGTCGACGACGATTTCATGCTGGCGCCGGTGGCCGCCGCCTGGCTGCTCGAACGCGCCGAGGGTCGCCAGCGCGCTGCCGCGTTCCTGGCCCGGTCCGGCACCGACGGACGCCGCGAGGGCGACCGGCTGGTGCGTAATTTCGCCTGGGTGGTGCAGCGCAGTGCGGCCTTCGCCGCCGATCCGGCGGTCGCATATCTGGTCGGCATCAAGCCAGGCCGGATGACCGGCCAATGGCGTGACAGCGAGGAAGGCCTGGGCCGCGGTCGTTACGCCTACGACGTCAATGCGGTGTGGGTGCCTGCGGCGCTGACGGCGATCGGGCGCTTCGCCCAATCCGGTCTGCTTGAGCGCTATGGCAGCGCGGCCGAGCGTGCTGCGCTGGCGCATGCGGCACGGCAGGCGGCGGTGTGGCAGCGCCAGGCACCGCCGCTGTTTGCGCTGACCATCGACAACGCAACCGCGCGCAAGGACGTCGCCGAATACGCCGCCAGGGTCGGTGTACCGGCCGCGCCCGCGCTGGCGTCGCTGGGCAGCACGCCGCAGACCTTCAATGCATTGTCGCTGGATGCCGACGGCACGCCAGTGCCGGTCCTGCATTCGGACGACGGCTTTGCATTGCTGTTCGGCACGCTCGATCCGGTGCAGCTCGAGCGCGCCGTCGACTCGATGATGCGTCCCTTCCCGGCCGGCCTGATGACCGGGGTGGGCCTGCTGGTGGCCAACCCGGCGTACGCCTCGCCCGCCACCCAGGCGCGCTTCGGCGCCAGTGCCTACCACGGCACGGTGGTGTGGTCCTGGCAGCAGGCGGTGCTCGCCGCCGGGTTGCAACGCCAGCTGCAGCGCACTGACCTGCCGGCGCCACTGCGGACCCGACTGGTGAGCGCCCGGGAAACGCTGTGGGCGGCGATCGACGCCGCCAGCGCCGTGCGCAGCTCCGAGCTGTGGTCGTGGACGTACGCCGACGGGCGGTATCAGGTCGCGCCGTTTGGCGCGTCCCGTGCCGATGCCGACGAGTCGAATGCGGCGCAGCTGTGGAGCACGGTGTTTCTCGCCCTGAAACCGGTGCCGGTTTCCGAGGTCCCCGCCCGGCCCTGAGTGAGCTCGCCATGCGCGAAACAGCGTGGCGTGAAGCGGCGCCGCGCTGTTCTATGCATCGACTTAACCTCTCTGCATGCACGCTCGACCAGACAGGTGCCGCTTGCCGGCACCGCCGCGCCCGCGCCCCCAGCGCCTCTTCCACGCTCGTTCCGAGGGCGCCCCGTTCCTGACGGAGAGCAACACGACATGGCACTACCCCGCTCGGATGCCCTGGTCTTTTTTGGCGCCACTGGCGACCTGGCCTACAAGAAAATCTTCCCCGCGTTGCTGGCGATGACGCGGGATGGCGACCTGGAAGTACCGATCATCGGCGTGGCGCGCTCGGACTGGAGCGTGAAACACCTGCGCCGGCGCGCGCGCGACAGCGTGAAGGAGGCGGCGAAGGATCGTGGCGGGAAGGTCGACGAGGCAGCGTTCGGGAAACTCGCCGCGCGGCTGCAGTATGTCGGGGGCGACTATGCCGACCCGGACACGTTCGTGAAGTTGAAGCAGGCGTTGGGCAAGGCAAAGCGCCCGCTGCATTATCTGGCGATTCCGCCCAGCCTGTTCGGCACCGTGGTGGAGAATCTCGAGCAAGCCGGTTGCGCCAAGGGTGCACGGGTCGTGGTGGAGAAGCCGTTCGGCCACGACCTGGCTTCGGCGCAGGCGCTCAATCGCGTGTTGCGCTCGGTGTTTCCCGACGACGCCATCTTCCGCATCGATCACTTCCTGGGCAAGGAGGCGATCATGAACATCCTGTACTTCCGCTTCGCCAACTCCTTCCTGGAGCCGATCTGGAACCGCAACCACGTGGCCAGCGTCGAGGTGACCCTGGCCGAGCAGTTCGGGGTGAAGGGTCGCGGTGCGTTCTACGAGAGCGCCGGCTGCCTGCGTGACGTGATCCAGAATCACCTGATGCAGATCGTGGCGCTGCTGGCGATGGAGCCGCCGGCCTATCAGGGCTACGGCGCGGTGCACGTGGAGAAGACCAAGGTGTTCCAGGCGATGCGCCCGCTCAGGCCGGAAGACCTGGTGCGCGGCCAGTATCGTGGCTACCGCAAGGAGCCGGGCGTGGCCAAGGGTTCGGATGTGGAGACCTATTGCGCGCTGCGGCTGTTCATCGATTCGTGGCGCTGGGGCGGTGTGCCCTGGTATCTGCGTTCGGGCAAGTGCCTGCCCGAGACCGTGGCCGAGATCGTGGTGGAACTGCAACCGCCGCCACAGAGACTGTTCGACGATGCCGCCCCCAAGCCCGGGCGCGCCAACTACCTGCGTTTTCGCCTGTCGCCCAACACCGCGATGGCGCTGGCGGCACGGATCAAGCGTGCCGGCAAGGAGTTCGTCGGCGACCAGCGCGAGCTGTACCTGATGGACGAACAGGACGGTGGAGAGACACCGTACGAACGCCTGCTCGGCGATGCGATGGCCGGCGATGGCGCGTTGTTCACCCGCGAGGAAGCGGTCGAGGCGGCCTGGATGGTGGTCGCCCCGGTGCTGGAGAACCATCATGCGGCCATTCCCTACCGGCCCGGCAGCTGGGGTCCGAAGCAGGCGGATGAGCTGATCGCCGCCGACGGCGGCTGGCACAACCCGGTGATGGAGGAATCCAAGCCATGAACGAGGCCGCGAACCTGGTGTTCCTGCTCGATGTCGACAACACCCTGCTCGACAACGATCGATTTGCCGACGACCTGGGCGATACGCTTGCGCAGGCCTTCGGCGCCGCCCAGCGCGACCGCTACTGGTCGATCTACGAGCAGTTGCGCGACGAGCTTGGTTATGCCGACTACCTGGGCGCGCTGCAGCGTTTCCGCCATGGCCTGGCCAACGAGCCCGCGCTGCTGCAGATGTCGAAATACCTGCTGGAGTACCCGTTCGCCGAGCGCCTGTATCCGCATGCGCTGGAGACGATTGCCCACCTGTGCACCCTGGCGCCCACGGTGATCCTGTCCGACGGCGACGTGGTGTACCAGCCGCACAAGCTCCAGCTCGCCGGCCTCTGGTCGGCCGTGTGCGGCGAGGTGCTGATCTACGTGCGCAAGCAGTGCATGCTGGTGGCCATGCGCCAGCGCTATCCGGCTGCGCATTATGTGATGGTGGACGACAAACCGCAGACCCTGGCCGCGATGAAGCAGCAGCTGGGCAAGCGTCTGACCACGGTATTCGTGCGCCAGGGGCATTATGCGGCGGACAGCGACGGCGAGACTGTCGAGCCGGCGCCGGACCTCGTCATCGCGTGCATCGACGAGTTGCGCGGGCGTAAGCTTGTGGACTTCCTGCCGCGCGCGCCGGCGATCCCCCTCGCGGCAGGCTGACCACCCTGGCAGGGCGCCGCAAGACCCTGCCCGCAACTGATACATGGCGATCAAATCCAATTCCCGGAGCAAGCATGAAAGCGACACGACAACTGCACGACCTCGGCCAGAGCCTGTGGCTGGACAACATCACCCGTACCCTGCTAGACGACGGCACCCTGGCCGGCTACATCAGTGAGGATTCGATCACCGGCCTGACCTCGAACCCGAGCATCTTCGACAAGGCGATCGGCGATGGCGAGGCCTACGATGCCGGCATCCACGCCAAGGCGCTGGCCGGACTGGAGGGCGAAAAGCTCTTCATCGAGCTGGCGCTGGAAGACTTGCGCCGCGCCGCCGACCTGTTCGCGCCGGTGTTCCAGCGCACGGCCGGCGTGGACGGCTGGGTATCGATGGAAGTGTCGCCGCTGCTGGCCGCCGATACCGCCGGCTCGATCGCCGCGGCCCGGCAGATCCACGCCGCGGCCCGTCGCGACAACTTGTTCGTGAAGATTCCCGGCACCCCCGAGGGCGTGCCGGCGATCGAGGAGTCGATCTTCCTCGGTATCCCGATCAACGTGACCTTGCTGTTCTCCTGCGCGCAGTACCAGGCGGCTGCGGAGGCCTATATGCGCGGCATCGAGCGGCGCATCGAGGCCGGGCTCAGTGCAAACGTGCGCTCGGTGGCATCGCTGTTCATCAGCCGCTGGGACGTGGCCAGCAACGAACAACTGCCGGAAGCGTTGCACAACACGCTGGGCATCGCGGTCGGCCGGCAGACCTACCGCGCCTATCGCCAGATGCTGGCCTCGGCCCGCTGGCAGAAACTGGCGTCTGCCGGCGCGCAGCCGCAGCGCCTGCTGTGGGCCAGCACCGGCACCAAGGATCCGAACGCGCCCGACACGCTGTATGTCACCGCGCTGGCCGCGCCCAACACGATCAACACCATCCCCGAAAAAACCCTGCACGCGTTTGCCGACCACGGCCATGTGGATGGCGTGATGCCGCTGGACGGCGGCGACGCCGAGGCGGTGCTGGCGAAGATCGGCCAGGCTGGCGTGGATGTCGAGGCGCTGGCGCACCAGCTGCAGGTTGACGGCGCCGACGCCTTCGTCAAATCCTGGAAACAGCTGTTGCAGCGGATCGCCGACAAGGCTGCGGCGCTGGGCGACAAGGGCCGGGAACCAGCAATGCCATGAGCCAATCCGCCCTGAGGAAACTGCCGGCATGGCAGGCGCTGCAGCAACACGCCGCCGCGCTCGGCGAAAAACACTTGCGCCAGCTGTTTGCGGATGATCCGCGCCGTGGCGAGGCCTTCAGTGTCGAGGACGTCGGGCTGTACCTGGATTATTCCAAGCAGCGTGTCGACGCCGACAGCTTGCGCTTGCTGCGCGAGTTGGCCATTGCCTGCGAATTGCCCGAGCGCACCGAGGCGATGTTTCGCGGCGAGCGCATCAACCGCACCGAGAACCGCGCCGTGCTGCACGTGGCGTTGCGCGCGCCCCGCGGCGAGCAGATCCTGCTCGATGGCCACGACGTGGTCGCTGACGTGCACGCGGTGCTCGACCGGATGGCCAGCTTTGCCGAGCGCATACGCAGTGGCGACTGGCGGGGCCACACGGGCCAGCGCATCCGCAACGTGATCAGCATCGGCATCGGCGGTTCCGACCTCGGCCCGGTGATGGCCTGCGAGGCGCTGCGTGGTTACAGCGCCCGGGAGATGACGTTCCGTTTCGTCTCCAACGTCGACGGCACCGACTTCGTCGAGGCCACCCGCGATCTCGATGCCGCCGAAACGCTGTTCATCGTCTGCTCGAAGACCTTCACCACGCTGGAGACGCTGACCAACGCGCATGCCGCGCGCGACTGGTGCATCAAGGCACTGGGCGATGAGAAGGCTGTCGCGAAGCACTTCGTGGCGGTCTCCACCAACGCCGACGAAGTGAAGAAGTTCGGTATCGACACCGTCCACATGTTCGGCTTCTGGGATTGGGTCGGCGGGCGCTACTCGATGGATTCGGCAATCGGCCTGTCCACCATGCTGGCGATCGGACCGGAACATTTCCGCGAGATGCTGGCCGGCTTCCACGCCATGGACGAGCATTTCCGGCACACCCCGTACGAGCGCAACCTGCCGGTGCTGATGGGCCTGCTGGGGATCTGGAACAACAATTTCCTGGATGCCGCCACGGTCGCGGTGCTGCCTTACGAGCAATACCTGAAGCGCTTTCCCGCCTACCTGCAACAGCTCACCATGGAGAGCAACGGCAAGCACGTCACCCTCGCGGGTGCTGCGGTGGACTACGCCACCGGCCCGATCTACTGGGGCGAACCGGGCACCAATGGCCAGCATTCGTTCTATCAGCTGCTCCATCAGGGCACGCGTATCGTGCCGTGCGATTTCATCGGTTTCGGGCAGAGCCTGAATCCGCTGGGTCGGCAGCACGACCTGCTGATCGCCAACCTGATCGCCCAGGGCGAGGCGCTGGCATTCGGCAAGACCACCGCGCAAGTGCGCGCCGAAGGCACCGATGCGGCGCTGGCGCCGCATCGCACGTTCGAGGGCAACCGGCCCAGCAGCACCATCCTTGCGCAGCGATTGACGCCGCGTGTGTTGGGCAGCCTGATCGCGTTGTACGAGCACAGCGTGTTCGTGCAGGGCGTGATCTGGGGCATCGATTCGTTCGACCAGTGGGGCGTGGAGCTGGGCAAGCAGCTTGCGAAAACCACCATCGCCGAACTCACCGCCACGGCTGAACCCGAGCTCGCCCACGACAGCTCCACCAACAGTTTGATTCGTCGCTACCGCCAATTACGTGACGACAAGAGACCGGAACGTCCATGAGCCAGAAGATCAGCCCCCTCGCCGGCAAGCCGGCACCGCAGTCGATCCTGGTCGACGTGCCGAAACTGCTTGCCGCCTATGCCGACCTCAAACCCGATCCGTCGGTGCCGGCGCAGCGCGTGGCCTTCGGCACCTCCGGCCATCGCGGCAATTCGCTGCAGCGCAGTTTCAACGAAGCGCACATCGTGGCGATCAGCCAGGCGATCTGCGAGTACCGCAAATCCAAGGGCATCGATGGCCCGCTGTTCATCGGCTGCGACACCCATGCGCTGTCGCAGCCCGCGTTCGAGAACGCGCTGGAGGTACTGGCGGCAAACGGCGTGGAGACGATGATTTCGGCCGGCGGCGAGTTCACCCCCACGCCTGCCGTGTCGCACGCGATCCTGGTGCACAACAAAGGGCGTCGCTCGGGCCTGGCGGATGGCATCGTGATCACCCCCTCGCACAACCCCCCCGACAACGGCGGCTTCAAGTACAACCCGCCCAACGGCGGCCCGGCCGATACCGACATCACCAAGTGGGTGGAGAACCGTGCCAACGCGCTGATCGAAGGCGGGTTGAAGGACGTGAAGCGCGTGCCGTTCGCGCAGGCGCGCCAGGCCTCGACCACGCGCGAGCACGACTACCTCAACAGCTACGTGGCCGACCTCGCCAGCATCATCGATTTCGACCTGATCCGCAGTGCCGGCGTGCATATGGGCGTCGATCCGCTGGGCGGCGCCGGCGTGCATTACTGGGCGCCGATCGCCGAGCGCTACCAGCTCGACCTCACCGTGGTCAGTGCCGCGGTCGACCCGCAGTTCGCCTTCATGACGGCGGACTGGGACGGCAAGATCCGCATGGATCCCTCGTCGAAGTACGCGATGCAGCGACTGATCGGCCTGAAGGACCAGTACGACGTCGCCTTCGCCTGCGACACCGATCACGACCGTCATGGCGTGGTCACCCGCTCCAGCGGCCTGATGGAGCCGAACCATTACCTGTCGGTGCTGATCGACTATCTGTTCCGTCATCGTCCGCAGTGGAGCCAGCATGCCGCCGTCGGCAAGACTGTGGTCAGCACCGCGCTGATCGATCGTGTGGTGAAGCGCCTCGGACGCACGCTGTACGAAACCCCGGTCGGCTTCAAGTGGTTTTCCGAAGGTCTGTTCGACGGCTCGCTCGGTTTCGGTTGCGAGGAAAGCGCCGGCGCCTCGCTGCTGCGCCAGGACGGCTCGGTGTGGACCACCGACAAGGACGGCCTGGTGCCTTCCCTGCTCTCGGCCGAGATCACCGCGCGCGCGGGCAAGGACCCGGGCGAGCTGTACGAGCAACTCGCCAACGAACTCGGCAAGCCGTTTGCCGATCGCATCGAAGCCGCTGCCACTCCGGTGCAGAAGGCGAAGCTCTCAAAACTTTCGCCCGACCAGTTGAAAACCGACCAACTGGCCGGCGAGAACATCGAGCAGGTGCTGGACAAGGCACCTGGCAACGGCAAGCCCATCGGTGGCATCAAGGTGATCGCCGCCAGCGGCTGGTTTGCCGCGCGCCCGTCCGGCACCGAGGCGATCTACAAGATCTACGCCGAAAGCTTCAAGGATCAGGCCCACCTGCAACGCCTGCTCGACGAAGCGCAGAAGATCGTCGATGCCGCGATTGCCTGAAGCCCCGCCGCCGCCGCGGTAGGAGCCTGCTCGCGGGCGATGCTCCTGCTCTGATGTACGACAAAGATCAAATCAAGAGCATCGCCGCGCGAGCGGGCTCCTGCACCATCACTCACAGCATTGGAGAACCATCATGTCCCACGACCTCGACCAGCAATGCATCAACACGCTTCGCTTCCTGTCGGTGGACATGATCCAGAAGGCGCACAGCGGCCATCCCGGCTTGCCGCTGGACGCGGCGCCGATGGCCTATGTGCTGTGGACCAGGCACATGAAATACCACCCGGCCGATCCGCACTGGGCCGACCGCGACCGCTTCGTGCTGTCCGCCGGGCATGGTTCGGCCCTGCTCTACAGCCTGCTGCATGTCGCCGGATACGACGTGTCGCTGGACGATATCAAGCAGTTCCGCCAGTGGGGCAGCAAGACCGCCGGACATCCCGAGTATGGCCACACACCGGGCGTGGAAGTCACCACCGGCCCGCTCGGCCAGGGCCTGGCCAATGCGGTGGGCATGGCGATCGGCGAGGCGCAACTGGCCGCCACCTACAACCGCGACGGCCACACCGTGATCGACCACCGCACCTGGGCCATCGTCAGCGATGGTGACCTGATGGAAGGGGTGGCCTCCGAGGCGGCGTCGCTGGCCGGCCATCTCAAGCTCGGCAAGCTGGTGTGCCTGTACGACGACAACTACGTGACCTTGTCGGCCAGCACCGACATCACCTTCTGCGAGGATCGCGCCAAACGCTTCGAGGCTTACGGCTGGCAAACGATCAAGGTGGCCGATGGCAACGATGTTGCCGCGCTCGACGCCGCGCTGGCCGAAGCCGTGGCGGACACGACCCGGCCCAGCCTGATCCTGGTGCGCACGCATATCGGCTACGGCTCGCCCAAGCAGGGCAGCTTCAAGGCACACGGATCGCCGCTGGGCGCCGAGGACGTGAAAGCGACCAAGCAGAAGCTGGGCTGGCCGCTGGAGCCGGACTTCCTGGTGCCCGAGCCGGCCCTGCAGCACTTCCGTGAGGCGCAGGCGCGCGGCGAGCAGGCACAGGCAGTATGGAACAGCCGTCTGGACGGCTATGCCAAGGCTTACCCCGAGCATGCCGCGGAACTGCGCCGGCGCCTGCGCGGCGAACTCCCTGACGGCTGGGATGCAGATATTCCCGGCTTCGAGGCCGACCCCAAGGGCCTCGCCACCCGCGAGGCGGGCGGCAAGATCATGAACGCGATCGCGCCCAAGCTCGTTGCCTTGTTTGGCGGCTCGGCCGATCTCGATTCGTCCACCTTCACCAACCTGGAAGGTTTCGGCGACTTCAATCCCGCCGCGAGCAAGGGCGCGGACAAGCAGGGCTCGGATGCCGCCGGCTGGAGCGATGCCGGCCGCAACCTGCACTTCGGCGTGCGCGAGCATGCGATGGGCGCCATCGTCAATGGCCTGGCCGTGCATGGTGGCTTCATCCCGTACGGCTCGACCTTCCTGATCTTCTCCGACTACATGCGCCCGGCGATCCGCCTGGCCGCGCTGATGGGCGTGCACGTGATACACGTGTTCACCCACGACAGTATCGCCCTGGGCGAGGACGGCCCCACCCACCAGCCGATCGAGCAACTGGCCAGCCTGCGCGCGATTCCCAATCTCACCTTGATCCGTCCGGCCGATGCCAACGAGACTGCGGTGGCGTGGAAGGTGGCGGTGGAAACGCGCCAGCGTCCGGTACTGCTCGCACTCACCCGGCAGAAGCTGCCGACCCTGGACCGCCAGCAACATGCCAGTGCCGAGGGTTTGCGCAAGGGCGCATACAACCTGCGCGAGGCTGAAGACGGCAAGCCGAAGCTGATCCTGATCGCCAGCGGCTCCGAAGTCGGCCTGATCCTCGCCGCGGCCGACAAACTCGAGGCCGATGGCGTGGCCGTGCGCTGCGTGTCGATGCCCAGCTGGGATCTGTTCGAGGCGCAACCGCAGAGCTATCGCGATGTCGTGCTGCCACCGGAGGTCACCGCACGGCTGGCGGTGGAGATGGGCGTTACCCAGGGCTGGCGCCGCTACGTCGGCGAGCACGGCGACGTGCTCGGCATCGATCATTTCGGTGCGTCCGCGCCAGCGGAGGTGTTGCAGCGCGAATTCGGCTTCACCGTCGAGAACGTGGTGAAGCGGGCAAAAGCTTTGCTGCAAGTGTGATTCCCGGCTTCCGGCTGATGTGGTCCGCCCAAGAACGGCTGCGCCCGTCAGGAGTTCGCATCATTGATCAGGTGATGGATGGCCGCGGCGTCCGTGCGGTCTAAGGCCTGGGCCAGCGCCAGTGCTTTGCCTTGAAAATGGTCGGCGGCGCGGAACGGTTGCTCGTGCGCTGCAGGTGGCGGGTACAGGCAGCTAGCATCAGGCTGGTGAGGAGAACCAGCCCAATCAGCGTCCAAGTTTGCAGTGCTGGAACTCTGCGTTCCATGCCGTTGCATGTCACTTCGTCCCGTAGCCGCTCAAAGCAGCGGAATATCCTTCGGGTCGGTGGGAAGACCAAGTTTTCGACGGTCCTCCTTCCACGATCCCATGACGTCCGTGCGTGGTATGCCGTGGTCACGTAACCAGTGCTGGCATTGACGCTGCCATGCAACGCCGTCGGGTCTCACCGCCGCGTAGTAGATATCCTCGACCATCGGCATGCGGCCGTAGTTGTAAGTGCCGGGATCTGCCTTTATTTTGCGAGTGGGATCCGCACCATGTTGCAACAGCCAGTAGGCTTGTTCGAAGTCACCGTACTCCGTATACCAGTTCAGCGCCGTGTCGTACCCATCCGCCGTGTACAGCGGTTGATTGATATCGGCGCCACGCTCGATCAGCAGCTGCACGTTTGGCCAGTGGTGGTGCAGCGTGGCGATGTACGTCAGCTGCTCGTCATTGGAGCTCATCGTGTTGGGATCGCCGCCGCGGTCGAGCAGCAACTTGAGAAATTGTTGGTCAGGCAGTCCGGCGGCGAACACCAGCGCGTTGTCTTCGCCCGCTTTGCCGCGTTCGCGCAGCGGCATCATCTTGCGCGCATTGGGATTGGCGCCGTTGTCCAGCAGCAGACGTAGTCCGTCCAGATTGCCGTTGATCACCGGCCACGCCACCATCGGCATATTCGCTTGGTCGAATATCGTGTCGGGATTGACGCCCTCATCCTTGATGAGGTGATGGATGGCCACGGCATCTTTGTTGTCTACCGCCTGCGCCAGCGCCAGCGCCTTGTCCTGAAAATGGTCGGTCGCGCGGAACGGCTGCTCGTGCGCTACGGGCGGCGGGGCGCAGGCGGCTAGCATCAGGCTGATGAGAAAAACCAGCCATGGCGGCAGGACAAAGCGTGAAGGTAAACGCATGCGACGTGCTCGAAGTAAGGGCGAGGACGACCTTACCTGATTGACGCATGGCATCGAGTTGACCATAGTCGGATTCGGTGCTGTTCTGTCGAGCGGCTCACGCCATGATGGATTCAGGGAGAACGATCATGTCAACGACACCCGCCGAGACGGTACTGCCCAACCAGACGCCGGCCACGCTGCAGGAAAAGATCCAGCAGGTGCATCAACAGCACGCTCTGCTCACGCAGTGGCGTGCCAGCGGTGATCCGCAACTTACACAGCAGGCCGATGCTCTGCAACAGCAGTATCACGTGCGGGACATGGCTGCACTGTCCAAAGATGTCTACCGCTCCGCCGCGCATGAGGCTGGCCCGCCTGGCCTGGGCTGGATTCGGGTCAGCGAGCATCCCGAGCTTCTGGAAGAGCGACTCGGGGTGCACTGGCCCAAGCAGCAGATTGAAGATTTTTTGCAGCCGCTGCATTCGGACTTTCGAGCAGAGATTTATCTGCCCGATCCTCGCGTGTACGGTCCGGAGGTCCAGCCGGTCATTGCCATCAAGGGTTCCAACGGGTTGGTTGCCGTTCCGGATGGCAAGGGCAGCACGTTGTTGCGTGAATCGGCGCTGGAAGACTGGATCGAGAATGCGCGGCAGGGGATCGGTCTGGAGAGTGATCACGCTGATCGGTCAATGAAGCTGGCCTCGGGTCTGCATCGTGATTTTTACGGTACTTTTGAGAACGTTGGTCACTCGAAGGCGGCGGCCGACGCAAGCGCCAATGCCAAACTCACCGGTATGGCGGCGTACACTTTCAACGGCGCCGGATTGCATCCAAACACTGTCGAGCGCTACGCCGAACAGCACCACATGCAAGCCGTCGGTACCTACCAGATCATCCACAGCTACCACGTGAAAGGCGAAGTCCTGTACGACGTGCAAGCCGGCATGCACGGTATGGAGATGCGGACCCGGGCGCAGGTGGGACTGGCCACACGACAGCTGGGCGAGTTGGGACAGTTGAAGGACATCCAGTCGTTGGTCCGCGACCGGCTGGCGCAGGCGCTGCCGTATGACCCCAAGATGCAGCAAGACGCCTTGGGGTTGATCGACTATCTGGGTTCGCACTCCGGCGCACAGATATTGAAGGGCGTGCCCATGCCTGCAGGCGCCAGCCAGATCCAACTGCCAGCCAAGATGCGCGACGCGCATGGCCACCTGGTGGATCGCCCGCGACAGCCAACGCTCGGTGAGGTCGGTGCGGACACCGGCCCGTTGATGAATGTGGTATCCGGCGCGCTTGCCGGCGGTGTCGTCGGCAAGCGCTACGGTGATGTGCTGGCCACGGGCGGTCGCAGCTTCGAGCAGGGTACGCAGTGGGCAGGTGCCGGGGCGCAGAAGAGCATGGAGGTCTACGGCTACGTGCTCAACGCCGGCGTGCAGGGGCATGGACGTCTTGTCGCTGGTGCCATGCATTACGGCGGCGCGGCGGCAGCTGATCTGCGCGAAATGCATGGCCAGATCCAGTCGACGGTGGATCGCGGCATGGGCAAACTTGCCCAGTTGAGTGCATCGATGGATGGCGCCATGCTTCGGGCCGAGAGCCATATCCCGGGCCTGGATGGGTTGAAACACATCGCCGACCGTGAGGTGCACGCCGCTGCTGTCTATGCGGAGAATCAGCGGACACAGGCCGCGCACGATCTCCACGAGGCACATCGGGATGCCGGTGCCATCCGTCACTTCGCCGACAACGGCGCAGCCAGGGTCGTTCACTCGTCGAAAGTGGCGGCAGACGCATGGCAGCGCGGCGCGCAGCGTGAGGGCGAGTTGATCAACGGTGGTTACCGTGCCGTTGGCGCGTCGGTTCGCGGCTTTACCGGGCGGGCACCGGAAGCCGGCGCGGCGTTCGGTATGATTACCGGGTCTGCCGCTGTAGTGGCGGGAGAGCTGGCAACGAATGGACTTCCGGCAGCGCTGCAAACGGACCGTGTTTTCAAGCATGGCAAGCGCGCCGCGCTCGAGGCGGTTGCCCTTCACGGGGTGGAAGACGGCGTGCTCCCGAGCCTTGATGCGGGCATTCGCGAGATGGAGCGCACGGGCATCGAGCGCATGCAGGAGCTGCAAAAATCCTCACCCCAGCATGTGCAGCAGACGCTTTCGCCCGAGGAAGATCCGAAGGCGTTTGTGCGGCGCATGCTGGAATCGGCGAATTCAGGTGACTGGGCGGCTTTCCGCCACGACACACAAACCCTGGCCGCCATGCAACCCGGGCAAGACATGCATGCCCACGCTGTGGCGAGCGTGGATCTACAGCAGCAACAGGCCGCGCAACAGCAAACCATCCAGCAAGCCGCGAACCAGCAGCAGGCGATGCAGCAAACACCCGCCCTTGGCATGAGCCGCTAATCCACAACCAGTCATCGGGATCAGGGAAGATTACGGAATGGACCAGAACGAATTGAGCACGCTCATCAGCCAGACGGCGCAGTTGATGGAGCAGTTCGATCGGCGCTGTGCGCATGCTGGCGATGGACTGCAGGCGTTGATGCGGCAAATGGATGCGCTCATGCGTCAATTACCTGCGGTCGTGAGCCAGTCCGCGGATGCGTCGTTGAAGACGCTGCCAGCACGGGGACTGCACACCACGGAGGCCGGTCTGGAGCAGGCCGCGCAGAGCTATCGTGAGCGCCTCAACGCCTCCGGTCAGGAAATCGCAGACAGCACGCGTGTGCTGTCCGGAAAGATCCGGCGCCTGGAGAAGCTGCATCGACATCTGGTCTGGAAAACTGTCGGCGCGACCATGATCTGCTTCGCGTTACTGCTTGCCGGTGGCGTCTGGTTGTCGATGCATTACACCAAGGTCATCGAGAGAAACCAGCTTTCCGCGCAATTGATGAAGGCCTATAACGAAGCCGATGTGACGCTTTGCGACGGTCGGCTATGCGCGCATGTCGATGCCAAGGCGAAGCACTTTGGGGCCCAACGGCAATATGTGCCGGTGGCGCCGCGCTGACGGGAAGACAGGTTCGCCTTCAACCCCGTGGACTTTCACCGCAATGCATCAGTGACTGCTTCACCCCGCTTGACGTAGTCCCGCTGCCTCCCGCGCCAGCAGTTCGATTGCGGCCCAGTCGCTGGCGGCCAGCTTGTCGGCGGGAGTGAGCCACGAGCCGCCCACGCAGATCACGTTGCGCAAAGCGAGGAAATCCGCGGCATTGGTCAGGCTGATGCCGCCGGTGGGACAGAAGCGGATCTGCGGCAGCGGGCTGGCCCAGGCGCCGAGCAGCGTGTAACCGCCGGCCGGCACCGCGGGAAAGAATTTCTGGTGGCGATAGCCGCGTTCGAGCAGGCTCATCGCCTCGCTGGCGGTGGCGGCGCCGGGCAGCAGTGGCAATGCGTTGTCCTCGGCCGCATCGAGCAGGTAGGGCGACATGCCCGGCGACACCGCAAAGCGGGCGCCGGCCTGTCGTGCCGCTTCGAGTTGGGTGGCGTCGAGCACAGTACCTACGCCCACCACCGCGCCTTCCACCTCTGCGGCGATGGCGCGGATCGCCTCCAGCGCGGCGTCCGTGCGCAGCGTCACCTCGATGCTGCGGATGCCGCCGGCGACCAGTGCACGTGCCATCGGCACGGCGTGGCGGACGTCGTCCACGATCACCACCGGTATCACCGGAGCGAGCGCGAGGATCTCGGCGAGTTGCTGCTGCTTGGTTTGCTGCGTTGTCATGGCAAAGACTCGTGGTGAGGGGATCAGGCGCCGGCGGCGTGGTGGCGGTCGGAGGTGGCGAAGACGGTGACGCCCTCGTCGGCCCCGCCTACCGCGTTGCGCAGGCTGGCGAACAGTTCACGGCCCATGCCGATGTGGTGGGCGGACAGGTCGGCGTGGACCTGCGCGCGGGCGGCCCACTCGGTAGCGTCCACCTTTGCTTCCAAGGTGCCGGCCTCGGCGTCCAGACGCACGATGTCACCATCGCGCAGCTTGCCCAGCGGGCCGGCGTCGAGCGCCTCGGGGGTGACGTGGATCGCCGCCGGCACCTTGCCGGAGGCGCCGGACATGCGTCCATCGGTGACCAGCGCCACGCGGTACCCGCGCGCCTGCAGCACGCCGAGCGTCGGCGTGAGCTTGTGCAGTTCGGGCATGCCGATCGCCTTGGGGCCCTGGAAACGCACCACGGCCACGAAGTCGCGGTTCAGCTCGCCGCGGTCGAAGGCGGCCTTCACTTCGTTCTGGTCGTGGAAGATGATCGCGGGCGCCTCGATCACCAGGCAGCCTTCGGGGATCGAAGACACCTTGATGACCGCGCGGCCCAGATTGCCCTTGAGCACGCGCAGGCCGCCGTCGGCACGGAACGGTTCGGTCGCCGGGCGCAGCACGTCGAGATTGCCGCTGGCGCTGACTTCGTGCCAGACCAGCTTGCCGACCTCGTCCAGCGCGGGCATGCAGCGGTACGCGGCCAGTCCCTCGCCCCACACGGTGCGCGCGTCGGCGTGCAACAGGCCCGCGTCGAGCAGCGAGCCGATCAGGAACGGCATGCCGCCGGCACGATGGAAGTGGTTCACGTCGGCGCTGCCGTTCGGATACACGCGCGCCAGCAGCGGCACCACCGCCGAGAGGGCGTCGAAATCCTCCAGTGTGAGCACGATGCCGGCGGCGCGGGCCTCGGCGACCAGATGCAGCAGATGATTGGTGGAGCCGCCGGTGGCGTGCAGGCCGATCACCCCGTTGACGATGGTGCGCTCGTCGACCAGGCGGCCGATCGGCGTGTATTCCTGGCCCAGCGCGGTGATCGCCACGGCGCGGTAGACGGCCGCGCGCGTCAGCGCTTCACGCAACGGCGTATTGGGGTTGACGAAGCTGGAGCCGGGCAGGTGCAGGCCCATGATCTCCATCAGCATCTGGTTGGAGTTGGCGGTGCCGTAGAAGGTGCAGGTACCGGGCGCGTGGTAGGCGGCGGCCTCGGCATCGAGCAGTTCCTCGCGGCTGGCCTTGCCCTCGGCGTGGCGCTGGCGTACCGCCGCCTTCTCCTCGTTGGGCAGGCCGCTGGGCATCGGACCGGCGGGCACGAAGATGGTGGGGATGTGGCCGAAACTCAGCGCCGCGGTGAGCAGGCCGGGCACGATCTTGTCGCAGATGCCGAGCATCAGCGCGGCGTCGTACATGTCGTGCGACAGTGCCACCGCGGTTGCCATCGCGATCACCTCGCGCGAGAACAGCGACAGCTCCATGCCGGCGCGGCCCTGGGTGATGCCGTCGCACATGGCCGGCACGCCCCCGGCCACCTGGGCGGTGGCGCCGATCAGGCGCGCGGCGCGGCGGATCTGCTCGGGATACGGCTCGTAGGGCTGATGCGCCGAGAGCATGTCGTTGTAGGCGGTGACGATGCCGATGTTCGGCTTGGTGGCGCCGCGCAGCGCGGACTTGTCGTCGGCGCCGCTGGCGGCGAAGCCGTGGGCGAGGTTGCTGCAGCCCAACTGGTGGCGATAGACGCCTCTGCCGCGCGCCGCGTCGATACGTTCGAGATAGGCCGTGCGCGTGGCGTGGCTGCGCTCGCGCAGGCGATCGGTGACTTCGGCAATAACGGGGTGCAGTGTGGTCATGATGTGGATCCGGATACGTTGAAAGAAGCGCAACAGCGAAGGCAACAGACAACCTGTGCTTGATGAGGTCGGGAAGGCCCTTTCCTGCGCCTTCCCGACCCGGTTCGTCCGGCTATCGCCGAACGAACCTCCGTCGAGCAACGACACGAGTCATTGCTCGGCGCGCGCCCCCTCCGTGGATCGCCTGGCCGGGCGTTCGAATGCCCGGCTAGGGGCACCAGTAGACGGCTACCGGCACGCGTTGCTGGATGAGCACGGCGCGCACCGGATAGTCGCGGGCGGCGCCGAGCCCGAGCCGGGCGTCGGCGAGCAGGTCGCGCTTCTTCTCGCCGGACACCAGCAGGTACAGCGCGCGGGTGTCGAGCAAGGTGGGCAGGGTCAGGGTGATGCGCGGTTCGCCTGCGCCGGGCGCACGCATCGGCAGCACGCGGGCGCGACCGGCCATGTCCAGCGCTTCGGCCAGGCGGTCGCCGCCGGGAAAGAACGAGGCGGTGTGGCCGTCCTCGCCCATACCCAGTACCACGACGTCGAACGGCAGCCCCAACGCGTCGATGCGCGCGTCGGCTTCGGCCAGCCCTGCTTCCGGGCTGGCGTCGCCGGTGTAGAGCGGGATGAAGCGGGCCGCGCCGGCGGCATGTTGCAACAGCCGGGACTGCACCAGCTGCGCGTTCGAGCGTGCGTCGCTGTCCGGCACCCAGCGCTCGTCGACCAGGGTCACCTGGACCTTGGACCAGTCCAGCGGTTCGCGCGAGAGGCAATCGAAGAAGTCCTTCGGGGTACTGCCGCCGGAGACCGCCAGCACGGCCTGGTTGCGCTCGGCCACGGCGGCGCGCAGCCGCTCGCCGACGCGTTCGGCCAGCGCCGCGGCCTGGGCCTGGCAATCGGTAAAGCTGTGGGTGGTGACGTTTGTTGGCGTGGGCATGGCGGATCTGGTTTCAGGACGGGTCGGCGACCAGCTTGTGGGGATACATGCAGGCAGCGGGTGAAACAGGGGGCGAGACGAAGCGTCTACTCATTGTCGTCGTGCCAGGTGCGACCATCGCGCTCGATCAGGGCCACCGACGCGCTCGGCCCCCAGCTGCCGGGGCTGTACGAGCGTGGCGGCTCGCCGCTGTCGGCCCACGCGGCCAGGATCGGTCCGGCCCAGCGCCATGCCGCCTCGACCTCGTCGCGGCGCATGAACAAGGTGGGATTGCCGCGCACCACGTCGAGCAACAGGCGCTCGTAGGCATCGGGTTGCTGAGCGCCGAACGCCTCGGCGAAGCTCATGTCCAGCGGCACGTGGCGCAGGCGCAGGCCACCGGGGCCAGGGTGCTTGATGGTCAGCCACAGCTTCACCCCTTCGTCCGGCTGCAGTCGCAGTACCAGCCGGTTCTGCGCCAGCGTGCCGGAGGCAGCATCGAAGATCGAGTGCGGCACCGGCTTGAAGGTCACCACGATTTCCGAGACCCGCTGCGGCAGGCGCTTGCCGGTGCGCAGGTAGAACGGCACGCCGGCCCAGCGCCAGTTGGCGATCTCCGCCTTCAGTGCCACGAAGGTTTCGGTGCCGGACGGCTTGTCGCCGAGTTCTTCGACATAACCCGGCACGCTGCCGCCCTCGGCCATGCCGGCACGGTATTGGCCGCGCACGGTGAGCTGGGCCGCATTGCCGGCATCGATGGTTTTCAGCGAGTGCAGCACCTTCAGCTTTTCGTCGCGCACGGCATCGGGCGCCAGCGACGAGGGCGGCTCCATCGCTACCATGCACAGCAACTGCAGCATGTGATTCTGCACCATGTCGCGCAGCGCGCCAGCGCGGTCGTAGTACGCGCCGCGACGGCCCACGCCCAGCGTTTCGGCCACGGTGATCTGCACGTGGTCGATGTGGCCGGCATTCCATAGCGGCTCGAGCAAGGCGTTGCCGAAGCGCAGCACCAAAAGGTTCTGCACGGTCTCCTTGCCGAGGTAGTGGTCGATGCGGAACGTCTGCGTTTCGCTGAATACCTGACCGACCGCGTCGTTGATCCGGTTGGCACTTTCCAGGTCGCGGCCGATCGGCTTTTCCAGCACCACGCGCGACTTGCCCAGGTTCAGGCCGTGCTCGCCCAGGCGTCCGCAGATGTCGACGAACAACTCGGGCGAGGTGGACAGGTAGAACACCCGCACGTGCTCGGGCTCGGCCTGGATCAGCGCGGCGAAGTCATCCCAGCCATCGTTCTTGCGCGCGTCCAGCGGACGGTAGAACACCAGCTGCAGGAACTCGTCGAGCCTGGCCGCGTCGCAGATCTTGACCAGCACCGCGCGCAGTTGCGCGCGGTAGCCAGCGTCGTCCAACGCCTCGCGGGCGATGCCGATGATCCGGCTGCTGGGTGTCAGCTGACCATCGAAAAAGCGGTGGAACATGGCCGGCAGCAGCTTGCGTACGGCGAGGTCGCCGGTGCCGCCGAAGATCACCAGGTCGAACGGTTCGACCGACTGCTGGGAAGCTGTCACACAGATACCTCTTGCACAATGCCAGTGATCGGCAGGGGCCAGGGGGCGGCTCCTGCGTTCAACAAGCGTCGATCATACCAGTGAAATACCACAGAGGCTACCAATGTGTATACGAATTCATCCCGGGGTGACGGGATCAGGGAATTGGTATGTTGGAGGCGGAGTTTGAAGGACCTCCCTGGTGGGCGACTTGCGGCATGTGGATAGGTATTGGTATGGTTCGCATCATGCAAACCGCCCTGACCACGGAATACCGCCGGATCTGCCATGACCCGGCCAGCTATCAACCGCTGGCCTACCTGCGGCTGCGCCAGGCGATCCGCAACGTGGTCCAGCAGCGCGAGATCGAGCCTGGCCACGCGCTGCCCAGCGAACGCGACCTGTCGCACGCGCTGACGCTGTCGCGGGTGACCGTGCGCAAGGCGATCGCCGGCCTGGTCGAGGAGGGCCTGCTGACCCAGCGCCAAGGCGCCGGCACCTTCATCGCCGAGCGCATCGTCAAGCCGATGTCGCGGCTGACCAGCTTCACCGAGGATTTGCGCGAGCGCGGCCTGCATCCTCACTCCGAATTCTTCGAACGGGTGATCGGCGAAGTCACGCCGGAGGAATCGATGGCGATGAATCTTTCGCCTGGTTCGCTGGTGGTGCGCCTGCACCGCCTGCGCTACGGCCAGGACGAACCGCTGGCGATCGAGCGCAGCGTGGTGCCGGCCAGCGTGCTGCCCGATCCGATGCTGGTGCACGACTCGCTGTATGAAGCGCTGGAGAAACTCGGCTGCCGTCCCCGGCGTGCGCTGCAACGACTGCGCGCGATGTCGCTGAATGCGCAGCAGGCCCGCCTGCTGCATGTGGCCGTGGGCAGCGCCGGGCTGAACATCGAGCGGCGCAGCTTCCTGGACGACGGCCGCGTGGTCGAGTTCACCACCTCGTGGTACCGCGGCGACATCTACGATTTCGTTGCGGAACTCCATACCGACTGAGGGACGCGCATGGCCACCAGGCACATCCTGATGTTCCACGCAGCGCACGACGGGGACGGCAGCCGCGTTTCCGTCGTGGCGCCAGCCAACTGGCGCGGCGTCGCGGCCTCAATCCCGACCTACCACCGCAGCTGAACAAGATCACCAGGACGGTGCAAGCCATGGCCACGATCTTCGCCACCCCACCCGCAGGAGGCCGCTTGCGGGCGATGCTTCTGCCCTGGATGCCAAAAGAAAAGGCATCGCCCGCAAGCGGGCTCTTGCGGGTGTTGCTGGGGGCGGGACGGACATGACATGCGCCCTCACCAACGCCCGCGTGCTCACCGACGATGGCTGGCACCACGACCTCGCCATCGTGCTGGATGGAAAACGCATCGACGCGCTGATGCCCCTGTCCGATGCGCGACTGCAAGGCGTGCCACAGCAGAATCTCGGCGGCGCGATGCTGCTGCCCGGTTTCATCGACGTGCAGGTCAATGGTGGCGGCGGCGTGCTGTTCAACGAGGCGCCGACGGTGGAGACGATCCGCCGGATCGGCACCGCCCACCGACGCTACGGCACCACCGGGTTCCTGCCGACCCTGATCAGCGACGACCTCGCCGTGATGCGTGCTGCCCTGATCGCGGTGGAGCAGGCGCTGGAGGAGGGCGTGCCCGGCCTGCTCGGCATCCATCTGGAAGGTCCATATCTCGCACCCGCGCGCAGGGGTGTGCATGACGCGAGGTATTTCCATGCCCCGGACCACGACGAGCTGGCCCTGCTGTGCGCGCCACACCGTGGTGTGCGCCTGCTTACCCTGGCGCCGGATCAGGTGCCGCCTGCGAGCATTCGCGCGCTGGCCGATGCCGGCGTGATCGTCTGCGCCGGCCACACCGCCGCCGACTACGCGACCATGCGCGGCGCACTCGATGCCGGCGTGCGCGGCTTCACCCATCTGTTCAACGCGATGACCCCGTTCGGCAGCCGCGAGCCGGGCGTGGTGGGCGCGGCATTGGATGATGCGCACAGCTGGTGCGGCATCATCGTCGACGGCCACCACGTGCATCCGGCCAGCCTGCGCGTGGCGATCGCCGCGAAGCCGCGCGGCAAGATGATGCTGGTCACCGACGCGATGCCGCCGGTCGGCGCCGACTCATCCGAATACGTGCTCAACGGCGAAATCATCACCGTCATGGACGGCATCTGCCAGACCGCGCAGGGCGTGCTCGCCGGCTCCGCGCTGGACATGGCCAGCGCGGTGCGCAACACGGTGCAGATGCTCGGCCTGCCGCTGGAAGAGGCGGCGCGCATGGCCAGCACCTACCCGGCCCGGTTCCTTGGGTTTGGTGGCACTCATGGCCGCGTCGCAGCAGGGTGTCAGGCTGACCTGGTGGTCATGGACAACGACTATTGCGTGCAGCAGAGCTGGATCGACGGCGTGGCCACACCGGCGAGACCGTAGGCCTTGGGCTCGTTGGGGAGGACGCCAGTGTCCCGATGCGATTCTTGTTCCCAGGCAAAGGCATGTTTTTTGGCACCGATATCCAGTGCAAACAAGGTGGGATAAGGGGATGACGACATGATGGATTGACCTCTCCTCGTGGTTTAGGATGGTTTCCGGTTCCCCGACCCCGCATCTCCGCGGCACAGCCTTGTCACGTTGGCTCAACGGCCCGGGACACTCTTCGTGCTCTGCGAATGGGGCGGGGAGCCACTCTACAAACGAGATCAGTCAAAGCTGCCTCAAGGAGCGAACGGCTTCCCCGAAAACGGTTCCCGGTATACGCAAACCTACCGGTGAGAATCAAGGTACAAGGAGCGACTTCAGTCGCGATGCATCTGCTTTGGGGCTGCATCGAAGATGCATCGCGACTGAAGTCGCTCCTACCGCGCTTTGTATGGTCAGGGAGCGCTTCTGTCCCTTCCAGTCCGTTGTGCGTTGCCCAAACAGCCGGCCGCCGTTAAAGTGGCCGGGTTCAGGTGTCCCGAAGGCCTCGCGCCCAAGGGATGAAACGGGAAGCCGGTGCGCAGTGCTCATCACTGCAAGGCCGGCGCTGCCCCCGCAACGGTAGGCGAGAAATCGAACGGCGAATGCCACTGTGCGATGCACGGGAAGGCGCGGTTCGAGGCGAGCGGATCACCGCTAGCCACTCGTGAGCCCGGAGACCGGCCTGGACGACTTCTGGTGGCTCGCGGTGGGCGAGGCCGAACCACGGTCTGTCTGTCCGTCGTTCCGTCTTCCTCTCATGGCCTGTTGCCGGTCCCTGAACTTGGCGCCGTGCGCGGGTGCGCGGCAAGAGGAAGAAAACATGAAGAAATCTTTGCTGGCTGCGGCCCTGCTTGCCTGCGCGACGGGTGCACAAGCGGCCAACCAGAACGATGCCACTCCCTTGAGCCCGGTGATCGTCACCGCCACGCGCACGCCGGTCACGATCGAGGACTCGCTGTCCTCGGTCAGCGTGATCACGCGTGCCGACATCGAGCGGCTGCAGCCGTTGTCGGTATCCGACCTGCTGACCGGCCTGCCCGGCGTCAGCTTTGCCAGCACCGGTGGCCTCGGCCAGCCGACTTCGCTGTTCCTGCGCGGGACCAACTCCTCGCATACGCTGGTACTGATTGAGGGCGTGCGCATCGGCTCGGTCGGCAACGGGCTGGCGGCGTTCGAGCAGTTGCCGGTGGAGCAGATTGAGCGGATCGAGATCGTGCGCGGCCCGCGCTCGAGCCTGTATGGCGCCGACGCGATCGGCGGGGTGATCCAGATCTTCACCCGCCACGGTTCGCCCGATGGCGGTCTCGTACCCTCGTTCAGCCTCACCGCCGGCAGCGAGAACCTGCTGCGCGGCCAGGCCGGCCTGGCTGGTGGCCGCGAGCAGGCCTGGTACAACCTCAGCGTGGGCAAGCAGTACACGCGCGGCATCAATGCCTGCCGTGTCGGCGCAGCCGAAGCGTTTGCTGGCTGCTTCACCGACGAGCCCGACCGCGACTCGTGGCGCAACCAGAACCTGGTGTTGAACGGCGGCTACCGCTGGGACAACGGCGCGCAGATCACTGCCAACTGGCTGCGCAGTCTGGGCGAGGTCCACTTCGACGGCAGCTACCAGAACCGCAGCCGCACCGTGCAGCAGACCGCCGGCTCCGCCTTCAGCATCAATCCGCTGCAGGCATGGAAGAGCACGCTCAGTGTCGGCCAGAACCTCGATCGCTACGACAACTACGAGAATCGGGACTTCACCGGCTATATCTATTCGCGGCGCAACCAGGCCTCATGGCAGAACGACCTCAGCGTGGCGGAGAACCAGTTGCTGACCTTGGGCATCGACTGGCAGGGCGAGCACATCGACAGCGACACCGGTTACCTCGCCAAGCGACGCCACGACACCGGCACGTTCGCGCAATACCAGGTCACCTTCGGTCAGCAAGAACTTGCCGTGTCGGCGCGCCGCGACGACAACAGCCAGTATGGCCCGCACGACACTGGCGCCGTGGCGTGGGGTTATCGCTTCGATGGCGACCTCAAGCTCACCATCAGCTACGGCAGCGCCTTCCATGCGCCCACCTTCAATGATCTGTACTACCCCTACGGCAGCGGCAATCCCGACCTGAAGCCGGAGACCTCGCGCAGTGCCGAACTCGGCCTGAGCCGGCAGGGCGGCGCGTGGAGCTGGGCGTTGAACGCCTATCAGACGCAGATCGACCAACTGATTTCGCTGGACAGCAACTATTACCCGATGAACATCAGCCAGGCACGCATCCGTGGTGTGGAAGGCCAGCTCGGCATCGATGTCGCCGGCTGGCAACTGCAGGGTTACCTGACCTGGCTGCAGTCGCGCAATGAGGACGGCGGCCCGAATGACGGCAACGTCCTGCCGCGTCGCCCCGAGCACACTGCACGGGTGGATCTGGATCGCCGCCTGGGGGCCTTCGGCATCGGCGCCACGATCAACGCCGCCGGCCGCAGCTACGACGATGCAGCGAACAGGCATCATCTGGGCGGCTACTCCACCACCGACCTGCGCGCGAACTGGCGCTTCGCGCCCGCGTGGCAGGTCGAGGCGCGGCTCGCCAACGCGTTCGACCGTGACTACGAGACCGCCTGGTACTTCAACCAGCCCGGTCGCAGCGTGTTCCTGACCTTGCGCTACAACCCCGCCACGCGCTGATCCGTCCCTCCCGCGCCAGCATGGCAGCCGGCGCCGTGACGCCACGGAGGCGGCGTGGACAAGGATGTTCGATTTCCTCCCGGCGAGATACGCGCACAGGACGACAGGCACATGCGCTGTCGCGCGAGCACAGGCATAACTCCCGGGTGGAGCACTCTCTCGACGTCGCCAGACCGCTCGCGCCGTCGAAGCAGCATGCGTTCGCCGGTTTTCTGTCGGGCGTCTGCTGCCGTTATGCTTGGACGCCCGGGAGATCCCAGTGAACGTTTTCGCCCCGATGATCCGCCGTCCGGTGGGCACTTCGCTGCTCGCCATCGGGCTCATGCTGGGTGGCCTGTGGGCTTATCTGCTGATCGGCGTGGCGGCGTTTCCGTCGATCGAGTTCCCCGGTGTGGCGGTGATGGCGCAGATGCCCGGCGCCAGCGCCCAGACCATGGCCACCACCGTGATGGCGCCGCTGGAACGTCATATTGGGCGCCTTCCCGGCGTCCAGTTCATGTTCTCCAACGCCAGTGAGGGTACCGCGCAGATCCAGGTGCTGTTCGGCTACGGGCGTTCGACCGATGACGCCGCGCGCGATGTACAGGCGGCGATCAACGCCGCGGCTGCCGACCTGCCACCGGGGTTGCCTTCGCCACCGCAATACTTCAAGTTCGACACCGCGAAGGTGCCGATCCTGCTGGTGACGCTGACCTCCACCAGCCTGCCGCCGGACCAACTCTACGATCTCACCGACACCTTGTTGAAGCCGGCCGTGGCGCAGGTACCCGGCGTGGCCCAGGTGCAGGTCGGCGGCGGCACGCCGCATGCGGTGCGGGTCGCGCTGAATGCCAACGCGCTGGCGGTCAAGGGCATCACCACCAACGACGTGGCCAATGCCTTGCGCGCCGCCAACGTCACCTCGCCGCTGGGCATTCTGAGCAATGGCGTCACCCAGATGACGGTGAGCGCCAACGATTCGCTGCACACAACGGCGGATTTCGCCGCGCTGGTGATCGCCAGCCGCGACGGCGTGCCGGTGCGGCTGGCCGACGTGGCCACGATCAGCAGCGGGCAGCAGGACAAGTACGCGGCAGCCTGGTTCAACGGCAAGCGCGCGGTAACCTTGCAGATCAGCAAGCGCCCCGATGCCAACGCGGTGGCCACGGTGAAGGCGATCCGCGCGGCGCTGCCCGCGCTGAGCCGCGTGTTGCCCGCCGATGTGCGGATCACCCCGATCTTCGATCTCACCCCGACCACGGAATCGGCGCTGCACGAAGTCGAGGTGGCGCTGGGCATGAGCGTCGTGATGGTGGCGCTGGTGATGCTGTTGTTCCTGCGTCGCCTGCGGCCGACCCTGATCGCGATGCTCAGCGTGCCGCTGTCGCTGGCCGGCGCCCTGATCGTGATGTGGATACTCGGCTTCACCCTCAACATCTTCTCGCTGGTGGCGCTGGTGCTGTGCGTGGGCTTCGTGGTTGACGATGCGATCGTGGTGATCGAGAACATCGTGCGCCACATCGAGCAGGGCATGGCGCCACTGCAGGCAGCGCTGACCGGCGTACGCGAGATCGGGTTCACCGTGGTCTCGATCACGCTGTCGCTGCTCGCGGTGTTCGGGCCGATGGTGTTCGGCGACAACATGTTCACCATGCTGATGCGCGAGTTCGCGGTCACTTTGGTTGCCACTATCGTGATCTCCGCGGTGGTCTCGCTGACCCTGACCCCGGCGCTGTGCGGGCGCAACCTGGTGCACGAGCCGGCGGGAACGCGCACGCCGGGCCGGGTGGAGCAACTGGCCGAGCGCTTCGACCGCTGGCTGCTCAGCCTGTACGAGCGCTCGCTCGACTGGTCCATGCAGCATCGGCGGATGATGCGCTGGCAACCGGCGGTCCTGCTGGTACTGACCGTGGTGTTGGCGATGCTGGTCGTGCTGACCGCGGGTGGCGGACTGATGCCGAAAGAGGACACCGGGCTGATGCAGGTGCGGATCACCGCCGGCCCGAACATCTCGCCCACGCGGCTGACCGCGCGGGCGCGCGAGGTGGCGGCGGTGTTCCAGGCCGATCCGGCGGTACTCGATGTATCCACCATCGTGGGCGGTGGCAATGGCGCCAACCTTTTCGTCGATCTCAAGCCGCGCGGCAAACGGCCGGGCGACCGCCATGTCGAAGTGCAGCAGGTGGTTGACCGCCTGGCAGCCCACTTCAAGAATGTCAGTGACCTCGATGTCTCGGTTTCCGCAGTGCAGTTCTTCGGCGGTGGGGATGGCGGTGGCGGCGGTACCGGCGTGGGCCGGTTTTCGTTCCAGCTCGACAGCGTCGATGGTACGCCGCTGCAGGAACCGACCCTGCGGCTGGAACACGTCATGCGCGGGATGAAACAGTTCACCGACGTCACCAGCAGCTTCGACGGCATCGGCACGCAGCAGATGGTGCAGGTCGATCGCACGGTCGCCGCCCGCCTGCACGTGAGCATGGCGGCGATCGACTCGGCCTTGTACAACGCGTTCGGGCAAAGCCAGGTCTCCACCATCTACTCGGACATCAACCAGTACCGGGTGGTGCTGACCACCGATCATGCCGACAGCCTCAAACCACAGGGCCTGCTCGGCACCTACGTGCAGAGCAGTCAGGGCCAGATGATCCCGCTCTCGGCGCTGGCGAAGATCCAGCCGCATCTGGCCCCGGCCAGCGTCAGCCATTTCAACCAGCTCGAGTCCGCCTCGCTCAACTACAACCTGGCCAAGGGCCTCACCCCGGCGCAAGGGCTGAAGCTACTCGATCAGGCGATCTTCGCCGCAAAGCTGCCGCCCGGCGTGCACAAGAAATACACCGGCGAGAACCAGAACGTGCTCGACGCATTGAACAATGCGCTGCTGATGTTGCTGGCCGTGATCCTGGTGATGTACGTGGTGCTGGGTGTGTTGTACGAGAGCCTGATCCACCCGCTGACCATCCTCTCCACCCTGCCCGCCGCCGGCATGGGCGCGTTCCTGGCCATGCTGATCACGCAGACCCAGCTGACACTGATGTCGGTCATTGCCGTGCTGATGCTGATCGGCATCGTCAAGAAGAACGCGATCCTGATGGTCGACTTCGCCCTGGTCGCCGAACGCGAGCGCGGCCTGTCGCCGCCGGTGGCGATCCGCGAGGCGGCGCTGGTACGTTTTCGCCCGATCACCATGACCACCCTGGTGGCGATGGGCGCGGCGCTGCCGCTGGCGATCGGCTTCGGCTACGGCTCGGAGCTGCGCCAGCCACTGGGCATCGCGATCCTGGGCGGCCTGCTGGTGTCGCAATTGCTGACCCTGCTGAGCACGCCGGCGATCTACCTGTGGCAGCACGACTATCGCGAACGCAAGGCCGCGCGGCAACTGCTGCGCGCCGAGATCAGGCGCCAGCGCGCGCTGCCGCCGCCGATGCCTGCCTTGCCGAAATGAGTGATGCGGCCCAGTGCTGCCTGAAATCACCGCATCATTGGTTCCCGGGCCATGCAGCAGCCAGGAGACGTGGCATTCGTTTTCCCCGCCTGGCGCTGTCTCTTGAGCAGCTTTCGGTTGAATACTGCGACAGGAGCCGGCGGGTAGTGCCCGCCCTACGGCGCCGCGATGGTAGGGCGGGCACTGCCCGCCGGCTCTTCTGCATCAATCGAAGATCACAGCGCCAGGCGAAGGGAGCGAAGCGCCCGTCATGCCGGGAATCGTGGATCCCTCCGATCTGTCTGACACGTCAGCTGTCTGCACCAACAGACGTTGCCGTCACCCCTGCCTTTCGACATGGTGTGTACTTCAGGCACATACGCGTTCGCTTGAACGCTGGCATAACGTCGGCATGAAAGCAGATTTCCTCCCATCACCGTCCCGACCGCACGTGCCAGACCGACGCGGAGCCGCGGCTTGAACGTGTTCGCCCCGCTGATCCGTCGTCCGGCGGGCACCTCGCTGCTGGCGATCGGCCTGGTGCTGGCCGGGCTGTGGGCCTATCTGCTGCTGGGCGTGGCCGCGCTGCCGTCGCTGGATTTCCCTGGCGTCTATGTAACGGCGAGCATGCCCGGCGCCAGCGCGCAGACCATGGCCAATACCGTGCTGGCCCCGCTGGAGCGGCACCTGGGACAGATCCCCGGCATCGACGACATGTATGGCAACGCCCGTGAAGGCTCGGTCGGGATCGGCGTGCGTTTCAACTTCAGCCGCACCGCCGACAGTGCCGCGCGCGACGTGCAGGCGGCGATCAATGCCGCAGCGGTCGACCTGCCTTCAGGCATGTCGTCGCCACCGCAGTACTTCAAGTTCGATACCTCGCAGATCCCGATCCTGTTCATTGCGCTGACCTCCAACGGCATGCCGCAGGACAAGCTGTTCGACCTGGCCGATACCCTGCTCAAACCCTCGGTGGCGCAGATCGATGGCGTGGCCCAGGTGCAGGTGTTCGGCGGCACCCCGCACGCGGTGCGCGTCGATCTGGACAACCGCGCGCTGGCGGCCAAGGGCCTCACCGCGAACGACGTGGCCAACGCCTTGCGCGCGGCCAATGTCACCTCGCCGCAGGGCATCCTCAGCGACGGGCGCACCCAGATGACGGTGAGCGCCACCGATGGCCTGCGCGAGCCGGCCGAGTTTGCCCACCTGCTGATCGCCGAGCGCCACGGTGCACCGGTGCGCCTGTCCGACGTGGCCACGGTCTACAGCGGCCAGCAGGATCAGTACCAGGCGGCCTGGTTCAACGGCGCCCGCGCGGTCGGCCTGCAGATCACCAAGCGACCGGAAGCGAATGCGGTGGCCACGGTAGCGGCGATCCGCGCCCGGCTGCCGCAGCTGGCGGCCTCGCTGCCCTCGGATGTCAGCATGATGCCGGTGTTCGATCTCACCCAGACCACCCAGTCGGCGCTGCACGAGGTCAAGGTCGCGCTGCTGATCTCGATCCTGATGGTGGCGCTGGTGATGCTGGTGTTCCTGCGCCGGATGCGGCCGACCCTGATCGCCATGCTCAGCGTGCCGTTGTCGCTGGCCGGCGCCTTCGTGGTGATGTGGATGCTTGGCTACACCCTCAACACCTTGTCGCTGGTGGCGCTGGTGCTGTGCATCGGCTTCGTGGTCGACGACGCGATCGTGGTGATCGAGAACATCGTGCGCCACATGGAGCAGGGCATGGCGCCGCTGCAGGCGGCGTTGACCGGCGTGCGCGAGATCGGCTTCACGGTGGTCTCGATCACGCTGTCACTGGTCGCGGTGTTCGCACCGCTCCTGTTCGGCAACAACATGCTGGTCATGCTGCTGCGCGAATTCTCGGTGACCCTGACCGCCGCGGTGGTGATCTCGGCGATTGTCTCGCTGACCCTCACCCCGGCACTGTGCGGGCACCTGCTCAAGCACGAGCCAAAGCCGCCACCGCCGCCGGGTCGGCTCGAACAGGCGATGGAGCGCTTCGACCGGGGCCTGCTGCGCTGGTACGAAAAGGCGCTGGACTGGGCCATGCACCACCGTCGCCTGATGCGCTGGCAGCCGCTGCTGCTGCTGCTGTTGACGGTTGCGCTGGGCGCGGCCGTGGTCAAGACCGCCGGTGGCACCTTCATGCCGGACGAGGACACCGGGCAGTTGCAGGTCGACATCAGTGCCGATGCCAACATCTCGCCCACCGTGATGGCCGCGCGCGCGCGGCAGGTTGCCACCATCATGCAGGCCGATCCGGCTGTGCTCGACCAACTGACCATGCTCGGCGGCAACGGCGGTGACGGCGCGGTGGGCAACCGTGCGCAGATGTTCGTCGACCTGAAACCGCGCGGCAACGGGCCCGGTGAGCGACCGGAGAACATCAAGGCAGTGATCGAGCGCCTGTCCAGGCACTACGACCGCCTGCCCGACGTCAAGGTTTCGGTGAGCGCCGCGCAATTCCTTGGCGGTGGCGGCAGTGGCGACAACGCCGGCCAGTACGAATTCCAGCTCAGCAGCACCGGTGGCGGCGACCTGCAGCCGTGGGCGCTGCAGATGGTGCGCCAATTGCGCGAGATCAAGGAATTCCGCGACGTCAGCAGCCCGTTCGACCAGGTCGGCAAGCAGCAGCAGCTGCAGGTGAACCGCGAGGCCGCCGCGCGTCTGCACGTCAGCATGGGCGCGATCGATACCGCACTGTTCAGTGCGTTCGGGCAGCGCCAGGTATCGCAGATCTATTCCGACATCAACCAGTACGCGGTGGTGCTCAACAGCGGCCCGAACGAGAACCTGAGCCCGCAATCACTGCTCAATATCCGTGTGCGCAGCGAGCGGGGACAGATGATTCCGCTGTCCGCACTGGCGACGATGGAGCCGGCCATCACGCCGCTGCGCGTGCGCCATCACAACCAGTTGCAGGCCGTGACGATCAGCTACAACCTCGCCAAGGACGTGACCCAGGATCGTGGCATCGCCCTGGTCAACCAGGCCGCCTACGCTGCAAAGCTGCCCCCCGGCGTCAAGGTGGAATTCACCGGCGCCAACGAGCGCATGGAGAAGGCGCAGTCCAACGGCATGGTCCTGCTGCTCGGGTCGGTCCTGGCGATGTATATCGTGCTCGGCATCCTCTACGAAAGCCTGGGCCACCCGCTGACCATCCTGTCCACCCTGCCCGCCGCCGGCGCAGGCGCCTTCCTCGCCATGCTGGTGACCCAGACCCAGCTCTCGCTGATGGCGATCATCGCGATCCTGATGCTGATCGGCATCGTCAAGAAAAACGCGATCCTGATGGTCGACTTCGCCCTGGTCAGGGAACGCGAACACGGCATGTCCGCCCCCGAGGCGATCCGCGAGGCGGCACTGGTGCGCTTTCGCCCGATCACCATGACCACGCTGGTGGCGATGGGTGCGGCGATGCCGCTGGCGATCGGCTTTGGCATCGGCTCGGAAATGCGTCAGCCGCTGGGCATCGCAATTGTCGGTGGGTTGCTGGTATCGCAACTGCTGACCCTGCTCAGCACCCCGGCGATCTATCTGTGGAATTACGATCGGAAGATCCGCAAGGCGGCGCGGAAGGTGCGCAGGGCGGAGAAGAAGCGGGTGAAGGCGCTGGGTGGGGTGCAGACGGTGGGTGGGTGATTTCAGGTCTGCTGTGATTGTGTCGTGCAGCGGGCCTGACGAGAACCACGATTGGGAGTCAGCGACAAGACCGGCCAGCGCAGTCGACTGCTCGCTTGTTCCCCCGCCTGCCCGCTTTCGCGAACTAGCCGGCGGAGCGCATGGCGATATCGTGTGCCGCGTTAATTTCCTTCGTACGCGCCTCGGCCACACGGCGAATGTCCTCACCCAAGGTGGCCACCTTGTCCGGATGGTACTGACTGATCTGCTGCCGATACGCGCGCTCGATTTCCTCCCGGCTCGCCGACTCGTTCACACCCAGCGTCTGATACCAGGTCCGTGTTGAGGCTGGGGGCGGCGACGTTGATGCATCGTGCCAAGCCCACGCTCGTGGACGTTCGCCCACATTGTCCGCTGCCTTGCGGGCGTTCGGCGGCGGGCACGAATGCTTGTCGTCGTCCCCCGTACCCGGCGAGAGCATGTAGCTGACAAGGAGGTAGCCGACAAACAAGCCCGCCACGATGATGATGATCTGCAACAGCGTCACGAGAGGTCGTCCTTGCATCGGTTGAGATAGCCTCTCAGCGTAGTGCTTGCGTCGCTATCTGGTTCGAGATGGTCCAGGCTGCTGCGGATCCTGTCGTGCAACTGGGCTGCCAGGGTGGCGCTCTCGTCAGCAGAAAGCAGCGATGAGGCGAAGGCGTGCAGGGTGGCGGCGGAAGCCTGGCGCAGGCTTATCTTCCTGACGATGTTCAACGCGAAGGGGGCACACAGCAACGCGTCGCCGGCCAATGCCAGCACCGCTCGCGGCGGCAGGCCCAATGCCTTTCGATGGCGAAACACTTGAACCAGCATCGCGGCGATGGTGAGGTAGGTCAGCACCAGCCATCCGAGCAGTACGGCATCCGTGCCGAACCACAAGGAAAGGGGCAGCGCGCCGAAGAACAGAGCAAGCAGCAGCCATGTCCACGGCGAGATCAGCGACAGTGCAAGCTGTGAGCGCTTCCAGCGCGCTGGGCGCCAGTCCGCCGAACCGCCATCTGGCCAGCTCAGTCGTGCCAGTGCCCGATGCGGGAAACACGGGTTCGGCAAAAACAGATGCCTGCCGCCGAACTCCATGGCCGAGCCCACCGAGACGACGTAGCGGCGAGGACGTGCCTCCAGCACGACCTCGTTGTGGAACAGCAACAAAGCCGAGTCATAGATATACAAACAGGCGATGGCGCCCATCAGCAGCCAATGCTCGTGCGGCATCATCCGCTACCGCTTGGTCTTGAAGAACGACTTGAACCAGGTGCCGACCGCGACCAGACCGACCAGCACGAACTTCCAGGCCGCCGCGAGGAACCCACCGATCACGGTAAACAGACCCTTCTTCGCAGCCACGGCCGCGGCGCCGCCGGTGATCAGGGCGGCCAGACCGTAGGCCGCCACATGGTCGCCCGGCTGATACTCGCCATAGGATTCGCCCGCAACAAACTGAAAACCCTCCACCCGCCGTTTGAAATCAGCGATATCCGCGGCAAGGGTTTCGGGATCCGTGACTACCACCACACTCATCACCCCGTGACGCCCCAGCAAGCGGGTGTTGTAGTTCACGACCTTCTGGTGATCGCTCAGGTCCTCGCCGAGGATCGACCAAGCCAGCGATTTCAGCTGCGTGTCGTATTCGGGCCGGGCGCTCCAGCCAAGGATGCTCATTTCGCCCCAGCCACGCGTGCGCCGCTCTTTGTTCGCAGCCGCCGTGCCCTCGCGGATGTTGTCGAGAATGGCGTCGGCGTCGATCGTCTCGTCATCCTTGACGTAACCGACATCGTCATAGGAAAAGAACGCCACCCAGTCGCCACCCGCCAGGGTGTATTCATCCGCCTCGCTGGACGGATTGTGCGCAACCTCGTTGAATTCCCGGGTTCCGGCGGGGTCCAGAAAGGCATACCCTTTCGGCACGTCCAGCGTGGCCTGGTTACCCAGCTGCACGGTGATCGGCCCCTTTTTCCAAGGCAAATGCGCCGCCTCATTGTCTTGCGCCATCCCAGGCGCACTCGCACATGCCAGCGCCAGCGCTGCGAGCACTGAAAAAATTCGTTTCATTCCCTGTTCCCCTGTTCCCTGTGTGAACGCCGACGTACCGACCCCACCCGCCACCGCCGTGTGCATCCATAAATTACCAATCCATGCGTGCGAGCGCCAGTCGTACAAGCGCGGCGCGTTGAACCCGTTGTCACTCGCAAGACACCTGAGCCCTTACTGCGGACAAACGGAACCGAGCAAGTTGTATCGAATTAATGACCTCCAACTCTTTGTATTGGGACATCTTTGGGGACTCTGCCCAATGTCCGGCCGATCTATCTGTGGAATTACGACCGCAAGCTTCGCAAGGCGGAGAAGAGAAGAGTGAAGGCGCTGCCCGGAATGTCGGCGGCGGATGGGTGATGTGTCGGGTTCCGTGTGATTCTGTCGCACTGCGGGCGCGGCGTTTACGGAGCGGGGCGTTCTGCGCAAGAGGTCGGCCAAGCCCCAACTGGGGCGGCCTTCGCGTTGGTCGGTGGTCACGATTCAGGGCAACTGCATCGTCCGCGAGGGGGCTCCTACCGGTTTTCGGCATGTCTGCGGAGGAGCCCGGTCCGTCGATGCCGCCCTCAGCGGTAATCCGACTCGCGCTGATGACGCACCGCAAGGATGGTGACGGTCTCGCCATCCTCGATCTCGAACAACGCGACGTAGCCGGACGCGCCGAAAGGAATCAGTAGTTCGCGCAGGAACGGATTGGCGGGGTCGGCCTTGCGGCAGGTGAACGGAAATTCGCGCAGCAAAGTCATGCCTTTGCCGATGACGATGATCGCACGTTTGGCGACGACCCGATCCTTCGTCAACAGGAACTCGAACAAACGCTGCAGGTCGTTGCGTGCGGCGTCGGTGTAACGGACTTGCCAGGTCACCCACGGTCCTCGTGCACCGCATGCCGTAGCTGATCACGCAAACCCTGCATGACATCGTCGGCGGAGTGGTAAACACCGGTGCGGCGCGCGTCGTCACGTGAGGCTAGCCCACGGGCGATGAATGCTTGTTGCAACTGGCGCTCCGCTACCTGTGCGCGCAACGAGGTTTCCAGAAAACTCGAAAGGCTCTCGCCTTCGTGCAGCACCGCCTCGGCCGCCTGGCGCAATGCCGGCTCGACGCGTAATGAGGGGATGGAAGCGGTTTTCATGGCCTAATACTCATGCGTTGCATTTGCGATGCAAGATACCTTGTCACAAGGCGCTGTGCAACGCGTATTCAATCACGTTCGCACCCGCTACCGCGCCATCTTCGTCATCGATCGCTCGCGCAGCCAAGGCAGCCTTGTCGCCATAGCCGGGCTCACGCACCAACCTCTGCAACAAAGCTGCCGCACGATCGGCCCGGTAACGCCCTGCCGGCAGAATCTCGGCCACGCCGAGCCGCTGCAATCGCGCCGCGTTGTCAGGCTGGTCGAAGCCGTGCGGAACCACCAGCATGGGCCGACCGGCGCGTAGCGCTTCGCTGCTGGTGCCGATGCCACCGTGGTGGATGATGGCGGCGGCGCGTGGGAACAAGGCGGCATGCGCGACGTAGTCGACGCAATGAATCGTGGCCGGCAGGTCGGTCGGCAGTTGGGCACGCATGTCGGACGAACCGGTCAGCAACACGGCGCGCTGTTCGAGTTGTTGCGCAGCCTTGGCGCTTTCGCGCAGGAACTGCACGCCGGCATGCACGGCGGCAGAGCCGAGCGTGAAGACGAAGGGTGCGGGACCGGCGTCGAGGAAGGTGCTCAAGCCGGGATCAGGGACGGCGGGTTGAACATAGCGCGCGCTGCCGGTGATGACGGTATGCGGTGGCCAGTCCGGTTGTGGCGTTCCGAGCAGCGGCGAGAACATCGCCAGCACGCCCTGCGGCGAGTGCTGGCCGCGATGGAATGGATCGCCGCGCGGTGACTGGCCCGGCAAACCCAGTTCACGGCGGAACGTCCGCACCGGCGCGGTCCATGGATGGGTGACGCGGGTGGCGAGTGTGGGAAGCCAGCGGCCACGCCGCGCGGACCGGTGCAGGAAGGCATCGAGCCACCCGATGCCCGTCGCTGGAGGATCGCTGGCCGAGAGGAATCCAGTGGGCGCGAGTACGGCTGAAAGCCAGCACAGCGCACCTGCGCGGCTGCGTTGTTCGGCGATGATCTGCGCGGCGAAGGCGAGCGTGCTGGTCACCAGCACGTCGGCGTCGACGCAGATTGACGCGAGCTTTTCGTAACTGGCGCGCACGTCGAGCGCGGCGATGTCATGCACCACGAAGCGCGGGCCCCGCCACGGGTGAAATGCCTGCGCGGTGAACGCCTGGCGATCCTCCGGCACGACCATGCCACTGGCGTCGGCAAACGCCAGCCCGGCCTGCTCGACCGGCAATTGGTGGATCGAATGGGTCGCGATGGTGACGTGGTGGCCGCGCCTGCGCAGCTCCTGCCCCAGCGCCAGGAACGGGAACAGGTCGCCGAGGGAGCCGACGGTGGCAAATACGATGCGCGCCTTGCACATGATGCCGAGCATAGGGCGCGCTGGCAGCGCCGGGTAACAGATCGTGGGCAAGGGAAAGGCCGCGCCAGGCCGCGCGGCCTCTTCTGGATGACTGGAGCGAGGCGTCCTTACGGCCGACGCTTCTTTGCTTCCTCGCGCTCCTTGCCCGCGGCCTTGCCGACCGCCTTCTGTACCTTGCCGGCATTCTTCTCGACGTTGCCGGCGACCTGCTTGCCCACGTTGCCGGTGACCTTGCCGACGCCTTCCTTGATGGCGCCCTTGACTTCGTGCTTGGTGCCTTCGGTACGATTCTTGTCCACGCTTGCGCTCCGGTTCTTGACTGCAGGATTGCAGACACTACTGTTCCACCGGCGCATCAGTGCGGACATCGTGATGCGCGCGTGCTCACCATGTTGACATCGCACCGTTCATGCAACGTCCATCGCGGCGCCGTCGCGAGTGTTCACCTGTCAAGCACATCTTGATTGCGAGCCTGTCTTCCCCGGACCGCAGAGCCGAACATGTGCGCAGCGTCCTGATTTCCGCCCTCACCACGGCCGTGTTGGCGACTGCATCGACAGATGTCGCCGCCACCAATGCGCCGGTCGCGTCACTTGATCTGCAGCGCTACGCGGGGCAATGGCATGAGATTGCCCACCTGCCGATGTTCTTCCAGCGCCAGTGCGTGGACCGCATCACCGCCACCTATGCCGCGAACCCGGACGGCAGTATCGCCGTGCATAACGCTTGCCGGACAAAGACTGGCGAGATGGACGCCTCCGATGGCGTAGCCACGCCAGTGCCGGGACAGCAAGGTGCACTGAAGGTGCGTTTCGCGCCCGAGGTGTTCGCTTGGCTGCCGTGGGTATGGGCTGACTATTGGGTGATCGAATTTGATCCGGACTATCGGTGGGCCGTGGTCGGCGGCCCCAGTCGGAAATACCTGTGGGTGCTTTCGCGCTCTGCGTCGATGGATGCGAAGTTGTTCGCGCAGATTCGCGAGCGCGCACGCGAACGCGGCTACCCGGTCGACAAGCTGGTCATGGCAGCGCCGCTCGATTGAGGCAATGCTGACGCGTCGAGTGCACCCTCAAGCAGGCGCTTGCGTCCGCGCCACGCCGATACTGCGCAACGCCGGACTGACCATGCAGCTGAGCGCGATCAAGGTCAACAGCACGCCCGCGCCGGCAAACAACGAGGTCAACGAAATCACCTTCAACAGGGTGCCGGCGACCGCGGCGGAAATCGGCCCCAGGCCCATGAAGGTGAACATCAGCACGCTCATCGCGCGGCCCATCATTTCAGGTGCCACCCGGCGCTGGATCCAGCTGATGATCGCAATCTGCGCGATGCCACCGAGTACGCCGGTGCCGGCCAGAAGCACCGCGCCGGTGATCGTGGAGTGGACCAGCGCCAGCGTGGCCAGCGCCAGGCCGGCCAGACTGTCGATGGTGAGCACCATCAAACCGAGCCGGCCGCGCACGAACCGGCTCGCGATACCGGACAGGAAGCTGCCCAGCAACATGCCGCCGCCATTGGCGGTCATCAGGATGCCGAGCGAGGCGGCGCCCAGATCCATCCGCGTATCGGCCAGTACCGGCAGGCCGACCTGCAGCGGTCCACCGACGAAAACCGAGACCACGGCGGCGTACAGGATGAATGCGCGCAGCGGCAAATCGGCCCAGATGACGCGCACGCCACTGACCACGTTGGACAGCACGCCGCCGACCACGGCTTTCGGATGGAAGTCACTGTGGATGCGGATCAACACCAGCGAGCCCAGCGAGAACGCGAAGCTGATCGCATCGATGCTGAAGGCAAGCCCGAGCCCGCTGGCGTCCTGCACCGTCTGCGCATGCGTGCCGTGGGCGCCGACGCTGATCACCAGGCCAGCCAGTGCCGGGCCGATGAACATGCTGAGCTGGCGCATGCCCATCACCAGTGCATTCGCCGGTTGCAACTGATCCTTTGCCACCAGTTGCGGCAGGAGCGCCGAGCCGGCCGGGTAGGCAAAGGCGGTGGATAGGCCGATACCCAGTGCGATCACATAGACCAGCCACATCCGGATCTCGCCCAGCAGCACCAGCGTCGCGAGCGCAGCCACCAGCAGCGCGTTTACTCCGCGCGCTGCAAGCAGCACACGGCGTGGCGACAAGCGGTCGACCACCGCACCGCCGATCAGCATGAACAGCGCTCTCGGCAGCGCCATCGTGGCCAGCACCAGGCCGAGTGCGGCGGGATCCCCAGTGAGTTTCAGTACCAGCCACGGCAACGCCACCAGGGTGAACTGGTCGCCGAGCATCGAGATCGTGCTGCCGCCAAACAGCAGGCGGAAGTTGTGGTTGGCGAAAACGGAATCGCGGCGCGCGTGCGGCATCGAAGGAAGTTCCGGGGCTGGCCGGCCGCAGGCGCCGCATGTCGGCATCAAGGTCGGTGGTGATCGAATCGGGTGGGTTGCCAGGCTCAGTCGGCCTGCGCGTCCCACGCCGTCGTGGCCAGACTGCGCAGATGATCGCGCACATCGATTGGCCATGGTTCAGTGAGCGTGGCGAAGCGTTCGCGTTCGCCACGATAGAACGCACGCGATGCCTCTTCGTGGCCGGTGAAGTTTCCGGTCATGGCTTGCATGAAGCGATCGACCGCCTCCATCGCCAGCCGCGCCCGCTGCTTCGGTGCTTCGTGACGCGAAGCCTGCTCGACCAGTCGCCGCAACACCGCCGAGGCGCCGCCGGGCTGCTGGGCGAGCCAGTCCCAGTGGCGCGGGAGCAGGGTGACTTCGCGCGCGGTCACGCCCAGTCGTGGCCGACCGGGGCCGCGCTTGACCGGTGCGGGTGCGCTGGAAGCAGACCGCACTCGCGCTTCAACTTGCGCTGGGGTACCGCGCAGGTCGAACTCGATCTGGCGGCTGCTGTGATCGTCGAAGACCAGCACCGGACCCTGTGCACCGCGATCGAGTGCGTGCCGGGTCGCCACCGCGACCGTGGCCGGCGAGCCGCTGGCGATCAGCCTGTGTCCGTCGAATGCGCTGCAGGTGGGCTCAACGGGGGTCATCGGAATGGGCTCGAAGCTAGGCGTGGCGAATATTACCCGGATCAAACAATGTGTCAATAGCACCCGGGTAATAATTGGCCGGTCTGGGCCAGAAGTCATTGCCCCGACGGCGCTCCAGCTTGCTAAGGTGGGGTATTACCTCTGGAAGGAACGCGCAGGAATGAGCATGCGACTGCACCCCGCCACGTTGTTGGCATCCCTTTTCCTTTTCGCCGCTGCGAGTTCGCCGCCGGCGACCGCGGCGGAGCTGAGCATCCCGCCGATCCATTACCAGCAGCGCAGCTTGCCGAACGGCCTGCAGGTGATCAGCGTGGAGGACCACGCCAGTCCGAATGTGGCGGTGCAGATGTGGTACCACGTCGGCTCCAAGGACGACCCGCAGGGGCGCTCCGGCTTCGCGCATCTGTTCGAGCACCTGATGTTCAAGAGCACCAAACACATGCACGCCGAGCAGATGGACCGGCTCACCGAGGATGTGGGTGGCGCCAACAACGCCTCCACCGGCGACGACGTCACCAACTACTTCGAAGTGGTGCCGAGCAACCACCTCAAGACCCTGCTGTGGGCCGAGGCCGAGCGGCTGTCCAGCCTCAACGTGGACGAGAAGAACTTCAAGTCCGAGCGCGCGGTGGTGGAAGAGGAATACCGCCAGAGCGTGCTGGCCAATCCCTACGGCAAGCTGTTCAACGCGATCGACCCGCATTCGTACACGGTGCACCCGTACCAGCGCCCGACCATCGGCAGCATCCCCGACCTGGAAGCGGCCTCGCTGCAGAACGTGATCGACTTCCACGACACCTTCTACCGCCCCGACAACGCCACCCTGATCGTGACCGGCGACTTCGACCCGAAGCAGCTCGACGCCTGGGTCAATGAATACTTCGGCTGGATTGCGAAACCCATCACGCCGATTCCGCAGGTCACCGCGAAGGAGCCGGTGCGCAAGAAAGACCTGCGCTACACCGTCACCAGCGAAACCGCGCCGCTGCCCGCAGTGGTGATGACCTGGCTGGTTCCGCCAGCGTCGGACAGTGCCGATCGCATTGCCCTGCAGGTCGCCGCCGCCTTGCTCTCGCAGGGTGATTCCTCGCGGTTGTACCAGTCGCTGGTCTACCGGCACCAGGTGGCCCAGGAGGCTGGTGCGTTTTCCGATGCGCGCGTCGGGCCGGGTCTGTTCACCGTCTACGCAATCCTAGCCAGCGCTCACCAGCCGGCCGAGGCGGAGAAACTGCTGAGCGAGGAGATCATCTGGCTGGCAACCCAGCCGATCGCCGAAGCCGAGCTGGACAAGGTCAAGACCCAGTTGCTCACCAGCGAGCTGAAACAGCGCCAGACCGCGCAGGGCATCGCCTTTGCGCTGGGCGAGGCAAGCCTGATCGACGGCAACGTGGAGCATGTCAATGACGACCTGCTCGCGTTGCAAAAGGTCAGCGCCACGGATGTGCACCGGGTGCTGCAGAAATACGTCACCGGCGCGAAGAAGGTCACCATCGACTACCTGCCGCAGGCCAAGGCCGCGCCGGCTGCCGCCAAGGGAGCAGCGAAATGAGCCGCACCAACTTTTTCGCCATGGCCGTCTTGGCGACTCTCCTGTTTGCCTCCGACAGCGTTTTCGCAGGTACGCCTTCGGCCAGCGACTTTCCCACCACGCCGCCGGCCCCGGGCCCGGCCTCTCAGCTGACCGTGCCCACACCGACCGCGCAGCTCCTGTCCAACGGCCTCGAGGTGATCAGTGTGCGTCGTGCCGGTCTGCCGCTGGTGACCGCGCAACTGGTGGTGCGCCGTGGTGGCGAGATGGACCCGTTCCGGCTGGCCGGGCTGGCCGACCTCACCGCCAGCTTGTTGACCAAGGGTGCGGCCGGCAAGACCGCGCCGCAGATTGCGGCCGCCGCCGAGGCACTGGGCGGTTCGCTGGATGCCTCCGCCGGCTGGGACGAGAGCGCGGTCGACATCACCGTGACCACCCCGAAATTGCCGGCGGCGCTGAGCCTTCTGGCCGAGGTGGTGCGCCATCCGGATTTCAGTGACAGCGAATTGCAGCGCGCCAAGGCACAGGCGGTCGACGACCTGCGTCTGCAGCTGAGCCAGCCCACGGCGCTGGCCTCGCTGGCGGCCAGCCGCGGCGTGTTTGGC
>JACDJC010000505.1_pt1 | contig 44658 bp, 38 predicted proteins | sample 7454191 | NCBI WGS metagenome assembly JACDJC01 (sample SAMN14253291, study PRJNA609438) | sludge metagenome | isolation source: sludge after 25d culture with pyrite and EDTA | collected 2018-12-20
AGTTGATCAAGGCGCGTAGCCGCGGCTTCCGCAACAAAGCCCGCTTTCGTAACGCCATCTACTTCTATCTTGGTGGCCTGGACCTCTACCCGGATGCCGTCCGATCATAGAAATCTACCCACAGGATTTGGGGTAGAGCCAGTATTTAATTCGAGGGGTCGAAGTCGGTAGTGCCTAACGGTGGAGTAGAGCAGCGGCGTAGCCTTCCGTCTCGAACGAGATGTTATACAGGGCCTCCCCCAACCTGCAAGAACTCGGCTTTGAAGCTTCCGCGAATGGGCGGCAAAGAGTCGGAAGCAGACGGCGCGGCAGCTTTTCTAGTACATCACTTCGCCAACTGCACCAGCACCCGATGCCAGAACTCCAGCCCCGCCTCGACCTCCGAAGCCGGCAGCCTCTCGTTGAGGCCGTGGGCGAAGCTGTCGTCGGGTTTGGTGAAGGAGGCATCGATGCCGTAGCTGGGGACGCCGGCGTTGCGGAAGTGCATACTGTCGGACGCGCCGGCGGACATGCCCGGGGCGATCTCCACGCCGGGGAAGCGGGCGTGCACGGCGTCGGTGACGGCGGCGATCACGTCCGGGCGCAGCGGCGAGGCGGGGCTGGCTACCGGCGTGGGCGGCAGCACGCTGACGGTGGCGGACTGGTCGTCGATCACCTTGACCAGGGTGTCGCGCACGCTGTCGACCGGCGTGCCGGGGAAGATGCGGCAGTTGACGTTGACGCTGGCGCTCTGCGGCAGCGCGTTGAGCGCGTGGCCGCCGTTGAGCATGGTGGCCACGCAGGTGGTGCGGATCTGGCCGACGTAGGCGGGGTCGGCGGAGATGGTGGCCGCGGCGGCGGCATCGTCGGGGTGGGCGGCGAACTGCGTCATCGCCGCGCCGAGCGGGCCGGGGGTGTGGGCGCCGAGTGCGCGCAGCGAGGCGAGCGTGATCTCGTTGCTCTTGGGCGGAAACTGGTAGCCGGCGACGCGGTCGATGATGCGCGCCAGCCGGTAGATCGCGTTGTCCGCGGTGGGTTCGCTGGAGTGGCCGCCGGGCGAGGTGAGGGCGATGCGGAAGTCCGCGTAGGTCTTCTCGGCGGCCTGGATCTGGTACAGCGCGGGCTTGCCGGTGGCCGGGTTGAGGGTGCCGCCGCCGGAGTCGGCGTTGAGCAGGAACTCGGCGTCGTGGTAGCGCTTCGCCAGCTCGCGGGTCGAGGCCATCGCGGTTTCCTCGTCGCCGGACAGCAGCAGGATCAGGTCGTGGCGCGGCTTGAAGCCCTCGCGCTTGAGCCGGATCAGCGTTTCGACCAGCACCACCACCCCGGTCTTCATGTCGGCGGTGCCGCGGCCGTAGAGGTAGCCGTTTTCTTCGATCAGGGTGAACGGGTCGCGGGTCCAGTCCTGGCGCTTGGCCGCCACCACGTCCATGTGCCCGGACAGCAGGATCGGATTGCCTTCGCCGGTGCCGCGGTAGCGCGCGACCAGCGCGGCGGTTTCGCCCACCGGGATGATCTCGACGTCGCCGGCGGGGAAGCCGGCGGCCTTGAGCTTGTCCGCCAGATAGGCGGCCAGCACGGGCACCTGGTGCTCGCCCTGGACGGTGTGGATGCCGATGGCGTGTTTCAGCATGGCCATGGCTTCGGGCCGTGCCTCGGCGGCGCTGCCGGCGTGGGCCATGCCGATGCCGGCGCAGAAGACCAGTGTGGCCGCGGCGGCGGGTCCGAGTGCTCGTGGTGCTTTCATGCGAGATCCCCCTGTGGGTGGATGCAACGAAGCCCGAGTATGCGCGGCGGCCCGCGCGCGTGCATCTGTCGGCTGGGTGCCTGCGCCATCGTGCTAAGCTTGCCGCCGCGCTGGCGGTACTGCCGTCAGCGCGACACCCCTTGGGGAGTAGCCTGCCTCGCTGCGGCGGGGCGTCTTCGTCAACATGCTCGGCATCCATCCGCCGTGGCGAAGACACCGATCCTGGTTGGCGAGACCAACGGCTGACGGCGCCACAGCGGTGGGGCGCGCCGTCGTGCCGTTGCGCCTGGCCCGACCGATCCGGTTATCCATGAATCCCGTTTCCGTACTTCTGCTCGGCTTCGCCATGTCCACCGACGCGTTCGCCGCGGCGATCGGCAAGGGTGCGGCGATGACGCGTCCGCGGCTGTCCCAGGCGCTGCGTGCCGGCGCGATCTTCGGCGTGATCGAGGCGATCACGCCGGTGGTCGGCTGGCTGCTGGGCAAGAGCGCCTCGCGCCACATCGAGGTGTGGGACCACTGGATCGCGTTCGGCCTGCTGCTGGCGCTCGGCCTGCACATGATCTGGAACGGGTTCAAGCCCGAGCCGGACGAGCCGGTCAACGAGGCGGCCAGGCACGGCTTCCTCGGACTGGCTCTTGCCGGGTTGTCGACCAGCATCGACGCGCTGGCCGTCGGTGTGACCCTCGCCTTCGTCGACACCCCGATCGCCGTGGTGGCGCTGGTGATCGGCCTGTGCACCTTCAGCATGGTCACCCTCGGCATCATGCTCGGGCGCGTGCTGGGCGACATGGTCGGCAAGCGCGCGGAGATGGCCGGCGGCGTGATCCTGATCGGCGTGGGCCTGGCGATCCTGTACGAGCACCTGGCCGGCTGACGGCGGCCGACACGGCCGCGCGACCCCGTCGAACGCGCGGTCGCGTCAGCGCCCGTCGCGCGCGATTGCGGCCAGGCTGGCCATGCGGTCGCCGCGTGCACCGGCGTCGCGCTGCAGGCAGGCGCAGAACTCGCCGCCGGCGCCGGTCGGGCCGTCGATGATGCCCAGCTGCAGCAGGTCCAGTCCGCGCAGGTCGTCGATTACGAGTCGAAAACTCGCTGGCGTGAAGCGCCAGTTGTGCACGTCGATGTAGTCGCTGCCGCGTTGCGCCGCCTGCCAGGCGTCGCGGGCGCCGGCCCAGTCGTGCACCGGGTGCAGCGCGCCGGGCGCGCGTGGACGCCAGCTGAGCACGCCGGCACGGCCCTTCTTCACCGCGTTGGCGTAATGGTCGAACACGCGCCCGGGCGAGGGCCGCGTGCAGCCCTGTCGGTGGGCGTCCAGCACCTCGCCGGTCGAGGTCAGGGCGCGGTGATGGTCGAAGCAGTAGCGCTTGTCCGGCACCACCAGGATCAGGCGTCCCGCTGGCGCCAGCAGGGCTTGGCATTCGAGCAGGAACCCGACCATATCCGGCGTGTGTTCGATGACATGGCTGACGATGATCCAGTCGTAGCAGCCGCGCCGGCCGATCGTCGCGGACAGCGGCTCGCCGTGCCAGACGTAGTCGACCTCCTCGATCCGGCTGGCATCGACGCCGGCATCGCGGTATTTGGTGCGCAGCGTCGCCGCATCGGCATGGTCGAGGATGTCGACGCGAAAGCCGGCCGCCTTCGGCGCCAGCGGGTTGAAACTGGGCCCGATCTCCAGCCCGGGACCGGCCCTGGGCGCGTAGCGTTCGACGAAGCGCTGGCGCAGCAGCGGACGGCGCAGCAGGCGCCGGACGATGCCGCCAGTACCTTCGCGCATCCACAGCGCATGCAAACGCTGGACGGTGGGGCGCATGGGCTTACTTCGCTTCCTTCTCCATCAGCTTCTCCACCATGCTGGCGGGCACTTCCTGGTAGTGGTCGAAGATCATGCTGAAGTTGCCGCGGCCGCTGGTGGCCGAGCGCAGGAAGTTGATGTAGCCGAACATCTCCGACAGCGGCACGAAACCCTGCACGAAGGCGGAAGTACCTTTCTGGCCCTGGTCGGAGATGCTGCCGCGGCGGCGGTTGATGTCGCCGATGATGTCGCCGAGATAGCTCGCCTCGGTGACCACCTCCAGGCTCATGATCGGTTCGAGCAGCTTCGGCTTGCTGAGCTTCTGCGCCTCGCGGAAGCAGGCGCGCCCGGCGATCTCGAAGGCCAGCGCGGAGGAGTCGACGTCGTGGTACTTGCCGTCGATCAGGCGCGCCTTGAAATCCACCACCTCGTAGCCGGCCACCTGGCCCTGACGCGATTCGACCTCGATCGCGTGCTGCACCGCCGGGATGTATTCGCGAGGCACGCGGCCGCCGACCACCTCGTCGGAGAACACCACGCCCGAGCCCGGTTGGCCCGGCTCGAAGATGATCGTCACCTCGGCGAACTGGCCGGAGCCGCCGGACTGCTTCTTGTGCGTGTAGGTGTGCTCCACCGTCTGCCCGAACGCCTCGCGGAAGCTGACCTTGGGCTTGCCCATGTTCGCTTCCACGCCCAGCTCGGTGCGCATGCGGTCGATGGTGATTTCCAGGTGCAGCTCGCCCATGCCCTTGAGCACGGTCTGGCCGGTTTCCTGATCCACCTCCATGCGCAGCGAGGGGTCGGCCTTGACCATCTTGTAGAGCGCGGTGGACAGCTTGTCGACGTCGTTGCGGCTCTTCGGTTCCACCGACACGCTGATCACCGGGTCGGGGAAGCGCATGCGTTCGAGCAGGGCCGGGTGCGCCGGGTCGCTCAGCGAGTCGCCGGTCTCGGTCTCCTTCAGCGAAACGAAGGCGCAGATGTCGCCGGCGCGGGTTTCGTCGATCTCGCGGGTGTGGTCGGCCTGCACCTCGACGATGCGGCCGATGCGCTCCTTCCTGCCGCGGGTGACGTTGAGCAGGGTGTCGCCCTTCCTGATCACGCCGGAATAGATGCGGCAGAAGGTCAGCGTGCCGAACTGATCGTTGATGACCTTGAACGCCAGCGCGCGGGCGGGCGCATCGTCGGTGACCGGCTGTTCGCCGATCACGTGGCCGTCCTCGTCCACGATGGAGATGCCGCCGTTCTCGCCCGGGTAGGGCATGTAGTCGACCACGGCATCCAGCAGCTGCTGCACGCCCTTGTTCTTGTACGAGGAGCCGCACAGCACCGGCACCAGCTTGCCGCTGACGCAGCCTGTGCGGATGCATCGCTTCAGCACTTCCGGGTCGTGCTCGCCGGTTTCGATCAGGCGCTCGAAGGCGTCATCGTCCATCGCCAGCGCGTGTTCGAGCATCTCCTGGCGCAGCGCGGGCAGTTGCGAGAGCCACTCGTTGTCGGCGGCCGTGGCGAACTTCAGGCGCTGCTGCGCCTCCTCGAAGGACACGGTTTCCCAGGTGCTGTCCTTGTCGTCGGACTGCCAGATGAGGGCGACGCCGGCGACCAGATCGGCCATGCCGCAAAACTCGTCGCTGCTGCCCAGCGGCACCTGGCACAGCAGCGCCGGGGCGTTCAGGCGTTCGCGGATGCCCTTCACGCAGTGCGCGAAGTTGGCGCCGGTGCGATCCATCTTGTTGACGTAGCACAGGCGCGGCACCTGGTACTGGTCGGCGAGGCGCCAGTTGGTCTCGGTCTGCGGTTCCACGCCGGCGACGCCATCGAACACCACCACCGCGCCGTCGAGCACGCGCAGCGAACGGTTCACCTCGATCGTGAAGTCGACGTGTCCGGGCGTGTCGATCACGTTGATCTGGTGGCCTTTCCATTCCGTGGTCACCGCCGCCGACTGGATCGTGATGCCGCGCTTGCGCTCCTGCTCCATGTAGTCGGTGGTGGTCGAGCCCTTGCCGTCCTTGGTCTCGTGCGTGTTGACGATCTGGTGCTTGCGGCCGGTGTAATACAGCACGCGCTCGGTGGTGGTGGTCTTGCCCGCGTCGATGTGCGCAATGATGCCGATGTTGCGGTAGAGCTTCAGGGGTTTTTGGCGGGCCACGATGCAATTCCGTTCGGAGTGGTGGGGCGGCACGGCAAGACGCCGGTTCGCAAGCCCTTCATTGTAGCGGCATGGCCGGAAATGCGGCGTAGCGCGTGCGACTGGCGGTGTGGCGGGACATGCCGGGCACGGCGGGAGGGCGCCGCGGCGGCAGAGCGCGGCGCGTGAACTTGTGTCGTGAGGTGAGATGGGCCTGGCGGCTGTTACTGCCTGAGGCCGTACTCGGCGTCGTTGCGTGCCGGCTCGCCCAGCTGGCTCAGCAAGATGGCGGTGCGCACGGTGAAGTCGTTCCAGCTCGGCAGGGCTGCAAGCTCCAGCCAGTCGGTCCACTCCGGCAACAGCGAGCGATCGGCACGATGGGCCGCCGCTTTGCGGCCGTCCACGATGGCCTGGCGGATTTCCGGCATGCACTTGAGGAAGTGACGCATGGTCTGTTTCTCGCCGTCGGCGAGCCGGCTCGCTGGCGATTCGACCAGCCAGGTGCAGGCTGCTTCCATTTCCCACTGATACTCGGCGGCGAGGAACCAGGTGAAGACATCGCCTTCGGCCTCTCCGGCCGCTATCGCCCGGCCATGCTCGAGGAACTTGCGCACGGTCGCGCTGTGTTGGTCGGATCCTGCAAAGGAGTCCCCGGTCTTGGCCAGCATGTGCGTATCCCCGCCTGAAAGTGTCGAACGGCTGGGGCGGCAGCCACGAAACAGGGGCTGCCGCCGCTCACCTGGCGAAAACTCATGCATGGGCGATGCCAAGAGCATCGGTTGAATAGACGGCCCTTTGGGCCAGCGGGTGCAACAAACGCGCCCTGCCATGCGGGCGCGTGGCACGCGCGTCGTTAATCGACAGCGACGCGTTGCGTCAGGTTATGACCAGGTGCGGGATGCGCGACGCGTTTGTCACAGCGGCGGCCGCGTGCCGAAATCGAGTCAGGCCGCTGGCGACTCGATGGCCTTGAGCGTCACGACCAGCACGTCGCGATGGGCGGGCTGGTCCGGATCGATCGGCGTGACCGGGGTCACGCCGTGGCGGACCCGGACGTCGTCGACCATGGCGGCATCGAGCGGGTGGGCCAGGGTGAAACTGCCCAGCAGGGTGTCATCGGCGCCGTGGATGGTGGTGGTGCCGCTCTCGATATTGCGGCGATCGATCATCAGCACCAGCACGTAGTCGACGCCGTCGTGGTGGACGCCCTCGGGGGTAGGCTCGCCGGCTTTGTCGGCGCGCGCCTCGATGCGGAACTGATGGGCCTCGACGTGCCAGCGCTGCGGGCCGCCGGCTTTCATCGGCGCGAATAGCGCGTGCGCAAAGTGCAGGATGCAACGCATGCTGGCGCCTTGGGCAAGCGTTGGACGTATCGGCAGGAACCAGCGCTGGATGTCGCCCTGCAAGGTGTTGTAGCGGGAGCTCTGCCAGTGCGGTTGGTGCGGCTCGCGGTGCAGCGCGCCTTGCTGGTCGATCGTGAACGTGGCGTGGCGCCGGCGCCGGTTCCGGCCCAGTGCCGCCAGGTATGTGTCCGGCGCCAGGTCATCCCAGCTGGCGGTGAATGCGGTCCAGTCGTCCGTGTCCTGCACGGTCAGCAGGTGGCGCATGTTGTGGGCAGTGACAAAGGCAAAGCCCTCGCGATGCAGGCGGGCCTGCAGTGCGACGCGGTCGAGTGGGGGAGCCATGACGCCACGTTAACAGGATCGTCGGGCGCGGCCAATGCACCCATCGAACGCTACCGCGCCGGGTCCGAGTCCGCCGGTGTTGCCGCTGATCGACAGCCGGTCACCTGCGAGGTGGGCTCGATTGTTCACGACAGTTTCTCGGGGTCAGAGTTACGTTTCGCCAGCGAAAATGACTTTGACCCTCGTGCTTGCGCTGACCCCCCGGGCTTGAAATCGGCCCCAGGCGGCGAGATGTCTGACGAGACGGGGAAACCGTAACCGAGGAGTTTGCCGAACATGGACCTACTTGCCAACGACTATCCGGGCGTGATCCTGGCCGAGCGTGCCGCACCGTGCTTGTCGCTGTACCAGCCGACGCATCGCCAACATCCGGAGAACCTCCAGGATCCGATCCGCTTCGGTAACCTGGTCAAGCAATTGACCCAATCCTTGCAGAAGAAATATCCGCGTCGCGATGCCGCACCGCTGTTGGCGCCACTGCATGCGCTGGCCGAGGACAGCGGGTTCTGGAACCAGACTCTTGACGGCCTGGCGGTGCTGGTGGCGCCAGACTTCTTTCGCGTCTACCGGCTGCAGCGGCCGGTCGCCGAACTGGCCGTGGTCGCCGACAGTTTCCACACCAAGCCGTTGCTGCGCATCGTGCAGTCCGCCGACCGCTACCAGGTACTGGGTCTGAATCGCCACGAGGCACGCCTGTTCGAGGGTAGCCGCGACAGCCTGGACGAAATCGGGCTGGCGCCGGAAGTGCCGCGTACCATAGATGAGGTCCTGGACCGCGATGTCGAACGCGAGCCAGCCATTCGCACGCATGGCCCGATCAAGCCGGCAACGATGGGGCGCCATGGCGCCAGCGATGTGAAGCAGGATGGTATCCAGGCCGACACCGAGCGTTTCTTCCGCGCGGTCGACCGCAGCGTACTCGAACACCACTCGCGGCCCACCGGGCTGCCCCTGTTGCTGGCCGCCATGCCGGAACACCATCACCTGTTCCGTGAGGTCAGCCACAACCCGAACCTGCTGGCGGAGAGCATCGACGTCTACCCGGGTGACCTGACTGCGGACGCCCTGCGCGAGCGTGTCTGGGAGCAGCTGCAACCGCATTATCTGCAGCGCCTCGCCGGTCTGGTCGACCGCTTCCACGCAGCAAGCCACCGCGAGCAGGCCACCGACGATCTGGCCGAGGCGGCCAAGGCCGCGATTGCCGGCCGCATCGACACCCTGCTGCTCGAAGCCGAGCGTCAGATGCCTGGTCGCATGGACGCCGCCAGCGGCGCCATTACCCTAGGCGAGCTGGACGATCCGGAAGTGGATGACCTGCTCGATGATCTGGGCGAGCGCGTGCTGGCCACCGGCGGCGAGGTGGTCATGGTGCCTGCCGAACGCATGCCGACGCGTACCGGACTGGCCGCCATCTACCGTTTCTGATGGCGCGGCAGCCGGCATCGTCCCGACCGGGCGATGCCAGCCTGTCCATCGCGATCAGGGCGCTGGGGGCTGACGAGCTGGGAGCGGCGGTGGCGCTGCTGGCCGAAGGCATGCGTGACAACCCGTTGCACGTGAAGGCGTTCGGCCCTGATCCGCAACGCCGGCAACAGCGCCTGCGGCGATTCCTTGGTCAACTGGTGGCCCACGTCCACTCGAATGGCATCCTGCTGGGCGCGTGCGTGCACGATGATGAGCTGGTCGGCGTCTTGGGCATGATGAAGCCGGGGCGCTGTCGTCCGGCGCGAAGGGACGTCCTGCGCATGGCCGGCGGAATCATCACCAACAACCCCCCGCTCGGCGTGTTGCGCATCCAGCGCTGGCTTTCGGCTTGGTTGCGCAACGATCCGCTTGAGCCACACGCCCATATTGGCCCGCTCGCGGTGTCGCCAGCCTGGCGCCGCCAAGGCGTGGGTCGCGAACTGATGATGCAGTGTTGCGCGCGCCTCGACGCGCTCGGGGCGGTCGCCTGGCTGGAGACGGATCTGGCGAGCAACGTGGCTTTCTACGGGACGCTGGGCTATGCCGTGGTTCGGCAGGAATCCGTGCTGGGCGTCCCGAACTGGTTCATGCGGCGGCCGGGAACGTGGGGTCAGAGACACTTTTCGCGAGCGAAAAGTGACTCTGACCCCTTGGCATCTGGCATCACCGCAGCAGCGAGCGCAGCATCCAGGCGGTTTTCTCGTGATCCATCAAGCGCCCGGTCACCATGTCGGCAGTGCCCTCGTCGCCCGCTTCATTGGCTGACTTGATGGTGTCGCGAGCGGTTGCAGCGGCGATTTCATGGCCCTCGACCAGCTGGCTCACCATCTCCTTCCATTCGGGCACGCCGGACTCTTCCTTGATCGAGCTGAGCTTGGCGAACTGGCTGTAGGAGCCGGGGGCGAACACGTCCAGGGTACGGATGCGCTCGGCGACTTCATCCGCTGCCGTCCACAGAGCGCTGTACTGGGTTTCGAACATCAGGTGCAGGCTGTTGAACTGCGGGCCGGTGGCGTTCCAGTGGAAGCTGTGGGTTTTCAGGTAGAGCGAGTAGGTGTCGGCCAGCAATTTCGACAGATGCCCGGCGACCGCCTCGCGGTCTTTCTTGGCGATACCGATGGAAATGGCCATGTGCTGCTCCTTCAGGGTAGGTGGGTGCGATGAGTCCAGGCTAGCGGTTCGCACACCGAAGATGAAATGAATCCTTTGGATGCGATCGATAGTTGATAGCTATCGATTCGACGGGCCGCCAGCAGCTATCATGCGCAGTTCGATGAATGACACCCGCTCGCCCACGCCCGACGCTGCCGCTGATCCAGGCCTGCGCAAACTGCGCCGGCAACTGGATACGGTGAGCAGCCGCGACTTCGCGCGCCTGCTCGGGCGCTGGCGCACGCTGTCACGTCGGCCCGATGAAAAGAAGTTGGGCATGCTGGTTGCCGATATCGAGCGCTCGGCGGCCAGACGCCGCGCCCGGGTCGCGGCCAAGCCGGCCATCCGGCTCGACGAATCGCTGCCGATCAGTGCGCGTGGCGAAGACATCGTCAAGCTGATTCGCGAGCATCAGGTGATCGTGGTCGCCGGCGAGACCGGTTCGGGCAAGACCACCCAGTTGCCCAAGCTGTGCCTGGCCGCCGGCCGCGGCGAGGCCGGCATGATCGGCTGCACCCAACCGCGCCGATTGGCCGCCCGCTCGGTGGCGCGGCGCGTAGCCGAGGAACTGGGCACGCCGCTGGGCGAGATCGTGGGCTTCCAGGTGCGCTTCAACGACCAGGTGTCCGAGCGCAGCCTGATCAAGTTCATGACCGACGGCATCCTGCTGGCCGAGACCCAGGGTGATCCCTGGCTCAGCGCCTACGACACCCTGATCATCGACGAGGCACACGAGCGCAGCCTCAACATCGATTTCCTGCTTGGCTACCTCAAGCGGCTGGCCGTGAAGCGGCCTGGGCTGAAGATCATCGTCACCTCGGCGACGATCGATACGGCGCGTTTCGCCGAGCATTTTGGTGGCGCACCCGTGGTCGAAGTGGAGGGGCGGGCGTATCCGGTCGAAACGCGCTGGCGCTCGCTGGACGAAATCGCCGCGCGCAAGGACATGCAGCAGGGCAGTGCGGAGCACATCGCCGCCGTGCTCGACGAAATCACCCACGACGATCCACGTGGCGACGTGCTGGTGTTCCTGCCCGGCGAGCGCGAGATCCGCGACGCGCACCAGGTGCTGTCGCGTCGGCAGTACCGCGAGACCGAAATCCTGCCGCTGTACGCGCGGCTCTCCGCCGGCGACCAGGACCGCGTGTTCAAGCCCGGCGTGAAGCGTCGCGTGGTGCTGGCCACCAACGTGGCCGAGACCTCGCTGACCGTGCCGCGGATCCGCTACGTGGTCGACACCGGCACCGCGCGGGTGAAGCGCTACAGTCAGCGCAGCCAGCTCGAACGGCTGCACGTGGAGCCGATCTCGCAAGCCGCCGCCGACCAGCGCAAGGGCCGCTGCGGACGGGTGGGGCCGGGCATCTGCTATCGGCTGTACGACGAAGCCGACTTTGCCGGTCGCGATGCGTTCACCGTGCCGGAACTGCTGCGCTCGTCGTTGGCCAACGTGATCCTGCGCATGCTGGCGTTGAAACTGGGTGAGGTCGACGACTTCCCGTTCCTGGACGCACCTGATCCGCGTGTGATCGCCGACGGCTTCCGCCGGCTCACCGAGATCTCCGCGATCGACGACGCGCGCAAGCTCACCGCTACCGGTCGCACGCTTGCGCGGCTTCCGATCGACGTGCAACTGGCGCGCATGCTGGTCGAGGGTGAGCAGCAGCACGTCTTGCGCGAGCTGCTCGTCATCGTCTCCTTCCTCAGCATCCAGGACCCGCGCGAGCGCCCCGGCGACGCTCGCCAAAAGGCCGACGCTGCGCATGCCACATTCGCCGACCCGAAGTCCGATTTCGTGGGCGTGCTGAACCTGTGGCGCGCCTACCACGACGCACACGAGGAACTGACCCAGTCGAAGTTGCGCGGTTGGTGTTCACGGCATTTCCTCAGCTTCATGCGCATGCGGGAATGGCGCGAGTTGCATCGGCAGTTGCTGGTGGTGGTGGTGGAGTTGGGCTGGAGGCTTGCTCCCTCTCCCCTGCGGGGAGAGGATCGGGGTGAGGCGCCGGCCTTGCATGGGGCTGCGCGTTTGGGCACTGAAAAAGCTCGAAAGAGCGACGGCAGGAAAGTTTCCCGCGAGCACCCGCCGCTCGCCCCGACCCTCTCCCCGAAGAGGGGAGGCGGCGAACGCGAAGCGCGCGCTGTTGACCAACAGACTGCAATGGATCGCCTCTTCAAGGCAATCCATTGCAGTCTGTTGGCTGGCCTGCCTAGCCAGGTCGGTCGCAAGGACGAGAAAGGCGTCTACCAGGGCACGCGTGAGCGCAAGTTTCAGATCTTCCCCGGTTCGGCGCTGGCCAAGGCCCCACCGAATTGGGTCTACTCGGCGCAAATTCTGGATGTCGGCGGACGCGTATGGGGCATGGCGAATGCGCGGGTGGAACCGCTGTGGATCGAGCAGCAGGCGGCGCACTTGCTGCGTACTCATTGCCGCGAGGCGCACTGGTCGAAAAAGCGCGGTTGTGTGGTGGCCTTTGAGCAGGTCAGCCTGTTCGGGCTGGTGCTGGTGGAGAAACGGGCGATCACGTTCCAGTCGCAGGATCCGGCCCTGGCGCACGCGATCTTCCTGCGCGAGGCGCTGGTCCGGGGCGACATCGAAACCAAGGCCGATTTCGTGCGTGCAAACCAGCGCGTGCTGGAAGAGGCGGTCGGCATCGAGGCGAAGCAGCGCCGCGAAGGATTGATCCGCCATGAGGATGATCTGGTTGCGTTCTTCGAAGGCAAGCTGCCCGAAGAGATAGCCAGCAGCCGCGCGCTCGACGCATGGTATCGCAAGGCGCGCCCAGCCGAACAAGCGGCACTGCGCTGGTCGCTGGATGACGTGATGGCGGGTGGCGCGGGCCTGGATGCAAAGGCGTTTCCCGCGACACTGGAGATTTCGCCGCTGGCCATGGATGGCCGAGTGCCGCGGGCGCAGGCGACGGCAGGGATGCCGGAGGCAGGGCAACGCAAGGAGCAATTGCCAGACGCGCAAGAGCGGCCGCAAAAGTACAGGCTGGAATATCGCTTCGTTCCCGGCGACGAGGCGGACGGCGTGACCTTGCAGCTGCCGCTGGCGATGCTGAATGCGCTGCCCACGGCGCGTTGCGAATGGCTGGTGCCGGGACTGCTGGCCGACAAGGTAGCCGAGCTGATCCGCGGCCTGCCGAAAGCCCAGCGTCGCAACTTCGTGCCGGCGCCGGATTTCGCCCGCGCCTTCGCCGAAGCCGAGACGCCGCGCGACGAACCGCTGGCGAAGGCGCTGGCCACGTTCCTGAAACGCACCACCGGGGTCGGGATCACTGCCGATGAATTCACCGCCATCGAACTTCCGCCCCACTTGCGGATGCGCTACCGCCTGCACGACGAGCGCGGCAGGACCCTGGCCAGCGGCCGTGACCTCGCCGCACTGCGTGGTGCCTGGGAACGCCAGGCGCGCGAGGCGTTTTCGCGCAGGACCGATATCGAACTGACCCGTGAGGACGTGGTCAGCTGGGATTTCGACGCAATCCCCGCCCAGGTGCGCTCCGAGGGTGGCCTGACGGCGTTCCCGGCACTGGTCGACCTGGGTGAATCCGTGGCGCTGCGGGTGTTCGAGCGTAGCGACGAGGCGCTCGGGGCACACCGGCAGGGCGTGGTGCGCCTGCTGCGCAACGCGCTGGCCAGCGAGGCGAAGCAGGCGCGTCGGCGACTGCCGATCGGCAACGCGCTGGCTTTGCAATACGCGCCGATGGGTAGCGTGGATGGCTTGCGCGAAGACCTGCTCGAAGGTGGCTTCCACGATCTGCTGGAGCGCCATGACCTGGACGTGCGCACCGCCGCGGCGTTCGAGGCGCTGCACACACAATACGCGCGCGAGCTGTTCGCCGCCGGTGTCGAGCGGCTGAAGCTGGCCGAGCCGATTATCGAAGCCCAGGCGGAACTGAAGCCGTGGCTTGAGCCGCCGCTGCTGGGCTTTGCCCGCGCCAGTTACGACGACCTGCGCGAACAGCTCGACGCCTTGCTCGGTCCCGGCTTCCTGCGTGAACTGCCACCGTCACGACTGGTCCACTACCCGCGTTATCTGAAGGCGATGCGCCTGCGCGGCGAGCGCTTGCGCCAGGATCCGGCGAAGGACCAGCAGCGGATGCTGCAGGTGATGCCGTATTGGCGCGCGTACCTGCAGCATCGCGCGGCCGGAGCCGACCCCATCGACCTGGCTGAACTGCGCTGGCTGATCGAGGAGTGGCGCGTGTCGCTGTTTGCCCAGGAGCTGAAAACCCCCGGGCCGGTGTCGGCCAAGCGGTTGGCGAAGGCGCTGGCCGCGTTGGCCTGACAATCCGGGCATCCGCGACGCCTTTTACCCGATGACTTTGCCGGTCACCCGGGGATCACGCGCCGTCAGTTGGCCGGCTCGACCCGCGCACGGGTGTTGTAGCCCTGGACGCTGAGCAGCCAACTGCCCATGAATGCGGGCTTCACGGACACCTCGGGGCTGGTCAGTGGCTGCGGGACGACGAGTGAGCTGTCGTCCTTTACCCGCCATTTCTGGCCGTTCTGCAGGGTCAGCGTGGTGCCATGTTGCCAGCCGTTGAACTCGCCGGCGATACGGCTGGTGACGATGTCGTTGCCCTTGATCTTGGGCGCCTTGGCCTTGTGACCCAACGCGCTGGGCGACTTGGTCGCCACGGCGGAGGCCGAAGCCTCGACCGAGGCAGGCACGGAGGCGGCCAGATCGGAGGCGTGGAGCGTGAGCCACTGCTGCAGATGCTGCAGTTCGGCCGGACTCAATTTGTCGAGCCCGGCCCGGGTGAATTCGGCCTTGCCCATCTGCTCTTGCAGCGGGACGGCTTGTTGTGCGTGCAGCGACACCATGCCCAGCGTCGACAGGAGCAGGATTGGCAGCAGCAGGAATGAGTATGCTTTCATGGGTCGGGTCCAATGCGCGGCGGGCCGCGGGCAGGCGAACGGATTTGCGGGTTCGCACGCGCTGCGGACGCGTGCGGAACATTGGTCAAGCATGCACGGCAGTGTGCGTCGTGGCAACAATCGACGCCTTAGATCACAGCGAGGTAGATCCATTGAAGGTTCGAGCCGCCCCCGCGAAAGCAAATAGCCTGGAGCAGTGGCGCGTGCGCGCCGGGCAGCTGCCGTTGGTGCTGGTCGAGGCGTTGGAGGCGTGCTCCACGCGCGAGGTCAATGAAGCCGAGTGTTCCGACACACTCGATTTGCTCGACATGCTCGGTTGCGACGCGCAAACCCAGGCCGCTGCGCTCTGGTATGAGCTGGCGCGCGTCGATCCGGCGCTGTGGTCATCGCGCGGCAATCAGGTGCCAGCGGAGCTGCAGCGTCTGGTCGCCGGCCAGCAGGCCGCCGAGCAGGTCTGGGCGCTGCATGCACAACGGGCGCCCGAGGGTGCAGCCGAAGGCCTGCGACGGCTTTTGCTGGCGATCGTGCGCGACCTGCGCGTGGTGTTCGTGCTGCTGGCCCGGCAACTGGCGCGGATGCGTGCCGCAGTGGCGCTGCCGGCGGAGCAGGCGGCGGCGCTGGCCCGGCTGACCCGCGACATCCATGCGCCGCTGGCCAACCGGCTCGGCATCTGGCAGCTGAAGTGGGAGCTGGAGGACCTGGCGTTCCGCTTCCTGCAACCGGACATGTATCGACGCATCGCCAAGCTGCTCGACGAGCGGCGCAGCGATCGCGAGAGCTTCATCCGCGAGTCGCTGGATGAATTGCAGCGGGCGCTCGATGCGGCCGGCATCCGCGCCGAGCTGGCCGGCCGGCCCAAGCACATCTATTCGATCTGGAAGAAGATGCAGCGCAAGTCGCTGGATTTCTCCGACCTGTACGACATCCGCGCGGTACGCGTGCTGGTCGACAGCATTACCGACTGCTACGCCGCACTGGGCGTGGTGCATGCGCGCTGGCCGCACCTGCCGAACGAGTTCGACGACTACATCGCGCGACCCAAGCCGAACGGCTACCAGTCGCTGCATACCGCCGTGCTGGGGCCGGCCGGCAAGGTCCTGGAAGTGCAGATCCGCACCCACGCCATGCATCGCGCCAACGAGCTGGGCGTGGCCGCGCACTGGCGTTACAAGGAGGGTGGCGGCAGCGATGCCGAGTTCGAGGCGAAGATCGCCTGGATGCGCAAGCTGCTGGAGCCGCGCAACGGTGACGACAGCACCCTGGCGGCGGAGCTGCAGACCGAGCTGCTGGAGGACCGGGTCTACCTGCTCACCCCCAAGGGCGAGGTGTTCGATCTGGCGCGCGGCGCCACCGTGCTGGACTTCGCCTATCTGATCCACACCGAGGTGGGTCATCGCTGTCGCGGCGCCAAGGTCAACGGCCGCATCGTGCCGCTGACGTTCCAGCCGCAGAGCGGCGACCGGGTGGAGATCCTCACCACCAAGGTGGCCGAGCCCAGTCGTGACTGGCTGTCGCCGCACCATGGCTATCTCAACACCGCACGCGCGAAGGACAAGGTGCGCACGTGGTTCCGTCGCATCGCGCATGACGCCAACCTCGCGGTCGGTCGCAGTTTGCTCGAACGCGAGCTGAGGCGACTGGCGCTGCCGCAGGCCGAGATCGGCAAACTTCCCGCGCTTTTCCACCTGCAGACGCAGGATGAACTGTTGATTGCCCTCGCGTTGGGCGAAGTCACGCCGGGCCAGATCGCGCGCGTCTTGCAGGAGGCGGCGCAACCGCCCGCGCCGACACCGGTGCAGGCGGCGGCCCGACCGACCACGCTGGAGCATGGCGCGCTGACCATCGAAGGCGTCGGCAACCTGCTGACCACGCTGGCCCGCTGCTGCCAGCCGCTGCCTGGCGACGCCGTGCGCGGTTACATCACCAAGGGTCGCGGTGTGTCGGTACACCGGGCCGATTGCGGCGCCCTGGCGCGTCTGCTGCGACGCGATCCGGATCGGGTGATCGAGGTGAGCTGGGGCCGGGTCGCCAGCCAGGCGTACGAGGTGGACATCGAACTGCGCGGCTACGATCGCAGGGAATTGCAGAAGGACGTCACCAACCAGATCAGCAACGCCGGCACCCACATCATCGCCTCGTCCAGCCGGTTGATTCCGGAGACCGGCGAAGTGGAGATGCGCTACACCCTGCGTTTACGCGATTTCGAGCAACTCTCGACCCTGCTCGGCAAGTTGCTGGCGCTGCCGAACGTGACTGATGCGCGGCGCGTTGGCGTTGGCTGAATGCTGAACGCCCGGATCCGCCGAGCGAGGTCGCTCGCGGGCGCGATGTTAAGCTGCGTCAGATATCTCCAGCGCCACGGATCATGAGCTCTCCCCGGGACCCGCACGACAACAGGCCAAAGCTTCGCAGCGAGCCCACCCTGGGTGACCTCGACCGCGTGGACGAGCCGCGCACGCACGTTTCGGATGGCCTGCCGACGGTCACGGTCGAGCCGCGCCGTCCGCGCCAGTCCCGTACCCCTGCCACGCCATCTTCGCGGAAGCGTCGCGGCTGGCTTGTCCCCGTCTTGCTGGCGCTGGTGGTGGCGTTTGCCGGTGTGCTCTGGCTCAACCAGAACCGGCTGCGCGGCATGCTGCCGCGCACCGACCTCAACACCGTCCTGGCGCAGGCGCAACAGGCGTTGGAAGATGGCCATCTGGACGGCCAGGACGGCAGCAGTGCGCGCGAGCTGTTCCAGCAGGTGGTGGCACAGGAGCCGGACAACGATCGTGCCCGCGACGGCCTGCGTCAGGTCGGCCAGGCCGAGTTGGCGCGGGCCGATGCCGCACTCCAGGCTGGTCAGCTGGCCGAGGCGGCGCAGCATGCCGCGGTCGCACGCGAGCTGCTCGGTGGTGGCAGCGACGTGGATCGGCTGGACACGCTGATCGGTCGCGCCAATGCAGCCAAGGAGCAAACCGTGGATCTGGTCGACCAGGCGCAGCAGGCACTGGCGGCAGGCAAGCTGGATGGACCGCAAGGCGCCGCTGCGCTGTATCGACGGGTACTCCAGGCCGATCCCGGCAACGCGGTGGCCGCGCATGGACTCGACCAGGTGGGCAATGCCCTGGCCGCGCAGGCGCACGATGCGCTGAAATCCAATGACCTGGCCAGGGCCGACGCCGGCATCGAGCAACTTGCGGCTCTGCAACCGAACAACGGTAGCCTGCCGACGCTGCGCGCACGGCGGGAGCAGTTGCGCCAGCAGCAGGACGCTGCGTTGAAATCCGTCCTCAAGCAGGGACGCGAGGCCCTGCGCGCCGGCCGCATCGCCGGCAGCGGCGACGACACCGCGCTGGCCCATTTCAAGGCCGCCCTGATGCTCGACCCCGACAGCGGCGAAGCCAAGGCTGGACTGGGTGATGTGGCACAGGCGTTGACCGTGCAGGCGAATGCGGCGATCGATGCCGGCGACAGTGAACAGGCGGGCAAGCTGCTGGACGAGGCGGCGCAGCTCGCGCCGAAATCGGCCGATCTGGCGGCAGCGCGCGCCCGGTTGCGCAGCAAGGCCCGTCCGTCGTCGGCCACGACTGTGACGGCGGGTGGCGAGGTGGCCACGGCTGTGTTGTCGCCGCAGCAGAATGCCGCGGTGGCGCAACTCGTGCGGCGTGCAGAGCAGGCGACCCGCAGCGGCAACATCATGATGCCGCCCGGTGACAGTGCCTACGACCTGTACCGCAGCGCGCTCGCGATCGATGGCAACGATGTCCCCGCGCGCAAAGGGCTGCAGGGCCTGTCCGACCAGGTCGAACAGCTGTTCAAGCAGGCGCTCGCGGCCGGCAACCTGGCGCAGGCCGATGACATGCTGGCCAACCTGGCCGAGCTGTCGCCGGGTGATCCTGGGCAGGCCGCGTTGAGCGACCAATTGGCCGGCGCCTGGCTCGACCGTGCCGAGCAACAGCTCGGCAACGGCGATCGCATCGGCGCCCGCCAGTCACTGGCGCGCGCGCGCAAGCTCGCACCCGACCATCCGCGTCTGCTCGACCTGAGCGCCCGCCTGCAGGGCGGGCAGTGAGCGGGGCATGACCGTCCTGGTGGTCGGCGGCAGCAGCCAGATCGGCCATTTTCTGCTGCCGCGCCTGAGTGCAGGTGGCGAAACCGTACTGGCCTTGAGCCGGGTGTCGCGACCGGTGCAGGATGGCGTGGAATGGTTGCGCGGAGCCCTGCCGGAGGCGGTGCCGCCGCTGCCTGTCTTGTCGGCGATCATCAGCTTTGGTCCGCTGCAGGCGCTGGCCGACTGGCTGGCGCACACCGCCCTGCCCGATGCGCCCCGCGTGATCGCCACCAGCTCGATGAGCGCAGAAACCAAGCGTAACTCGGCGGTACGGGCTGAGCGCGAGATAGCGCGTCAATTGCGTGCCGGCGAAGTTGCGCTGGCTGCTGCCTGCGCACGCCATGGCTGTGCCTGGACCGTGCTGCGGCCCACCCTCGTTTACGGCGCCGGACTGGACAAGAGCCTGACCCCGATCGCGCGCCGCGCGATGCGCTCCCGTGTGTTTCCGATTCCCGCGGGTCGCGGCCTGCGCCAGCCGGTGCATGCCGATGACATCGCGCAGGCGGTGCTGGCCGCGCTGGAGTGTCCGGCGGCCGCGGGGCGAATCCTGTCGATCGGCGGCGGCGAGCGGCTGCTCTATCCGGAGATGTTTGCGCGGGTGCGTCGCAGCTTGCCGCGAGCGACCGTGCCGGTACCCTTGCCGGCGTGGTTGCTGCGGCTGGGCCGGCAGGCATGGCCGTCGCTGCGTGGCCCGTTGAGCCGGCTGGACTCCGACCTGGTGGCGGACAACGACGAACTGCAGCGCCTGCTGCAGGTGCAGCCCCGGCCGTTCCAGCCCGACGCGGCAATGTGGCAGCCGCCGGTGTAGGGCCGGCACGGCCCGCCGGCTTTTGTCCGTCTAGATGCGAACACAGACGTGCACAGCGGCGGGCCGTGTCCGTCCTACGCAGCGGCTATCGTCCCGGGCCGTCGCCGGCCGCATTGCCCGCATTCGGCCACAAAACCGGCTCCTGCGTTCATATGCGCGCCGGGATGCAGGCCCTATGATCGAAACACTTGATTGCCGGATCGCCCCGCATTGGCCTTACTGACCCGTACCCGTTCCATCGCCCGTCGCAGCTGGCCGTGGCTGCGCATCCCCTTCTGGATCGGCCTTGGCCTGCTGTTCGGCTTCGTGCTGCCCTACGTTCTGGTGCTCAACCAGCGGGTGCAGGAGCGCTTCAGCGACCTGGTGTTCGCGGTACCCACGCGCGTTTACGCGCGACCGTTGCCGCTGCAGGCTGGCGAGCCGATGACGCCGGCGGCGCTGGAGCTGGAGCTGACCTTCGCCGGTTACAGTCATGACGGTCGCGGCGAGATTCCCGGCAGCTGGATGAAGCAGGGGTCGCGTTACACGATTTCCTCGCGCGGCTATGCCGGCCCGGATGGCGGCGAGTTGTCGAAGCGGATCCGGGTCAGCCTGGGCCGCGGCACGGTGGCGTCGGTGCATGACCTCACCAGTGGCAAGCCGGTCACGCTGGCCCACCTCGACCCGGCGCGCATCGCCACGCTGTACGGCGCCAGCCAGGAGGAGCGCCGCTTCGTGCAACTGGCCGACGTGCCGCCGCTGCTGGTGAAGGGGCTGCAGGCGGTCGAGGATCGCAATTTCAAGCACAACATCGGCATCGACTTCAGCGCGATCGCGCGGGCCGCGTTTGCCAACCTGCGTGCCGGCCGCACCGTCCAGGGCGGCTCCACGCTGACCCAGCAACTGGTGCGTAACCTGTTCCTGAGCCGCGACCAGACATTCACACGCAAGATCAACGAGGCATTGATGTCGCTGCTGCTGGAGGCGCACTACAGCAAGGGGCGCATCCTCGAGGCCTACGTCAACGACGTTTTTCTCGGCCAGCAAGGGGCCCAGGCGGTGCACGGCTTCGGCGCCGCCTCGGAGTTCTATTTCGGACGTCGGCTGCAGGAGCTCCGGCCGCAGGAGATCGCGTTGCTGGTAGGCCTGGTGAAGGGACCGAGTTACTACGACCCGCGCCGTGCGCCGAAGCGTGCGCTGGCGCGGCGCAACCTGGTGCTCAAGGAGTTCTTCGACACCGGGCTGCTCAGCGCCGCGCAGCTCAATGCCGCGCAGGCTGCGCCGCTGGATATCATCAAGAATGGTCAGCTTCCGCACAACCGCTTCCCTTCGTTCATGGACCTGGTGCGCAAGCAGATCACCGCCGACTTCGACGAGAAGGCGTTGCGCGAGGGCAACCTGTCGATCTTCACCACGCTCGATCCGGCGGCGCAGCTGTACACCGAACAGGCGATCACCAGCACCTTGAAGGGTCTGGGCAAGCGCGGCGACGGGGTGCAGGCGGCGGCGGTGGTCACCAGTGCGCAAACCGGCAGCGTGCTGGCCGTGGTTGGCAACCGCACGCCAGGCGAACCGGGTTTCAACCGGGCGTTGGATATCCGCCGGCCGATCGGCTCGACCATCAAGCCCTTCGTCTACCTGGTGGCCTTGGCCCAGCCGCAGCGTTGGAACCTGGCCAGTCGGATGGACGACAGCCCGATCAGCATGCGCCAGCCCAATGGCAGCGTGTGGACGCCGCAGAATGACGACCACCAGAGCCACGATCCGCTGATCATGGTCGACGCGCTGGCGCATTCGTGGAACCTGGCGACGATCCATCTGGGCTTGCAGGTGGGCCTGCCGCGGATCCAGGCCTTCCTGAAATCCTTCGGCATCGGCGAGATCAATCCCAGCCCCTCGCTGCTGATCGGCGCGCTGGATCTGGCGCCCATCCAGGTGGCCCAGTTGTATGTGTATCTTGCGGCCGACGGACATGCGCTGCCGTTGCTGGCAGTGCGCGGCGTGCTGGACGGCAAGGGGCGCACCATCAAGCGCTATCAGGTGCAATCCGGCCCCGGCGAATACCAGGAAGCCGTGCGGCTGACTACCTGGGCGATGCAGCAGGTGGCCGAGTACGGCACCGCCAGCGCAATCGGCAATTCCGGCCTCGCCTGGCTGCACGCGGCGGGCAAGACCGGCACCAGCAACGACTTGCGCGACAGCTGGTTTGCCGGTTTCACCGGCCAACATCTGGCGGTGTTCTGGATGGGTCGCGACGACAACAAGCCGACCACCCTGTTCGGCGCCAGCGGCGGCCTGCGCGCGTGGCGCGACCTGTTTGCCAGGTTGCCGACCAAGCCGCTGTCCGCCGCGCCTGGCCCGGGACTGGAAATGGCCTGGGTCAATCCCGGGGACGGCAAGCGGACCCAGCCGCAATGCCAGGGTGCTCAGCAAGTACCGGTCGTGGCTGGCAGCCTGCCGGCCGAAACCGAGGGCTGTTTCTGGCAAGACATACAGAACCTGTTTGGCGCCGGCGACTCCTCCGCCCCGGCAGCCAACCCGGCCACCGCATCTCCCACCAATCCATCGATCCGGAACTGATCATGCGACTCCCGCTCGGACCCCGTGCACTGCTGTTCTTGCCAGGACTGACCATCGCGGTGGCCGGCTGCAGTGTGTTTTCGCACCAGCCAGAGCTGGCTCCCACGCCGGCGGCGCCGAGTCATGACCCGGTTGCCGCGATCCGTGCCGCCGGTGCCAACGACAATTCGGTGATCGAGGTGAGGCCGCTGCGTGATCCGGCAGTTACCGTACTGGTGGATGCCGCGCAGCGGGACGAGCAGACCGGCAATTACGTCGTCGCCGCCGCCAAGCTCGACCGGGCGCTCGGGATCACTCCCGAGGCGCCCGACCTGCTTCAGGATCGCGCCGAGATCGCGCTGCGCCTGAAGGACTTCGCCAGCGCCGAGCGACTGGCCCACCAGTCGTGGTCACTCGGCCCCAGACTCGGTCCGCTGTGCGCGCGCAACTGGCAGACCGTGGTCGAGGTACGCCTGCAGGCGCGCGACGAGACTGGCGCCGACGCGGCGAAACAATGGGTGGCGCAGTGCCACAAGCCGGACATACCCCGCTACTGAAGCGCAGAGCCGACCTGGAGTATCTGCGTCGCCGCGCACGTGGCAGCGTGGAATTGCTCGTGTTCTTCCCGGGTGTCCAGTTCCGGATTGGCGTCGAGACCCAGCCTTCAAAAGCCCTCTCCTTATGCTGGTTCTTGATCACATCGCGCATCGATGCCGAAGAAGCGGCTGGCAGTGCCCGCCCTACCCTCGCCGCGCCGTAGGGCGGGCACTGCCCGCCGTTCTTGTTGCTCTGTTCCATCAAAATCTGATCAAGAGCCAGCGTCTTGCGCGGGCATTCGGGAGCCTCTTGCTCCCATCGCGCATTGATGCCGAAGAAGCGGCGGGCAGTGCCCGCCCTACCATCGCTGCGCCGTAGGGCGGGCACTGCCCGCCGCTCTTGTTGCGGTATTCCATCAAAATCTGATCAAGAGCCAGCGCCGGGAGATAGGGTTATGGCAGCCGAGCTTGAATGCCTGACCATGCCCGCGGTTCCGGCACGATTGGCGCTGTCGGCCGAACGTCAGACGACGCGTGCGTTCAGCCCTCTGGTGTCAGCACAAGCCGATCAGCACGAGCACGATGCCCGCGACGGCTACCCCCCATATCAGCGAGCGCAGCCACGGTATGCCCGCAGCGTAGGCCGGTATATAAACCAGCCGGCCCCAGAAATAGAGCTCGGCGCCGAGCACCGTCAGGCTGCTGTGGATTTGCAGGGCCTGCGCCACCAGCACGGCGGCGGCAAACAGCGGAAAAGTTTCGAGAAAGTTGGCGCGGGCGCGATCCAGTCGGCCACCGATGCCGCTCAGCGGCGGCCGGCCCTCGTCGCGCGCTCCGACCGCCCAGCTTATTCCGCGTTTGCGCAACGAAAAGGTGGCGGCCAGGGCGATATGTACCAGTCCCAGCACGGCACTCCACGCCAGCATGTTCAGCTCGGTCGTCATGATGCGTCCCCCCCAATGGCGGTGGCGACATCATGAACGATGGTTGGCGCAGTAGCCAGCGATGCTGCAGGGTTCTGGCTGCGTGAGGCGGTGCGGGCAAGGCGGCGCTCGATGCGTTCCAGCGGGATGCGGTCGCCGGCATCGCGACCGTAATACGCGTCGATGATCCGGCCGCTCCCGTCGATCAGGAAGTCAGCCGGCATCAGGTTGCCGGTACGCAGGCCGGCCAGACCCACCAGTCGCAGGCCCTTGAGCAAGGTTGGCACCCGCGTCACGATCGCTTTCCACTTGCGCCACCACGAGCGTTCGATGCCATAGGCCTCATGCGCGAGTGAGGTCGGGTCGGCGGCCAGCGGAAACGGGCGTGGGCGGTGTCCGGCAAAGCGCAGCACCTCGGCCTGCGAGGCGCTGAACACGGCGACAACATCCAGTCCGCGCGCAGCCAGCTGTGCGTGACGGCTGGTCAGTTCATAGATGCGGAAATTGCAGAATGGGCAGGCCGCATCGCGGAAAAACGACAGCAAGGTGAGGCGGCCGCGGCTGTGCAGATGGATCGGCTCTCCACGGATGTCGACCAGATCAAGCGAAGGCGCGGTTTTAGGTGCAAACAGTCTCACGTCGGTTCTCCCCGGTTTGGCGTGCGTATCGCAGCCAGTGGATGTGATCGTGCCCAGAAAGGTTCCTTCGGCGTTTTGCCGCGGGCCGCGGCTCCGCCATACTTGGTGGATGACCACCCTTGATGACGCCGAGTCCGACGACGTCGGCGCCTTGCTCGGTGCCGAGGGTCCGTTCGCCCGCGAGTTGCCCAATTTCGCGCCACGGCAGGCGCAGCAGGCGATGGCGCGCGCGGTACAGCAAGCGATTGCCGGGCGCGACACGCTGGTCGCCGAGGCCGGCACTGGCACTGGCAAGACCTACGCCTACCTGGTGCCGGCACTGCTGTCTGGCGAGCGGGTGATCATCTCCACCGGCACCAAGGCACTGCAGGACCAGCTGTATTTCCGCGACCTGCCCAAGGTGCGCTCGGTGCTCGGTGTGCGGCCCAAGACGGCGCTGCTGAAAGGCCGCGCGAACTACCTGTGCCTGTACCGGCTTGAGCAGACCGTACGCGACAGCGCCAGCCTGAATCCCGTGCAGGCCACACAACTGGCTGCGATCCGCGCCTGGTCGGCGCGCACCCGCCGGGGCGACCGCATGGAGCTGGCCGAGGTGCCGGAGGATTCGCCATTGTGGCCACGGGTCACGTCGACTGCGGAAAACTGCCTGGGGGTGGAGTGCCCGTTCTACGACGATTGCTACGTGTTCAAGGCGCGTCGTGAGGCGATGGAGGCGGACGTGGTGGTGGTCAACCATCACCTGCTGTTCGCCGACCTGGCATTGAAGCAGGAAGGCTTCGGCGAAATCCTGCCCGGCGCGGCCGCGTTCATCCTGGACGAGGCGCACCAGATTCCCGAACTGGCTGGCCAGTTCTTCTCGCAAAGCCTCAGCGCGCGCCAGCTCACCGACATGGCGCAGGATGCACTGGCCGAATGCAGCGGCGTCACCGGCGCGATCGGCCTGTTGCTGGAGCCGATCGAGGCATTGCAGGCGGCCTTGCGCAAGTTGCGCCTGATGCTCGAACCATTGCCTTCGCGCGGTGCGTTCCAGTTGCTGGACGATCACGCCGAGGTTCGCACCGCCATGCATGACCTGCGCGAGCTGCTGGCCACGCTGGCCGACTTGCTCGCCTCGCAGGCCGAACGCTCGCGCGGCTTCGCCAACCTGCACGAACGCGCCGAGGCGTTCACCGAACGACTGGACGCGATTGTGGAGTCACACGGCGACCAGGACGTGCGCTGGTACGAAACCTTCCCCCGCGGTTTCGCGTTGTATGCCACGCCACTGGATCTGGCCGCGCCGATGCGCGGCCTGCGCGAGCGCACCCAGGCAGCGTGGATCCACACCTCGGCCACGTTGTCGGTGGCCGGCAATTTCGATCATTTCACCCGCCAGTTGGGGTTGGACGAACCGCAGACGATGAGTCTGGAAAGCCCCTTCGACTATGCGCACCAGGGTCTGTGCTACCTGCCCTCCGGCTTGCCCGAGCCGAATGCACGCGACTACACCGAACGGGTGATCGATGCCGTACTACCGGTGCTGCAGGCCTCGCGCGGCCGCGCCTTCCTGCTGTTCACCTCGCATCGTGCGCTGCGCCGCGCCGCCGAGTTGCTGCAGGACAAAGTGCCATGGCCGCTGTTCGTGCAAGGCACCGCGCCGCGGCCAAGGTTGCTCGAAGAATTCCGCGCCAGCGGCCAGGGCGTGCTGCTGGGCGCGGCCAGTTTCTGGGAAGGCGTCGACGTGGTCGGCGAAGCACTCAGCGTGGTGGTGATCGACAAGCTGCCCTTCGCCGCCCCGGACGATCCGGTACTGATGGCGCGCCTCGCCGCGTTGCAGGAAGCAGGCATCAACCCGTTCATGGGTTGGCAGGTACCCAGCGCGGTGATCGCGCTGAAGCAGGGCGCCGGTCGCCTGATCCGCGACGTGCACGACCGCGGCGTGCTGGTGCTGTGCGATCCACGCCTCACCACCAAGGGCTACGGCAAACTGTTCCTGACCAGCACCCCGCCGATGCCGCGCACGCGCGAGCTGGCCGATGTGCGTGCCTTCTTCGACGATGCAACCGTAACCCAGCCTTCCCTGTAGGAGCCCGCTTGCGGGCGATGCTGTTGATTTGATCTACAAGCCCCGCATCAGGGCAAAAGCATCGCCCGCGAGCGGGCTCCTGCGCGATTGTCGATCTGGAGGGTGGCCGCATCGGGTGGTGACAACGCCCGGCCTGACCTGTCTCTCATGGTGCGACGCTGCTTCGCCTTGCCGCGGAGGCTTGGCCGCGTTTCGTCATTCGCGGGCCGGGCAAACGCTGAATTTCGCCCGTCGATAGACCGCCGCGTTTGCTCTGATCGACACTCCATTCCGGGGAGTGCGATGACATGGGCAAGTGGACACAGACGGTCACCGCCAAGGTGCTCGGTATCGGCGTACTGGCCTTGCTGATGACGATACCGCTGCTGAAAGTGAGCGGCCTGGTGGGCGAGCGTCAGCAGTTGCGTAAACAGGCGATCGCGCAGATCGCGCAAGGCTGGGGCGGTCATCAGGTGCTGGGCGGACCGGTGCTGGTGGTGCCGACGATACGCCAGCTCAGCGCAGGCGCAAACCAGCCCTACCAGCTGCATGCAGGCAGCGAGAGCGTACTGGCCGACACGCTGAAGATGGATGTGGCGATGGCAGTGCAGACGCGCAGTTACGGCATCTACAGTGTGCCGGTGTTTGTTGCCACGGTGAAACTGGGTGCGCGATTCCGAGCGCAGGATCTGGCGCAATTCCAGCACGACAGCGCCGGTGCATGGGAAGCCGGCAAGGCCGAGTTGCGCCTGCCGGTGGGCGACCTGCGCGGCCTGCAGGAGGTCACCGACTTACGCATCAACGGCCAGCCTGCGCGTTTCGACTCGTCGACGGCACGGCTGGGACGATGGCCGAACGTGGTGGTGCCGATCGACCTGGGTGCCTTGAACGGTCAGTCGATCGAGGTGGAAATCGGTCTGCAGCTGGCCGGCACCGAAGCGCTGCAACTGCTGCCGTTGGCGCGCAGTACCGAAGTGAACATGCGTGCGCCGTGGCTGGATCCCAGCTTCGTCGGCGCGGCCTTGCCGCTGGAACGCCGGCTGGATGCGGCCGGCTTCAGCGCTCGCTGGCATCTGCTCGATCTCAATCGCAGCTACGGCCAGCACTGGACTGATGCCGATGACATGAAGAGCGCACTCAAGGCCTCGACCTTCGGCGTACAGCTGTACCAGCCGGTGGACGTGTACCAACGCAACGTACGTGCCGGCAAATACGGTTTGCTGTTTATCGCGATGACCTTCGTGGCGTTCTTTTTGTTCGAGGTGCTCAAACGGTTACGTGTGCATCCGGTGCAGTACCTGCTGGTCGGCGCCGCGCTGGCCACCTTCTACGTCGTGTTGCTGGCCCTGTCCGAACAGATCGGTTTCGGCCCGGCGTATGCGCTGGCGGCGGTCGCCGTGGTGCTGATGGTCAGCGGTTATGCCATGGCGGTATTGCGCGCGCGACGCGCTGGAGCGCTGCTGGGCGGCGTGCTGGGGCTGATTTACGCGATGCTGTACGGATTGATTGCGGCCGAGCAGTACGCCTTGCTGATTGGCGCGCTGGTGCTGCTGGCGACGGTGGCGCTGATGATGTACCTGACCCGGCGCATCGACTGGTACGCCTACGTGCCCACCTCCGCGGAACCACCGCCGGCGCCAGCCGTTATCATGGAGCGGTCATGAACCTGCTCGCCATCGAAACCGCCACCGAAGCCTGCTCCGTCGCCCTGATCCACGGCGACGAGCTGATCGCCCGCAGCGAAATCGCGCCACGCCGCCACACCGAACTGGTGCTGCCGATGGCCGACCAGTTGCTGGCCGAAGCCGGCATCGGCCGGCTGGCGCTGGATGCGATCGCGGTCGGCCGCGGCCCGGGCGCGTTCACCGGCGTGCGCCTGGCCGTGTCGCTGGCCCAAGGCATGGCGCTGGCGCTGGATCTGCCGGTGATCACCATCTCCTCGCTGGCCGCGCTGGCGCTGGAGGCTCCCGAGGAAGAGGGCACCGCGATCCTCGCCGTGATCGACGCGCGCATGGGCGAGATCTACGCCGCCAGCTACCGCCGCGACGGCCACGGCGGTCTGATCGCGCTGGACGAGGAGCGCATCTGCACCGCCGAGTCCCTGTTGCTACCCGCGGCAAACGCCTGGCAGGTAGTCGGCAGCGGTTGGGCCACCTACGCCCCCGTGCTCAGCCAGCGTCTCACCGGCACCCTGCATTCGGCCGACGGCCAGCGCTATCCGCAGGCCGCGCATGTCGCCGAGCTGGCCATGCGCGAATTCAAGGCCGGTCGCACCCTGGCGCCCGAGCTGGCGCTGCCGGTGTACTTGCGCGACAAAGTGGCGTTGACGCTGGTGGAACAAGGGAAGCGGTGAGGGGGTTTGTTTGCTCGTGACCCATGGCTGCCGCTTGCGGGATCAAGGTGTGCTTGCTTGGCGAGATTAGGTTGCAGGATTAGGCTGCACCAAGACGGGCAAGTCATTGATTTCTGTAGGCCACGGATGAAATTGGCGAGTCAGCCACACTGGGATGGACTGCAGGATTACACTGCATTTTGAAATCTACATAGCGTTAGACCCCATGACCAACACTGTCGAATGTCATACACACGGAGAGCAAAATGAAGCCTTCGTTTGCCAGCATCTCCTCGGCACCCTCAGGACTGGCGAGAAAGTCGGGTTCTTTTGGTCAGGTGGCCCGCGCGGTGATGCTTGGTGCTCCGCATGTGAGGAGGTTCGCCTCCGCGAGGGTGGTTCTACCGGCGATTGGAACGAGCGTTCCGAGGCGTTTGCAGGCATCAAACTTCTGTGCGGTGCATGCTATGACCGGTTGCGTGCGCAGCATGGCGTCTAACATTTCATTCGAGGCGGACGGCTTCGCCGCCGCTCAATTCCAGCGTTAGACCTCACATGAAGACTTACGCAGTAGCGCATGATTTGGAAACGCTCGCAGCGCTGAATCTGCTTTCCGGCGGAGTGGTTTCAATCGAGCTAGCAAAGGATTTCCCGCACTCGAAGGAATGTTTTTCCTGCTGTCTTGAAACACCGGACGGACGTTGGATTCAACTTCAAGCCACTGGTGAGGACCTAGAGTTCAAGTTCGAGGTCTTCCCGTTACACGCTCGTCAAGTCGAAGCGCCCCGTTCGGGCGAGCATCGCGCGCTTGTCCTGACCGCGCCAGTCAAGGTGACTCCCCTTGCAACGGAGAGTTGGCTTGACCCGGCCGCCCCAACTGGCCCAACAATTGGAACGGATCCCATTGCTCAATTTGTCGGCATTCCAGGCTCAGTAACCGACACTGCCAGTGCAACATGCCGCTACATCGGTGGCGTGGAGCTCACAGATACCAATGGCGGCAAGCTGGTGGTTGCTACTGGCAGCTTCCCGTACTCACTCCATGTATCTGGCCTCTACGAAGACAAGTTTTTCCTGCGTAGTCACTACGTAGACCTATCGCATGAGGTCTAACATCTCCGTAAGAGACTTCCCGTCAACCCCACGCGCTTGATGCTCTTGCCCTGAGTTTTCAGGCTTTCGCTGGTGATGATGTTGTGGTTGATGCTGGTGTTGCTTTGCCAGTTCGATGCGGATGGCAACGTTGCCAGACTGCATTTCCTTAGACGGTCTTGTTGCACCGGTGTGGCTGGTGCGGACCAGGGTATAAACCGCGCCCGGAGACCTCATTCGTTCAACGGTATCGTCGGTGCTCGGGGATCAGCCGAAACACGTTTGGACGTCCAGAATGTTAGTCAGGTTCTCGCCGGGTAAGTCCAATCTTCGGCTTCATCCGTCAGCAAAATCAGCACCCGGTGAGACGGTTGTGCCGTCTCTACGGCGTCAGTGCGAGCGGGTATTACGCGTGGCGTGATCGGCCAGCGAGCATGGGTGCGCAGGAAGATGCTCGGTTGCTTGAGCGCATCCGCCAGGTGCACGACGAAGGTCGACAGACTTACGGCATCCCTCGCGTTCACGCCGGTCTGCGACGCCGACGTCCCCCGCTTTGAGTAGCGGTCGGCTTTAGAGTCCGTTTAACCGAGGTCTCGACTTTCCGTGTGCTCGCGCGCTGCGTCGATCTCGACGGCCGGAGTCAGCAGATCAAAGCTGCCCGACCACCAGTTGCACCAGCAGGCTGCTGACCGATACGGCCGCCCACACGCCCAGGCCCAGCAGGATCGGTCGCGCCCCGCTGGAGATCATCTTGCGCAGGTTGGCCGACAGGCCGATCGCTGTCAGCGCCACGATGATCAGGAACTCGGCCAGCGTGTGCAGGGCTGGCAGGATGGCCACCGGCACCAGGCCGACCGTACGCACGGCCGAGGCCACCAGAAACCACAGGATGAACCAGGGGAAGATGCGGGCCAGGCTGAACTGGCCCACGCTGCCGGCTTGCGCCTGTTTGCGCTTCTCGCGGGCGGCCACCACGACGGCGAGTACCAGGGTAATCGGGATGATCAGGGTGGCGCGGGTCAGCTTGACGATGGTGGCGTAATCGCCCGCGGCGTGGCTGTAGCTGTAGCCGGCGGCAACCACCGAGGAGGTGTCGTTGATCGCGGTGCCGGCCCACAGGCCGAAGCCGAGATCGGACAGGTGCATCAGGTGGCCGAGTGGAGGAAACAGCAGTACGGCCACCACGTTGAACAGGAAGATGGTCGAGATCGCGAACGCAGTGTCGTGGTCGTCCGAACGAATGATCGGCGTCACTGCGGCGATCGCCGAGCCGCCGCAGATCGCGGTGCCCACGCCGATCAGGATCTTCAGCTTGTCGTGCACGCCAAGCCAGCGGCCGAGCAGCCAGGCGCTGAGAAAGGCCACGCTCATCGTGATCATGGTCACCCACAACGATTCCAGGCCGGTCTTGGCCACCTGGGTCAGGCTGAGCCCGAAGCCCAGCGCAATGATCGACCATTGCAGCACCTGCTTGCCGCCGAACTGGAGGCCCGGGGTGAAGCGCGCGTCCGGTGCGAACAGGTTGCGCACCAGGATGCCCAGCACGATGCCGAATACCGGCCCGCCGATGATCGGCGCCCAGCGTCCCAGCAGCAGCGCCATCAAACCGATCGCCACGGCCAGCAACAGGCCCGGCGCGCGGGTGCGCATGGTGGGGTGGATGGTGGCGGCAATGGATGGGGCGTTCATGCAGGACTCCTGAAGTGCGGCCATTGTCCCCGTTGCCATTTATAAACAAAACTTTGAATATCTAATTTGATGTATAAAAGTGATTGATGATCAACATCAGTCCGCGTCAACTCGACTTGTTCGTGCAGATCGCCCTGCTGGGCAGCGTGCGCGCGGCCGCCGAGCATCTGCACCTGACCCAGCCGGCCGCCAGCATGGCGCTGGCCGAAATGGAACGGCAGCTCGACGCACTGGTATTCGATCGCGAGCGGGGTCGGCTGCACTTGAATGCGCGCGGGCGGGAATTGTTGCCGCTGGCGCAGGAGCTGCTGGAGCGGTACGCCGAGTTCGGGCGGCGTGGCCGCAGGGATGGCACGGCCCTGACCGGCGAGTTGCGCATCGGCGCCAGCAATACGGTGGGCAACTATCGGGTTGGCGAGCTGTTGGGATCGTTCGTGCGCGCGTATCCGCAGGTGGCCATCCGCCTGCGCGTGGCCAATACCGCAGCGATCGCCGCCGGCATGCTCGACCACAGCCTGGATGTCGGCTGTGTCGAGGGGCCGGTCACCCATCCGCAGCTGGAAGTGCGGCCGTGGCGCGACGACCTGCTGGTGGTATGCGCCGCGCCAGGGCATCCACTGGCGCGCAAGCGTGGCCTGAAGCCGGCCGACTTCGCCGGCGCGCGCTGGGTGCTGCGCGAGCCCGGCTCGGCCACCCGCGCCACCAGCGAGCGCGTGCTGGCGCAACTGCCGCCCGGCGAGACCGTGCTGGAGCTCGACCAGATCGAGGCGATCAAACAGGTGGTCGTGGCCGGGCTCGGCATCGCCTGCCTGCCGGCGGTGGCGATCACCGATGCCGTCGCCGCCGGTCACTTGAAGGCACTCAACACCCCGTTCCTCGACCTGCGCCGCAAGCTTTCGCTGCTGCTGCACCGGCAGAAATACCGCGGCGCCTTGCTGGATGCGTTTCTGGAAGGGTTGCAGCAGCCGTCGTCGTGAGGTGGGGAGTCAGCCCGTGATATCGGCCAGCATCGCCTCCACCTGCTCATGCGTGTGCGCACGCAACAGGCGGGCGGCATGGCGGCGCAGGCGGGCTCGATCGAGCGTGGCAAGGCGGTCGCGCACGGGCAGGATCTGGCTCGGGTGCATGCTGAATTCGTGCAGGCCCAGCATCAGCAGCAGGGCGGTGAAGTTTGTGTCGCCGGCGATCTCGCCGCACAGGCTGACCGGTTTTTTTGCGCGCCGGCCGGCACTGATCACGTGCGAGAGCAGGCGCAGCAATGCCGGCTGCAACGGGTTGTAGATATTGTCCAGCGCGTCGTTGCCGCGGTCGGCGGCGAGTACGTACTGGGCCAGGTCGTTGGTGCCGATGGCCAGGAAGTCGCAGTGTTCCAGCAGCGCGCCTACGTTGATCGCGGCGGCCGGCACCTCGATCATCGCGCCCAGCGGCAGTTTCTCCAGCAGGTCGATATCCTCGTGCCTGAGTTCCTGGCGGGCCAGGTTGAACAGGGTGCGTACCGCGATGAGTTCGTCCGGCTGGGTCACCATCGGTATCAACACGCGCACCGGACCGTAGCAGGCGGCGCGCAGGATCGCGCGGATCTGGGTAATGAACACCGACGGGTGGCGCAGCGACAGGCGCACGCCGCGCACGCCCAGCGCGGGATTTTCCTCGCCGCGGGTGGTCAGGCCGGCGGCATCGGCCTTGTCGGCGCCCAGATCCATGGTGCGGATGGTGACCGGCAGGCCGCCCATGCCCATGACCAGGTCGCGGTAGGCGATGAACTGCTCCTCCTCGGACGGCAACTCGCGCTTGCGCAGGAACAGGAATTCGGTGCGGTAAAGACCCACGCCGTCGGCGCCGCGGGCGCGTGCCATCGCCACGTCGGTGCCGGTTTCGGCATTCGCCAGCAGGGCGATCTCGACGCCATCGCGGGTACGGGTGGGCGCGTTGGCCAGCTTGGCCAGGCGCCGCCCCTCGTTGACGGCCTCGCGTTGCCAGGCGCGGTAGTGCGCCAGATCCTGCGCGGTGGGATGCACCACGGTCTGGCCGCGTTCGGCGTCCAGCAGGATCAGGTCGTCGTCGTGGATCGCGGCCAGGGCGTCGCGGGTGCCGACCAGCATCGGCAGGCCCAGGCTGCGCGCCAGGATGGCGCTGTGCGAATAGGCACTGCCGGAACTGGCGACTACGCCGAGCAGGCCGCTGCCCGCCGCTTGCGCCATGTCTGCCGGCGCAATGCTGTCGGCGATCAGGATCTCGCCGACGCGGGCGGCCAGCTTGCGTTCCTCCGGGCTGGTCTGCCGTTGCAGCGCGGTGATCACCCGGTTGATCACCTGTTCGACGTCCTCCTTGCGGCTGCGCAGATAAGGGTCGTCCATCGCCTCGAAGACGGCGGACAGGCGGTCGCGCTGCTTTTTCAGCGCGGCGCTGGCGCGATAGCGGCCGACCCGCACCAGATCGTCCAGCCCGCGCAGCAGCTCGGCATCGTCCAGCAGCAGGCTGTGCGCGTCGATGAACTCGTTGACCTCGCGCGCCAGCGCGCCTTGCAGCTTGCCGCGCAGTTCGCGCAACTCCTGTTGCGCGGTATTCAGCGCCTGATGCAGCAGCTTCAGCTCGCCCTCGACCTCGTCCTCGTGCAGCGGCCGGGTATCGATGGCGTAGCGACTGGCCTGCACCAGCCGCGCACGCCCCAGCGCCATGCCATGGGCGGCGACGGTACCGGTGAGGACTTGTCTCATGGCGCGTGCTCCGCGCCGGGAATGGGGAGAACAGGCAGCGTGGAGCGGGCGGCCAGGTTGCGACGGCGCTGCGCCTTGCTGTTACCGATTCCCGATTTCCGATTTCCGATTCCCGTACCCATCATGCTCCCTCGTCGAACTTGCGCTCGAACAACTCGACCACGGCGGCCACGGCCGCCGCCTCGTCCGGGCCATCGGCGCGCACGCTCAGCGTGGTGCCGATGCCGGCGGCGAGCATCATCACGCCCATGATGCTCTGTGCGTTGATCTCGCGCCCTTTGCTGACCAGCCACACCGTGGATTTGAAGCCTTGTACCAGTTGCACCAGCTTGGCCGAGGCGCGGGCGTGCAGGCCGAGCTTGTTGGACACGACGATTTCTTGTTCAAGCATGTAGCAGGGCATCCTTGAGATCAGGCGTGGTCAATGAGGATTCCTCCGCGGCCACCGCTGGCGGCGATTTCGGCCAGTTCGTCCAGGGGCTTCTCGGCATAGTTGAGTACGCGCAGCAACATCGGCAGGTTCAGCCCCGAGACGCAACGCAGGTGTACGCCGAGCGCGCCCAACGACAGCCCGATATTGCAGGGGGTGGCGCCATACAGGTCCGCCAGGACCAGCACGCCGTCGCCGTGGTCGAGCTCGCGCGCGTGATGGGCGGTGAGCGAGCGCATCACCTCCGGATCGGCCTCTGGCGGCACTTCCACCGCGATCACCCGCAAGGGAAGCTGGGGCATCACGTGGTGTGCGGCGGAGATCAACGCCTTGCCGATCGCCTCGTGGGTCATCAGCAGCACGCCGACGCTCATGGTTGTGTGGCCGCGAGGCAGCCGCAGTTGTTCGGCCTGGCCATCATTCGAGCTCACGATGAAAAATGAGTACGCCCTCGCGCTGGTTGCGGTAATGGTCGGCCAGCTTCTCGACCAGGTAGACCGAGCGGTGCCGGCCGCCGGTGCAGCCGACGGAGATGGTCAGGTAGCTTCGATCGTCCTGCTCGAAACGCGGGATCCAGGCGTCCAGCCAGCGCACGGTATCGCTGAAGAATTCGCCGACCAGCGGTTCGCCGTCGAGGAAGTCGCGCACGGGTGCGTTCTTGCCCGACAACGGCCGCAGGTGCGGCTGCCAGTGCGGGTTGGGCAGGCAGCGCGCGTCGAACACGAAGTCGGCATCCAGCGGCAGCCCGCGCCGAAACGCGAACGACTGGAACATCAAGGTCAGGCCCTCGGTCGCCTGGGCGTAACCGGTGGCAATCAGCCGGCGCAACTGGTGTACGTTGAGCTCGCTGGAGTCGATCACTTTCTCGGCGATCGCCATCAGGGGGCGCAGCAGGCGGCGCTCCTCGACGATGGCATCGGCCAGCGACACCCCGCGCAGGGCCAGCGGGTGACGGCGACGGGTTTCCGAAAAGCGCTTGATCAGCACCTCGTCGCGGCAATCGAGGAAGATCAGGTGCACCTGCACGCCAGCGGCGGCGAGCTCGGACAGCACGCTGGGAAGGTGGCTGAAATCCTCGCCGCGGTTGCGCACGTCCATGCCTACCGCGATGCGCCGGCGCCGGCTGCTGTGATCCTGCAGCACGGCCTGTACCAGGTGGGGCAGCAGGCTGCCGGGCAGGTTGTCGACGCAGTAGAACTCCAGGTCCTCCAGCGCGCGCAGGGCCACCGTCTTGCCACCGCCGGACAGGCCGGTGAGCACGATCAGGTGGATCGCGTCGGGCGCGTTGAAGGGCGTCAGCGGATCTTCGTTCTCGTTCATGCGTTCACCATGGGGGCAGTCGGCGCAACTGGTGGGCCTGGCGGTCGATGAAAGTCTGCGCCGGATCGATGCCCTTGGTCTTCAAGGCGTGGCTGCGCACCGCCGCCTCCACCAGTACGGCGATGTTGCGTCCCGAAGCCACCGGGATGGTGATCATCGGCACTGCCACGTCAAGGATCTGCCGGTGACCGATATCGCCGGTGAGACGGGTCAGCGCGTCGGTCCCGTCGTCGTCGCGCAGCGGCTTGAGGTGGATCACCAGGCGCAGGTACTTGGATGGTTTCACCGACATGTGGCCAAACATCTCGCGCACGTTGAGCACGCCCAGCCCGCGCACTTCGAGCAGGTCCTGCAGCAGCTCCGGACAGGCGCCATCGATCACGTCCGGCGCGATCAGGGTGAACTCGGTGGCATCGTCGGCGACCAGACGGTGGCCACGGCTGATCAGTTCCAGCGCCAGCTCGCTCTTGCCGGAGCCGGCCTCGCCGGTGATCAGCACGCCAATCGAGAACACTTCCAGAAACACCCCGTGCAGCGTGGTCTTGGCGGCCAGCATCCGCGCCAGGTGGTATTGCAGGTAGGTCAGCAATTCGTGGCCGCGCTTGGGGCTGGTCCACAGCGGCATGTCGGTTTCCTCGGCCACCTCACGCAGATCTGCGGGCACCGATTGGTCCTTGGTCACGATCAGCGCCACCGGCTGGTAGGCGGCGATCTTGTGCATCACTTCCCAGCGTTGGCGCGAATCCAGTCCATCGAGGAAGTTCAGTTCCTCCGAACCGATGATCTGGATGTTGTTCGGATAAATGACGTTCAGGTAACCGATCAGGGAGGGCCGGCGCGCCTGCGCCACGCCCGGTTCGAGCACGCGCGACTCGCCGCGCATGCCCGATACCCAGCGCAGCGCCATGCGTTCGTGGACGCCATCATAGAGTTGTCGCGCGCTGATCCGATCCAAGCGAGGGCCTTTGTGTCGCGTGATGAAACCGCAGAGTAACGCGGGAACGCAACCATTGTGCCAGCTTGCGGGGAACGCAGCGTGCCGAGGGAAAACGGCCCGCCTTGAGCAGGCGGGCCGCGATTGCCGATCAGTCGTCGGCAATCAGCCGTATTGGCGCTCTTCGCGCGCCTCGCGCTGGTGCTTGTCGGCGACCTTCTCGCGGTACTTGCGCAACTGGGCCACCAGCTTGTCGAACAGCACGTCGATCGAGGCGTACATGTCGGCCTCGGTGGCCTCGGCACGCAAGGTGCCGCCGATCACGTTGAGAGTGCCGTCGGCGCGTTGCTGGAGCTTGTCGAGGGAGAGGACGACCACGAGACTCTTCAGCTTGTCGTCGAGGCGGGTGAGGCGGTCGAGCTTGGCGGTGGCGTGGTCGCGCAGGGCCGGGGTGACTTCAATCTGCTGGCCGCTGAGTTGGAATTGCATGGGTGCGCCTCCTCTGGTGGTGCAGTGCCGCGTTTCGCGGCGGGTGGACGTGCCGTGGTGGCACATCGTCAGTCAATCTTTAGCAGGTATGGGAGCGCTTTTCTGTTAACCAAGTGCCTGCCTGGTTTCCGCGGCGTCAGCCGGCACGCTGGCGTTCGCTGGACGTGGGAATACGCAGCCCCTCCCGGTATTTGGCGACGGTGCGGCGGGCCACCTGGATACCCTTGGCCTGCAGTTCATCGGCGATGGCCTGGTCGGACAGGGGTTTGCGCGGGTCTTCTGCGTCGATCAGCTTGCGCAGCATGGCCTGGATCGCAGTGGCCGAGGCACTGCCGCCATCCTCGGTGGAAACGCCGCTGGAAAAGAAGTACTTCAGCTCGAAGGTGCCACGCGGCGTGTGCAGGTACTTGCGGGTGGTGACGCGCGAGATGGTGGATTCGTGCATGCCCACCTCCTCGGCCACCTCGCGCAACACCAACGGATGCATCGCCTCGGGGCCGTAGTCGAGGAAGGCGCTCTGGCGGCGCACGATGGCCTCGGAGACCTTGAGCAGGGTCTCGGCGCGCGATTCCAGGCTCTTGATCAGCCAGCGCGCCTCCTGCAACTGGCCGCGCATCCAGCTGGCGTCCTCGCCGCGCGCCTTGGCGATCAGGCCGCAGTAGTGCTGGTTCAGGCCAAGTCGTGGCTGGGAGTCGGGGTTGAGGCTGACCCGCCAGCGGCTGCCGTCGCGTATCGCATAGGCATCCGGCGCCACGTATTCCACCGGCGTGGTGTCGAGCGCGGCGCCGGGGCGGGGATCGAGGCTGCGGATCAGCACGCTCGCTTCGGCCACGTCGTCCGCGTCGGCGTGCAGGCGTCGCGACAGTTTGGCGATGTCGTTGCGCGCCAGCAGTTCCAGTTCGCTGTCGACGATGCGCAGCGCCAGTTCGCGATACGGGGTGCCCGCGTCGAACTGTTCCAATTGCACGCGCAGGCAGTCGCGCAGGTCCAGGCTGCCCACGCCTGCGGGGTCGAAGCCCTGCAACTGGCGTCGAACGCTTTCGATCTCGGCGATGCTTGCGTCGAAACCCGTCGGCAAGGCGGCCAGTACGGCGTCCAGCCTCTCGGTGAGGTAGCCGGCGGGGCTGAGCGCATCGATCAGGATGGTCGCGATCAGGTGCTCGCGGGAATTGAACGAGGCCAGGTTGAGCTGCCACAGCAGGTGTTGCTGCAGCGTTTCCGGGGCGGCGTTCTGTGGCTCGAAATCGTCGTCGCCGCGCGAGCCGCTGCTACCGCTGCCCGGACTGTTGCTGGAGAAATCGATCGGTGATTCGGCCGCGCCGCCGCCATCGGACCAGTCGACCGTCTCCCCGTCAGTGCCGCCGTCGCTGCTGGTGGTCTTGTCCGCGATCTGGTACTCGTGTTCCGCGACCTCGACGTCCTCCGTCTCGTCGTCCTCGATCTCCTCGGCAAACTCCAGCAACGGGTTGCTTTCGGCGATCTGGCGCAGCTCGACTTCCAGTTCCAACTGCGACAGCTGCAACAGGCGGATCGCCTGCTGCAGTTGCGGCGTCAGGGTCAGCTGCTGGTGGAGGCGAAACTGTAATGCGGGTTTCATGCCAGCCAGGTTGAGGGAACGTGCATCCATCCTAGCGCGTGGCCGTGGGCACGGCCATAGGCGCTGGCACCGATCTTGCCGGGCACGTCAGAGGCGGAACTCGCGACCCAGGTAAACCTCGCGCACTTTCTCGTCGGCGAGGATGTGCGCCGGAGTGCCGCGCGCGAGCACCTCGCCCTCGTTCAGGATGTAGGCGCGGTCGCAGATGCCCAGCGTTTCGCGCACGTTGTGGTCGGTGATCAGCACGCCGATGCCACGCTCCTTCAGGTGCCGCACGATGCGCTGGATCTCGCCTACCGAGATCGGATCGACCCCGGCGAAGGGTTCGTCCAGCAGCATGTAGCGCGGGTTGGCGGCCAGCGCACGGGCGATCTCCACGCGTCGACGTTCGCCGCCGGACAGGCTGATGCCTTTCTGGTCGGCGATGTGGGCGATCTTCAACTCGTCCAGCAGGCTTTCCAGTTCGCCGTTGCGCTGCTGCGAGGTGATCCCGTCGCGCAACTCCAGCACCGCCATGATGTTGTCGGCCACGCTGAGCCGGCGGAATACCGAGGCTTCCTGCGGCAGATAACCGATGCCGAGGCGTGCGCGTGCGTGCATCGGCAGGCCGGTGATGTCGCGCTTGTCCAGGGTGATGCTGCCGGCGTCGGCCTCGATCAGCCCCACCACCATGTAAAAACAGGTGGTCTTGCCGGCACCGTTGGGGCCGAGCAGGCCGACCACCTCACCCTCGCGGATCGAGAACGTGAAGTGGCGCACGACCTGGCGCGCCTTGAAGCTTTTCTGCAGACCTTCGGCGGAGAGCATGGGCTTAGCGATGCCCCTGCGGTGCCGGGCTGCTGGCGGCGGTCGCCGGCGTTGCGCTGGTGGATGGCGCGGCGGGCTGGCTCGCCGGTGCGGGCGTGGTCGCCGGCTTCGGTTTGGGCAGGAATACACCATGCACCAGGCCATCACCGCCGGAATCGCCGGTGATCTGGCTGGTTTCGGTGTTGTAGGTCAGCTTGTCTCCGCGGAACTCGCCGCGGCCTTGCTGTTTGACCACGGCTTGGCCGGTGAGCACGGCAATGCCACGGGCAGAGTCGTAGTCGAGCCGGGCGGCATTGCCGGTCATCAGGTTGCCGCTGTCGTCCAGTTGCTCGATATGCGCCGGCTGGCCGGTGACGATCACGTCGGAAATCTGGCTGTCGGCATCGAGGTGGATCTTCGCCGTGTCGCCAGTGAGCAACAACGTGCCCTGGCTGATCTTCACCTGGCCTTGCAGGGTGGTCACCGTGTTGGGTGCGTTGTATGCGTCGGTATGTTTGGCGGCGAAGTTCATCGGCTGCTGGCGATCGGACTGTCTGGCCACGACCAGTCCGGACAGCATCGCCAGCGAGCAGGTTGCCAGCAGGCCGGCGGCGAATCGGCGGCTAGCGCTTGCGCGGCGGGAACGAGCCGTGGCTGTCATCGAGCAACTCCAGGTGATTGTCGTTGAGGTTGGCACGCATGCCGACGCCGCTCATTCTACGGTCGCCTTGAGCCATCTGTACCTGCGCGGCCGTTTCCATGCGGCTCTCTCGTGGCCACGCGGTCACCTCCGAGGTGTGCAGGGAGGCTTCGGGCTGGACCACGCCGCGCGCATCGGTGAAGGCGGGTCGATGCATGCTGACCGGTCCCTGCAGCTTGAGCAGCGTACCGGCTTTGTTGACCCAGCCATACAGCGACTGGCCCTGCCAGTCGGGTACATCGGGCTGTTTGGCCGGCATCTGGAAAGTCGGCGAGGTGAGGTACAGCGAATCGTCACCCTCGCGGCGTTCGACGCGGGGCGACTGCATCTGCAGGCCCGGTTTGCCGTCGGTGCCGTATTCGGTGACCTTGGCGTCGGTCAGGGTATAGCCAGAGCGCGGCGGACCGACGAAATCGCGGGTGCGTGGTGCCGGCCCCAGCCACCACAGCAGGAACTGGCTGGCGCCCGCGGCCAGCGCGACGAGGACAATCGCGGCCGGCAGGCGCCGGTCGCGCAGCCACCTGCGCCATGTCACTGCCAAAACTTCCGCTCGGCGTCGCTCTTGCCCTGCGCGTGCAGAAGCAGGTCGCACAGCTCGCGCGCGGCCCCTTCGCCGCCCCGCCGGCGGGTTTGCCAATGGGCCTGATCGAGTATCCACGGGTGCGCATTGGCAACGGTCACGGCCAGTCCCACCACGCGCATCGGCGCCAGGTCGGGCAGGTCGTCGCCGAGATAGGCCACCTGATCCGCCTCAAGGTGCAAGGCGTCGAGCAGTTCACGCAGGCAGGCCAGCTTGTTGCCCTGGCCCTGGTAGACGTGGGCGATGTCCAACTCCTCGGCGCGCAAGGCGACCGGATGGCTGATCCGTGCGGTGATCAGCGCGACCTGTATGTCATTGGCCTGCAACCGCTTCAGGCCCAGTCCGTCGTGTACGTGGAAGACCTTGGTCTCGTGGCCGTCCTCGGCGTACCAGAGCCGCCCATCGGTCAGCGTGCCGTCGACGTCGAACACCGCCAGGCGGATTTTCGCGGCGCGTTCGAGGATGTCGGCGGACAGGTTGGCGAGGTAGGGGGAGGTAGGCACGGTCTGGGCTTCTGTGCGTAAAACGTAAAGAGCGGGCTTGCCTGACTGGTCTGATTCGTCGAGACGAATCAGACCACACGCGCACGTAGCAGATCATGAATGTTCAGCGCACCCACCACATGTTGCTTCTCGTCCACTACCAGCAGGGCGTGGATCTGGTGCTTTTCCATCAGCTGCGCCGCCTCGGCGGCCAGTCGCTCCGCGCCGATGGTCTTCGGCCCACGGGTCATCAGCTCGGACACGTGGGCACCACGCAGGTTGACGTCCTCGTCGTCCAGCGCGCGACGCAGGTCGCCGTCGGTGAACACGCCGAGCAGGCGCTGGTCGGCATCGACCACGGCGGTCATGCCCAACTGTTTGCGCGTCATCTCGACCAGGGCGGCAGTGAGGGTGGCATCGGGCGCCACCCGCGGCACGTCGTCGCCGGTGTGCATCACGTCGCCGATGCGCAGCAGCAGACGGCGGCCCAGTGCACCGGCCGGGTGCGAGCGGGCGAAATCGTCCGAGGTGAATCCGCGTGCCTCCAGCAGGGCAATCGCCAGCGCATCGCCCATCGCCAGGGCCACCGTGGTGCTGGTCGTCGGCGCCAGGCCCAGCGGGCAGGCCTCGTTGGAGATGCAGCCGTCCAGGTACACATCCGCCTCGCGCCCCAGCGAGGAGCCGGCCTTGCCGGTAATCACGATCAACGGGATACCCTGACGCTTGATCAGTGGCAGGATGAGCAGCAGTTCATCGGTCTCGCCGGAATAGGAGAGTGCCAGCACCAGGTCTTCCGGCTGGATCATGCCGAGGTCGCCATGGCTGGCTTCGCCCGGATGCACGAAGAAGGCAGGTGTGCCGGTGGAGGCGAGAGTGGCGGCGATCTTGCGCGCCACGTGGCCGGACTTGCCCATGCCGCTGACCACCACGCGGCCCTTGCAGGCCAGGATCAGCCGGCAGGCCTCGACGAAGTTCGGGCCGATCCGGGACTCCAGTGCGCCGACGGCGGCGGCTTCGGTGGCGATCACCTTGCGCGCGCTGTGGATGATGGCCTCGGGGCTCAGATCGGTCGGCGCGGGCGGAGCAATGCGTGCGTTCATGAGGTCTCGCGTGAAGAAGAATCGACGCTGCGGCGGCGCTGTCGTTTCTGTGTCAGAAGAATTCCATTACCATGACATATTCACATTTTAACGTCATATGCCAGCAACATGGTGCAAACCCATGATTGAGCCGGCCCGACACCAGATGGAACACTTGATGGACCCCAGTCGCATACAGACATTGATCGAAGCAGGCTTGCCCGGTTCCCGGGTCGAGGTCCAGGGTGCCGACGGCGTACATTTCGAGGCCACCGTGGTGGCCAGCCAGTTCGCCGGCAAGCTGCCGCTGGCGCGGCACCGGCTGGTATACGCCACCCTGGGAGACCTGATGGGTGGTGCGATTCACGCGCTGGCGCTGAAAACCCTGACCCCCGAAGAGGCCGGACAACAGCATTCGAGTATCGGCAGCGACTGAGCCACGATTGCGTTCCTGATGCACCGGCTCTTGCAGCTCCCCATTTCCGACTCCCGATTTCCGTACCCATGGCCAAGATTCTGATCCACGGCGGCGTGCCGCTCCAAGGCGACGTTGCCATTTCCGGCGCCAAGAACGCCGTGTTGCCGATTCTGGCTGCCTGCCTGCTGGCCGACGAGCCGGTCAGCATCGGCAACGTACCGCACCTGCACGACGTCACCACGTTCATCGAACTGCTTGGACAGATGGGCGTACAACTGGTGCTGGACGACCGCATGAAGATGCACGTCGATCCGCGCACCACCAACACCTGCGTGGCACCGTACGACCTGGTGCGCACGATGCGCGCCTCGATCCTGGTGCTGGGCCCGCTGGTGGCGCGCTTCGGCCAGGCTGAAGTGTCCCTGCCCGGTGGTTGCGCGATCGGCTCGCGTCCGGTCGACCAGCACATCCGTGGGCTGCAGGCGCTGGGCGCCGACATCACGGTGGAGAATGGCTACATCAAGGCGCGGGCGTCGCGGCTGAAAGGTGCGCGCGTCACCATGGACATGGTCACCGTCACCGGTACCGAGAACATCATGATGGCCGCCACCCTGGCGCAGGGCACCACGGTGATCGACAACGCCGCGCAGGAGCCCGAGGTGGTGGATCTGGCGCACTGCCTGATGGCGATGGGCGCGCAGATCGAGGGCGCCGGCAGCTCCACCATAGTGATCCATGGTGTGGAGCGGCTGCACGGTGCCGACTACAGCGTGCTGCCCGACCGTATCGAGACCGGCACCTTCCTGGTTGGCGCGGCGATGACCGGCGGCAAGGTGCGCGCGCGCCATGCGCGCGCCAACACGCTGGAGGCGGTACTGGCCAAGCTGGAAGAGTCCGGTGCGCATATTTCCATCGGCGACGACTGGATCGAGCTGGACATGGGTGGGCGCCGGCCGAAGGCGGTCAACATCAGCACCGCGCCATATCCGGCTTTCCCGACCGACATGCAGGCGCAGTTCACCGCGCTCAACTGTGTTGCCGAAGGCACCGGCGTGGTCACTGAAACCGTGTTCGAGAACCGTTTCATGCATGCGCACGAGTTGCAGCGTCTCGGGGCCGATATCCGCCTCGAGGGCAACACCGCGATTGTGCAGGGCGTAAAGCAGATGAGCGGCGCACCGATCATGGCCACTGACCTGCGCGCCTCCGCCTGCCTGGTGCTGGCCGGCCTGGTGGCCAGCGGCGAGACCGTGGTCGATCGCGTGTACCACATCGATCGTGGTTACGAAAATATCGAGGAGAAGCTCGGCGTGCTGGGGGCGAAGATCCGGCGTTTGCCGAACTGAGGAGCCTGGTCCGACTTGCCTTGCTCCGTTCGCTGCAAGCAAGCGGCTCTTGATTGCGTCCTGCATTGGTGCAGAAGAGCCGGCGGGCAGTGCCCGCCCTACGGCGCGAGGATTGGTGCAGAAGAGCCGGCGGGCAGTGCCCGCCCTACGGCGCGAAGATTGGTGCAGAAGAGCCGGCGGGCAGTGCCCGCCCTACGGCGCGAAGATTGGTGCAGAAGAGCCGGCGGGCAGTGCCCGCCCTACGGCGCGA
>JACDJC010000506.1_pt1 | contig 44640 bp, 41 predicted proteins | sample 7454191 | NCBI WGS metagenome assembly JACDJC01 (sample SAMN14253291, study PRJNA609438) | sludge metagenome | isolation source: sludge after 25d culture with pyrite and EDTA | collected 2018-12-20
CGTGGTGAGCTTGTCCCGTGCGTGGTGAGCTTGTCCCGTGCGTGGTGAGCTTGTCGAACCATGAACGGTCAGCCGGCGCCGGGAACTCCCTTCGACAGGCTCCCCGCGACAAGCTTCCTTCGACAAGCTTCCTTCGACAAGCTCAGGATGAACGGTGATTTTTAGACCGGGAGAGGGTGGCACAGAAGACGTGCCCGCCCTACCCACTTGAGTTACAAGATGGACGGGATTTCGTCCTGCGGATTAAACAATAATTATCTAGAGTTAAGGAGAAAATCATGCCTCTTATTTCCATGCGACAGCTGCTGGACTATGCCGCCGATCATCAGTTTGGTATGCCGGCGTTCAATGTCAACAATATGGAACAGGTCCATGCCATAATGCAGGCGGCGGACGAGACCGACAGCCCGGTGATCATGCAGGGCTCTGCGGGCGCCCGCGCCTATGCCGGCGAGACCTTTCTGCGGCATCTGATCCTGGCGGCCCTCGAGGCCTATCCCCATATCCCCATTGTCATGCATCAGGATCACGGCACTTCACCGGCGGTCTGCTTGCGCTCCATCCAGTCCGGCTTTTCGTCGGTGATGATGGACGGCTCGCTGATGACCGATGGCAAGACCCCGTCCTCTTACGAATACAACGTGGATGTCACCCGCCGTGTCGTTGAGATGGCGCACGCCGGTGGTGTCTCGGTGGAGGGTGAGCTGGGCTGCCTCGGTTCCCTGGAGACCGGTGAGGCGGGCGAAGAGGATGGCATTGGTGCCGTTGGCAAGCTGGATATGGACCAGTTGCTGACCGACCCGGAGCAGGCGGCTGATTTCGTCAAGCTGACCCAGGTGGATGCCCTGGCCATCGCTATCGGCACCTCTCACGGCGCCTACAAGTTCACCAAGAAACCGACCGGTGAGGTGCTGCGCATCGACCGCATCAAGGAGATCCATCAGCGCATCCCCAATACCCATCTGGTGATGCACGGCTCCTCGTCGGTTCCGCAGGAGTGGCTGGCCATCATCAACAACTTTGGCGGTGATATGGGCCAGACCTACGGCGTGCCGGTGGAGGAGATTGTCGAAGGCATCAAGCACGGTGTGCGCAAGGTCAATATCGATACCGATCTGCGCATGGCCTCGACCGGATCCATCCGCCGTCATTTGCACGAGAACACCTCCAACTTCGACCCGCGCAAGTTCCTGAAAGAGGCCACCAAGGGCATGCGGGAGATCTGCAAGGCGCGTTACGAGGCGTTCGGTTGCAGCGGCCACGCTTCCAAGATCCGTGCCCAGTCTCTGGAGACCATGTTCCTCCAGTATGAAAGCGGCGCACTGGACCCCAAGATCAGCTAGATTCCGTTTCAGCGTGCGTTTTTTCGAAGGGGTGCCCAAAAGCACCCCTTTTTTATGCTGTTCAGGATTTAGATTTTTATCCCCTTGGCATAGAATTCAGGGGTGCTGTCCCGCCGCAGGCAAGGAAGTAATGGCGTGCGGCGGTCAGGGGGCATGGGGAGTGGCTGTCAGTGGGCGGTCAGCATAACAAACAGAGGGGATTATGGGCGAGTACTACCGAGTGATCTATACCGGCCAGCTACGGCTCGGCACCGAACTGAACGATGCCATCACGGATTTCTGTCAGCGCTTCAAGGTATCCGAAGAGAAAGCGAGGAAGGTGCTCTCATCATCCCGTGCGGTGACGCTCAAGAAGGACCTGGCGCGGGAGAAAGCGGAAAAATACCAGCAGGCGCTGGAGGCGGTCGGCATGATTGTGCGACTGGAGCCGGTGGAGCAGGTCGCCGCTCTGGATGAACTATCACTGGTGCCGCTGGAGGAGAGTGATACGCCGGCGGATGATGCCACGGTAGCCTCGCTCGATGTCACCCGGAAAACAGTTCAATCGACCTGTCCCAAGTGCGGATCGCAACAGCTGCAGAACGACACCTGCCTCAGCTGCGGTATCGTGATCTCCAAATATCTGGCCCGGCAGGCGGCTGAGGCCGAACAGGCGGCGCAGGCCGAAACAGCGGCCGGCGCCAGGGATCCCTATGCCGCACCCCGGGCTGCACTGGTGGGAGTGGCGGAGCGTGGCGAGTTGACCGGCCCGGTCGCGCGCCCGATCGGTAACGGCTGGCAGTGGATCAGCCGGGGTTTCTGGCATTTCAAACAGAATCCACTGGCGTGGATCATCGCCCTGGTGGTCTGGATGGTACTTTCGGTGGTGCTCAGCCTGGTGCCGTTCATCGGTTCGCTGGTGATCACCCTGGCATCGCCGGTGATCCTGGCCGGCCTGATGCTGGGGTGTGCGGCCCAGGAGCATGGGGATGACTTCGAGATCAGCCACCTGTTTGCCGGCTTCTCCTCGAGTGTCGGTCAACTGGTCCTGGTGGGGCTGCTCTATCTGGTCGGCTTCATTGCCATCGCCTTTGTGCTGGCCATGGTGAGCGGCGGTGTGATGGTCGGCATGCTGGGGGGGATGGATGCCATGCAGCATGCAGACCCGGACGCCCTGCAGTCCGCCATGGGCGTCGGGTCGGTGGTGCTGTTCATCCTGGTGGCTTTCGGTCTCTCCATTCCACTCATGATGGCCTACTGGTTTGCGCCCGCCCTGATCGCCATGGAAGGGATGTCGGCTCTCGCTGCCATGAAGCTGAGTTTCTCGGGCTGTCTGCGGAATATCCTGCCGTTCCTGCTGTATGGCGTGATTGCGCTGGTGCTGTTTGTTATCGGCGCCATCCCGGTGGGTCTGGGGCTGCTGATCGTGATGCCGGTGATCACCGCCTCCATGTATACCGCCTATCGCGATATCTATTATCCATGAACTGTGGCTGATGCTGGATACCACGCGCAGCTACGAGACGCCGGAAGGGATTGCCCTGGGTATCCGTATTGCCGGTCCGGTGGTGAGGAGCTGCGCCTGGGCAATCGATATGCTGATCCGCATCGGGCTCTATCTGGCGATTGCCATCCCCTTCTCGTTTCTCGGTGGGGCAGGGCTGGGTGTCAGCCTGGTGGTGTTCTTTCTGATCGAATGGTTCTATCCGGTTTTCTTCGAACTGCGGCAGGGGGCTACCCCGGGTAAAAAGGCCATGGGTCTTGAGGTGATCCATGACAACGGGACGCCGGTTGCCTGGTCCGCCTCGCTGATCCGAAATCTGTTGCGGGCGGCCGATTTTTTGCCTCTCCTCTATGCGACCGGACTGCTCTCCATGCTGTTGAGCCGGAATTTTCAACGCCTGGGAGATCTGGCCGCCGGCACCCTGGTGGTGTATCGGGACAAGGCGGCGCTACGGCATGCGCTGCCCGAGGTATCTCCCATCCATCCGCCCGGCCATCTCAGCCGCGAGGAGAAGCGGACGCTGCTGGCATTCGCCGAACGCGCCCCGCTGTTGACCGCCGCGCGGCGCATCGAGCTGGCTGAGATACTCGCCGATCTGAGTGGCCAGCGAGGCGAGCGGGCTGTGGCTGAACTCCACGCCTACGCCAGCTGGCTGGCACAAGGGCGTTAGCGTGCGCCAGCGTGATTTTGAGCGGCAGTATCGGGAGCGGTGGGAGCAGCTGCGGCTGCTGCTGGATGATCTGGAACGCAGCCGGCGTAAACGCCGGCACGGGCCCGCCGAACTGGCGCAGTTGCCGTCACTCTACCGGGAGACCTGTAATCACTATGCGATTGCGCGCAGCCGCCAATACAGTCCGGCGCTGGAGCAGCAGTTGCATGAACTGGTGCTGCGCGGTCATCGCCAGCTCTACTCCGGGCGCAGTGCCGACCTGTGGCGCCTGCTGCAGTTCATCGCCTATGGTTTTCCCCGTGCCCTGCGCAGGCAGATTGTCTACTTCTGGCTGGCTACAGCGTTGCTGACATTGCCGGGCCTGCTGGTGGGCGGCTTCTGCTACCTGCAACCGGAATTGATCTACAGTGTGATGGCGGAGGATCAGGTGGCCGGGATGGAGGCCATGTATGATCCGGGTAATCGCCAGCCGGGCCGCTCGCTGGAGCGCAGCGCCGAGACCGATATGATGATGTTCGGTCACTATATCTCGAACAATATCGGTATCGGTTTCCGCACTTTTGCCGGCGGCATGCTGTTCGGCCTGGGGTCGGTGCTGTTGCTGCTGTTCAATGGGGTGATGATCGGCGCTGTGGCGGGCCACCTGACCCGGATCGGCTATCAGGAGACTTTCTGGCCCTTCGTCAGCGGCCACGGCGCGTTTGAGCTGACCGCCATTGCAATCTGCGGCGCTGCCGGGTTGATCCTCGGACACGCGCTGCTGGCACCGGTGCAACTGCCGCGGCTGGACTCCCTGAAACAGGGTGCCCGCAAGGCGCTGCCACTGGTGATGGGGGCCGCCTTCATGCTGCTGATCGCCGCGTTTATCGAGGCGTTCTGGTCCTCCAGTGCGGCCGCCATCGAAATCAAGTATGGCGTGGCCGTCCTGCTCTGGCTGCTGGTGCTGTTGTATCTGGGATTTGCCGGCAGGGAGGCGCATGGAGCTGGATAACATCGCTGTTACCGTCCGTCCCCGTACTCCCTGGGAAGCGATCGACCTGGGATTTGTCATGGCCCGGGCCTGGTTTCTCCCGCTCTGTCTGCTCTGGTTGATGATGGCACTTCCGGTCTACCTGCTGGCGGTGCTGGCCTTTTCCGAGCAGCCGTTCTGGGCCATTCTGATTGTCTGGTGGTGCAAGCCGGCCTATGAGCCGCTGTTGCTGTTCTGGATGAGCCGGGCCCTGTTTGCCGACCGGATCGGTATCCGGGCAACCCTGCGGCAGGCGGCCCGCGTTATCCCGCCGCAGCTGATCGCCAACCTGACCTGGCGCCGCTTCAATCCCAACCGCTCCTTCAATATGCCGGTCACGGTACTGGAGGGGCTCAAAGGCAAGGCGCGTAAAAAGCGCCTGGCGGTATTGGGACGGGGACAGCAGGCGAGCACCTGGCTGACCGTCGTGGGGATGCATTTCGAGGTTATCCTGGAGCTGGCGTTTGTCTTTCTGATCATCATCATGCTACCGCAGGAGTTGCGCTGGCTGGATCTGGATAATTTCCTGTTTAATCCGGGGCGCCTGGAGCAGTGGCTGCAGCATCTGGGCGATATTATCGCCATGTCACTGATTGCGCCGTTTTATGTGGCGGCCGGGTTTGCCCTCTATCTCACCCGGCGTACGGAGCTGGAGGCGTGGGATATCGAGATCGATTTTCGTCGCCTGATGGGCAGGCGGGGTTCCCGGCCTGCCCGAACCCCAGCGTCGGCGGCGCTGCTGCTGTTGTGCGGAACACTGCTGGGAGGCGGTTTTTCAGCCGATCTTCAGGCGGCGGCAATCAAGGGTGATGAAGCAAAGGCGCTGATTCAGCAGGTGTTGGAGGATGAGGCGTTCGGTGAGCGCCGGCAGACCACTTACTGGAAATATATCGGTGCCAAAGATGCAGCGCCCGATGATGCCGAAGCGTTGCCCTGGCTGGTGCAGTGGTTGCTGGAAGTGCTGGAGGGCTTCACCCGGGGCCTTGCTGCGTTTGGCAAGGGGGTGCTGCTGATGGCGGCCGGGGTGTTGCTGGCCTGGTTACTCTACAAGGTCTGGGCGAACCGGGAGTCTCTGGCCATCCGTAGGGGCAGTGCCGCAAAGGCCCGCCGCAAGCCGGTCATCCTGTTCGGCCTGCCGTTGGATGCCGGGTCACTGCCAGCCGATATTGCAGGGGAGTGCCGGCGTTTGCTGCAGCAAGGGGATATACGTGCGGCATTGAGTCTGCTCTATCGGGGTGTGCTGGTGGCGCTGCTGGAGCATAACCAGCTGGAAATACCGGATAGTGCCACCGAGGGGGAGTGTGTGGAGCGGGTCCTGACGGTCTGTGCCGGGGAGCAGAGTGGGTACTTTGTCCGTCTCACGGGCCTGTGGGTCGAAACGGCCTATGGGCATCAGCTGCCGGATGCAGAGCGGGTCGACAGGCTCTGCAGTGAGTGGACACAACTGTTTGGCGGGGTGGCCGGACATGTCGAATAAGTGGGTATGGAGATGGATTGCGCTCATCCTGCTGTTGCTCATTGGTTGGGGGATCGAGTGGTTTTTCAACAACTTTGAGCAGCGCACCCGGGCGGTAGTCGAAGGCATGTCACCCCAGGCAAAAAGGAATCCGTTGCTGGCGGCGGAGCGTTTCCTGAACCGGGTCAATGTGGCGGCAGAGAGCGTCAGTGGCCGGGACCAATTGCTGAATCCGCCTGCGGAACCGGGATTGCTGCTGGTCTACCGCTGGGGCGTGAGTCTGCCGGCAGAGCGGGAGCAGGCACTGATTGACTGGATCCGGCAGGGTGGTCAGTTGCTGATCACACCCGGAAATGCCTGGGATGAAGCGGCGGAAACCAGCGGCAACAGTCTGCTGGACAGGCTGGGCGTCCAGCCCGTGTTTAGCGATGCGGAAGCGGATCCTGCAGCTGTGCAGGGGCTGGAGCAGCGTCCCGGTTCGGTGGAACAACCGGCCCCCGTGGTCTTTGCCGTGCCGGGGAGCGGCGAACCGGTCAGAGCGGCCTTCAGCCGCCGGCAGCGGCTGTTTGACAGTCAGGGACGGGCGGACTGGACGGTTGAGGCAGCCGCCGGCGCCCATCTGCTGCGCTATCACCTGGGGCAGGGATCCATCACGGTGATCGCCGATCTGGAGATCTTCTCCAACAGCCGGATAGGCGAGGCGGATCACGCCCTGCTGCTGGCCCTGCTGGTCGGTGACGCTCGACGTGCCTGGCTGCTCTACAGCAGTGCGATGCCTTCCTTGCCGCAACTGCTCTGGCATCACGCCCCCGGTCTGGTGATCTCACTGCTGACCCTGGGGCTGTTGCTGGTCTGGTCACTGACCCTGCGCAGTGGACCGGTCAGCAGAGCGGGTGCGCCAGTGCGGCGCAATCTGATGGAGCATCTGGCGGCAGCGGGCCGTTACCTCTGGCGTACTGATCAGGCGGCAGGGGTGTTCGGGCAATCCCGGGCGGCACTGGAGCAGGCGTGGCGCAGGCGCCATCCGGTCCTGGGGACGCTGGATCAGGCTGCGCGCTGTGAATGGATCTCGCTACATACCGGCCTGTCGGTACAGGCGGTGGAACGGGCGCTTCAGGGGGAGTATCAGGGTGAGCAGGCATTTATCCAGATGACGGCTGTGCAGCAGAAACTGATGGCACAGTTGCGGATTCAGAAAGGACCAAATTCAACCGGGGAGAAGGGCAGTGAATGAAGAGATCAGCGGAACAGACCGGCAGGCCGGCGGTCTGGCTCCGGGAACAGTGGCCCAATTGCAGCAGCTGGAGCATGAGGTGCAGCGCGCCGTGGTTGGTCAGACCCGGGTGATCCGGGAGGTGATGGTCGGTCTGCTGGCGGCCGGTCACGTGCTGGTGGAGGGGGTTCCCGGGCTTGGCAAGACCCTGCTGGTGCGCGCCCTGGCGGCGGCGGTAGGCGGCCAATTCGGCCGGGTGCAGTTTACCCCGGACCTGATGCCCAGCGATATCAGTGGCCATGTGCTATTCGACATGAAACGGGACGCCTTCCGGGTCCGCAAGGGGCCGGTTTTCTGTAACTTCCTGCTGGCGGACGAGATCAACCGGGCTCCGGCCAAGACCCAGTCCGCCTTGCTTGAAGTGATGCAGGAGCAGCAGGTGACCATCGAGGGTACCGCCTATCCGCTGGAGCGGCCGTTCCTGGTTCTGGCCACCCAGAACCCGATTGAGCAGGAGGGCACCTATCCCCTGCCGCAGGCCCAGCTGGACCGGTTTCTGCTGAAGGTATTCATCGGCTACCCCAGTCAGGAGGAGGAGCAGGCGCTGGTGCGCCACGTCACCAACGGGGCGGTGGGCGATCAACTGGATGTCTCGGCCGTCCAGAGGCTGCTGGATCCGGCTCGGGTGCTGAAATTGCAGCAAGCGGCGGCCGGACTCCGGGTGGATGAACAGATTGTCGCCTATGCGGTGCGGATCGTGCGTACCGCGCGGGACTGGAGTGGCGTCGAGGTGGGGCCGGGGCCACGCGGCAGCATCTCCCTGCTGCGTGCCGCCCGCGCCCATGCCCTGTTGGCCGGCAACGCCTTTGTCACTCCCGATGATATCAAGACCGTGGCACCGGCAGTGCTGCGGCACCGCATGAAGCTGACCACCGATCTGGAGATCGAGGGATATCAACCGGATGATGTGCTGGCGGATATCCTGCTTAACGTGGATGCGCCCCGGGCATGACCCCCGGACGGCCGCTGCTCTGGACGCTGTTTGCCGTCGCTATGCTAGCCCTGCTTGCTGCTGTTTATCCGGCACTGCACGAGATCTGGCTGGGGTTGTTCGGGCTGCTCTCCGGTATGGTATTGCTGGATGGCCTGCTGGTGGGAAAGACACCGGACATCACGCTTAGCCGCACGCTTCGGCACAGTATCCCGGTAGCGGTCTGGTCGAAGGTCAGCCTGACCATCAACAATCCGGGAACGCGTCCCTTCAACCTGCTCCTGCACGATCACTATCCAGCCGGGTTTCTGTCAGAATCCATGCCCTGTCCGCTGGCGCTTGCCAGGAAGAGTTCAGGTACTCTCGAGTACCGGGTAAAACCCCTGCGCCGGGGCGATGCCGGGTTCGACGGTTGTGATGTCATTGCCGCTTCACCCCTGGGATTCTGGCGTAAACGATATTTCTATCCTCTGGCTGAGACGGTAAAGGTGTTTCCCAATTTTCAGGAGATCGGGCGTTACGCCCTGCTGGCAACCGACCATCGGCTCAGCCAGATGGGCGTGAAACGGCGCCAGCGTCGTGGGCAGGGTAACGATTTTCACCAGCTGCGTGAATACCGCACCGGTGATGCCCTGCGGCAGATCGACTGGAAGGCCACCTCGCGCTATCGCAAACTGATTTCCAGGGAGTATCAGGATGAACGTGACCAGCAGGTACTGTTTCTGCTGGATTGCGGTCGACGCATGCGCCATGAGGAAGCCGGCCGGGTGCATCTGGACCAGGCGCTCAACGCCCTGTTGCTGCTGGCCCATGTGGCGTCACAGCAGGGGGATGCGGTGGGGTTGCTTACCTTCGGTAGTGCCGAGCGCTGGCTACCGCCACACAAGGGCGTCGGCGTGGTCAGGGCGATTCTGGCGCGCACCTATGATCTGGGTGCTGGTGAAGAGGCGGCCGATTTTCGCCTGGCGGCCCGGCAGATCATGTCATTACAGCGGCGACGGGCACTGGTGGTGCTGATGACCAACACCCGGGATGAGGATCATGATGATCTGATCGCGGCCATACAGCTATTGAAACGGCGTCATCTGGTGGTGGTGGCCAATCTGCGGGAAGCGGTTCTCGATGAGGTGCTGGAACGACCGGTGCATGATCTGGATGGCGCGCTGCAGTTTCATGCCGTCAATGAGTATCTGGAACGGCGGCGAAAAAGCCTCGACAGGCTGCAACACCAGGGTGTGCTGACCCTGGATCTGCAGGCGCCCCAGCTGCCGGTTGCTCTGGTGAACGGCTATCTGATGATCAAGGCGTCCGGTGCGCTCTGATCAGTTTCAGAAAAAGTCTGCAGACCTCGTCAGCCATATTTGACTGATCAACACGGAGTTGGGAGCGCTTTTTGACCGCTCGGGCAGATTAATAGAGCGGCAGCGACGGCTCGTCGAGCAGCCGGAGCTGCTGTTCCAGTTCGGCCAGGTGTGACTGCCAGTACTGGTGGGTGTGGAACCAGGGGAAGGCATTCGGAAAGGCCGGGTCGCACCAGCGTCGGGCCAGCCAGGCGGCATAGTGGATCATGCGCAGGGTGCGCAAGGGTTCGATCAGGGCAACTTCACGGCTATCCAGTTCGCGGAAGGTTTCGTAACCTTCGCGGATATAGCTCAGTTGCAATGCCATCTCCTGCCGGTCACCGGACAGCAGCATCCACAGGTCCTGAATCGCCGGGCCGCTGCGGCAGTCATCCATATCCACGAAGTGCGGGCCCTGCTCGGTCCAGAGGATATTACCGGGATGGCAGTCGCCGTGCAGACGGATTATCCTGCACCCCCGCGTGGCGGCAAACGCCTCATCGATATGCTGCTGCAGTGTGCCGGTTATGCGGCGATAGCTCGACTCCAGCTCCAGTGGAATGCAGCCCTCCGCCAGCAGGTAGTCGGCCGATGACCGACCCATCAGGTCCGGATCGATCGTCGGGCGATGCTTGAACGGTTGGGTGGCACCTATCAGGTGGATACGGGCGATAAAGCGGCCGATCCACTCCAGATTGTCAGGGTTTTCCAGCTCCGGCCAGCGTCCGCCACGCCGGGGGAACAGGGCGAAGCGGTAACCCTGGTAGTGGTGCAGGGTGTTGCCGTGCAAGTCAACGAGTGGTGCCACCACCGGTATCTCATCGGCGGCCAGGGCCAGGGTGAACTGGTGCTCTTCCAGGATGCTCGCGTCGCTCCAGCGCTGCGGCCGGTAGAACTTGGCCACCAGGGGCGCCCCCTCCTCCATGCCGATCTGATAGACCCGGTTTTCATAGCTGTTCAGGGCCAGCATGCCACCGCTGGGTTGATAGCCAACCGATTCCAGTGCGCTGAGGATGGCTTCGGGTGACAGATCGGCGTAAGGGGTATCGGCGTCAGACATCGAATCCGGCCTGGCGCAGCGCCCGCTGCAGCTGGCGTGGTTCGAAACCCTGGATCTGTTGTTCGCCGACGGTGATCAGCGGCACGCCCCGTCCACCGGCGCGCATGAAGTCGAGCTGGGCGCGCCGGTTGCGCTCCACATCCTGCTCGGTGAAAGGGATATGATGCTCCTGCAGATACGCCTTGGCGCGCCGGCAGTGGGCGCAGTTGCGGCTGCTGTAGAGGGTGATGCGGGCCTGGCGCTTTTTCATCTGTCGATCACTCGGTCAGCCGATGGGTTATGGCGTAGGGTGGGCACGTCTTTTGTGCCCATGCTGTACGCTATGCCGTTTCATTCGCGTGGGCACATAAAGCGTGCCCACCCTACGCGCCTCTACCCAGGCTTACCGGCCAGTCAGGATGCTCTCCGCCTCGCGGTACTTCTCGGCGGTTTTGCTGATCACCTCGTCCGGCAAGACCGGTCCCGGCGGGGTTTTGTCCCAATCCAGGGTCTCCAGGTAATCGCGCACGAACTGCTTGTCGAAACTCGGCGGGCTGATGCCCGGCTGGTACTGGTCCGCCGGCCAGAAGCGTGAGGAGTCGGGGGTCAGCACCTCGTCGATCAGGTAGAGCCGGCCCTGGTCATCCAGACCAAACTCGAATTTGGTGTCGGCGATGATGATGCCTTTCTGCAGGGCGTAGTCGGCGCATTCGCTGTAGATGCGCAGGCTCACATCCCGCACCTGGTTGGCCAGATCCTCGCCGACCAGATCCACCATCTGGGCGAAGCTGATATTCTCGTCGTGGTCGCCCACTTCCGCCTTGGAGGAGGGGGTGAAGATCGGCTCCGGCAGCTTGTCGGCCTGGCGCAGCCCCTCAACCAGCTGAATGCCGCACACCTGACCGCTCTTCTGGTAATCCTTCCAGCCTGAACCGATGATGTAGCCGCGCACGATGGCCTCCACCGGTAGCGGCTTCAGCTTGCGTACCACGATGGCCCGGTCACCCAGCATGGCCCGTTGCGCCGGGTCCGGCACTACCTGCTCCAGTGGCAGATCAGCGAGATGATTGGGCAGGATGGCGCGGGTACGCTCGAACCAGAAGTTGGCTACCCGGGTCAGCACTTCGCCCTTGCCGGGAATCGGCTGTGGCAATACCACATCGAAGGCCGACAGGCGGTCGCTGGCGACGATCAGCATGTGCTTGTCGTCGATATCAAAAATGTCCCTGACCTTGCCGCGATTCAGCAGCTTCAGGTGCGGCAGGTCGGTCTCAAACAGCGCGTCAGCTTGGCTCATAGTGGTGAAACCTGGTGACTTAATAAGGGGGAGCGATTATACCCCGATCCGGCGCTTCTTTATAATCCCTTAATACATTTTGATTATAAAATCTCCAGTGGTCATGAGAAACTGTGGTCTGTGGCGGTGGCGGTGAGAGACTTGAGGCTATGTCATTGGAAGAAAACGAATTCATGTCAGCTTTCAAGGGCAGTTTTATCGCCGCCCTGCGCTGGCATCAGCTGGACGCGCTCTGGGCGGTACTGCGACGGGAAGCGGGCAACGACTGGTTTATCTACGCTGTTGATGAGCCGCCTCCGGAAACAGCTGCGACGGCAGAGGAGTTGCAGCGGTTTCTGGATGAGATGGACCGGTTTCTGCGCCGTGAGCACGCTGAGGATTATTGCGGCATTGTCTATGCCGACAACCTGGAGAGGCCGGCTTTCATCAAGATCTACGATCCCCATAATCTGGGCGTCTCCTGCGGTTTCAGTAACAATCCTCCCCTGCCGGGCTGGGTGCTGAGCAAGCTGCCCCCTTGTGATCTGACGGCGACCCGTGTCCTGCCGAATAATCGCCGGCGCTGGTGGCGTCAGCTGTTTGGCTGAGGCAAAGCCGCTTTATTAGTGTTAGACTAAAAACCTAGCAGATAACTGAGAAATTAAAATAGCGGGAGGTTGTTTCATGAATGCCGTACCCATGAATCAGGCAATACACAAAACACAAGAGACCATGGAGGTCCTGCGGGTCTGGCGGCTGGGTGTCGAACAGGTCTGTTTTATCCTGGGCCTGCCGGAGACCCGGTTGAGGAAGTTGAATCGTCTGGGCCAGAGCGAGGCGCTTCCGGACGACCCGGATATCCAGCGCCGTGCCTCCTATGTGCGCCGCATCGCTCAAGCGTTGCACACCAGTTATCCCACCAATCCCACCATGGGTGGCCGTTGGCTGCGCCAGAAACATCGCCGGCTCGGCCAGGCGCCGCTTGCATTGATCCTGGAAGAGGGCGAGGGTGGACTGGTTCAGGTACTGGCAGAGCTGGATTGCACCTTCTGCTGGGAGTTGAACAGCATCCGGCCGAACTGATAACAGGCATTTGGTGGAGGCGCCCTCCGGGCTTATCCACCCTACAACTGAAAACTACCGTTCATCCTGAGCTTGTCGAAGGGAGCTTGTCGAAGGAAGCTTGTCGAAGGAAGCTTGTCGAAGGGTGTTCCTGGTAGCTGCAGATCGTTCGTGGTTTGACGGGCTCACCACGAACGGCGACAGGCTTACCGCAAACGGCGACAGGTTCACCACGAACAGAAATTATCCGTTCATCCTGAGCTTGTCGAAGGAAGCTTGTCGAAGGATGTTCCTGGTAGCTGCTGATCGTTCGTGGTTCGACGGGCTCACCACGAACGGCGACAGGCTCACCACGAACGGCGACAGGCTCACCACGAACGGCGACAGGCTCACCACGAACAGCAACAGGTTCACCACGAACGGCGACAGTATCCGCGTGGGCACAAAAAAACGTGCCTGGCTGGAGTGGGGAGGGGGGCATCGCATCACCCTACGGCTGGATGGGTCGGTCGTTTCGGTGGGGGCCTCTTATTCGGCCACTTGGGGCGTGTCGGGCCGCTCCCGGAGAGCGCTGGAGAGACCGGTCTGCCAATCCTCTACGAACTGATCGATCGAGGCCACGAAGTCGGCATCCTGTTCAGTGCGGTTGATGGTGCAGTGAATGGTGATGTTTTCCTGTTCTGTCGTGATAGTCCACGCCAGCGCATTGGGGCAACCCGGTAGTGTGAAGCGGATGCCATCCCTGATCTCCTCGCGATTCACCGTGAATGTGCCCCAGACACAATAGATTTGGCCCTGGGCTCCCTGCTGTGCCAGCAGCGTGTCGATAGAGGCACAGAGCTCTGGCAGGCGTTCCAGGGTAATCAGTTGTTGCAGTCGGGTTGCGTCGGCAACCGCCTTGAGCCGGCGATAAAATTCCATAACCGGTTACCGCTGTTTTTCCCGGCGTTTCAGCCAGACATCGAGCCCTTGGGCGCAGAGCATGATGTCCATGCCGAGAATTTGCTCAATCTCCGCATCGCTCAGTTGCGATCCGTGCTGCCTGAGCCGGTTCCGGTAATAATCGGTCAACCCCTCGCGAATCTGCTGTTCGCGCTGCTCGCCGCTGGCGTTGAGTGCGATGGCGACATAGTCGTCGATCTCCTCGTGCAGTGCGCGGGCGCGCAGTGCGGGCTGGTCGATCCGGCAGAAATGGGTCAGGAACAGCTGTTCGGGATTCAGGTTGAGCAGATGTTCCAGGGAGTCGTGCCACGCCTCCGGGTCAAAATCGATCGGCGTCGAGGGCAGGAACATGAAGGGACCCTGCCCGGTATCCAGCTCCCGGTAAGAGATGCCGAAGGTGTCTCCGGTGAACAGTCCCCGGCTCCGGGCGTCCCAGACACAGAAGTGGTGGCGCGCATGTCCCGGGGTGTGGATGCAGCGCAGCTTGCGCCCGGCAAGGGAGACCTCGAAGCCGTCCTCCGCCATGATAGTGCGTGCCTCCGGGACCGGCAGGATGGTGCCATAGCGCTCCTTGAATACCGCTTCGCCATAGACGGCGATGGTGCCGGCGATGATCTTCTCAGGGTGGATCATGTGCCGGGCGCCCAGCGGATGGATGACCATCTGCGCCTCCGGCAGCAGTGCCATCAGCTGTCCGGTGCCTCCGGCATGATCCAGGTGGACGTGGGTGGGGATCACATATTTCACCTGCTCGGGTTCAAGGCCGCGCAGTTTCAGCAGTTCCATCACCGCCGGTGCCACATGGGATGTGCCGGTGTCGATCAGAGCCGCCTCGCCGTCCTGCTGGACCAGGTAGCAGCTATCCAGATTGGGTCGATAATAGAAGGTGTCGATGCAGTAAATGCCCTGCCCCAGGTCTTGATAGGAGAGTCTCACGATTTCAGTCCACGGATTGCCTTGTGTCAGGCCGGGACTTTGCCATGGATCGGCAGGCCGGGCAAGGCGCTATTGTCCGGCATTTTATGCGTGTAATTGATGATGGGCGCGCAGACTTTGCCCTGCGGTCAACTATAGTAGTTAAGGTGTTATAAACGGGAGATCCGACATGGGTGCACATATTTATAAAAAGATCGAGCTGGTGGGTTCGTCCAGCAAAAGCTCAGACAAGGCGGTTGAAAACGCCCTGGCGCACGCGGCGAAGAGTATGCGCAATATGGATTGGTTTGAGGTGGTGGAGACCCGTGGCCATGTGGTGGATGGCAAGGTGGCCCACTGGCAGGTGGTGGTCAAGGTGGGGTTCCGGCTGGAAGAGTAGCCGGGTGCCGCATGTGCGGCGCACCCTGGGCGCGGTGCGGATCAGCGGGCGAGCAGCATCTCCAGCAGGGCCTTCTGGGAGTGCATGCGGTTTTCCGCCTCGTCCCAGACCACGCTGTCCGGACGGTCGATCACCGAGGCGGTCACCTCTTCGCCCCGGTGCGCCGGCAGGCAGTGCATGAACAGGGCGTCGGGTCGGGCCTGCGCCATCAGCTGGTCGTTCACCTGGTAATTGGCGAAGGTGATTTCGCGTTGCCGCTGCTCCTCTTCCTGACCCATGCTGGCCCACACATCGGTCACCACCAGGTCGGCCCCGATGGCGGCATCCATCGGGTTGCGGATCACCTGGCAGCGGTCACCGGCTGCCTGAAGAATTTCGGCATTGGGTTCATGCCCCTCCGGACAGGCGATGTTCAGTTTAAAGTCCAACTGCCGGGCGGCATTGATATAGGAGTGGCACATGTTGTTGCCGTCACCGACCCAGGTGACGGTCTTGCCGGCGATGTCGCCGCGATGCTCAAAGTAGGTCTGCATGTCCGCCAGTAGCTGGCAGGGGTGCAACAGGTCGGTCAGGGCGTTAATTACCGGTACCCGGGAGTGGGCGGCAAACAACTCGACCTTCTCATGTTCGAAGGTGCGGATCATCACGCAGTCCACCATGCGCGAGATCACCCGGGCGCTGTCCTCGATCGGTTCGCCGCGGCCGAGCTGGGTGTCCCGTGATGAGAGAAACAGGGCGTGACCGCCAAGCTGGGTGATTCCCGCCTCGAAGGAGATCCGGGTACGGGTCGAGGATTTCTCGAAAATCATCCCCAGGGTCTGGTTTTTCAGCGGCTCGTGCAACTCGCCGGCGCGCAGGATCCGTTTCAGCTCGCTGGCCCGGCGCACCAGCGCGCGCAACTCGTCGGGCGAGAAATCCAGCAGTGAGAGAAAATGTCTGACCGGTTTGTTGCCTTGGAGTGTCATGGTTATCTACCTTGCACGACTGTTACGTCCTAATCGTTCTGCTCGCCGAGAAAATCCCGGATCAGGCCGGAGAGTATTTCCACCAGTTTCCCGGCCTCCTTGTCGCTCATGATCAACGGTGGCAACAGCCGGATCACCTTGTCGGCGGTAACGTTGATCAACAGACCCTGTTCCAGCGCCTGCTTGACCAGTTCACCGCAGGGACGATCCAGTTCGATGCCAATCAGCAGGCCCTGTCCGCGGATCTCTTCCACGCCGGCAATATCGGCCAGGGCATCGGCAAAATCGGTCAGCAGGCTGGCCCCAAGCTGCTCGGCCCGGGCGGGCAGGTTCAGTTTTTCCACTGTTTCAAGCACGGTCATTCCGACCCTGCAGGCCAGCGGACTGCCGCCGAAGGTGGTGCCGTGGTTGCCCGGCCCCAAAAGGTTTGCGGCCCTGCCATTGACCAGGCAGGCGCCAATCGGCATGCCGTTGCCGAGCGCCTTGGCCAGGGTCATGACATCGGGCACGATCTCCTGGTGCTGGTGGGAGAAGAGTCTGCCGCTGCGACCGACGCCGGTCTGTATCTCGTCCAGCATCATCAGCCACTCATGATCATTACAGATCTGCCGGACCTGTTTCAGATAATCATCGGCCGGGATGTTGATGCCGCCTTCACCCTGCACCGGCTCCACCAGCACAGCCACTACATTCGGGCTGTTCTCGGCGACATTTTTCAGGCTGTCGATATCGTCGAAGGGTATGCGCACGAAGCCCTGTACCAGCGGTTCAAAACCGGCCTGCACCTTGCGATTGCCGGTGGCGGTCAGGGTGGCCAGGGTGCGGCCATGGAAACTTTTTTCCATCACCACGATGGAGGGGTTCTGAATGCCTTTCTGGTTGCCGTAGAAACGGGCGATCTTGATGGCCGCCTCGTTGGCCTCGGCGCCGGAGTTGGCGAAGAATGCCTGTTGCATGCCGGCCAGGGTCGTCAACTTCTCGGCCAGCTTCTCCTGTAGCGGGATCTGGTAGAGATTGGAGGTGTGCAGCAGGGTGCCGGCCTGATCGCAGATGGCCTTCTGGATAGCGGGATGGGCATGCCCCAGCCCGCACACGGCGATGCCGGAGAGGGCATCCAGATAGCGCTTTCCCTGGGTGTCCCAGAGCCAAACTCCATCACCCCGTTCAAAGCTGACGGGAAGCCTGTTGTACGTGGCCATCAAAGCGTTCGACATGGTCGTTATCCTTAGGTCTCCAAACCGGGAAGTGGAATATTCAGGCGCCTGATCTGAGGCGCAAATAGCCAAGAAAACCGTCAATACTATGGGTATTGACTATGGATGGCAAGCGGTAGCCCGGCCGATTTGGCTTGCACAAGCGGGGGTATGGGACTACTCTCTCCGCCGGGAGTCGGCCGGATGGTCGCTGCCTTGTAAAAGGTGGAGGAAAGTCCGGGCTCCGACGGGCAGGGTGCCAGGTAACGCCTGGGAGGCGCGAGCCTACGGAAAGTGCCACAGAAAATATACCGCCATCGGTCCACGGACCGGTTGGTAAGGGTGAAATGGTGCGGTAAGAGCGCACCGCGCTGCTGGCAACAGCAGTGGCAGGGTAAACCCCACCCGGAGCAAGACCAAATAGGGGGGCGGGCAGCCTCGGTTGCCACGTGTGGCCCGCACGGTCCCCGGGTAGGTCGCTTGAGGTGCGCGGCGACGCGCATCCCAGATGAATGGCCATCCAAGACAGAACCCGGCTTACAGGCCGGCTCCCAACTCGCAACATAGACGGCCGGGGTAATGCGTCATTGCCCCGGTCGCCCACTCTCCTCAATCTCGATATGTCATCCCACTGAAACCGCAATTTCCAATAGAGCGCCTGGTCCTGTTCAAGGGAGGAAGGCAATCATGGGTGGGAAATAAGATTTAAACGCCACTTCTCTTTACAGTTTACTTTAACTCGGCAATTTATCACGCTGTTTTCTATTGTCTTGTGCCTCAGTTTTCTCTCTGACTATTGCCTCTAACCCACTGTCTTTAAAGGAACTTTCTCCTGTTTTGGTGGGGTGATTTCCTTGACAATCCCTAATTTGAGTACCTATTATGGGGATAAGTGGGTAAATGTGGATATTTCTGGAAATCGGAATTCCAAAATAAGAGGGGGAGTCGTTCATTGTTTCGGGGCGTTAACAGGCTCAATCTGGATGCCAAGGGTCGCTTGGCGGTGCCGACCCGCTATCGCGAGCGGCTGCAGGAGGGTTGCGCCTCGGAATTGGTGGTGACAATAGACCGTGATTACTGTCTATTGATCTATCCGCTGCCGGAATGGCAGGAGATCGAACGCAAACTGATGAAACTTCCCACCTTTAACAAGGCGGCGCGCAATCTGCAGCGTCTGCTGGTCGGGCATGCCACAGAAGTCGAGATGGATGGGCAGGGTCGGGTGCTGTTGCCGCCCGCCCTGCGGGATTTTGCCGGCCTGGAAAAACACGTGGTAATGATCGGACAGGGAAATAAATTCGAACTGTGGGATGAGGAGCGCTGGAACAGCAAACGGGCAGACTGGCTGGATGAGGTTAACCTGGATGACCTCGAACTACCCGCCGATCTTGAAACGCTCTCAATATAGTCATGGCCGACACGGATACACATCTGCCGGTGCTCTTCCACGAGGCGCTGGAGGCGCTGAATATTATACCGGACGGAATCTATATCGACGGCACCTTCGGACGTGGCGGTCACAGTGGGGCGATCTTGAAGGCACTGGGGGCATCCGGACGACTGCTGGCCATTGACAAGGATCCCGATGCCATAGCCTGTGCCGAAAGACTGTTTGCGGGTGATGTACGTTTCAAAATCATCCAGGGCTCTTTCGCCGAGCTGGAAAGGATTGCCGATGCAGCGGGATGCAGTGGGCGGGTCAATGGTGTGTTATTGGACCTGGGGGTCTCCTCTCCGCAGTTCGATCGGGCCGAGCGGGGATTCAGTTTTCTCAATGACGGACCACTGGATATGCGTATGGATAACCGTTCCGGTGTCAGCGCGGCAGACTGGCTGAACAGTGCGGGGGCCGATGCGATGGCGCAGGTATTCAAGACCTATGGTGAAGAGCGTTTTGCCCGACGTATTGCCCGGGCCATCGTCGAGGCGCGGACTGTGCAGCCCATTATGACCACACGCCAGTTGTCCGAGATCGTTTCGGCGGCCAACCCCTCCTGGGAGAAAGGCAAGCATCCGGCAACTCGCTGTTTTCAGGCGATTCGCATCCATGTCAACCGGGAACTGGAGGACCTGAAGGATTGCCTGGATCAGTCGCTGCGGGTGCTGGTGCCGGGTGGGCGCCTGGTGGTGATCAGTTTTCATTCGCTGGAGGACAGGATTGTCAAACGCTTCATGCGGGATGCCGAACGGGGTGACCGGTTTCCGGCTGGGATTCCGGTAACCGAACAGCAGCGCAATTCGCGCCTTACCCTGATCGGCAAGGCGATCAAGCCCTCCCGGCAAGAGGTGGAAGCCAATCCGCGTTCCCGCAGCGCAGTACTGCGTGTGGCGGAGCGTAAGCAGTGACGCGGGGGCAACTGATGCTGCTGCTGTTTCTCAGTTTCAGTCTGCTGTTGACAGCGACCGGAGTGGTCTATTCGAAATACGCCTCCCGCAAGCATTTCGTGGTGTTACAGATGTTGCGTGCCGAACGTGACGCGATTGATGTGGAGTGGGGACGGTTGCAATTGGAGCAGAGTACCTGGGCGACCCATGCCCGGGTCGAGAAGATTGCCCGTAAACGATTGAAAATGCACATACCGACAGCGGATGAGGTTGTGGTGGTGAAGCCTTGAAGATGAGTGGGAATAGCAGAAGCAGACGCCAGAAGCAGGCCCGCCGTAGCGAGCAGGCGTTGCCGAGCTATCGCGCCCGGCGCTGGACGTTGCTGGGCCTGCTGTCGCTCTCTGCCGCCCTGCTTGTCTGGCGCGCGGTCGATCAGCAGATTTTTGAAACCGACTTTTTGCAGAATGAGGGGCAGCGTCGTTATCTGCGCGTGGTGGAAATGCCGGCCCATCGCGGCATGATCAAGGACCGGTTCGGCGCCCCTGTGGCCATCAGCACCCCGGTGGATTCGATCTGGGCCAATCCCCGCGCCCTGTCGCCGGACCGCCGGGTTCTGGTGCCGGTTGCCAGGATACTGGAGATGGACATGGATGATCTGCGCCAGCTATTGGCGCGGCGCAGCGATCGTTCATTTGTCTACCTGAAGCGGCGGGTCAATCCCGACCGGGCCAGGCAGTTGATGGATTATGTTGCGGAAAATGATATCGCGGGCATCGGCCTGCAGCGTGAATACCGCCGTTATTATCCCGATGGCGAAGTGTTTGCCCATGTGGTCGGTTTCACCAATATCGATGACAAGGGACAGGAAGGGCTGGAACTGGCCTACGATGAATGGCTGCAGGGAACGGCAGGCCGCAAACGGGTAATCCAGGATGGCCGGGCCCGGGTGGTCAAGGACGTGGAGAACATTCTGGAACCGCAGGCGGGCAAAACGCTGGTGACCTCGATCGACCGGCGCCTGCAGTTCCTGGCCTATCGTGAGCTGAAGGGCGCGGTACAGCGCAATAAGGCGAAGTCCGGTTCGGCGGTCATTCTGGATGCCCGTAATGGTGAAATTCTGGCCATGGTTAACCAGCCGTCCTACAACCCCAATGGCAGCAAGTCCGGAAAGGCGGGGCGTTTTCGCAACCGCGCCGTGACCGATGTGTTCGAGCCCGGTTCCACAGTAAAACCCTTTACCATTGCCGCCGCGCTGGAGTCCGGCCGCTATACCCCGGGCACGGTGATCGATACCAGCCCGGGTACCTTCCGGGTGGGTCGACACCAGGTGAAGGATCACCGCAATTACGGGCGCATCGACCTCTCCCGGGTGATTCTGAAATCGAGCAACGTGGGTGTCAGCAAGATCGCCCTGGATCTGCCCCGGGACAAGTTCTGGGGGTTTTTCTCGCGGGTCGGTTTTGGCGATCCCACCAGCACCGGCTTCCCGGGTGAGGTGTCGGGCCAGTTGGCGCCCTACCGCCGCTGGGCGGAGATCGACCAGGCGACCCTGGCCTTTGGCTATGGTCTTTCGGTGACGGCCCTGCAACTGGCCCGTGCCTATGGCGTGCTCGCCAGTGATGGCATCCGCTATCCGGTCTCACTGCTGCGCCAGGATGAGCCGGTAAAAGGCGAGCGGATCATGCGCGCCTCCACGGCAAAAGCGGTACGCAAGATGATGGAAGCGGTGGTGACGGATGAGGGCACAGCCCCGGCGGCCGCGGTGCTCGGCTATCGCGTGGCGGGCAAGACCGGCACGGCGAAAAAGAGCATCAGTGGCGGCTACGCCGATGACCGCTACATCTCGGTGTTTGCCGGGATGGCGCCGGCCAGTGATCCGAGACTGGTGATGGTGGTGATGATCGATGAGCCGACGGCGGGAAAATATTATGGCGGATCAGTGGCTGCCCCGGTGTTCTCGAGGGTCATGACCGGCGCCTTGCGGCTGCTCAATATTGCACCGGATGCGCTGGATGATTCCGTGGTCAGACTGGCTGAAAGCGGGGGTGGCCGGTGATGGCCGCCATATCGCACACACCTGCCTGGCGGCTGTCTCAGTTGTTGGCCGGTTGGGTTGACGATGACAGGTTGGTGGATCGGGAGATTACCGATCTGACGCTGGACAGTCGGCAGATCCGGCCCGGGTCGCTGTTTCTGGCCTGTGCCGGGATTTCCCGCCACGGACTTGAGTTTCTGCCGCAGGCAGTGGATCGCGGTGCGGCCGCGGTGGCTTGTGAGCCGGATCAGCACTGGACACCGGATGCTATCAAGACGCTGGCGGAAACGACGGCAATACCGCTGTATCCGGTCGAAGGGTTGAGTGGAAAAGTCAGCGCCATAGCCGGTCGCTTCTATGGTGAGCCGAGCCATGAGTTGGCGGTGATGGGTGTAACCGGCACCAACGGCAAGACCAGCTGCAGCCATTTTCTGGCCCAGGTGTTCGGTCCGGAGCGCTTGTGCGGGGTGATCGGCACCATCGGCAACGGCCTGCCCGGGGCGCTGGAGACGGCCAGCCACACGACCCCGGATGCGGTGCGCCTGCAGGCCCAGTTGTGGGACTTGAGAAATCGTGGCGCCGACATGGTTGCCATGGAGGTCTCTTCCCATGCCCTCGATCAGGGACGCGCCGCCGCGATCCGTTTTGATGTGGCGCTGCTGACCAACCTGACCCAGGACCATCTCGATTACCACGGCAGCATGGAGGCGTATGCCGCCGCCAAGCTGCGCCTGTTCACCGAGTGTGAGATCAATTGCGCCGTGTTGAACATGGATGACCCGTTTGCTGAGCGGGTCTGTGCCGCGTTGCCCCGGCAGGTGCGGGTTATCGGCTACAGCAGTCATCCGGACAAGGCGCCGGCGACACCGGAGTGGCTCAGGACAACCGCTGTTGTGCCGGATGCTGGAGGCATGTCCCTGACCGTGGAGAGCAGTTGGGGAGAAGGCCATCTCAACAGTCGCTTACTGGGCCGGTTCAATGTGAGTAACCTGCTGGCGGTGCTGGCGGTGCTGCTGTATCGCGGCACGCCGTTTGCGACGGCGCTGGCGAAGCTGTCCCGGGTGGAGACAGTGGCCGGACGCATGGAGCGCTTTGGTGGCGGTGAACGGCCGCTGGTGGTGGTGGATTATGCCCATACCCCGGATGCCCTGGAGCATGCGTTGATGGCGCTGCGGGAGCATGTCGGTGGCCGGCTGGTCTGCGTGTTCGGTTGTGGCGGTGACCGTGACCGGGGAAAAAGATCGTTGATGGGTGCCATCGCGGAGCGGCTGGCGGACCGGGTGATTGTCACGGATGACAATCCGCGCGGTGAGCCCGGCGACCGGATTGTCGCGGAAATCGTCGCCGGCCTGCGCCACCCCGAGCGGGTGCAGGTGGTCAGGGATCGCGCCGAGGCCATTGCCCTGAGTATCCGCGAGGCGCTACCGGGTGATCTGATCCTGATTGCCGGCAAGGGCCACGAGACCTATCAGCTGGTGGGCGATGAGGTGCTCCATTTCAGTGACCGTGAGCAGGTGGAAAACGCATTGCGGGAGGTGGCGCGATGATCGCATTCACGCTCCGTGAAATAGCGCAAGCCATCCATGCCCGACATCTGGGGAGTGATGGTGGTTTTACCAGCGTCAGTACCGATACCCGCACACTGGTGCAAGGGGCTCTGTTCGTGGCCCTGAAGGGTCCCAGTTTCGATGGCCACGACTATATCGACCAGGCGTTGGAGCGGGGTGCGGTTGCGGTCGTGGTGGATCATGAATTGTCTCTGGAGTGTCCACAGCTGGTGGTGGCTGACACGCGCATCGCCCTCGGCATGATGGCGGCTGCGTGGCGTCAGAAAAGCGCGGCCCGGGTGATCGCGGTGACCGGCAGCAACGGCAAGACCACGGTCAAGGAGATGATTGCCGCCATCCTGGGTCGCAAGGGAACGGTCCTGGCCACCCGGGGTAATCTGAACAACGATATTGGCCTGCCGCTGACCCTGCTGCGACTGCAGGACGAGGATTTTGCCGTGCTCGAGATGGGGGCCAATCACCCCGGCGAAATCGGCTATCTAAGCAAGATCACGCGACCGGATGTGGCGTTGCTGAACAACGCCTGCCGCTCTCATCTGGAGGGTTTCGGCACCCTGGAAGGGGTGGCGAAAGCGAAGAGTGAAATCGTATCCGGTCTCGCCGAGACCGGCTGTTTCGTCTTCAATGCCGATGATAATTTCGCGCCGTTCTGGCGCGGTGTCGCCGCGGGGCGGCGGATCTGTACCTTCGGCATCCGCCAACCGGCCGACATCAGCAGCCCCGGCGGGTTGCAGCTGCAGTGGCATGCGCAAGGCTTCAGTAGCCGCTTCACGGTGAATATGCCGGAAGGCTCCTTGACCGTAGACATGGCGCTGGCCGGCGAGCACAACCGCATGAATGCCCTGGCGGCCATCGCCGCCTGCCTCCAGGTCGGCGCGAGCGGCCGGCAGATCATTGACGGCCTGGCTGCCATCCGGCCGGTGAAGGGGCGTCTGCAACCGCTGCAGGGACGCCAGGGCGTCTGGCTGATCGATGACAGCTATAACGCCAATCCCGATTCCGTCGGTGCCGCCATCCAGGTTCTGGCCCAGGCGCCGGGCCGGCGTTTTCTGGTGCTGGGTGAACTCGGTGAGCTGGGCGAAGGCACCCTGGGGTTCTACCGGGAGCTGGGCCAGCAGGCGCAGGCGGCCGGAATCGAGCATCTTTACGCCGTCGGCGCGGCCGGTGAGGCGGCCCGGCAGTTCAGCCGGGGTGGTGCCCAGTTCGAGAACCGCGAATCTTTGATCGGGAAGTTGCAGCAGGTGTTGCAGCCCGGGGACCGGGTGTTGGTGAAAGGCTCCCGTCTTGCCGGAATGGAAGTAGTCGTCAACGCACTGGTCGACCGGGAGACAGACTGAGATGCTCGTTTATCTAGCCGATTACCTGACCCAGTTCAACAGTGGCTTCAGTGTATTCCAGTATCTCACCCTGCGCGCCATCCTGGGCATACTCACGGCGCTGGCGATCTCTTTCATCGTCGGTCCGGTGATGATCCGCCGCCTGACTCATCACCAGATCGGCCAGACCGTGCGCAGTGATGGTCCCCAGAGTCATCTATCCAAGGCGGGCACACCCACCATGGGGGGCACCCTGCTGCTGGTGGCGGTGGCGGTCAGTACCCTGCTGTGGGCCAATCTGGATAATCGCTATGTCTGGATCGTCATCCTGGTGACCCTGCTGTTCGGGTTGATCGGTTTCTACGACGATTACAAAAAACTGGTGCTCAAGGATTCCCGCGGACTCTCCGCCCGCTACAAGTATTTGTGGCAGTCGCTGGTGGGGGCGGGGGCCGCCTATGCGCTCTACAGCACGGCATCGCTGCCGGCAGAGACCCAGTTGATCATCCCGTTTGTGAAGAGCGTGGTGATCGATATGGGACCCTGGTTTGTCTTGCTCAGCTATTTCGTGATCGTCGGCACCAGCAACGCAGTCAATCTCACCGACGGACTGGACGGCCTGGCCATCATGCCCACCGTGCTGGTAGCCGGCGCCCTGGGGGTCTTCGCCTATGCATCGGGTCATGCCCAGATCGCCAACTATCTACTCATCCCCCATCTTCCCGGGGTTGGGGAAATGCTGATTTTCTGTGGTGCCCTGGTGGGGGCGGGACTCGGTTTTCTCTGGTTCAACGCCTATCCGGCCCAGGTGTTCATGGGTGATGTGGGCGCGCTGGCGCTGGGGGCGGCACTGGGCGTGGTGGCGGTCATCGTGCGCCAGGAGCTGGTGCTGCTGATCATGGGAGGGGTATTTGTGATGGAGACGGTGTCGGTGATGCTGCAGGTGGCTTCGTTCAAGCTGACCGGCCGGCGCATCTTCCGCATGGCGCCGCTGCATCACCATTTTGAATTGAAAGGCTGGCCGGAACCCCGGGTGATCGTACGTTTCTGGATCATCACGGTAATCCTGGTTCTGATCGGGCTGGCAAGCCTGAAGATCCGTTGACAACACGGTTTAGCAAAGGACTGAACAGAGATGAAACAGCCGTTGGCGAGTAACAGGAAGAGTCTGATCGTCGGTCTGGGTAAGACCGGGCTCTCCTGTGCCCGTTATCTGTCGGCCCAGGGCGTGCCGGTTGCCATCACCGATAGCCGGGATGCGCCGCCGGGGTTGAGTGAATTGCGTCAGGAGTTGCCGGATATCGCCCTGTTCCTGGGCGGTTTTGATGCGGATGCCTTCGCGGTGGCGGAGCAGCTGGTGGTCAGCCCCGGCGTGCCGATGAGCGAGCCGCTGATCCAGCAGGCGGTGGCCCGCGGTGTGCCGGTGATCGGTGATATCGAACTGTTCGCCCTGGCGGCAAAGGCGCCGGTGGTGGCCATTACCGGCTCCAATGGCAAGAGCACCGTCACCACCCTGTTGGGTGCCATGCTGCGGGATGCCGGGATAAGGGCCGCTGTCGGCGGCAATCTGGGTGATCCGGCGCTGTCGCTGCTGCATGATGATGTGGAGCTTTACGTGCTGGAGCTCTCGAGTTTCCAGCTGGAGACCACCTTCAGCCTGAAGCCGAAGGTGGCGGTGGTGCTGAATATTTCGCCGGACCATCTGGACCGCTATCGGGATCTGCAGGCATATACGGATACCAAGGCGGCCATCTACCGGGATGCCGAGGGCGCGGTGTTCAATCTGGATGATCCCCGGGTAATGGCGATGCGCCGTGACCGGCCTGGCGATCTGCTGTTCACCCTGGGTCAGCCGGCTGATGATGTGTTCGGGATCTGTGAGCAGCAGGGTGTGCGCTGGCTCTGCCGGGGCTCGGAGCGGTTGCTCGCGGCATCGGCATTGAAAATACCCGGCAGCCACAACCTGGCCAACGCCCTGGCCGCCCTGGCCATCGGGACGTTGTTGCAGCTGCCGCGTGCGTCCATGTTGCAGACGCTGACGCACTTTGCCGGACTGCCGCACCGCACCCAGTTCGTCAAGGAGTCGGGCGGGGTGCGCTGGTACAACGACTCCAAGGGCACCAATGTGGGCGCCTGCGCCGCGGCGTTGGAGGGGCTCGCCAGTGGTGATGACCGGCGCACGGTATTGATTGCGGGCGGGATCGGCAAAGGGGCCGATTTTTCGCTGCTGACACCGGTGGTGGCAAGGCATGCCCGCGCCGTGGTCCTGCTGGGGCAGGATGCGTCGTTGATTGCCCGGGCCCTGGGTGACGCGGTGCCGCTGATCAATGCCCGGGATATGGATGATGCCGTGCTGCTGGCGGCCGGCTGTGCCGAGCCGGGTGACCGGGTACTGCTTTCGCCGGCCTGTGCCAGTTTCGATATGTACAAAAACTACCAGCAGCGGGGCGAGATGTTCGTGGATGCGGTAGCGAGGTTGATCCCATGAACCTGGTTACCCATCGGCAGGCCACCATCGGAGAGGGGCGCAGGCTGCTGCCAACGCTGGATTATCCGCTGCTGTTTGCCGCGCTGCTGCTGCTGGGGCTCGGGCTGGTGATGGTGGCGTCCGCCTCCCTGCACCGGATCGGCGAAGCGCCCTTCTATTATATGAACCGGCACCTGCTGGCGATCGGCCTGGGGCTGCTGGGGGCATTAATTGTTTCCCGCATACCGGTCGCCCTGTGGGAACGCTCCGGGACCCTGCTCTATTTCACCGGGTTGCTGCTGCTGGTGCTGGTGCTGGTGCCAGGCGTCGGCCGCGAGGCGAATGGCGCCACCCGCTGGATCCCGCTGGGGGCGTTCAATCTGCAGAGCTCGGAGTTCATGAAGCTGTTCATGGTGATCTATATCGCCGGCTATCTGGTGCGCCGGCAACTGGAGGTGGCGCACAGCATCTGGGGCTTCATCAAGCCGATGCTGCTGCTGGTGGTTGCCTGCTCACTGATCATGATACAGCCCGATTTCGGCACCACCACCGTGCTCCTCGCCACCGCCATGGGCATGCTGTTTCTTGGCGGTGTCCCGGTGTGGCAGTTTGCCATCCTGATCGGCCTGGCCGGCTCCGCGCTGGTGGGGCTGGTGCTGGTATCGCCCTACCGGCTGCAGCGGGTGACCGCCTTTCTCGATCCCTGGGCCGATGTGGAGAACAGCGGCTATCAGCTGGCCCAGGCCCTGATTGCGTTTGGTCGTGGCGAATGGTTCGGCGTCGGGCTGGGGAACGGCATCCAGAAACAGTTTTATCTGCCGGAAGCCCATACCGATTTTCTCATGGCGGTGATCGGTGAAGAGTTCGGGCTGATGGGCACGCTGGCGGTGATCGGTCTGTTTGCCGTCATCGTCTGGCGCGCCTTCCGCATCGGCGCCCGGGCGGAGCGGCACAATCGGCGTTTTTCCGCCTACGTGGCGTACGGTTTTGGGCTCTGGATCGGCATCCAGGCATTTATCAATATCGGGGTCAATGTCGGGCTGCTGCCAACCAAGGGATTGACCCTGCCGTTCATGAGCTACGGCGGTAACAGCATTATTGTGGCCATCCTGGTGGTGGCCATGCTGCTGCGCATCGACTACGAACTGTTGCGGCCGGAGCCGGTCGAGCAGGGGGGGGCGGCATGGCAGGAGGCGTAATGCTGATGGCCGGCGGTACCGGCGGTCATGTCTTCCCGGCTCTGGCGGTTGCCGAGGAGCTGCGCAATCGCGGTGTTGCGGTCTCCTGGATGGGGAGCGTGGACAGCTTTGAGTCCCGTGTCGTACCGGAGCATGGCTTTGATATTCAGTTGGTGGATATCCAGGGGTTGCGCGGCAATGGACTGAAGCGCTGGCTGTCGGCGCCCTTCAAACTGGGTCGTGCGCTGCTGCAGTCAGGCAGGATTTTAAAAAGTCGCCAGCCCGGCGTGGTGCTGGGTATGGGGGGGTTCGTCACCGGTCCCGGCGGCCTGATGGCGCGCCTGCTCGGGATACCGCTGGTGATCCATGAGCAGAATGCAGTGCCGGGTCTGACCAACAGGTGGCTGTCCCGGGTGGCGACCCGGGTTTTCGAGGCGTTCCCCGGCAGCTTCAGCGCGCGCACCGGAGCGGTGGCGTGCGGTAATCCGGTGCGCCGTGCGATTGCCGCGCTGCCCAGTCCCGCACTGCGCATGCAGGGGCGTAGTGGCCCGGTACGGCTACTGGTGGTGGGTGGTTCGCTGGGGGCGCAGGCGTTGAACCGGTCGATGCCGGCGGTGCTGGCGGCACTGGGAGGCGATGAGCGCCCGTTGGTGCGCCATCAGGCGGGGCGCGGCAAGAGTGAAGCGACCCGCGCACAGTATCAGCAACTCGGTGTGGACGCAGAGGTGAGCGACTTCATCAAGGATATGGCCGAGGCCTATGCCTGGGCGGACCTGGTGGTGTGTCGCGCCGGCGCACTCACGGTGAGTGAACTGGCGACAGCCGGGGTCGCCGCCATCCTGGTGCCCTATCCCCATGCGGTGGATGACCATCAGACCCGTAATGCCGGCTATCTGGTGACTGCCGGTGCGGCCCGTCTGTTGCCCCAGTCCGAGCTGGAGCAGAGCGGGTTTTCCGCGACGCTGAAGCGGCTGCTGGTGGAGCGTGAAGCACTGCTGGAGATGGCGATAAAGGCGCGTGCCCTGGCGATGCCCGGGGCGACCGACGCCGTGGCGGATTATTGTGAGGAGCTTGCGGATCGATGAACAAGGGTGAGACAACACAGCGCCGCCTGGCGGCCACCACCATGGGCCGTATCCGCCATCTGCACTTTGTCGGTATCGGCGGTGCCGGGATGAACGGTATTGCCCAGGTGATGCTCAATCTCGGCTACCGTATCTCCGGCTCGGACCTGAAGAGCAATCCCGCCATTAACCGCCTGATCAAGCAGGGGGCGACCATCCATATCGGGCATGCGGAGTCGAATATTGCAGATGCCGACGCGGTGGTCATTTCGACAGCGGTCAAAGAGGATAATCCGGAAGTACGCATGGCCCGGGAGCAGCGCATCCCGGTGGTGCCCCGCGCTGAGATGCTGGCGGAGTTGATGCGTTTTCATTTCGGCATCGCAGTGGCGGGTACCCACGGCAAGACCACCACCACCAGCCTGGTGGCGAGTCTGCTGGCGGAGGGCGGCCTGGATCCGACCTTTGTGATCGGTGGCCGGCTCAATTCCGCCGGCACCCATGCGCGGCTGGGTGGCGGTGAGTACCTGGTGGCCGAGGCGGATGAGAGTGACGCCTCGTTTCTCTATCTGCAGCCGATGATGGCCATTGTCACCAATGTGGATGCGGATCACATGACCACTTATGGCGGTGATTTCAACCGGCTGCGCCAGACATTTATCGAATTTTTGCACCACCTGCCGTTTTACGGCCTGGCCATCCTCTGTATTGACGATGCAGAGGTGCGGGGCCTGCTGCCCCAGGTGACCCGTCCGGTGATCACCTATGGCGAGTCTGCCGATGCGGACTGCCGCGTCACGGGGATCAGGCAGGAGGGGTTGCGTACCCATTTCAGTGTCGCCTTCGGTGGGGAGGCGGCCTTTGATGTGACCCTGAACATGCCGGGACGGCACAACGTGCTGAATGCCCTGGCGGCGATTGTGGTAGCCCATGAGGTGGGCGTGGATGTGGCGGCCATCCAGCGGGGTCTGGAGCGGTTCGAGGGTATCGGGCGGCGCTTCAACGCCACGGAATGTGCGCTCCTGGATGGGCGCCGGTGCATGCTGGTGGATGACTATGGGCATCACCCGCGTGAAGTGGCGGCGACCCTGGATGCGGTGCGCGCCGGCTGGCCGGAACGGCGTCTGGTGCTGGTATTCCAGCCACACCGTTATACCCGTACCCAGGAACAGTTTGATGATTTCACCCAGGTGTTGTCGCGGCCGGATGTGCTGGTGCTGGCGGAAGTCTATGCCGCCGGTGAGGCGCCGATCGCGGGTGCCGACGGCCGCTCCCTGAGTCGCGCTATCCGGGCACGGGGGCAGGTGGATCCGGTGTTTGTCGATCCGATCGGCGAACTGCCGGCGCTGCTGGACGGGATGATTCTGGATGGCGATATCGTTTTAACCCTGGGGGCCGGAGATATCGGACAGGTTGCTGCCCAGTTACCGGGCTGGTTTAAGCAGCAGGGAGGTGGGTCGTGACAGAAGCGGTGTGCAGACGGTTGCATATGGGGTGTGGTGAATCACTGTCGGGAATATACCCGCTGCGGGACAAGTCGCTGACGGCGGCCCGCCCGCCTGCTGCCGCAGCCGACCTGAAACGGCCTGAACGGATGCCGCGACAGAGGAGAAAGGGGGCGTGATGACGGCCCGGGACAACAGCTTGCTGCGTGGCGAAATGCGCTTCGACGAACCGCTTGCCCGCTACACCAGCTGGCGCGTGGGTGGTCCGGCGCGGCGCTTCTACCGGCCGGCCGACAGCGCCGATCTGCTGCTGTTTCTTGCCACCCTGCCGGAGGATGAGCCGCTGCTGTGGCTGGGTCTGGGCAGTAATCTGCTGATCCGGGATGGCGGCTTCAACGGCACGGTGATTGCGACGCGGGGTCGGCTGGATGGGATGAAGATAATTTCTGAAAGCGGGTTGCGGGTGGAGGCGGGTGTGAGCTGTGCCCAGGTGGCGCGCTTCGCAGCGCGTGAGGGGCTCTGCGGGGTCGAGTTTCTGACCGGTATTCCGGGTACTTTCGGCGGCGCTCTGGCAATGAATGCCGGCGCTTTCGGGGGAGAGACCTGGACCCATGTGACGGCGCTGGAGACGGTGGATCGAAAAGGCGGGTTGCACCACCGCTCGCCGACTGAATACGCGGTGGGATATCGACAGGTGACAGGTCCGGCTGAAGAGTGGTTCCTGGCTGCCACCCTGAATCTGGCGCCGGGTGATGTGAGTGAGAGTCAACAGCGGATTCGGGAGCTGCTGGAGCGGCGCAACAGCAGCCAGCCGATCGGTCAGCCAAGCTGTGGTTCCGTATTCAGGAATCCACCCGGTGACTACGCGGCACGTCTGATCGAGGCCGCCGGCATGAAAGGCGCGACGATTGGCGGTGCCCAGGTATCGGAAAAACACGCCAACTTCATCATCAACCGGGATGATGCCACTGCAGCGGATATCGAAGCGATGATCCAGCAGGTCCGGGAGCGGGTGCAGGCAGACAGCGGCGTGATACTGGTCACGGAAGTGCATATCGTCGGCGAGCGGGAGGAGCGGACATGACACTGTTGGCAGCAGATTTCGGCAAGGTGGCGGTGCTGATGGGCGGCCTTTCGGCAGAACGGGAGGTGTCGCTGCAGGGCGGTCAGGCGGTACTGGCGGCACTGATCAGGCGGGGTGTGGATGCCCATGGCGTGGATGCGGGGCGGGATGTGCTCAGCCTGCTGCAGCAGGAACGCTACGACCGGGTATTCATCATGCTGCATGGTCGCGGCGGGGAGGATGGGGTAATACAGGGTGCTCTGGAGAGTATTGGCATGCCCTACACCGGCAGTGGTGTCGCCGGTTCCGCGCTCGGCATGGACAAGTACCGCTGCAAACTGCTGTGGCGGGGGATGGGCCTGCCCACGGCCGAATTCGTCATGCTGGAGCAGGCATCTGACCTGGAGCGGGCCGAGGCGCTCGGTTTTCCACTGATGATCAAGCCCTCTCACGAAGGCTCCAGCATCGGCATGGCAAAGGTGGAGAGTCGGCAGCAGTTGCAGGCGGCGTGGCAACAGGCGGCCGGTTATGACATCGAGGTAATGGCCGAGCGCTGGATCAGCGGGGCCGAGTATACGGCGTCGGTGCTGGATGACCGGGTGCTGCCGCTGATCCGCATCGAGACGCCCAACACCTTCTACGACTATGAGGCGAAGTACCAGGCCGACAGTACTGCCTACCACTGCCCCTGCGGCATGGACCCTGAACAGGAAGCCGTGCTGAAACGACTGGCGGAGAAGGCCTTCCGTGCCGTCGGCGCAAACGGTTGGGGGCGTGTTGATTTCATGCTGGATGCCGGGGGGAGCCCCTATCTGCTGGAGGTCAATACCGTACCCGGTATGACCAGCCATAGCCTGGTACCCATGGCGGCCAAGGCGGCGGGTATCGATTTTGACGAACTGGTCTGGCGCATTCTGGCAACCAGCCGGGGGGTTGGCTGATGGCACCGCAACTTCGCAGAAACCCGCCGCAGAGCAAGGCCGCGAATGCGACCGGCAGGCTGCCGTGGTTGTTGCGCGGGCTGACGGTGTTGGGTGTGCTGCTGCTGTTTGTCGGCAGTGCGGCGTGGGGTGTGGTGAAGCTGGCGGATCCGGCAGTGCTGCCGCTCAAGGTTGTGCGTATTGACGGTGAGTTGAAACACCTGGATCGACGGGCGCTGGAACAGGCGGTCAGCGGGGTGATGGAGGGAAATTTTTTTACCGTGGATCTGGAGGCTGTAAGGGCGGCGGCACTGAAGTTGGCCTGGGTTGACCAGGTGACTGTCCGGCGTATCTGGCCGGACACCCTGAATATGCGTGTGGAGGAGCAGCAGCCACTGGCACGCTGGGGTGAGAAGCAGTTGGTGAACGGACGCGGTGGCGTGTTTACCCCGGAGCCGGAATCACTCAAGGCGGAACTGCCCAGTCTCGATGGACCGGCAGAGAGCGCTGAGGAGATGGTGCAGCGTTATCAGAGCATGGGCAGTCGTTTTTCCCTGCTGAAACTGGATATAGCACGGCTGGTCATGGATGGTCGGAGGGCCTGGACCGTGGGGTTCAAGCAGGGGATGGAGCTTAAGCTGGGGCATACGGATACCGAGGCGCGGGTGGAGCGGTTTGTACGGCTCTATCCGCGGCTTGAACAGACAGAGAAACAGAGGGTGAAACGGATCGATATGCGCTATGCCAACGGGGTTGCGGTGCTCTGGGAAGAGGCAGGCTGAATGATGAATAGAAGAGCGGCAGGATGGGCAAGGGGCAGTGTGCCGATCGAGTCATACGGGCAGATCTGCCTGTGCGCATTCCGCATTTCGTGGTATGCGGCCATTCCGGAACAGACCCGCATGGTTGCAGAGGAACGGTTTTAATGACCAAAAAGACAGAAAAAAATCTGATTGTCGGGCTGGATGTGGGCACCTCGAAAGTGGTCGCCATTGTCGGTGAGATCAAGGCTAATAAGGAGATCGAGATTATCGGCATCGGTTCACACCCTTCGCGCGGCATGAAAAAGGGCGTGGTGGTGAATATCGAATCGACCGTCCAGTCGATCCAGCGCGCGCTGGAAGAGGCCGAACTGATGGCGGGTTGTGAGATTCATTCGGTGCATACGGGGATCGCGGGGAATCATGTACGCAGTCTCAACTCTCACGGCATCGTGGCGATCAAGGATCGGGAAGTCACCCATGGCGATGTCGAGCGGGTGATCGATGCGGCGCGGGCGGTAGCGATTCCCGCCGACCAGAAGATCCTGCACATCCTGCCACAGGAGTTCATTATCGATGAGCAGGAGGGGATCCGGGAACCGGTCGGCATGTCTGGAGTGCGCCTGGAGGCGCGGGTACACATGGTCACCGGGGCGGTCAGCGCGGCGCAGAATATCGTCAAGTGCGTGCGGCGCTGCGGTCTTGAGGTGGATGACCTGATCCTGGAGCAGTTGAGCTCCAGCTATGCAGTACTCAGCGATGATGAAAAGGAGCTGGGTGTCTGTCTGGTGGATATCGGCGGTGGCACCACCGATATCGCGGTATTTACTGAAGGTTCGATCCGCCATACCGCGGTGATTCCGATTGCTGGCGACCAGGTGACCAATGATATCGCCGTGGCTTTGCGCACCCCCACGCAGCATGCGGAAGAGATCAAGATCCGCTACGCCTGCGCCCTGACCCAATTGGCGACCAGTGATGAGAGCATCGAGGTGCCGAGCATCGGTGACAGGCCGCCCCGAAGGTTATCCCGCCAGACACTGGCGGAAGTGGTGGAGCCCAGATATGAGGAGTTGCTGGGTCTGGTACAGGCGGAACTGAGGCGCAGTGGGTTTGAGGATCTGATCGCGGGGGGTGTGGTGTTGACGGGAGGCAGCGCCAAGATGGAGGGGCTGATCGAGTTGGCGGAGGAGGTATTTCATATGCCGGTAAGGCTGGGAGTGCCGCAGTATGTTACGGGGTTGGTGGATGTGGTGCGTAATCCGATCTATGCGACAGGGGTCGGCCTGTTGCTGTTCGGACAGCAGAATCAGACGGGACGCTTGCAGGATCTTCCCGGGGATAACAATTTTAGAGCGGTCTGGAGTCGCATGAAGAGCTGGTTTCAGGGCAATTTCTAAATTCGGTTTTTATATTTTAGGTTTTTTCAGGTGGCCGTGTTGCAGGGCCTGGATCATGAGGAGAGAGTGACATGTTCGAATTAATGGATGCATACAGTCAGAACGCAGTGATCAAAGTCATTGGTGTCGGCGGCGGCGGCGGCAACGCGGTCAATCATATGTTGAATGCCAGCATCGAAGGGGTGGACTTCATCTGTGCCAATACGGATGCCCAGGCGTTGAAGAACAGCCAGGTGCGCACCCTGCTGCAGTTGGGCTCCAATATCACCAAGGGGCTGGGTGCCGGCGCCAATCCGGATATCGGCCGTGATGCGGCGATGGAGGACCGGGAGCGCATCCACGAGGCGCTGCAGGGCAGTGACATGGTGTTCATTACCGCCGGTATGGGTGGCGGGACCGGCACCGGAGCGGCGCCGGTAGTGGCCGAGGTGGCCCGTGAAATGGGCATCCTGACCGTGGCGGTGGTGACCAAGCCGTTTCCGTTCGAAGGCGTGAAGCGGATGCAGATTGCCGATCAGGGTATCGAGGCGCTGAGTCAGTATGTGGATTCACTGATCACCATTCCCAATGAAAAACTGCTGGCGGTACTCGGCCGTGACATGAGCCTGCTGAATGCCTTCAAGTCAGCCAACGATGTGTTGCAGGGCGCGGTACAGGGAATCGCCGAGCTGATCACCCGTCCCGGGCTGATCAACGTCGACTTTGCCGATGTGCGTACCGTCATGTCGGAGATGGGCACAGCGATGATGGGCTCCGGGTCGGCCAAGGGTGAAAACCGGGCGCGTGATGCGGCGGAACAGGCGATCAACAGCCCCCTGCTGGAGGATGTCAACCTGGCGGGCGCCAAAGGTATTCTGGTGAATATCACCGCCGGTCTGGACCTCTCCATCGGCGAGTTCGACGAGGTGGGCAGCACCGTCAAGGAGTTTGCCTGTGATGACGCCACCGTGGTGGTGGGTACCGTGATCGATCCCGATATGAGTGACGAGTTGCGGGTTACGGTGGTCGCTACCGGCCTTGGAGCGGCCAGAGCGGCGGAGGCCAAGCCGGTAGTGGTCGAAGAGGCACCCCCGGTGCGCCTGGTCAATTCCGATGTGGTGGCGCCGGGGCCGGCTGATTACCGTGAAATGGACAGTCCGACCGTGGTCCGGAAAGCGGCAAAATCCTATGTGGCAGCCGCCCAGGAACACAATATGGATTATCTGGATATTCCGGCATTTCTGCGGCGTCAGGCGGATTGAGGCGAGGATGCCCCGATTGCGTGACCGGAGGGGCGGGGACAGGGCTGTCTGCCAGCCGGTTTCCGGCGTGGTTGATCGCGGTTTTCAGGGTGAAATAAATTTGCAATATGGGGGTGAAACTGGTACTTAATAAGGGAATACCCTAATGAATATCGAGGGGCGCAGGCGTTCATCTATAGAGATGCCCTGAGTCTGGCACTTTTAACTGACGCATGGTTCGGTCAATGGGCACCCGGTTTGGTCCAGTGAGCGGAATGTGTGATACCATCCGACCATTTTACTGGCCGGGGAATGGGGAATACAGGCAACATGATACGGCAACGTACGCTCAAGAATGTTATTCGTGCTACAGGAGTGGGTCTGCATACCGGGGAAAAGGTCTACCTTACCCTGCGCCCGGCGGCCATTGATACCGGCGTGGTGTTCCGGCGGGTCGATCTTGAGGAGCCGGTCGAGATCGCGGCACGCCCCGACAATGTGGGCGATACCCGTCTCTCCACCACGCTGGAGCAGGACGGCGTGAAGATCTCTACGGTGGAGCATCTGCTCTCCGCCTTTGCCGGTCTCGGAATCGACAATGCCTACGTGGATGTGAGCGCCCCCGAGGTTCCCATCATGGACGGCAGCGCGGGCCCCTTCGTCTTCCTGATCCAATCGGCGGGCGTGGAAGAGCAGAATGCGCCGAAACGCTTTATCCGCATCAAGCGCAAGGTGATGGTGAAAGAGGGTGACAAGTACGCCGCCTTCGAGCCGTTTGACGGATTCAAGGTGTCGTTTGGTATCGATTTCAACCATCCGGCATTTGCCGAGCGCACCAAATCCGCCACGATCGATTTTTCCTCCACCTCCTTTGTCAAGGAGGTCAGCCGTGCGAGAACCTTCGGATTCCTGCGCGATATCGAGATGCTGCGGGAGCGGGAGTTGGCGCTTGGCGGCAGCATGAGCAACGCCATCGTGGTGGATGATTACCGGGTTCTGAATGAAGATGGCCTGCGCTACGAGGACGAGTTCGTCAAGCACAAGATTCTGGATGCGATCGGTGATCTCTACCTGCTCGGGCATAGTCTGATCGGTGCGTTCAGTGGCTATAAGTCAGGTCACGCCCTGAATAATAAACTGCTCAAGGCGCTGATCGCCAACGAGTCCGCCTGGGAAGAGGTGACCTTCGAAGAGGGGGACAGCGTGCCCATCTCATACATGAAGCCGGTCCAGGCGAGCTGACAGTTATCCGGCTGATTTAACAGCGTGTCTGCCGAGGCGAATCAGGGCGTTACGCAGACCTTCGTCCGTGATGTCGGCGGCTGTTTGATTGATCAGAGAGGCGTTTTCCACGCTGAGTCGCTTGGTCCGGGTGTGTGGCCGCTCGGGTGGCTTGCTGGTTACCAGAACACGCACGGTGACGCGCTCGGTTGCAATCCCGCTGCTGTTCAGTCGCCGGGTAAGATCCCGCGCTGTAAAGCGTAGCCGGCTGGCCCAGGTGGAAGAGTCAACGTAGATCACCAGTTGTGAACCCTTCTGCACCACTGCCGCGCAGTGTGTATCCAGGGGCGATGGGATCAGCGCACGGATTTGTTGTAGCAGTAACGATTGCACTTTGGATTTTTCAAGTAATCCATGGAGTGTGTTTTTGCGCTGAAAATAGTCTTTGATGAGACGTGGTCGTTTGTTCATGGATGGATTGTGTCACGGAACTTGCTGTCTTGGCGTTTTATCTTTCAACCAGACATAGTGTATACAGGCCCTAACGCTACCCATGAAGATTATACTCCTCTCCCGATTCTGTCATACAAAAGGTAGCCGCCCGATTTCGCTTTACCGGCTGCTGTTTACCCTTGTGCCGGCGCTGGCCCTGCTGATGGGGGGGGCTCTCTGGGCCGGCTATCAGATGGGTGCGCGCACGCTACCGCCACAGGCTGCAACCGACAACACGACGGAAGTGGTGCGCAATCTGCTGCAGACGCAACGGGCGGAACTGCAGGAGACCCGTGGGCGTACCCAGGAGCATCTGGATGCGCTGGCGCTCAGGCTTGGCCAGCTGCAATCCCATATCCTGCGGATCGACGCGCTGGGGGAGCGCCTGGCCAAGGCCGGCAAGCTGGACGAGGAGGAGTTCAATTTTGCCGAAGAGCCGGCCCGTGGCGGTATCGAGGCGGCGGAGACCTCCCGGTCGGTCGATCTGTCCGAACTGGTATCGGAAATGGAACAGCTCTCGCTGATCATTTCTGATCGTGAACACAAGCTGGATCTGATGGAGGGGCTGATCCGCAATAATCAGCTGAACGAAGCGCTGCTTCCCACCGGACGACCGGTAGAAAAAGGCTGGATATCATCGCGCTATGGTTATCGTAATGATCCGTTCACCGGCAAAAAGGCTTTCCATCATGGCGTGGATATCGCGGGAAAAAAGAATTCCAATGTGGTTGCGGTTGCGTCGGGTATCGTTACCTGGGTGGGTGAAAAAAGCGGTTATGGAAAACTGGTCGAGGTGCGGCATCCGGACGGTTATGTCACCCGCTATGGCCACAACAGCAAGATTCTGGTTACACCCGGTGACCTCGTTATCCAGGGTCAGCCGATTGCCCTGATGGGGTCCAGTGGCCGTTCAACCGGCCCCCATGTGCACTTTGAAATCGCCCGCAACGGCAAGACTGTCAATCCATCCAAATACCTCCAGGCCAAACGCTGATTCCGTATTACCGGCACCCATGTCTGTCTGCTGTCAGCCGGCGTTTGTGGTGCCCTGATTATATGTAATGCCTGCTATCATCGCCTTTTTGCGGTATTATCACGACTTCATTTTTCCGTCCGCATCCACAATGGTTGATGCGGCCCTAAATTCATATCAGCAAGAGTTTTTCCATGGTCAGTAAGATTCTCAGGAAGGTCTTCGGCAGTCGCAATGACCGCCTCGTCAAGCGGATGTCGAAGATGGTTGCCCAGATCAACGGATTGGAACCGGAACTTCAGGCACTTACCGATGAGGAGCTGAAAGCCAAAACCGCAGAATTCAGAACGCGGCTGGAGCAGGGCGCTGACCTGAATGCACTGATGCCCGAGGCCTTCGCTGTTGTACGTGAAGCCGGCAGTCGTGTGTTGAATATGCGCCACTTCGATGTGCAGTTGATCGGCGGCATGGTCCTCAATGACGGCAAGATCGCCGAGATGCGCACCGGTGAAGGCAAGACCCTGGTGGCCACCCTGGCGGTCTATCTCAACGCACTGCCCGGAAAGGGTGTGCACGTGGTGACGGTGAATGACTACCTGGCCCGGCGTGACGCGGAGTGGATGGGGAAAATCTATGCCTTTCTCGGCCTGAGTGTCGGTGTGATCCAGTCATCCGGCGCCGGGTTGGAGGACTCTTCTTTTGCCTGCGACTACACCTATGATGGCAAGAACGGTGGTTATCTCCATCTGCGGCCGATCAGTCGTCGTGAAGCCTACGCCTGTGATATCACCTATGGCACCAACAATGAATATGGCTTTGACTACCTGCGCGATAACATGGCGTTCAGTACCGAGCAGCGTGTCCAGCGGGAGAAATACTTTGCCGTAGTGGATGAGGTGGACTCGATCCTTATCGATGAGGCGCGCACACCATTGATTATCTCCGGCCCCGCTGAGGGGAGTTCGGACCTCTATACCCGTATTGACCAGGTGATCCCGCGCCTGACCCGGCAGGAGCCGATCGAGGCCGATGAGGACGGCAAGCCCGCCTTTGGCCCCGGTGACTACTCGGTGGATGAGAAAGCGCGCCAGGTGTACCTGAGTGAAGAGGGGCACCAGCATGTGGAAGAGATGCTGACGGAGATGGGATTGCTGGATCCCGAGACCAGTCTCTACGATACCGCCAATATCAGCCTGATGCATCATGTGACTTCCGCGCTGCGCGCCCACGCCCTGTTCCAGAAAAATGTCGATTACATCGTGCGCGATGGCCAGATTGTCATTGTCGATGAATTCACAGGGCGTACCATGCCAGGCCGGCGCTGGTCGGAGGGTCTGCACCAGGCCGTTGAAGCCAAGGAGGGGGTCGAAATTCAGAAGGAGAACCAGACCCTGGCATCGATCACCTTCCAGAATTATTTCCGCCTTTACAACAAGCTCTCCGGCATGACCGGCACCGCCGATACCGAGGCGCCAGAGTTCCTGCAGATCTACGGTCTGGAGGTGGTGGTGATCCCCACGAACCGGGATATGGTGCGTGACGATATGGGCGACCTGGTCTATTTGACCGCCGCGGAAAAATACCGGGCCATAACCGAAGATATCCAGAATTGCGTCAAGCGCGGTCAGCCGGTACTGGTGGGTACCGCCTCCATTGAGACATCCGAGCTGATTTCCGAATTGCTGAACAAGGCCAAGGTGAAGCATCAGGTGCTGAATGCCAAGCAGCATGAGCGGGAGGCCAATATTGTGGCCGAAGCCGGTCGCCCGGGCGCGGTCACCATTGCCACCAATATGGCGGGCCGTGGTACCGATATCGTGTTGGGCGGCAACCCGGATATGGAGATCGATGATCTGGGTGATGCGGCAACCCCGGCGGCCATTGAGAAGATCCGGGCTGACTGGAAAGAGCGTCATCAGCAGGTGCTGGATGCGGGCGGCTTGCACGTGGTGGGTACCGAGCGGCATGAGTCGCGGCGGGTGGATAACCAGTTGCGCGGGCGTTCCGGGCGGCAGGGCGATCCCGGTTCCACCCGGTTCTATCTCTCGCTCGAAGACAACCTGATGCGTATCTTCGCCTCGGACCGGGTCTCCGCCATCATGCAGAAACTGGGCATGGAAGAGGGCGAGGCGATCGAGCATCCCTGGGTGACCAAGGCGATTGCCAATGCCCAGAAGAAGGTTGAAGGACGCAATTTCGATATCCGCAAGCAGTTGCTTGAATATGATGATGTGGCCAATGATCAGCGCAAGGTCATCTACCAGCAGCGCGATGAACTGATGGACACGGGGGATGTGTCCGACTCCATCACCTCCATCCGGCATGATGTGGTGAACGCCCTGATCGATCGCTATATTCCGCCGGAGAGCCTCGACGAACAGTGGGACATTCCCGGACTCACCAAGGCCCTGAAGACGGAATATGATCTGGATTACCCGATCCAGGAGTGGCTCGATGCGGACGACAGCCTGCATGAGGAGACCCTGCGGCAGCGGATAATCGGCCAGATGGAGCAGGAGTACGCGGAAAAAGAGGCGCTGGCCGGGAGTGAAAATCTGCGCATGTATGAGAAGGCCATCATGCTGCAGATTCTGGATGCCAGTTGGAAAGAGCACCTCGCCGCGATGGATTACTTGCGCCAGGGTATCCATCTGCGCGGTTATGCGCAGAAAAATCCCAAGCAGGAGTACAAACGGGAGGCCTATGAGCTGTTCTCCAACATGTTGGATAGCATCAAGCAGGAGATCATTGTGGTCCTTACCAAGGTAAGGATTCAACCGCAGGAGGCGATGCAGATCCCCACGCATGAACCAAACGATGCCGAGTTCCAGTTCAAGCATGAAGAGTTTGGTGGCTTTGGTGATGGGGAAGATGCCGACGCAAACACAGCGGATGAAGAGCCGCAGCAACCGTTTGTCAGGTCGGACCGCAAGGTGGGACGCAATGAACCCTGCCCCTGTGGTTCGGGGAAAAAATACAAGCAGTGTCACGGGCGTATTCAATAGCAGAACTGGGTACAGCTGGGTATTGCGATAGGGCAAAGCAGAGCGTGCCCATCGATCAGCCGGCCAGAGTTGTGTATGTGGATTAAGCAAAAACCAGAATTGGCGGAATCGACTCAATGAGCGAAGCGTTGGAGTTTAAGCCGGTCCCGGGTATTCGCCTCGGCGCAACGGGCGCGGGGATCAAGTATCGGGATCGTGATGATCTGGTAATTATTGAACTGGCGGAAGGCAGCACCTGCGCGGCGGTATTTACCCGTAATGCATTCTGCGCGGCACCGGTGATCGTCGCCCGGGAACACCTCTCCGCCACCATGCCCCGTTATCTGCTGATCAACTCCGGCAATGCCAATGCAGGGACCGGTGATTCCGGCCTGCGCGCATCCCGCGAGTCCTGCAAGGCCGTGGCGGCGGCCAGGTCCTGTGCCATCAACCAGGTGCTCCCCTTCTCCACCGGGGTGATTGGTGAACCGCTTCCGGTGGACCGGATCGCCGTTGCGGTGCCGGATGCACTCACTTCGCTGTCTGAGCAGGGGTGGCCCCGGGCGGTGCGTGCCATCATGACGACAGACACGGTTCCCAAACTGACCTCCCGGCAGCTGGAGCTCTCCGGCAAGACCATCACGGTAACCGGCATGGCCAAGGGATCGGGCATGATCCGGCCGGATATGGCCACTATGCTCGCCTATATCGCCACCGATGCCCTGGTCGACCGGCATCTGCTGCAGCGCTGTCTTGAGCTGGCGGTGAAGCCTTCGTTCAATTCGATTACGGTTGATGGGGATACCTCCACCAATGACGCCTGTGTGCTGATGGCGTCCGGCGTGAGTGGGTGCTCACCCATCACTGATGAAAACTCGGCCGATTTCAGCAGGTTCTGCGCTGCGGTGGTGGAGGTCTGCATGCAGCTGGCACGGGCCATTGTGCTGGATGGGGAAGGTGCCACCAAACTGGTCGAGGTGCGGGTTGAGGGTGCAGAGAGCGAGCAGGAGGCCCGCGATGTGGCCTACACCATCGCCCATTCGCCGCTGGTCAAGACCGCACTGTTTGCCTCCGATCCCAACTGGGGCCGCATACTTGCCGCCGTGGGGCGCGCCGGTATCGAGCATCTGGATATCGACCGCATCAGGATCTGGCTGGATGATGTTTGCATTGTCAGGGGCGGTGGCCGTGCGGATGACTACACCGAAGCGGCCGGCAAGCGGGTAATGGGTCAGGACGAACTGACCATCCGGGTGGCGCTGGGCCGGGGCGAGGCAAATACCCGCGTGCTGACCTGCGACCTCTCTTATGATTATGTGAAGATCAATGCGGAATACCGTTCGTAGTAGATTCTATGTTTCCGATCAAGCCTTCAGCTGTGAAATTGCATAGGATAGTAGGAGCGGCTTCAGCCGCGATGGGTACATCAATAGTACACAGATCGCAGCTAAAGCAGCTCCTACACGCATAGCCCTGTGGTTGAGGGATAGCCAGCCAGGTTGCCGCAACGGCTTCAGCCGCGAAACGAGCCAAATGCCGATATTGGGATGATTTTATTCATGCTGCCGGTCCATGTTGCTGTCGCCGTCATACAGGATGCTTCAGGTCGAGTGCTGCTGACGCGTCGTTCCGATGGCGCACATCAGGGTGGCCTGTGGGAATTTCCGGGCGGCAAGGTGGAGCGGGGTGAGACATTTGAGCAAGCGTTGCGCCGGGAGATACGGGAAGAGCTGGGTATCGAAGTTAGTGCTCACCAACTATTGATCGATCTCACCCACAGTTACCCGGATAAAATCGTTCGACTGGATGTGCACAGAATTCTTCAGTACTCCGGAAAACCCATTGGTCTGGAGGGACAGCCCCTTGAGTGGGTATTACCTGAAAACCTCGACCAGTACGCCATGCCGGCGGCGGACCGCCCCATTTGTGCCGCGCTGAACCTTCCCCGACAGTATCTGATCACCGGCCCCGACCCGATAATCCCGAGACAATTCCTGCAGCGCCTGGAGGCTTCCCTGGATCGGGGGCTCCGTCTGGTGCAACTGCGGGCTCCCGGTCTGGATCGGAATGATTATGCAGCGCTGGCTGTCGATGCATTGATGCTGTGTCACCAGTATGGAGCGAAACTGCTATTGAACTGCCCGGTCGACCTGGCTTTGGAACTGGATGCCGATGGTGTTCATCTCAACAGCAACCAGTTGGCCGACTTGAGTGAGCGACCACTTACCAACAATAAGTGGGTTGCCGCCTCCTGCCACAACCTGGAAGAACTACAGCAGGCAATGGCGATCGACGTGGATTTCTGTGTCCTTTCTCCAGTACTGCAGACCGCATCCCATCCCGATGCCGAACCCATGGGATGGGACAGGTTTGCGCAAATCGTCGCGCTGGCGAATATACCGGTGTATGCCCTGGGTGGCATGGATCAGACCCATATCGACGTTGCCCTGGAGCAGGGTGGTCAAGGCGTTGCCGCCATCAGTGCGTTCTGGAGGCATGAAACATCAATCGAATAAGCAGGATGGCATGATGATTTCACCTGCCCATTTTGATAAATGCTTGCACACTTATCTTGACGCAGTGTGCCCATCAGTCGGATGCCTGTCGGAGGATGGAGATCATAGGTCCCGTTCATCCTGAGCTTGTCGAAGGATGGAAACCCCATCCCGGTCATTCTGCGATAGTTCATGGTTCGACAAGCTCACCACGAACGGGGACCACCAGGAACGGAGACTCACCAGGAACGGGGACTCACCAGGAACGGGGACTCACCAGGAACGGGGACCCATCACTCCCGTTCATCCTGAGCTTGTCGAAGGATGGAAACCCCATCCCGGTCATTCTGCGATAGTTCATGGTTCGACAAGCTCACCACGAACGGGGACCACCAGGAACGGAGACTCACCAGGAA
>JACDJC010000507.1_pt1 | contig 44565 bp, 36 predicted proteins | sample 7454191 | NCBI WGS metagenome assembly JACDJC01 (sample SAMN14253291, study PRJNA609438) | sludge metagenome | isolation source: sludge after 25d culture with pyrite and EDTA | collected 2018-12-20
ATGGCGCGCCCGGAGAGATTCGAACTCCCGACCCCCAAGTTCGTAGCCTGGTGCTCTATCCAGCTGAGCTACGGGCGCGGGGTGATGCAGCTTCCCGCCGTGGGCGGCCGCGCAGTTTAACATGCTGCGGGCGAGGCGTGCGCGTCGGGAAGGCCGCGGATTATTCTGATCGCGAGGGGCCACGTCAACCTTTTTCGCACCACCGGCAGCGCTTCGCGTGCCGAGATGGGGGCCTGCCGCCCTGGGCCGGCTCACCCTGCCTGCTACAATCGTGGGTCCAGAGCCGCAAGGCGCCTACCTTTCCCTTGGAGTCACCATGTCCGCGCAGATCCTCAACGCGCTCGGCCTCGCCGAGCACAATTCCGGCACCTATCTTGGCAACGGCGAATGGTCGCGGGCCACCGACGCCGGCTTGCTGCAGCCGCTGAATCCGAGTACCAACGAGGTCATCGCCGGCGTGTACGCTTCGAGCGCAGCGGATTACGACACCATCGTCACGCGTGCGCAGGCAGCCTTCGAGACCTGGCGCACGACACCGGCACCGCGGCGCGGCGAGGCAATCCGCCTGTGCGGCCAGGCCCTGCGCAAGCACAAGGATGCCCTGGGTTCGCTGGTCGCCCTGGAGATGGGCAAGATCAAGCCCGAAGGCGACGGCGAGGTGCAGGAGATGATCGACATCGCCGATTTCGCCGTCGGCCAGTCGCGCATGCTGTACGGCTTCACCATGCACTCCGAGCGCCCGGGCCACCGCATGTACGAGCAGTGGCAGCCGCTGGGCCTGGTGGGCATCATTTCCGCCTTCAATTTCCCCGTCGCGGTGTGGGCGTGGAACTCGTTCATCGCCGCAGTGTGCGGCGACATCTCGATCTGGAAGCCCTCGCCGAAGGTGCCGCTGTCGGCCGTGGCGGCGATGAAGATCTGCAACGACGCCCTGCGCGAGGGCGGCTTCCCGGACCTGTTCTTCCTGTTCAATGACGCCGGCACGGAGCTGGCGCAGAAGTTCGTCGATGACCGGCGCATCGCCCTGGTCAGCTTCACCGGCTCGACCAGGGTTGGACGCCAGGTCGGCGTGCGCGTGGCCGAGCGCATGGGCCGCTCGCTGCTGGAACTGGGCGGCAACAACGCGATCATCGTGGATGAAACGGCCGACCTGAAGCTGGCCATCCCGGCCATCGTGTTCGGCGCGGTCGGCACGGCAGGCCAGCGCTGTACCACCACGCGCCGCCTGATCGTGCACGAGTCGATTCACGACACGATCGTGGACACGCTGGTCAAGGCCTACCAGCAGGTGGAGACGAAGATCGGCGATCCGACCCTCGCCGCCACCCTGATGGGGCCCCTGAACAGCCAGGATGCGGTGCAGAACTTCCTGGCCGCCATCGACAAGGCCAGGGCCGCCGGCGGCACCATCGCCACCGGTGGCAAGGCCCTGACCGACCGTCCGGGCAACTTCGTGCTCCCGACCATCGTCACCGGCCTGCGCAACTCCGATGAAGTGGTGCAGACGGAGACCTTCGCACCGATCCTGTACGTGATGCCGTACAAGACCCTCGACGAAGCCATCGCCATGCAGAACGCCGTTCCGCAGGGTCTGTCGTCGGCGCTCTTCACGCAGAACCTGCGGGCCTCCGAGCAGTACCTGTCCGCCGCGGGCTCCGACTGCGGCATTGCCAACATCAACATCGGCACTTCCGGCGCCGAGATCGGTGGTGCCTTCGGTGGCGAGAAGGAAACCGGCGGCGGGCGCGAATCGGGCTCTACCGCCTGGCAGGCCTACATGCGCCGGCAGACCAACACCATCAACTGGTCCGATGAACTGCCGCTCGCGCAGGGCATCAAGTTCACGGTCTAGAACTCGCCACCGCCGACACGGCACCGCGGCTCGAGGCGACCCTCCAGGCTGGCCTGGAGGGTCCGACCGCGGTGCCAGCCTGCCACGGACGGCGTGACCGGCGCCGCATGCTACCCTTGGCTCGCGCACTGGACGCCACAGGACCTTCCGCCATGAATGCCCTCCAGCCCCGTACCAGCACCACCGCCATCCTGAGCCTCGTGTTCGGCATCCTGTGCTGGGTCGGCCTGCCGTTCATCGGCGCCATCGTGGCCGTCATCTGCGGGCATGCCGCGCGTGGCGAGATCCGCCGTGCGCCGCCCGGCATGATCGAAGGCGATGGCATGGCGATCGTCGGCCTGATCCTCGGCTGGCTGCACCTGCTGGCCATCGTCATCTTCACCTTCATCGTGTTCGCCTTCCTCGGTGGCCTGGCCTTCCTCGCGCACCTTGCCTCCTAAGTGACGGTTGCCCGCCGGCCGGCATCCGCGGCCCGCGCTTGCCGCTGGCTCGAGGCGCCCCCATCCAACGCCTGGTTTCCACATGTACGCCCTCGCCCGCCCCTTCCTGTTCTGCCTGGACGCCGAGCGCGCGCACGACCTCGGCCTTGCCGCGCTTGAAGCCGCCTGGCGCACCGGCGCCAACGCGCTGCTCGCGCGCGTCGCCGTGCCGCTACCGCGCAAGGTGTTCGGCCTCGACTTCGCCAACCCGGTCGGGCTGGCCGCCGGCCTGGACAAGAACGGCGCGCACGTGGACGCGCTGGCGGCACTGGGCTTCGGCTTCATCGAGGTCGGCACCACCACGCCGCGGCCGCAGGCGGGCAACCCGAAACCGCGCATGTTCCGCCTGCCCGAGCACCAGGCCGTCATCAACCGACTGGGCTTCAACAATGGCGGCGTGGATGCGCTGGTGCGCAATGTCGAGCGCGCGCGCTTCTCCGGTCCGCTGGGCATCAACATCGGCAAGAACAAGGACACGCCGAACGAGAACGCAGTCGATGACTACCTGCACTGCCTGGAGCGGGTCTATCCGCGTGCCAGCTACGTGACGGTCAACATCTCCTCGCCCAACACCCAGGACCTGCGCGACCTGCAGGAAGAAGACACCCTGCGGCGCTTCATCGGCACCCTGCGCGAGGCGCAGGAGCGCCTCGGCGCCCGGCATGGGGCACGCAAGCCCATGCTGCTGAAGATCGCCCCGGATCTGGCCGACGCCGAGCTCGACGCCATGGCCGAGGTGCTGCTGGCGGCCGGCATCGACGGCGTGATCTGCACCAATACCACCCTGGATCGCACCCCGGTCACCACCCATCGCCTGGCGCGGGAAGCGGGCGGACTGTCCGGCAAACCGTTGTTCACGCGCGCCACCGCCGTACTGCGCGGCATGGCCGCGCGGCTGGGCGAGGCCGTCCCGCTGGTCGGCGTGGGCGGCATTGTCAGCGGTGGCGATGCCGCGACCAAGATTGCCGCCGGGGCCAGCCTGGTGCAGTTCTACACCGGCATGGTCTATCGCGGCCCGGCGCTGATCGGCGAATGCGTCGAGGCGATCCGTGCACGCGGCTGAAGCCGGCCCGGTCGGTGAACTGGGCTACACGCTGGTCGCCGATGCCTCGCTGGAAGGCCGCAACAGCTTCCGCGTGCCGGCCGTGGCCAACCTGCTGGCGGACGTGCGCGATCCGGCGGCGCTCGCCCACCTGTTCGCCCTGCCGGCCCTGAACGCCCTGCCCCTGCTGGTGCTCGGCGAAGGCAGCAACATCCTGTTCGCCGGGGACTGGCCGGGGGTGGTGCTGGGCGTGGCCACGCGCGGCATCGACATCATCGGCACGCCCGCAGGGGCCACCAGAGTCCGCGTGGCGGCCGGGGAAAACTGGAACGACTTCGTGCACTGGTCGCTCGGCCACGGCCTTGTCGGGTTGGAGAACCTGGTGCTGATCCCGGGCACGGTGGGCGCGGCACCGATCCAGAACATCGGCGCCTACGGCGTGGAGGTCGGCGAGTTCATCCACGCGGTGGAGGCCTGGGACCGGCCGGCCGGCCGGCTGGTGAGGATCGACAACGCCGGCTGCGCCTTCGCCTACCGCGATTCGCTCTTCAAGCAGGCGCCGGACCGCTACATCGTGACCGCGGTGGAGTTCGACCTGCCGCACCAGCGCCAACCGCGCGCCGACTATGCCGGTGTCGCCGAAGAACTGGCTGCGCTCGGCGTCGAACGGGTCACATCCGCGGCGGTCGCCGAGGCCGTGGCGCGCCTGCGCACCCGCAAGCTCCCCAACCCCGCCCTGATCGGCAATGCCGGCAGCTTCTTCAAGAATCCGCTGGTGGCCGACGCGGACGCCGAACGCCTGCTGCGGGCCCATGCCGGCCTGCCCCATTGGCCGGCCGGCCAGGGATTGCGCAAGCTGTCTGCGGCGTGGCTGATCGAACAGGCAGGCTTCAAGGGTTATCGGGAGGGCGATGCCGGCATTTCCGAGCGCCACGCCCTGGTGCTGGTCAACCACGGCCGTGCGCGCGGCAGTGAACTGCTGCGCGTGGCGCGCCACGTCGCACGTGGCGTACACGCGGCGTTCGGGGTCAAGCTGCAGGCCGAGCCGCGCATCGTCGGCGCGGGCTGAATCGCCAACCCGGTCAGGGAATTACGCGCCGATTGGCGTTAGGCTAGCCAGCGGGTCCCCTGCGGAATTGCCCATGAGCACGACGTCTGCCCCGCTGATCGACGCACTCCGCCGTGTGGCGGGCCTCCTGCCGGCCTCGTCGGGTGCGGGTGCGCGGCCCATGCGCCGCCCCGGCAAGGCCGCCAGCGACGCCCACCTGGCCGACGCACCGGGCACGCTTGCCGCGCCACCCCCGCTGCTGCGCTGGCTGGAGCGCGCCAGCTTTGGCGCCACGCCAGCGCTGCTTGCCGAGCTCACGGCGCTGGGCGCCGACGATGCCAGCCGCTGGCAGGCGTGGATCGACCAGCAGCTCGCGCCGGCAGCGATCGACGACAGCGCGGTCGAGGCGCGCCTCGCCCCGGCGGTGTTCCCCACCCTCTACAAGTCGCTGGAGCAGCTCTGGGCCGACCATCACGAGAACGCACCGGACTACGCGGTGCGCATGCGCCCGGTCAGCGAGTGCGAACACGCCAAGCTGACCCGCGCCGTGTACAGCCGACGCCAGCTCTTCGAAGTGGCGGTCGACTTCTGGCACGACCACTTCAGCACCTTCGGCTGGGACTACGACGGCGCCACCGTGTTCCCGCACTACGACCGCGATGTCATCCGCGCCCATGCCCTCGGCAACTTCCGCCAGATGCTGGGCGCGGTCACGCGCGCGACGACCATGATGTACTTCCTCGACCTCAGCGCGAACCGGCGCGACGGGCCGAACGAGAACTTCGCCCGCGAGCTCATCGAGCTGCACACGCTTGGCGTCGAGAACTATGCCGGCGTGCTGCGCCCTGACGACCCTTCGCTTCCCGTCGGCATGGGCAACGACGGTATCGGCGTACGCCTGAAATACGTGGACGAGGATGTCTATTCGGCCACGCGCGCGCTCACCGGCTGGACGCTCCGCAACGGGCACTGGCAGTTCCCCGGCGAGAACGACGGTACCTTCGTGTTCCGTCCCGGCTGGCACGACAACTACAGCAAGTGGTTCCTCAACCGCTTCATCCAGAGCTACAAGGGCGAGATCGACGGCGAATTGGCGCTGGATACGCTCGCCGCGCACCCGGGCACCGCCACCCACGTGTGCCGCAAGCTGTGCCGCCGTTTCGTCGGTGACGAGCCGCCCGCGAGCCTGGTGGCCAGCGCCGCGGCGGTGTTCGGCGCGACCTGGGAAGCGCCCGACCAGCTGCGCCAGGTGCTGCGCCACATCCTCCTCTCGGCCGAGTTTCGCGCCGCCTGGGGCGAGAAGGTCGTGCGCCCCTTCAGTGCGGTCGCGCGCGCACTGCGCGTGTTGCAGGCCGATTTCACGCCCACCTGGGACAATGATCCGGCCTGGACTGTCAGCGAGGAGCTGGTTTCGCGCATCGGCAGCACCGGCCACCGCGCCTTCTACTGGGCGGCGCCGAACGGCTATCCCGATCGCCGCGAAGCATGGACGAGTTCCGGCGCGCTGGCCATGACCTGGAAGCTGATGGCCCAGCTCACCGTGTTGCGGATCTCGCGAGCCGACGAAGCCCCGCGCATCGCCGACATCGCCGCGCAGACGCTGGCCGCGCTGGCGCCCGGCCAGCGCTCGGCCAACGCCATCGTGGACTATTGGACCGGGCGCATCTACGGCTTCGCGCCCGATCCGGCCCGCCGTACCGTGCTGGTCAACTTCATGCGTCAGAACGCCGATGCCGGCGCCAACCTCGCCATCGATACCAATGACTGGGCGGGCGAGGGCAATCTCGCCGCGCACTACGTGCAGGCCCGCCTGCGTCACCTGGTCGGGCTGATGCTGTGCGCGCCCGAATTCCACCGTCGCTGAGGACAGCCCGATGAGCATGAACCGACGCGATTTCCTCAAGACCAGCGCGCTTGCCACGCTTGCCACCGGCGCGGCCACGCGCACCCGCGTCGGCCTCGCCGGACCGGGCGCGGCAAGCGATGACGTGCTGCTGTTCGTGTACCTGCGCGGGGCGATGGATGGCCTGAGCTTCGTCGCGCCGATCGCCGGCGAACTGCGCGTGCAGTACGAGCAGGCGCGCAGCGCCACGCGCATTCCGGCCAGCGGTGCCAACGCCGCACTGCCGCTGGCCAACAGCGGCGGCCTGTGGGGCCTGCATCCGCGCGCGAGCGGGCTCCACACACTCTACCAGGACGGCAAACTGGCCATCGTGCACGCGGTCGGCATGACCCAGCAGCCGGTCACGCGCAGCCATTTCGACGCCCAGGCGTTCATGGAATACGGCCTCGGCGGCCTGTCCGGCAGCGAAGGCTGGCTGACCCGGCACCTGCGCACCGGCGGCCTGCCCGCCAGCATCCCCATTCCATCCGTGTGCGTCGGCGCGATCACCTCGACCAGCCTGCTGGCCAGCACGGAAACCATCACCATGGCCAGTGGCGGCGCGTTCCGCCTGGATACCGGCGACTGGGCCTGGCGCGCCAGCGACGTTTCCGGCAACACCGGCTTCGTCGATCTGCTGCCGGCACTCTGGCAGGGTGCGTCGGAACTCGAGCGCAAGGGCCGCCAGGCGCTCGATTCGCTGGCCCTGATCCGGCCCATCGATTTCAACGCCTACGTGCCGGCCAATGGCGCGGTGTACGACGGCGGGTCACTCGGCAGCCAGATGAAGATGCTGGCGACGCTGATCAAGCGCGAGGACCTGGGGCTGCGCATCGCCACCGTCGATTATGGTGGCTGGGATACGCACAACGGCCAGGGCAACCCCACCCAGGGCTGGGACTATTTCGGCAACCTGGTGGAGGAGTTCTCCAGCGCGCTGACGGCCTTCTGCACCGACCTGGATGGCAGCCACCTCGGGCGCGTCAACATCATCGTGATGAGCGAGTTCGGCCGCCGCGTGCTGGAAAACGATGCCGGCGGCACCGACCACGGCTACGGCAACATCGCCCTGGTGCTGGGTGGCGCAGTAAACGGCGGGCAGACCTACGGCAGCTTCCCGGGACTGGCGACCGAACAGCTGTTCGAGCGCGCCGACGTCGGCGTCACCACCGATTACCGCCACATCCTGGCCGAAGCGGTCAACCGGCGCCTGCGCAACCCGCACCTGCCGGCCGTGTTCCCCGGCTACACGGACTACGCGCCGCTCGGCATCTTCCAGGGTACGGACCTGCCGCCGGCCGATTACGAGATGATCTTCGCCAGCGGTTTCGAAGCCTGAGCCGCCGCGCCGCACCACCGACGCCGTCGGTCAGGCGCGGCCGCCCGCGCAGCGTGTGACCAGGTCCGCGCCGCGCGGGCTACGCGTCGGCGCACTGGAAATAGACCAGTTCCGGCGCTTCGGCCAGGTGGCTCTGGCCGAGGCTGACCGAACCGCTGCGCCGCAGATGGGTCTCGTCGCGGTGCACCAGCAGTTCATCGTCCTCGCCGATCTTCAGCCAGGTGCCGTTGGTCGAACGGTCGGCCAGCATGAAGTAGCCACGCTTCCATTCGATCAGTGCATGGTTGCGTGAAACCCACTCGGTTTCGACCACCAGGCTGCTGGCCGGATCGCGGCCGATCGAGAAGGCGGCGTCTTCATCCAGCTCGAACACCTGGCTGCGATAGCGCAGCAGCAGGCGCGCGCCGGCCACGCTGGATGGCTGCACGATGCGCTGGACGGTGGTCACCAGTTCCTGGTTTTCCTGCCACAGCACGTCGACGATCTCCAGCGGAGCGAGCTTGCCGAGCACGTGCACGTTGCCCAGCGAGCGCACGTTCAGGCCGGTGGCGTGGGTGAGCCCGACCACGGTACTGCGCGTGGTGATGATCTGGTCGCGCCGCGCCAGATCCTTGTCGGCCATGCGTGCGGCGGTGTTGACCGCATCGCCGAACACATCCCCGTCGTTGATCAGCACATCGCCATGGTGCAGGCCGATGCGGATGGCGACGTTGTCGGTAGTGAACTCGACATCACTGTTGACCCGGCGCTGCATGTCGGTGGCGGCGAGGATGCCGTGCAGCGGCCCCGGGAACGTGCACATGATCTCGTCGCCGATGGTCTTGACCACCTGCCCGCCGTGGCTGACGGCCACCTCGGCAAGGGCGCCGAGGATGCGACTGACGCGCTGCAGCGCCTCGACGTCACCATAGGCCTCGAACAGCCGCGTGCTGCCCGAGATATCGGCGAACAGAATGGTCAAGGCGCGTCGTTCAGTCATGCGGCGCGGATCATAACGAATCCCTGCCCTGTCTGCCGCGCTGCCGGCCGGCGGCGGCGGGTGACGCCGACCCGCGGCGCGCCCGGGCCGGCCAGGCGCGCGCTCAGTCCTCATCCTCGACGAACAGGACGCGCCGCGTCATGCCGCAGGTGAGGTCGTAGCTGAGGGTGCCGGCATGGGCGGCGACGGTTTCGACCGGCAGCCCGGCGCCCCACAGCGTGACGACCTCGCCGACGCGCGCCTCCGGCACGCTGCGCAGGTCGATGCTGATGAGATCCATCGACACGCGCCCGACCACCGCGGCGGGCCGACCGCCGACCAGCACCGGCGTGCCGTTGGCGGCACTGCGTGGATAGCCGTCGCCATAGCCGATCGCGGCAATGCCGAGCGGCAGATCCTGCGGCGCCTGCCAGGTCGCCGCGTAGCCCACGCGTGCGCCGGCCTCGAGCGGATTGACGGCAATCAGGCGCGTCTCCAGGGTCATGGCCGGCTCGAAGCCGAAGTCCGCCCCGCATTTGCCGTCCACCACCGACAGGCCATAGAGGAGGCCGCCTGCCCGCACCCAGTCGCCACGCCCGGCCGGCCAGCCGAGCAGGCCGGCGGAGTTGCTGAGCGAGCGCGCACCCGGCAGGCCTGCGGTGGCCTGCACGAACGCAGCGATCTGATGCCCGGTGAGCGCGTTGTCGAACTCGTCCGACGCGGCGAAGTGGGTCATCAGCACGATGTCTTCGGCGACCGCCGGCAGGCGCGACAGGCGCGCGTGGACGGCCTGCGCGCGGGCCGGCGGGAAGCCCAGCCGGTGCATCCCCGAATCGATCTTCAGCCACACGCGGATCGGCTTGCCGGGACGGCTCTCAAGCCATTCGAGCTGGCTGTCGTGATGGACGACGATGTCCAGATCCAGTCGCCGCACTTCGGCCAGGTCGTCGGCGCGATCCGGGCCGGACAGGACCACGATGCGCTGGCGGTGGCCGGCAGCCCGCAGGCGCAGGCCGTCGGCGATCGAGGCAACGCCGAACGCGTCGGCCTCGTGCAGCGCCCGCGCCACGCGCTCCAGGCCATGGCCGTAGGCATCGGCCTTGACCACGGCCAGCACCTTTGCCGGGCTCGCCAGCGCGCGCAGCCGCGCCAGGTTGCGACGCAGGGCGCCCAGGTGGATGGTGGCCGAGGTGGCGCGCACTAGGGAAGCGCAACGGAAAGTCGCAGAGAACGGTCAGAGGCGGGCAATGCGCCGTCGAAGCGGGCCTCCCGCGCCAACTGCCAGGCACGGCGCGCGGCGCGGTGCATGATCCCGACCGCCGATTCGACGCCCGGCGTCCTGCTCATTCGAACGCACCCGAGTAGTCGCCGCCGGTGAAGTTCTCGAACTTGGTGTACTCGCCGAGGAAGGCCAGCGTGATCGAACCGATCGGGCCGTTGCGCTGCTTGCCGATGATGATTTCGGCGGTGCCCTTCTTGGGCGAGTCCTTGTCGTACACCTCTTCGCGGTAGATGAACAGGATCACGTCGGCATCCTGCTCGATCGCGCCCGACTCGCGCAGGTCGCTCATCACCGGCCGCTTGTCGGTGCGCTGCTCGAGCGAGCGGTTGAGCTGGGACAGCGCGATGACCGGCACGTTGAGCTCCTTGGCCAGCGCCTTGAGGCTGCGCGAGATTTCGGAGATCTCGGTGGCGCGGTTCTCCTTGCTGCCGGGCACCGCCATGAGCTGCAGGTAGTCGATGACGATCAGGCCCAGGTCGTGTTCGCGCTTGAGGCGGCGCGCGCGTGCGCGCAATTCCACCGGCGACAGCGCAGGCGTGTCGTCGATGAAGATCTTCGCCTCGCTGAGCAGGGAGATCGCACTGGAAACGCGCGGCCATTCCTCCTCGGCCAGGTCGCCGGTGCGCAGGTGCTGCTGATTGATGCGGCCCAGCGAGGACATCAGACGGAAGGCGAGCTGCGAGGCCGACATTTCCATCGAGAAGATCGCCACCGCCTTCTTCGTCTTGAGCGCCGCGTACTCGGCCATGTTCACCGACAGGGCGGTCTTGCCCATCGACGGCCGGGCGGCAACGATGATCAGGTCGGACGGCTGCAGGCCGGCGGTCATCTCGTCGAGGTCGGTGAAGCCGGTCGGCAGCCCGGTGATGCTGCCGCGGTTCTCGTAGCGCTGGTGCAGGATGTCGAAGGCTTCCTTGACCGCGACCTTCATCGGCACGAAACCCTTGCGCCCGCGCGCGCCCGATTCGGCGATGCGGAACACCCGTTGCTCGGCCGATTCGAGGATTTCCTGGGTCGAGCGGCCCTCCGGCGCGAAGCCGTCGCCGACGATCTCGGTGCCGGTGTCGATGAGCTGGCGCAGCACCGACTTGTCACGCACGATGCCGGCATAGGCGAGGATGTTCGCCGCACTCGGCGTCGAGTTGGCCAGTTCGATCACATAGCTCGAGCCGCCGACCATCTCGGCCAGGTCCTGGGCCTCGAACCAGTCGCCCAGCGTCACCGCATCGCAGGGCATGCCCTTCTGCGCCAGTTCGCTGATGGCGCGGAAGATGAGCCGGTGGTCGCGGCGATAGAAATCGTCCTCGCCGAGCTGGTCGGCGATGCGATCCCAGGCTTCCGGGGCCAGCATCAGGCCGCCGAGCACGGCCTGCTCGGCCTCGATCGAATGCGGGGGGACGCGCAGGGCTTCGACGTTGCCGGCGGGTTTGCGTTCAGGCTGCGGAAGCATGGCTCACGGTGGGCGAAACGGAGGGCACAGGAATACTAGAACGCCGTCGCAAATCCTGCGACGCACAACCTGGTGGACAAGCGTGGAGAGACCTGTGGACAGGATGTGTACAAACCGGGCCCGCAGACGCGGACGGGCGCCCTGGGGCGCCCGTCCGGACGACTCGTGCGGCGCGCCCGTGCGGGCACGCAGCGGGTCAGTGCTCGCCAGCAACCACCACCTTGACCGTGGACTCGACATCCGTGTGCAGGCGCACCTGGATCTCGTATTCGCCGATCTGGCGCAGCGGGCCGTCCGGCATCAGCACCTCACGCTTGTCCAGCGCGCGCCCGGCGGCGGTGAAGGCTTCGGCGATTTCGCGCGGGCCGACCGAGCCGAACAGCTTGCCCTCGGGGCTGGCATTGGCATTGATGGTGATCGACGCCCCCTCGAACTGGGCGCGGCGCGCATCGGCACCGGCCAGGCGCTGGCGCGCCCTTTCCTCGTACTCGGCCCGGCGCTGCTCGAACTCGGCGAGATTCGTGGCCGTGGCCGTCACCGCCATGCCCTGCGGCACCAGGTAGTTGCGGCCGTAACCGGGCTTGACCTTGACCTTGTCGCCAAGGCTGCCAAGGTTCTTCACGTTCTGCAGCAGGATGAGTTCCATGGTGATTCCTCTTCGTTAGCGCCGGCGGGCCGACGCAGCTTGCGTTGTCCGAATGGTCGGGACGTGCGGGGAACCGGCTGATTCCGCGCATCTTCCTTCCCGGCGGAGGCAGGCGCGGGGCCGCGCAACGCGCGACCCCGCGATTCTCAGTGGGCGTCGCTGTAGGGGAGCAATGCCAGGAAGCGCGCGTGCTCGACGGCACTCGCCAGCTGGCGCTGGTATCGCGCCTTGGTGCCGGTGATGCGGCTGGGCACGATCTTGCCGGTTTCGCCGATGTACTGGCGCAGCATGTTGAGATCCTTGTAGTCGATCTCGGTGATGCCCTCGGCGGTGAAACGGCAGAACTTCTTGCGGCGAAAGAACTTGGACATGGCTTGTCTCCGATGGGCGATCAGTTGGCTTCGTCGGCTGCCGGCTCGGCGGATTCGGCGGGCTCGTCGGTCTCTTCGCGAGACTCGCGCGAGCTGCGGCGCGGACGGTCTTCGTCATCGCCGCTGCCGATGCCCTCGTCGTCGCGACGCCGGCGATCGCCCTTGTCGTCCTTGTTCTTCATGATCGGCGACATCTCGGTCACCGCATCGTCACGCTTCATGATCAGGTGGCGCAGCACCGCATCATTGAAGCGGAAGCCGGATTCGAGCTCGCCCAGTGCCGTCTGGCTGCACTCGATGTTCATCAGCACGTAGTGGGCCTTGGCCAGGTGCTGGATCGGATAGGCAAGCTGGCGACGCCCCCAGTCCTCGACACGGTGGGTCGCACCGCCATCGCCCTCGATCAGCGCCTTGTAGCGCTCGATCATGCCGGGCACCTGCTCACTCTGGTCCGGGTGGACCAGGAACACGACTTCATAATGACGCATGGATGACTCCTTGTGGGTACCGGGCGGAGGAATTTCCGCGCGGCAGCCTCCCGTGCAACGGTGAGGCAAGGCCCGCGCCCTCCGGCAGGCGCTGCAGCCGGGAAAACGGGGGGCGCGAATTGTACGCCGGATCAGCGAATTGGCACAAGCGGCAGCGGCGAGATGCGCGCCGCTGCACGCGGGCTCTGCTGCAGGCCTCCCGCAGCGCGGAGGCTCAGGCCGTGTGCTCCACCGTGAAGCTGCTGCCGCAGCCGCAGGCACCGGTGGCATTCGGATTGCGGAACACGAAAGCGGAATTGAGGCCCTGGCGCTCGAAGTCGATCTCGGTGCCGTCCACGAACGGCAAGGCCTTGCGGTCGATGAGGACCTGGAAGCCGTCCTGCTCGAACACGGTATCGTCGGCACCGACCGCATCGGCAATATCGACGGTATAGCCAAAGCCCGAGCAGCCCGAGGACTTGATGCCGAAGCGCACGCCGATGGCCGCGGGATTGCGGGCCAGGAAATCCTGCATGCGCTCGCGCGCAGCCGTAGTCAACTGGATGGCCATGGATCGCGAAATGGTCTGGGAACGTGCCCCATTGTACCCCGACCCGGCGCCGGCTTGGGCTATCATCGCCGGCTTGCGCCGTCCGCGCGGACCTGGCGCCCCCGCACTGGAGCTCCCGAGTCATGCAGGCATCCGCCAGCACCGCCGTCACGCCCGAAGCCGTGGCCATCAAGCAGGCCCTTGCCGGGGCGATTCCCGCCGGTACGCGCATCCGCGTGCAGGGCTGGGTACGCACGCGGCGCGATTCCAAGGCGGGACTTTCCTTCGTCAGCGTCAGCGACGGTTCCTGCTTCGATCCGATCCAGGTCGTGGCGCCGTCCTCGCTGGCCAACTACGCCAGCGAGATCGCGCACCTCACCGCCGGCTGCGCGGTCGTCGCCACGGGCGAGCTGGTCGCCTCGCCGGGCAAGGGGCAGAGCTTCGAGCTCCAGGCGGACGCGATCGAAGTCGTGGGCTGGGTGGACGATCCGGAAACCTATCCGATCCAGCCCAAGCCCCACTCGCCCGAGTTCCTGCGCGAAGTGGCGCACCTGCGCCCGCGCACCAACCTGTTCGGTGCGGTGGCGCGCGTACGCCATACCCTGGCCAGTGCCATCCACCGCTGGTTCGACCAGCACGGCTACTTCTGGGTCAACACGCCCATCATCACCACCTCGGACGCCGAGGGTGCCGGGCAGATGTTCCGCGTTTCCACGCTGGATCTGATGAACCTGCCGCGCACCGACACGGGCGCGGTGGATTTCCGCAAGGACTTCTTCGGCAAGGAAACCTTCCTCACCGTCTCCGGCCAGCTCAACGTCGAGGCCTACTGCCTGGCCCTGAGCCGGGTCTATACCTTCGGCCCGACCTTCCGCGCCGAGCACTCGCACACCACGCGGCATCTGGCCGAGTTCTGGATGATCGAGCCGGAAATCGCCTTCGCCGACCTGGCCGAAACGGCGCGCGTGGCCGAGGCGCTGCTGAAGTTCGTGTTCAAAACCGTGCTCGACGAGCGCGCCGATGACATGGCCTTCTTTGCCGCACGCGTGGACAAGTCCGCGGTGTCGCGCCTGGAGGCCTTCATCGCCGCGCCGTTCGAACGCGTCGAATACGGCGACGCCGTGGAAATCTTGAAGAAATCTGGCAAGAAGTTCGACTATCCCATTGAATGGGGAGCCGATCTGCAGACCGAACACGAACGTTTCCTGACCGAGGAACATGTCGGCCGACCGGTGGTGGTGACCAACTATCCGGAGAAGATCAAGGCTTTCTACATGCGCCTCAACGACGACGGGCGCACCGTCGCGGCCATGGACGTGCTGGCGCCCGGCATCGGCGAGATCGTCGGCGGCTCGCAGCGCGAGGAACGCCTGGCGGTGCTCGACACGCGCATGGCCCAGTTCGGGCTCGACCCGGCGCATTACCAGTGGTACCGGGACTTCCGCCGCTACGGCACGGTGCCGCATGCCGGCTTCGGCCTCGGCTTCGAGCGCCTGGTGGTGTACACCTGCGGCCTGACCAACATCCGCGACGCGATCCCCTACCCGCGCGCGCCCGGCACCGCGGAGTTCTGAGCATGCCCCTGCTTGCGGTACGTGAATTCCTGCTCGTCAGCGGCCTGGGCATGATCGTCGCCGGCCTGACCGCCTACATCATGACCTGGATGCTGGTGGCGGTGCACCTGCGCGACCATCATCCGGCCGAACGCAGATGGCTGGGGGGCTTCCTGTTCTCGCCGCGCGCCTTGGGCTGGTATCTCGGCGCGCGCTACCGGCGCCTGGCCGACCGCCAGCTCAACGCCGTGGCCGTGCTCGCCAGCATCGGCGCCTGGGTGATCGTCGCCGGCGGCGTGACCGTGATCATCTCCAAGCTCATCTCCTTCATGGACGGCGGCGCATGAATGCCGCGCAGTGGTGGCTGGCCAGTCTCGGCGACACCCTGGTCTGGGCACGCCTGCGCGTGCTCGAGGAGGGCGTCGCCGAAGTCCTCGATGCCAGCGGCCACACCCACCGCTACGACGATGCCACCAGCGCGCGCATGGCCCTGCTGGATGCCGAGTTCCGTGCCTTCGATGGCCTCGATGCCGAAGACGCGGCGCAGCTGGGCTTCGACCTCGAACGGATCCAGCCGCCCGTGGCGGACACCGACGCGGAACTCATCGCAGCCATGACGCACACCCTCTCAGCCAGGATCAAGCCATGAATCTCGACCTGACCGGCAAGCATGCCCTGGTCTGCGGCGGCTCGCAGGGCATCGGCCTGGCCGCGGCCCAGGCCCTGGCTGCGCTGGGTGCCGACATCACCCTGCTCGCCCGCTCGCCGGAGACGCTCGATGCAGCCCTGGCGACGCTGCCCAGGGCGCATGGCGCACAGGAACATGCGCGCATCGCCGTGGACATGCAGGCGCACGCGGCTTTGCACAGCAAGGTCGAAGCGGCGGCCAGCAGCGCGCCCGTGCACATTTTCGTCAACAACACCGGCGGTCCGCCCGGCGGGCTGGCACACAGCGCCGCGCCGCAGGCCTATCTGGACGCATTCGCGCAACACCTGATCGCCGCGCAGGTGATCGTCCAGGCCGTGCTTCCCGGCATGCAAGGCGCCGGCTACGGGCGCATCATCAACGTCATCTCGACCTCGGTGAAGGAGCCCATCCGCAATCTCGGCGTGTCCAACACCATCCGCGGGGCGACCGCGAGCTGGGCCAAGACCCTCGCCGGCGAGCTTGCAGCGTTCGGCATCACGGTCAACAACGTGCTGCCCGGTTACACGCAGACCCAACGCCTGGAACAGATCATCCTCGAACGTGCCAGGGTGGGCGGCAAGAGCCGCGCGGAAGTCGAAGCGGCCATGCTCGCCGCGGTGCCGGCCGGCCGATTCGCCCAACCGGCCGAAATCGCCAACGTCATCGCCTTCCTCGCCTCGCCCGCTGCCGCCTACGTCAACGGCATCAACGTACCGGTCGACGGCGGGCGCACGCAATCGCTGTAGGCGGCCCCCTCGACGCCGGCAACGTGGGCTTCGGCGCGACCCGCCGATTGGATTATGCTTGACCCATGCACGCCCCCGGCACGCTCCCCAACCTCATCGCCGGCGAGCTTCGCGCCCCCGCGGGCGGTCGCTACCTGGATGTCCATGAGCCGGCTACCGGCCAGGTCTTTGCACGCTGTCCGGATTCGGATGCGACCGACCTCGCCGACGCGGTCGCCGCGGCACGCGCTGCCTTCCCCGGCTGGGCGGCGACGCCGGTCGCCGCACGCGCGCGCCTGCTGCAGCGCCTGGCCGGGCTCGTGGAGCGCGACCTGGACGCCCTGGCGGCACTGGAGTCGCGCGACTGCGGCAAGCCGGTCAAGCTGGCGCGCAGCCTGGACATTCCCCGGGCCGTGGACAACCTGCGCTTCTTCGCCGAAGCCATCACGCAATGGTCGAGCGAGGCGCACATGGGCGACACGCGCACGCTCAACTACACGCTGCGCCAGCCGCTCGGCGTGGTCGGCTGCATCTCGCCCTGGAACCTGCCGCTGTACCTGTTCACCTGGAAGATCGCCCCGGCGCTGGCGGCCGGCAACACGGTGGTCGCCAAGCCCTCGGAGATCACGCCCTGCAGCGCCGCGCGGCTGGGTGAACTGGCCATCGAAGCGGGCTTTCCACCCGGGGTCCTCAACATCGTGCATGGCAGCGGACCCGGCATCGGCCAGGCGCTTGTCGAGCACCCATCGATCAAGGCGATTTCCTTCACCGGCAGCACGCGCACCGGCGCGGCCATCGCCACCGCCGCCGCGCCATCGTTCAGGAAGGTATCGCTGGAAATGGGCGGCAAGAACCCGGCCATCGTGTTCGCCGATGCCGATCTCGCCGACGCCGACCTCGACACCATCGTGCGCTCGGGCTTCGCCAACCAGGGCGAGATCTGCCTGTGCGGCTCGCGCCTGCTGGTCGAACGTGCGATCTACGCCGAATTCAAGGCGCGCTACCTGGAACGCGTGGCGGCACTGCGCGTGGGCGATCCACAGGATCCGGCCAGCGACCTCGGTGCGCTGGTGTCGCGCGCGCATTTCGACAAGGTGACCGGCTGCATCGAACGCGCGCGCAGCGAAGGCGCGCGCGTGCTGTGTGGCGGCGGGCCGGTAGCGCTCGAGGGACGCTGCGCGCAGGGCTGGTTCGTCGCGCCCACGGTGCTGGAAGGCCTGTCCAATGCCTGCGCCACCAACCAGGAGGAAATCTTCGGCCCGGTGGTCGCGCTGATCCCGTTCGATTCGGAAGCCGAAGCACTGGCGCTGGCCAATGACAGCCGTTACGGCCTGGCCGCCTCGCTGTGGACCCGCGACCTCGATCGCGCGCATCGCATGGCCGGCGCGCTCGAGTTCGGCATCGTGTGGATCAACTGCTGGCTGCTGCGCGACCTGCGCACCCCCTTTGGCGGCACCAAGGCCTCCGGGCTGGGCCGCGAGGGCGGCAGCGAGGCGCTGCGCTTCTTCACCGAACCCAAGAACGTGTGCATCCGAACGAGGTAGACCCGCATGCCCGATTACCAACACCTGCTTGAACGCAACCGCGCCTGGTCCGAAGCGCTCACCGCGCGCGATCCCGGCTTCTTCGAACGCCTGTCCGCGCAGCAGGCGCCGGAGTACCTGTGGATCGGCTGCTCCGATTCGCGCGTGCCGGCCAACCAGATCATCGACGTGGCGCCGGGCGAGGTGTTCGTGCACCGCAACGTGTCCAACGTGGTCGTGCACACCGACCTCAACGCGATCAGCACCATCCAGTTCGCGGTGGACGTGCTCAAGGTGCGGCATATCCTGGTGGTCGGCCACTATGGCTGCGGCGGCGTCACCGCCGTGCTCGAGAACCAGCGCTACGGCCTGGTGGACAACTGGCTGCGCCACGTCGATGACGTGCGCAACCGCCACCATGACCAGCTCGAAGCGCTGGCCGATCCCGCGGCACGCCTGGCCCGCCTGTGCGAGCTCAACGTGATCGAACAGGCGGTCAACGTATGCCGCTCGACCGTGGTGCGCGACGCCTGGGAGCGCGGCCAGTCCTTGCGCGTGCACGGCTGGATCTACGGCCTCGGCGATGGCCTGGTGCGCGACCTGGGCCTGGATGTGCGCAATGCCGATACCCTCGCCGCCGCCCGCCGCGCGGCGCTCGATCGCCTGCTCGCCGGAACCGCGCCGCCGGGAATGGCCAGGGCATCCTAGCCATGTTCCAGCTCGTCGCCCTCGCCAGCCTGGCGCTGGCCGCGCAATCGCCACCCACCGCGCCGGCCGAGCCGCCGCGCGCACCGACCGGCACCATCGCCATCACCCAGCAGCGCGCCGCGGTGACCAAGTCCGAGGAGATCATGGCCCGGGCGCTCAAGCGCCCCGGCGTGCTGGCGCAGTACCTCTACATGCGCGAGGCGCGCGAACAGGATCCCGCGCTGGCCTTCCGCCTGATCTTCAACCAGTACGTGGCCTGGTTCCAGACCTTCGTCGGCGAATACCAGGGCTCGCGGCGCATGTTCTCGATCGCCCAGCCAGCGGAAAAGGGCGACAGCGCGGCGCCACTCGAACTGGGCTACCAGCCGACCCCCGCGGCAGCCGCCATCGCCCGCCTCGCGCACGGACGCCAGGCGATCTTCTTCAACGAAAACCACAACATCGCGCTGACCCGCACCCTGACCGTGCAGATGCTGGAAAGCCTGCGCCGGGACGGCTATGACACGTTCGCCGCGGAAACCCTCTACGAGGACGACACCGATCTCGCCCGGCGTGGCTATCCGACCGATGATTCGGGTTTCTACACCGAGGAGCCGATCTACGCCGAAATGGTGCGCACCGCGCTCAGGCTCGGCTACCGGGTAATCGCCTACGAAGATGAATCGGCCGCCGTGGGCGATGCACGCGAACGCAACCAGGCACGCAACCTGTGGAAGCGCGCCTTCGGCAAGCACCCGCATGCGCGGCTGGTGGTGAACGCCGGCTTCACCCACATCCAGAAGGCCGGCAAGTACTTCGATGGCCAGGCCATGGCGCAGCACTTCCGCAGCCTCAGCGGCATCGAACCGATTTCCGTCGAGCAGACCGTGATGATCCCGCACGAGAATGCCGCCGACGACCATCCGGTCTATCGCCAGATCATCACGCGCACGCCCATCAGCCAACCCACCGTGTTCCGCGATGCCAAGGGTGCACTGTGGTCGCTGCGCAGCCCGGCCTTCGACGTCAGCGTGGTGTTCCCCGAATCGGTCTTCGAACGCGGCCGCCCGACCTGGGCCGCGCTCTGGGGCCTGCGCGTGCCGTATCCGGTATCCGTGGACTTCTGCAGGCACACCCTGCCCTGCCTGATCGAGGCGCGCTACACCGGCGAAGGCGAGGATGCCATTCCCGCCGACCGCTTCGTGTTCGATCCGGCCTCGCCCCTGCTCGCCGGCCGCCCGCGCATCCGCAGTTCCTCCGATGTCGTGCCGAGCGCCGATCTCTATCTGCGGCCGGGCCAGTACCGCATCGTGGCGCGCGACGTGCAGAACCGCGTGATCGATCGCACCAGCGCCAGCGTCCGCCCAGCGAGGCCTCGATGAATAGCGGCGTCCACAGTGCCGCGGCACCAGCGCCGGTCGGCGCCTATCCGCACGCCCGCCGCGTCGGCAACCTGCTGTTCCTTTCCGGCGTCGGCCCGCGCGTGCCGGGCAGCAACAGCGTGCCCGGCAACGTCCACGACGCGCACGGCCGCCTGGTCGCCTACGACATCGAGGCGCAGTGCCGCCAGGTATTCGCCAACGTGCGTGCCGTGCTCGAAGCGAGCGGCGCGCATTGGCAGGATCTGGTCGACGTGACCGTGTTCCTGACCGACATGGCACGCGATTTCCCCGCCTACAACCGCATCTGGGCGGAACACTTCCCGGCTGCCGCCAGTGCCCCGTGCCGCACCACGCTCGGCATCACCGCCTTGCCGACGCCGATCGCCATCGAACTCAAATGCGTGGCCCAGGTGTCATCGGCAGCCTAGCCCGGCGCGAACTCACCGGCGCATCCGGCGAGCGGCCGTCGCCAGGGCGCCGGCGCGGATCTGGCGGCGCCGCCCGCGTGCGCCGGCGACGCGATGCGACCGGTTACACTTTGACCTGCCACCCGAGGAACCCGTGATGCTGCCCGCCCCGCTCGACTTCCAGCGCTGGATCGACGAACACCGCCATCTGCTCAAGCCACCGGTCGGCAACAAGTGCATCGTCGATGGCGACTTCATCGTGATGGTCGTCGGCGGGCCGAACCTGCGCAGCGACTACCACTACGACGAGGGGCCGGAGTTCTTCCACCAGATCGAGGGCGAAATGGTGCTGCGCATCCAGGAAGACGGGCATGCGCGCGACATTCCCATCCGCGCCGGCGAGATCTTCTACCTGCCGCCGCGGGTTCCGCACTCGCCGCAACGCATGCCCGGCTCGATCGGCCTGGTCATCGAGCGCCGCCGCCTGGCGCACGAGCAGGACGGCCTGATGTGGTTCTGCAAACGCTGCAACACCAAGCTCTACGAGGAGTTCTTCACCCTGAACGACATCGAGAAGGACTTCCCCGCCGTGTTCGAACGCTATTACCGCTCGCTCGCTGCACGCAGCTGCAAGTCCTGCGGCCAGGTCGACCCGGTTCCCGAGCGGTACCGCAGCTGACGCGCTGACCGACCCCGCGAACGCGAGCCCTGGACGGGCCGCCACTGCAGCGGCTTGCGCGTGGCCCGTGCATCGCGGACAGTGCCCCGTCGCCGCGCGAGAAGCCGCTGCCCGATGCTGCACAGCCTGATTCAATGGAAGCCACGCGACGTGCCGCTGCGCGTTGCGCTGCGCAACACGGCGGCCATCGTCGTGCCGCTGGCCCTTGGCATCGGCACCGGCCATGTCGAAGTGGGCGTCGCCGTCGGCACCGGCGCGCTCAACACCATGTTCACCGATCAGCCGGGCCCCTACCGGCTGCGCATGCAGCGCATGCTGCTCACCGCGCTGGCCGCCGGCCTGTCCGCGTTCGTCGGCAGCCTGGCCGGCGCCAGCACGCCGCTGCTGATGCTGGCCGCGCTCATCTGGGGCATCGGCGGCGGCCTGCTGGTGGCGCTGGGCACGGATGCCGGCCGCGCCGGCATGACCAGCATGATCCTGCTGCTGGTGACGGCCTCGGAGCCGCGCACGCCTCTGCTGGCCGCCGGCGTGGCCATGCTGATCTTCGCCGGCGGCCTGCTGCAGACCCTGTTCGCCATCGCCGCCTGGCCGCTGCAGCGCTACCGGCCGGAGCGCCACGCCCTGGCCGGCGTGTGCCGCGAACTTGCCGCCAGCACGCGGGTTGCGGCCGATCCCTCGCAGGCGCCGCCGGTCACCCAGGCGCTGCTCGATGTCGAACGCCTGCTGCACGGCGCGCACCGCGATCGCGGCGACGTCATGGACATCTTCCGCGTCCTCGCCGAGTTGCTCGAGCGCGTGCGGCTGGAGCTGCTGGCGCTCGGTGACCTGCGCAGCGCGCTGGGCGACCGCGAGTGCACGGCCACCGTCGGGCGCGCGCTGGAGTATGCGGCGCGCGCGCTCGACGCGCTGGCCTCCGCGCTCGTGCGCGGCGCGACGGCGCAGGCGGCCAAGGCCGCCCTGGAAGGCTTCGACGCGGTGCAGGATGCCCTGCGCGACCTGCATGCACGCAGCACCGAGCGCCGCGCGCAGCGCCAGCTCATGATCGTGAGGGCGCGCATCGGCAGGCTTGGCGGCCAGCTGCGCGCCGCCCTGCGCAACGTCAACATTGCCGGCAGCCGCGGCGACCTGCGCCGCAGCGCCATCGAGGAACGCCTGCCTCGCGCGCTGCGTCCGCGCAGCGCCCTGGCCATCCTGCGCGCCAATCTCGACATCGCGTCCACCGCATTCCGCCACGCCCTGCGCTGCGGCGTCGCGCTGGCGCTGGCCGTGGGGGTCGAGCGCGCGCTGGCCGTGCCGCACGGCTACTGGATCCCGATGACCATCGCCATCGTGCTCAAGCCCGATTTTGCCGGCACGTTCCGGGTCGGCACGCTGCGCGTGGCCGGCACACTGGCCGGCCTGGCCCTGACCACGGCCCTGGTGCACTACGCGTTCGGCAGCGAATGGGAACGCCTGGGCCTGATGGCGCTGCTGGCGATCGCCTTCCGCCTGCTGGCCACCATGCATTACGGCATCGCCGTCACCGTGCTGACCGGCATGGTGGTGATCCTGCTGTCGTTCCACGGCCTGCCGCCCGGGCCCACCATGCTTGCGCGCGGCGGCGCGACCGTGCTGGGCAGCGCGCTGGCGCTGGTTACCTATGCACTCTGGCCGAGCTGGGAGACCGCGCGCGTGCGGCCGGCGCTGGCGAACATGCTGGCCGCCTACCGCGAGTACATGACCAGCGTGCTGCAGGGACCCCAAGCGGCGCGTGCCAGTGCCCGCTCCAGCGCGCGCAGTGCGCGCACCACGGCGCAGGCTTCGCTCGACCGGCTGCGTGGCGAACCACGTCCGGATGCCGCGCTGCTGGCGCTGGCCGAAGACGTGTTCGCCAACGCCAACCGCTTCGTGCGTGCCTGCATGGCCCTGGAGGCGGTGTGGCCGGAGGCGGCAAGCGCGCCCGCGCGCCAGCGCATCGTGGACTTCACGCACGCGCTTGGGCACAGTCTCGACCTGCTGGTGGCGCGCCTGCGCGATGCCAGCGCGCCCCTGCCGGCCAGCCTGCGCGAAGCCGAACGCGCGCTGACGGCGGAACTGGCCGCCATGCCGGCGGATGACGAGGACGGCCTGCTGGCCAGCATCGGCGAGGCACTGGACCGCATGACCGACACCGTCGATACGCTCGCGTGGCGACTGCGCCAGCCCGACGCGCGCGCACGTCCGGCATGAGCGCCACGCGCTGATCGGTCAGGCCAGGGCTGCCTGGGCCTCGATGCTGGCGCGGCTGACTTCCAGCAGTTCGCCGAGCGCGATCGGCGCCGATCCACCCGTGCGCACGGCGCGCACGAAGGCCGCGGCGCTGGCCATCTGGCCCTTGTCCTGGCGCCACAGGTTCATGCGCGTGAAACCCGGCCAGGCCCAGCCGCGCAGCCTGCGGAAATTGTCGAGCTGCAGGACGCGACCGGCGCAGAACACTTCCAGGCGCTCCTTCGGGAACGCCCTGGCACCATTGGCCAGATAGTGGATCGTACCCATCGAGCCGTCGGCAAACTGCAGCGCCAGGCTCGCCTTGTCATCGCGCACCGCCAGCGCCGGATGGGCGCCGAGCGCGCGCGCTTCACAGTGCGTGATCGGCGCGCCGGCCAGGTGGCGCAGCAGGTCGATGAAGTGGCAGCCCTCGCCGACGATGCGGCCACCGCCGATGGCCTTGTCCTGGATCCAGTGCGCGGGCGCAATGGCGCCGGCGTTGACGGTCATGATGAAGGCCTTGGGCTCGGCCACCGTGGTCAGCAGCTGCCTGATCTTCACCACCTGCGGTGCAAAGCGGCGATTGAAGCCGACCATCAGCAGCTGCGCCGGCCGCGCGGCCGCCTCGGTTGCGATTTCGTCGAGTTCGGCCAGCGAAAGGCACAGCGGCTTCTCGCAGAACACGTGCTTGCCGGCACGCAGGGCGGCCAGCACCTGGCGCGCATGCGCAGCGTGGCGGGTGGCGACGACGACGGTGTCGATTGCCGCATCGTCAAGCAGGGCGGCGACATCCGTGCTGGCCAGGGCAAAACCCTGCTTGCCGCCGTGATGCACCGCGCTGACACCGCCGCTGCTCACGACCGTGCGCAGGTCGGCGCCGGCCGCCTTGAACGCGGGAATCAGGACGCGCCCGGCATAGTTGCCGGCGCCGAGGAAGCCGACCACCGGCGTGCCCTGCGCCGGCACGCGGGCCGTTGCCTGCGTCGCGCCCGCCAGCACCACCTCGCGCGCGGCGAGCCGCGCGGCCCCTGCGCCCGGGTACTGCAGCAGGATGCCGAGCGAGGCCTCCCCGCCGGCCAGCAGCGCATAGGCCTGCTCCGCCTGCTCGAGCCCGAAGCGGTGCGACACCAGCGGCGCGACGTCCAGCGCGCCGGCCGCCATCAGGTCGAGCACCGCTTCGAAATTGCGCTGTTCGGTCCAGCGCACGAAGCCCAGCGGGTAGTCGTGGCCGCCTTCCTCGTATTGCGGGTCGTAGCGGCCCGGCCCGTAACTGCAGCTCACCTGGAAGCTCAGTTCCTTTTCGTAGAAGTCCGCGCGTGACAGTTCCAGCCCGGTCACGCCGACCAGCACGATGCGGCCGCGCTGGCGGCACATGCGGGCAGCCTGGCTGACCGGCTCGCTGCTGCGCGTGGAGGCGGTGATGATGACCGCGTCCACGCCGCGCCCGCGCGAAAACGCCTGCGCCGCCGCCAGCACGTCCTCACCCGCACCGGGATTCACCACCTCCGCGCCGAAGCGACCTGCCAACGCCAGGCGCGCCGGATCGTAATCGATGCCCAGCACCCGGCAGCCTTGCGCGCGCAGCATCTGCACGGTGAGCAGGCCGATCAGGCCCAGGCCGGTCACGACCACGGCTTCGCCCAGGGTCGGGTTCGCCAGGCGGATGCCCTGCAGGCCGATCGCCGCGAGCACGGTGAAGGTGGCTGCCTCATCGCTGACCGCGTCGGGGATGCGCGCGCACAGGCGCTGCGGCACGGCCACCACCTCGGCATGCCGGCCGTTGCTGACCACGCGATCACCCGCGGCAAAGCCCTCCACTGCGTGCCCGCATTCGGCGACCACCCCGACGTTGCAGTAGCCCAGCGGCAACGGCTGATCGAGCTTGTCGCGCACCGCATCCAGGGTCGCCGCCAGGCCGTCCGTGCGCACCTTGTCCAGCACCATGCGCACCTTGTCCGGCTGCTGGCGCGCCTTGTCCAGCCAGTTGGCCTTGCCGAATTCGACCAGCATGCGTTCAGTGCCCGCGGAAACCAGGCTGGCGCGGGTATGGATCAACACCTGGCCCGCCGCGGCACGCGGCGCGGGGACCTCGACAATGCGGGTACTGCCGTCCTTGAGGCTCTGCAGGATCTGTTTCACGAAAGTCCCCGGCTGCGGCGCAGCACGTGATGATATGGACAAGCGCCGACGCGCGGAGCGCCGGCCACGCGCCGCGGTCTCAAGCCTTGGCCATCGGGCGCTTCAGGCCCTGCGCCTGCGCGCACTGGATGGCGATGTCGTAGCCGGCGTCGGCATGCCGCATCACGCCGGTGCCGGGGTCGTTCCACAGCACGCGTGCGAGCCGCTGGTCGGCCTCGGGCGTACCGTCGCAGACGATCACCACGCCCGCATGCTGGCTGTAGCCCATGCCCACGCCACCGCCGTGGTGGAAACTCACCCAGGTCGCGCCGCTGGCGGTGTTGAGCAGGGCATTGAGGATCGGCCAGTCGCTGACCGCATCGCTGCCGTCGCGCATGGCCTCGGTCTCGCGGTTGGGACTGGCGACCGAACCCGAATCGAGGTGGTCGCGACCGATCACGATCGGTGCCTTGAGCACGCCGGTGCGAACCATTTCGTTGAAGGCCAGGCCCAGCTTGTGGCGCTGCCCCAGGCCCACCCAGCAGATGCGCGCAGGCAGGCCCTGGAAGCTGATGCGCTCGCGTGCCATGTCCAGCCAGTGGTGCAGGTGCTGGTCATCCGGAATCAGCTCCTTGACCTTGGCATCGGTCTTGTAGATGTCCTCCGGGTCGCCGGACAGCGCCACCCAGCGGAACGGGCCGACCCCGCGACAGAACAGCGGTCGCACATAGGCCGGCACGAAACCGGGGAAATCGAAGGCATTCGCGCAGCCCTCGTCCCTGGCCATCTGGCGGATGTTGTTGCCGTAGTCGAAGGTCGGAATGCCCCGGGCATGGAAGGCCAGCATGGCCTCCACGTGCGTGCGCATGGACTGCTTGGCGGCCCTGGTGGTGCCCGCCGGGTCGGACTGGCGGCGGGCCTGCCATTCCTCCACGGTCCAGCCAGCCGGGAGGTAGCCGTTGAGCGGGTCGTGCGCACTGGTCTGGTCGGTGACGGCATCCGGCCGCACGCCGCGGCGCACCAGCTCGGGCAGGATCTCGGCGGCGTTGCCGAGCAGGGCGATGGATCTTGCCTCACCCGCGGCCGTGTAACGGGCGATGCGCGCCAGCGCATCGTCGATGTCGGCCGCCTGTTCATCCACGTAGCGGGTCTCGAGGCGGAAATCGATGCGGCTCTGCTGGCACTCGATGGTGAGCGAGGAGGCGCCGGCCAGCGAGGCGGCCAGCGGCTGTGCGCCGCCCATGCCGCCCAGGCCCGCGGTGAGGATCCAGCGCCCCTCGAGGTCGCCGCCATGGTGCTGGCGCCCCATCTCCACGAAGGTTTCATAGGTGCCCTGCACGATGCCCTGCGAGCCGATGTAGATCCACGATCCGGCCGTCATCTGGCCGTACATCATCAGCCCCTTGCGGTCGAGTTCGTTGAAGTGCTCCCAGGTCGCCCAGGCCGGCACCAGGTTGGAATTGGCGATCAGCACGCGCGGTGCGTCCCGATGCGTGGGAAACACGCCCACCGGCTTGCCCGACTGCACCAGCAGGGTTTCCTCGTCGCCCAGTTCGCGCAGGGCGCGCAGGATGGCGTCAAAGCATTCCCAGTTGCGCGCGGCGCGGCCGATGCCGCCGTACACCACCAGCTCGGCCGGGTTTTCCGCCACTTGCGGGTCCAGGTTGTTCTGGAGCATGCGGAACGGCGCCTCGGTCAGCCAGCTGCGGCAGGTGAGCTCACTGCCGCGCGGCGCGCGAATGCTGCGGGTGGTGTCGATGCGGGTCGGCGCGTTCATCACGGGCTCCTGGAAGGCAGGTCGTCATTATAGGCAGGCAGGGCAATGCCTCGCGCCGCGATCCGGCCCGGCGGCGCCGACCAGCAACTGCGGCTGCGCCGCCCCACCCATTTACCGAAACTTAACATGCGTTGTGCTGCAGTTCGCCGGCGCTGGCAGGCAAAGGATGCAACTCATGCAGCCGATCGACCTCGACGTGACATGCGCCGTGCGCGCGTGGATGGCGGGCTACCTCGACCAGGGCGGCTTCTCGCTCGAGCGGGTGCAGGACGGCTTGCGGGATGCCGCTTGGTACTCCGCCCGCGACCGGCGCACGATCCGCGCCCTGTGCGATGCCCATCCGCGTCGCTTCACGCGCTGGCTGTACGAGCACGAACCGCGCGGCCGCTACACCGGCCTGCTGATGGTCTGGCCGCCACGCCACGCCACCCCCATCCACGACCACGCCGGCCTGTGGGGCATCGAGATGGTGCTGCAGGGCACGCTGGCTGTGGATGACTACGCATTCGATCCCGCCTCCCGGCGGCTGCATTTTGCCGGCGCCACGGTGCTCGGCGAGGGCGAGTCCTGCGCCTTCCTGGGCAGCCCGGAGCATGCCCACCGGTGTACCAATCCGTCCGCCCTGCGGCCCGCGGTGACCCTGCACGTGTACGGCGGCATCCTCGATTCGTATCACAGCTACAGCGAGATTGCCGGCGACCACTATGTCGCCGAGCGCGTGCAGGCGCCCATCGACGGCTACATCGGCCCCGTGCCCGACCGCATGAGCTGAGCGCGCGCCTGCCGCAGGTTCCGGCCTGCGCATCGTGCGTCGCAACATGCGCCTGTCGCATAATGGCCGCAGATGCAGGATCCGCCCTCCACCGTTGCCACCCTGGCCGATGCGCCGCTCACGCCGGCCATGCCGCCGCTCGCCCAGCAACACGGCGTAGCCGCTGCGGCAGGCACGGCCTATCCCATCCTGCTGACGCTCAGCTTCTGCCACCTGCTCAACGACCTGATCCAGTCGTTGCTGCCCTCGATCTATCCCTTGCTGAAGGTCAATTTCGCGCTCGATTTCGGCCAGATCGGCCTGATCACCTTGACCTTCCAGCTCACCGCCTCGCTGCTCCAGCCGCTGGTCGGCATCTACACCGACCGCCACCCGATGCCGTGGTCGCTCGCCATGGGCATGGGTTCGACGCTGGCGGGCCTGCTGCTGCTCTCCCAGGCCAGCACCTTCCCCATGCTGCTGCTGGCGGCGGCGCTGGTGGGTTCGGGTTCGTCGGTGTTCCACCCCGAATCCGCGCGCGTGGCGCGCATGGCCAGCGGCGGGCGTCCGGGCCTGGCGCAGTCGGTGTTCCAGGTCGGCGGCAACGCGGGCTCGGCGATCGGGCCGCTGCTGGCGGCCTTCATCGTGATGCCGCACGGCCAGGGCAGCGTGGCCTGGTTCGCCATCGCCGCGCTGCTCGCGATCGCGCTGCTGACGCGCATCGGCAGCTGGTACCGCAGCCAGATCCCCGCGCAGCGCGCAGCGCGCCAGGTGGCGCGCGCGGCGCCCGTGTCGCGGCGCCATGTGATCGTGACGATGATCATTCTCGGCGCGCTGATCTTTTCCAAGTACTTCTACCTGGCCAGCCTGTCGAGCTATTACACCTTCTACCTGATGCACAAGTTCGCCCTGTCCGCACAGGCGGCGCAGGTGCACCTGTTCGTGTTCCTCGGCGCGGTGGCGGCCGGCACCCTGCTCGGCGGGCCGATTGGCGACCGCATCGGCCGGCGCTACGTGATCTGGGTGTCGATCCTCGGCGTGCTGCCCTTCACCCTGCTGCTGCCGCACGTGGGCCTGGCCCTGACCAGCGTGCTGACGGTGGTGATCGGCGTGGTGCTCGCTTCGGCCTTCCCGGCCATCATCGTCTATGCGCAGGAACTCGTCCCCGGCCGCACCGGCGTGGTGTCGGGCCTGTTCTACGGGCTCTCGTTCGGCATGGGCGGCATCGGCGCGGCCGTGCTCGGCTATCTCGCCGATCACATCGGCATCGAAGCGGTGTACGGCATCTGCGCCTGGTTGCCGGCGATCGGCCTGCTGGCCTGGTTGCTGCCGCGGTTGCGACCGCCGGCCGTACCTGCCTGAAGCAGGTTAGGCCAGGCAGCATTCCAGCAAGCGGCGGATCAGCGCCTGTACCGGCGCCGCACGCTCGGGCCGGTAGGTGAACGTCGCCTCGTCCATGTAGATCGATTGCGCCAGTTCGAGCTGGATGGCCTCCACGCCGGTCTCCGGGCGTCCGTAATGGCGCGTGATGTAACCGCCCTTGAAACGGCCATCGACGACCTGGCTATAGGCGTCCTGCCCGGCGAGGATCGTGGCCAGGCGGTCGCGCAGCGCCGCGGTGCAACTTGCGCCGCCGTGGGTGCCGAGGTTGAAGTCCGGCAGGCGGCCGGCGAACAGGAACGGCACCTCGGCGCGAATGGAATGGCCGTCCCACAGCACCACGCGCCCGTGCGCGGCGCGCAGGCGCTCGATCTCGCCGGCCAGCGCAGCGTGGTAGGGCTGCCAGTAGCGCCGGATGCGTTCGGCGATCTCGCTGGCATGCGGCTCCGCGCCCGCCTGGTAGACCGGCGCGCCGCTGAACTGCGTGACGGGGCACAGGCCGGTGGTGTTCCGGCCGGGATAGAGCGAGGCGTTGTCGGCCGGTCGGTTGAGATCGATCACGTAGCGCGAATGCACCGGAGTGATCACCGAGGCGCCGAGTTCGTGCGCAAAGCCGTACAGGCGCGCGACATGCCAGTCGGTATCCGGCACGCGCCGCGCTGCGGGCAGCATGCGCTGGACGAGGTCATCGGGGATGTGCGTGCCGTCGTGCGGCAGGCTGACGATGAGCGGCACGCTGCCGCGCTGCAAGGCAAAGGTCTCCATGCGCCCAGTGTACGCATGGGCACCCCGGCTGGCACGCCACGTGAACGCTTTCAGGATTTTTCAGGGTTTGCCCAAGACTCGCCGCCAGCCGCGCGTAATCGTCGCCACGCCACGCAGTACATGCCCGTGGCGGCGCCTGCGAACAGGCGTGACGCTCCAACCCGCAGGAGAATGATCGTGAACGCAAAGTCCAGATCCGCGCGAGACCTCATCGTTGCATCGGGCCGCGGCCACCGCGGCCACCAGCCGGCCCCCGGCAAGCCACCCGGCGCCCGGGCCGTCCCACTCCGGCGCCTTGGCGCGTTCGCCCTCGCCCTCGCCCTGCTCGTGGGTGCCAACCTGCCCGGCCCGGCCCGCGCCGAAGGGCAGTGCACGCCGATCCTCAGCGGCCTGCGCCTGCCGGTCTCCAGCCTGATGACCGAGCAGGGACACCTGCTGATCAGCGAATCCGGCAACGGCAGTCCGAACTCCGGGCGCATCTCCATCGTCGATCAGAGCGGCCAGCGGCGTACCCTGGTGCGCGGCCTGCCATCCGGCCCGGCCGACGTGGGCGACCCTTCCGGCCCGGCCGGCCTGCTCATGCGCGGGCGCGTGCTGTTCCTGGCCATGGGCACCGGCAACTCGGGCATCATGGGCCCACGGCCGGGGACGACCCTGGCGAATCCGGCAGGCCCGTCCTCGCCCATTTTCGCCTCGGTGCTGGCCATGTACTTCCTGCCGGCGGCGGAAATCGATGCCACGGGCTTCACCATCACCCCGGCCGACCAGCAGGCGCTGGCGCAGGGTGAGTTCATCAAGCTGACCGATGGCAACGGCAACGCGATGTGGGTGCACATGGTGACGAAGTTTCCCAACTTCGCGCCAGAGCCATTGCCGGGGATCCCCGACAACATCGCCCTGTCCAACCCGTTCGGCATTGCCGCCCAGGACACCTCCTACTATGTCACCGACGGCGGTCGCAACCTGGTGTGGCGCATCGACCGCGGCGAAGCTTCGGAGTTCGTGAAGTTCCCCAACATTCCCAACCCGCTGTTCGAGCACCACGTGGGCGGACCGTTCATCCAGGCCGTACCGACCAGCATCATCGGCGTGCATGGCAAGCTGCTGGTGACGCTGTTCCGCGGCGCGCCGTTCGCCACGGGCGTGTCCACGGTCGAGGAAATCGATGCCAGCACCGGCGAGGATCTGCCCATGCTCACCGGCCTGACCACCGCCATCGACATCATCCCCTCGTTCGGGGGCGTGCCACCCTGGCTGGTGCTGGAAATGTCGGCCAGCGGGCCCTTCTTCAACGGCCCGGGGACGCTGCTGCAGTTCGATGATCCGGCCGAACCGCCGACCACGCTCGCCGACTGCCTGGAGGCACCGACTTCGATGACGCTCGATCGCGGCTCGGGCACCCTGTACGTCACGGAGCGGACCGGCAAGCTGGTCAGCGTCCCGTATCCGTAGCCCACCATCGGCGCAGCGCGCTGCCGCGACCGATCCGTCGCGGCAGCCGCCTACTGCATGGCCCGGCGTGTGCGCAGACGCAGTTCGTCGGGTTGCGCCGGCGCCGCGGGTGGCCCGTCGCCACCCACCTTCGCCGGCAGGCCGAGCGACTGCAACACCGCGACGAAGCAGGCCTGCCCGTACCAGGGCAGCAGCAGACTGTTCTGCAGCAGCCCGGCTGCCGTTACCGGATCGTGCCGACTGACGCCGCGCTGCAGCCACGCACACATCGCGTCCGGCTCGCCGCGCACCGCATGCAGCGTGGCCACGTGCAGGGCCTGGGTCGCACCATACTGGTCGGTGTAGGCCTGCAGCGCCGCCTGCGCGGCCGCACCATCGCCGGCGACCTGCTGCGCGAGGGCCAGGGCCCAGGCCTTGCGGTCGGGATTGGATTCCAGGGCCGCATCGCGCAGCGCGGCGGCCGGGTCGTTGCCGCGGATATCCAGTACGGCGAGCTGGGCATGCGTGCCCGGATACTCGGGCTGGGTCGCCTGCACGGCACGCAGGATGGCGAGCGCCTGGTCGGTATGCCCGCGCACATCGAGGAGGCGTGCCAGTTGCAGCTGGTTCTCCGCATCATCGGGCTGCAGGGCCACGGCCTCGCGCGCCGCCTGCTCGGCTTCCTGCAGGCGCCCGCGCGCGGCCAGCACACCCGACAGGCCGACGCGCCGCAGGGGATTTTCCGGCTGCAGGGCCACGGCCTTGCGCGCGGCCTGCTCGGCCTGGTCGAAGCGCCCCAGCTGGATGAGGGTGTCCGCCAGGATGCCGTACCAGTCGGCGCGCAGCGGGTCGGTGGCAATGGCCTTGCGCAGCAGATCCGCCGCTTCCTGCGGGCGCCCCACGTAGGCCAGTTGCGTGGCCAGGAAGTTCATCCCGCTGCCGTCGTTGGGGGCCAGCGTCAGCGCATGCTGGAGCTCCTGCAGCGCCCCGGCCGGATCGTCGTCCACGCGGTCGAGGTACAGGCCGCGATTGCGATAGACATAGGCCGCGTCCGGGGCCAGCAGCGTTGCGCGATCCAGCGCGCTGCGCGCCTCGTCGAAGGCCTGCCGGCGCTCTTCGCCGCCGAGATAGCGCGTGCCCTGGTTGATGCGCACGTTGGCCAGCACCGCCCAGGCGTAGGCGTAGTCGGGAGCGAGGTGCACCGCCTTCTGCAGCAGCGCGATGCTGGCCGCGGTATCGTCGCGGGTGCCGCGCCGCGCGCGCGCACGCCCCTGCAGCAACAACTGATAGGCCTCCACATTGCCGTCGGGCGGCTTCTGCTGATTGACCAGCGAGGCGCCGGCGAGCTTGACCTTGAGCACCGCGGTGACCGCCCGGCCGATTTCGTCCTGGATGGCGAACACGTCCTTCAACGGCCGGTCGAAGCGCTGTGACCACACGCTGGAGCCGTCCCGGCAGCGGATCATGCCGATCGTGATGCGCAGCAGGTCGCCATGCTGGCGTACCGACCCTTCGATCAGGTTGGCCACGCCCAGCGCCACGCCGATCCGGGCCGGGGACTCGGTGGAATCGCGGAACTGGAACGAGGAGTACTTGCCGATCACCTTGAGGTCGGCCAGCTGGGTCAGGTTGGTGATCAGCTCCTCGGACAGGCCATCGGAGAAGTACGCCTGTTGCGGATCGCCGCTCTCATTGGCGAACGGCAGCACCGCCACCGACTTCACGGGCAGCGCGGCGAGCCGCGCATCGAGCGCGGCCGCATCGTCCTTCGCCGCTTCGCTGGTCGCGTCGCGCCGCAACACGAACTGGTTGGTGATCAGCAGCACCACGACGACGGCGAGCACGCCGATGATCCAGAAATCGAGCTTGCGTCCGGTGCTGCGGGCGATCGATTCCCCGCGCTCGACCTCGCGTTCGCGCCGGAAGCCCTTGGGCGTCCACTCGTAGAACCACGCGAACGCCACCCACAAGGGAAAGCCGATGACGGCCGCGACGAGGAACCAGCGCACCATCCAGTCGGCTGCGCCGACCACCGGCGCGAGCTGGGCAAACCCCTGCGCGAGCGCCCAGACGGCGGCGATGTAGATCAACGCCGCACGAAAGACATTGCGGCGTTTCAGCTCAGCAAGCAGGCTGCGCATCGCCGGACTGTGTCCATGGGTTCCGCCGGCACCCGGCCGGCCTCCGCAGCGGCCAGTTTCCACGCTCGCGAGGCCCGACGCAAGCGCGGCCAGCCATCGCCGGCCAGGCCAGGCAATCGTACCGTCGGCACCACTGCGCATTCGCACCTTGTCGCGGACGGCGCGACCCCTTCCGCTTTCCAGCCAAGCGGGTAGACTCGGTGTCAGGCGACGCCGGGGGCGGCGTGCCGGGGGAACGCTGGAGGGGCAATGCAAGCCACCGATGTCCGCAATCCCGAATACTTCCACAAGGTCGTCGATTGCCAATGGGCCTGCCCTGCACATACGCGGGTCCCCGAATACATCCGCCTGATCGCGGCCGGGCGCCATGACGACGCCTATCTCCTCAACTGGGATTCCAACGTCTTCCCGGGCATCCTCGGGCGCGTGTGCGATCGCCCCTGCGAGCCGGCCTGCCGGCGCGGGCGGGTCGAGGAAAACAACCGCGCCAAGCCCGAACCGGTGGCGATCTGCCGCCTCAAGCGGGTCGCCGCCGATCACCGCAAGCCGGGCATCGAGACGCGCATGCGCGAGCGCCTGCCCGCGGCGGTGCCGGGCGCGCAGCTGCGCCGCGTGGCCTGCATCGGCGCCGGACCGTCCTCGCTCACGCTGGCCCGCGACCTGGCCCCGCTCGGCTACCAGGTGACGGTGTTCGAGGCCGACCCCAAGGGCGGCGGCTTCATGCGCACCCAGGTCCCGCGCTTTCGCCTGCCAGAATCGGTGATCGACGAGGAAGTGGGCTACATCCTCGACCTGGGCGCCAGGCTGGTCGCAAACACGCGCATCGAGTCCATGCGCACGCTGCTGGCACAGGGTTTCGATGCGATCTTCGTCGGCTGCGGCGCACCGCGTGGCCGCGACCTGCAACTGCCCGGTCGCGACGCGGCGGCCGCGCAGATCCGCGTCGGCATCGACTGGCTGGCGTCGGTGTACTTCGGCCACGTCAAGCAGGTCGGCAAGCGCGTGATCGTGCTCGGCGGCGGCAATACCGCCATGGATTGCTGCCGCAGCGCACGGCGCCTGGGTGGCGAGGACGTGAAGGTCATCGTGCGCTCGGGCTATGCGGAAATGAAGGCCAGCCCCTGGGAGAAGGAAGACGCCGAGCACGAGGGTATCGAGATCCTCAACTGGCTCAATCCCAGGGCGTTCGTGCATGAGGGCGGCAAGCTGACTGGAATGCTGTTCACGCCCATGCGCGCCGAGCAGGTGGAGGGTCGCCGCCGCCTGCTGCCAACCGGCGAACCCGACCGCCTGGTCGCATGCGACGAGGTGCTGATCGCGGTCGGCCAGGAGAACGCCTTTCCGTGGATCGAGCGCGACCTTGGCATCGAGTTCGACGAATGGGGGCTGCCCAGGCTCGATCCGACCAGCCTGCAATCGACCCTGCCCCAGGTGTTCTTCGGCGGCGACGCCGCCTTCGGGCCAAAGAACATCATCTGGTCGGTGGAGCACGGCCACCAGGCGGCCATTTCGATCCACAACCTGCTGCAGGGCGTGGCGGTCGGCGAGCGTCCGCCGCCGCTCACCAACCTCGTGTCGCAGAAGATGGGCATCCACGAGTGGACCTACGACAACGAAATCTCTCCGGATGACCGCCACGTCGTGCCCTGGGCGCCGAAGGAAAAGACCCTCGCCGACATCAGCCATGAAGTCGAACTCGGCTTCGATCTGGAAGCGGCGTGGAAGGAGGCCCAGCGCTGCCTCAACTGCGACGTGCAGACGGTATTCACGAAGGACGCCTGCATCGAGTGCGACGCCTGCGTGGACGTGTGCCCGATGGACTGCATCACCTTCACCGAGAATGGCGAGGAAGAGGAACTGCGCACCCGCCTCAGCGCGCCGGCGCTGAACCTCGAGCAGGCCCTGTATGTCTCGGCGCCGCTCAAGACCGGGCGCATCATGGCCAAGGACGAGGACGTGTGCCTGCACTGCAGCCTGTGCGCGGAGCGCTGTCCCACCGGTGCCTGGGACATGCAGCGCTTCCTCTACGCCGAGTCGCACGCCGGCCAGCACGCCGACGGCAGCGGCCATCCACGGGTGCGGGGGGCGCGCAAGTGAAGTCCATCCAGGCCACCAACGACTTCGTCGTCAAGTTCGCCAATGTCAACGGTTCGGGCTCGGCCTCGGCCAACGAACTGTTCGCCAAGTGCATCCTGCGCATGGGCGTGCCGGTCAGCCCGCGCAACATCTTCCCGTCCAACATCCAGGGCCTGCCGACCTGGTACGAGGTGCGCGTCTCGGAAGCGGGCTGGCTCGGCCGGCGCGGCGGCTACGACCTGCTGGTGGCGATGAATCCGCAGACCTGGGACGCCGATGCAGCCGGCCTCGCCGCGGGCGGCTACCTGTTCTACGACAACTCCAAACCGCTGCCCGCAGCGAAGTTCCGCGACGACATCACCGTCATCGGCGTGCCGTTGACCGACCTTGCGAACCGCAACTGGCGCGAACCGCGCCAGCGGCAGCTGTTCAAGAACATCATGTACCTCGGCGCGCTCTCGGTCCTGCTCGGCATCGAGCGCGATGTCGTGGTGGGCCTGATCGGCGAGCAGTACAAGAGCAAGCCGGCGCTGCTCAAGCCCAACGTGCACGCGCTCGACCTGGGACGCGAACATGCGCAGACGAAGCTGGCGCCGATCGGCCTGAAGATCGAGCGGCGCGACGCGGTCGGCGGGCGCATCTTCGTGGATGGCAACAGCGCCACGGCGCTCGGCATGGTGTACGGCGGGGCCACGGTCTGCGCCTGGTACCCGATCACGCCGTCCTCGTCGGTCGCCGAAGCCTTCCAGAAGTACTGCGCGAAGTTCCGCGTCGATCCACAGACCGGCCAGCACCGCTACGCCATCGTCCAGGCGGAGGACGAGATCGCCTCCATCGGCATGGTCACCGGCGCCGGCTGGAACGGCGCGCGCGCCTTCACCGCCACCTCCGGCCCCGGCATTTCGCTGATGAACGAGATCATCGGCCTGGCCTATTTCGCCGAGATCCCGGTCACCCTGGTAAACGTGCAGCGCGGCGGTCCTTCCACCGGCATGCCCACGCGCACGCAACAGTCGGACGTCGCCTTCTGCGCCCATGCATCGCACGGCGACACCCGCCACGTGCTGCTGTTCCCGCAGGATCCGCACGAATGCTTCGAGTTCGCCGCCGCCGCGCTCGACCTCGCCGACCGCCTGCAGACCCCGGTGTTCCTGCTCAGCGACCTCGACATCGGCATGAACCAGCGCCTGTGCGAACCCTTCGCCTGGGACGCGGAGCGCCGCTACGACCGCGGCAAGGTGCTGACCGCCGAGCAGCTCGAAGCGGGCGTGCCGTTCGGTCGCTACCGCGACGTCGATGGCGATGGCATCCCCTACCGCACGTATCCTGGCACGCACCCCGCGCGCGGCAGCTTCTTCACCCGCGGCACCAGCAAGAATGCCGACGCGCGCTATTCCGAACGCGGCGAAGACTACATCGAGAACATGCAGCGCCTGCAGCGCAAGCTGGACACGGCCAAGGCCCTGCTGCCCCAGCCCGTGCTCGAACCGGCCGGCCAGGCAACCCGCTGCGGCGTGATCCATTTCGGCTCCACCGCGCCGGCCATGGGCGAGGCGATCGCGCACCTGCAGGCGCAGGGCCTGCACCTGGATGCCCTGCGCGTGCGCGGCTATCCCTTCGCCGAAGCGGTGCGCGACTTCATCGACGCCCACGAGCGCGTGTTCGTGGTCGAACAGAACCGTGACGGCCAGCTGCGTTCGCTGCTGATCGAACAGTTCGAGATCGACCCCGCGCGCCTGGTGGCGATCCTGCATTACGACGGCACGCCGATCACCGCGCGTTTCATCGTGCGCGCCATCGGCGAGCGCATCGGTGTGGCGCAGGCGGCGCCGGCACCGGGCGCGCAGGTGGCCGTGGCATGACGCGCCTTGTTGCAGTCGGAGTCGCTCCCGCACAGTCAGGCGCAAGTGACCTGCCCGCAGGCAGCGAGCGGAACATGCGCGGACGCGGCCAGGCCTGCGTGAACACGCCCGGTTGTCCACACCCGCCAGCAACGACCCAGCCATGACCTACCTCCCCAAGCCCAAGCTCCACCACCCTTCGCTGCAGCGCAACGCCGTCGGGTTCACGCGCCGCGACTACGAGGGGGCGATCTCCACGCTGTGCGCCGGCTGCGGGCATGACTCGATTTCCGCCGCCATCATCCAGGCATGCTGGGAACTGGAAATTCAGCCGCACCGGGTGGCGAAGATCTCCGGCATCGGCTGCAGCAGCAAGACCCCGACCTACTTTCTTTCCGCCTCGCACGGCTTCAATGCCGTGCATGGGCGCATGCCCTCGGTGGTCACCGGCGCCAATCTGGCCAACCGCGACCTGCTCTACCTGGGTGTCTCCGGCGATGGCGATTCGGCATCCATCGGCATCGGCCAGTTCGTGCACGCCATCCGGCGCGGCGTGGACATGGTCTACATCGTCGAGAACAACGGCGTGTATGGCCTGACCAAGGGCCAGTTCTCCGCCACCGCCGACCAGGGCAGCAAGTCCAAGAAGGGCGCCATCAATACCGACGCGCCGGTGGACATGGTCGGCATGGCGCTGCAACTCGGGGCGAGCTTCGTGGCGCGCAGCTTCTCCGGCGACAAGGCGCAACTGGTGCCCATCCTGAAGGCCGCCATGTCCCATCGCGGCGCCGCCTTCATCGACGTGATGAGCCCCTGCGTCGCGTTCAACAACCATCCCGGCAGCACGCGCAGCTATGACCACGTGCGCGAGCACAACCATGCGCTCGGACGCATGGATTTCATTGCTCCGCGCGCGGCCATCACCATCGATTACCCGCCAGGTGAAGTGCGCGCGGTGCGCCAGCACGACGGCAGCACCCTGCTGCTGCGCAAGCTGCCGGAAGACTACGCCGTGGCCGACCGCGTGGGTGCGATGAACTATCTCCACGCCTGCCAGGCGCGCGGCGAGATCGTCACCGGCCTGCTCTATGTCGATCCGGCCGCCGACGACCTGCATGCGCACCTGGACACCGTCGGCACCCCGCTCAACAAGCTCGGCGAGAACGAGCTCTGCCCGGGTCGCGACGCCCTGGAGAAGATCAACGCCTCGTTGCGTTGAGCGTGGCTTCGGCCCAGCCCGCCCGGCCGGCGCGCCCGGTCGAATGCGCCATGCGTTTGCATCGACACGTTTCCAGACTGATTGCGGCCGCACCAGCGCCCGGGTCCCGCCCGGCGCGCGCGCCGACGATCCAGACCGGCCGAGCGGCGCGAAGGTGCGTGGCGCGGACCGCGGGGGCGCGCCGCACGGCTCGATTATCATGGCGGCTTTCCCTTGCGGAGCTCAGCGCCATGCTCAGCGAATCCATCAATGTCCAGGTCGCCGCCGGCGTGGCCACGCTCACGCTGAACCGGCCCCGCGTGCACAACGCCTTCGACGATACGCTGATCGCTGAGCTGAGCCGCGCGCTGGCGGACTGCGAGCGCGACGTCGGCGTGCGTGCCGTGGTGCTGACCGGCGCCGGCGCCTCGTTCTCGGCCGGCGCGGATCTCAACTGGATGCGCGGCATGGCGGCGGCGAGCGAGGCGGACAACCGTGCCGACTCGCTGCGCCTGGCCGCGCTGATGCACACGCTCAACTTCCTGTCCAAGCCGACCCTCGCGCGCGTCAATGGCTCGGCCTACGGCGGCGGCGTGGGCCTGGTCGCCTGCTGCGACCTGGCCATCGGCGCCGAAGGCGCGAAGTTCTCGCTGAGCGAGGTGAAGCTCGGCCTGGTACCGGCGGTCATCTCACCGTACGTCGTCGCCGCGATCGGCCCACGCCAGGCGCGCCGGCTGTTCATCTCCGGCGAAGTGTTCGATGCCGCCAGCGCCGCGCGCATCGGCCTGCTGCACGAATGCGTGCCGGCCGGCGAACTCGATGCGGCGGTCGATCGCGCCCTGCACTTCCTCGCCAAGGGCGGCCCTGTCGCGCAACACGAAGCCAAGCAGCTCGCCCTGCGCATGGCCGGCATGACGCCTGCCGGCACCGCCGCCGTGGACGCCGAGAACGCGGCCCTGATTGCCCGCCTGCGCGTGTCGCCGGAAGGTCAGCATGGCATCGGCGCCTTCCTCGACAAGCGCGCGCCGGACTGGGTGCAGTGAGGCCGGTCCGCCCGCACGCGATCGTCAGCCAACCGCGACCGCCCAGGCCGGCACCCGGCATGCCCGCGTGGGCGTCCGGTGGCGCGCGCACTGCGCCCGCCATGCAGCCTTCGAGTGGCCTGCCCACGCGCCGGCCCCTGCAGTGCCGCGCAACGCGGGCCGGATGCACCCCGCCACGCCGGCATGCACGCGGCGCGAGCGGCGCCAAAGTGCCCATGATCCCCTATCATCATCAAGGAATAACCATCGGGACAAGGCATGTTCAAACGCATCCTGATCGCCAACCGCGGCGAGATCGCCTGCCGCGTGATCCGCACCTGCCGCCGGCTCGGCATCGAAACAGTGGCCGTGTACTCGCAGGCCGACGCCGGCGCGCAGCACGTGCGCCAGGCCGACCAGGCCTTTCCCATCGGCGGCCCGCGCCCGGCCGACTCGTACCTGCGCGGCGATGCCATCATCCAGGCCGCGCTGGCCAGCGGCGCGCAGGCCATCCATCCCGGCTATGGCTTCCTGTCCGAGAATGCCGATTTCGCCGACGCGGTGGTCCAGGCCGGCCTGGTCTTCATCGGTCCGCCGGGCGACTCCATGCGGCGCATGGGTTCCAAGGCCGGCGCCAAGGAACTGATGGCCGCACGCGGCGTGCCGGTGGTGCCAGGCTATACCGGCGAGGATCAGGACCCTGCCCTGCTGGCGCGCGAGGCCGAGCGTATCGGCTACCCGCTGATGATCAAGGCGGCCTATGGCGGCGGCGGCAAGGGCATGCGCATCGTGCGCAACGGCGGCGAGTTCGCCGCCCTCCTGGAGAGCTGCCAGCGCGAGGCGCAGAACGCCTTCGGCCGCGACCGCGTGCTGCTGGAGCGCTACATCGAGCACCCGCGCCATATCGAGTTCCAGATCTTCGGCGACACGCAGGGCACCGTCGTGCACCTCAATGAGCGCGAATGTTCGGCGCAGCGGCGCTACCAGAAGGTGATGGAGGAAACCCCATCGCCATTCGTCACGCCGGAACTGCGCGCGCGCATGGGTGCGGCGGCCATCGCCGCGGGCAAGGCACTCGATTACGTCAACGCCGGCACGGTGGAATTCATCGTCGGCCCCGATGGCGCGTTCCACTTCATGGAGATCAACACGCGCCTGCAGGTCGAGCACCCGATCACGGAAATGGTGGTCGGGCTGGATCTGGTCGAGTTGCAGTTGCGCGTCGCGGCCGGCGAAGCGCTGCCGAAAGACCTCGCGGACGGCGCGCCACAGCACGGCCACGCGATCGAGCTGCGCCTGTACGCAGAGGACCCCGACCAGGGCTTCCTGCCCGGCTCCGGGCGCCTGGAAACCCTGCACCTGCCGCCACCTTCGCGCCACGTACGCATCGACTCGGGCGTGATCGAGGGCGATACCGTCACCATCTTCTACGATCCCATGATCGCCAAGCTGATCGTCTGGGACGCAACGCGCACCACCGCGCTGGCACGCATGCGTGATGCGCTGGCCGCCTGCGAGGTGGTCGGGCCCAAATCCAACGTCGAGTTCCTCGAGCGCCTCATCCGTCACCCGGCCGTGGTCGAGGGCCGCATCGACACCGGCTACCTCGACCGCCAGCTCGAGGAGTTCATCGTCGCTCGCGAGACCGATGATGCGGCTGCGCTGTTCGCTGCCGCCACCGCAGCGCTGCTGCACGAGGAAACGGCCGCGCGCGAAGCGGCGCGCACGCGCAGCGACCCGCAATCGCCCTGGGCACGCGCCGATGGCTGGCGCCTTGGCCACCCAGGGCGACGCATCGTGGCTCTGGTCGGGCGCGCGGGCCGGTGCGAGATTTCCGGCTTCGGTGCGCGCGGGGACTATCGGCTGAAATTGGGCGAGCAGACCTGCGAGGTCGGCAACGCGCATCTGGCGGGCGAATGGCTGAACGCCAGTTTCGACGGCGTCACGCGCCGCTGGCGCGCCACCCTGCTGCACGACCGCATCACCGTCCACGACGGCCAGTACCGCCACGTGTTCCTGCACGCCCCCGCCTACGCCTGGGAAAGCGAATCGGGCTCCGGCAGCGACCAGGTGCTGGCGCCGATGCCCGGGCGCATCGTGCTGGTCAAGGCCGCGGCGGGCGATGCGGTCGAGGAAGGCCAGGAACTGCTGGTCATGGAAGCGATGAAGATGGAGCTCAGCCTGAAGGCGCCGCGCGCCGGCACGCTGGCGCGCCTGGACGTCGCCGCCGGCGATTTCGTCGAGGCCGACGCATTGCTGGCGGAACTGGAGCCGGTCGCATGAACACCACGCCCACGCGCGTGCGCATCGTCGAGGTAGGGGCCCGCGATGGCCTGCAGAACGAAAAGACCATCATCCCCAGCGCCACCAAGATCGAGCTACTGAACCGCCTCTCGGCCACCGGCCTGGCCACCATCGAGGCGACCAGCTTCGTCAGCCCGCAGTGGGTGCCGCAATTGGCCGATGCGGCGGAGGTGTTCGCCGGCATCACGCGCCGGCCGGGCGTGGCCTATCCCGTGCTGGTACCGAACCTGCACGGATACGAACGCGCACGCGCGGTCGGGGTGGAGGAAGTCGCGGTGTTCACGGCCGCTTCGGAAGCCTTCAACCACCGCAACGTCAATGCCTCCATCGACGAGTCGATCGAGCGCTTCGAGCCGGTGCTGGAACAGGCCCGGGCCGATGGCGTGAAGGTGCGTGGCTATGTATCCACCGTGCTCGGCTGCCCCTACCAGGGCGAGGTACCGCTGGCCGACGTGGTACGCGTGGCGCGCCGCCTGCACGCGCTGGGCTGCTACGAGGTTTCACTCGGCGACACCATCGGGATCGGCACGCCTGGGAAGGCGCGCGCCATGCTGCGCGCGGTCGCGGCGGAAGTCCCCATGAGCGCCCTGGCCGTGCACTTCCACGACACCCGCGGCCAGGCGCTGGCGAACATCCTCGCCTGCCTGGAAGAAGGCGTGAGCGTGGTGGACAGCGCCGTCGCCGGTACCGGCGGCTGCCCGTATGCCCGGGGCGCCACCGGCAATGTCGCCAGCGAAGACGTGGTGTACATGCTCGAAGGCATGGGCATCGCCACCGGCATCGACCTGCCCGCCCTGATCGAAACCGGCCTGTGGCTCAGCACCCAGCTCGGCCGCGCCACCAGCAGCCGCGTGGCCCGCGCCAGCGCCGCCGCGCAGGACGACGATCCCCCCGCGCCGTAAGCACCCGAAGCCCGAAGCCCAACGTCTCGCCGCGCCGTCGTAGCCCCGACGAACACCAAACCTCGTCGCCCCGGCTGACGCTGGGACCCAGCGCCTCTCCCGGCAGGAATAAGGCGCGCCGGCACTGGGCCACCTCCCACGATTGCGTGCGTCGGATTGACAACAGAACAGCTTGGGAAAATGGTTGGGACGGCAGCCGCCATGCTTCAATGAGGCCGCGGCGATATCGCCGCGGAAACGACCTGCTCGGCCTCGACGTCAATGCCGCCGACGCGCTGCTTCAATGAGGCCGCGGCGATATCGCCGCGGAAACGAGGGCGAGCTGGCGGATATCCTCGCCCGCTGCCGGCTTCAATGAGGCCGCGGCGATATCGCCGCGGAAACCTACCATGCGGCTGCGATCGCATTGTGACTTTATGTGCTTCAATGAGGCCGCGGCGATATCGCCGCGGAAACCCCCTTCGGCGAGCACGCCGCCGGCGTAGAGGGCGTGGCTTCAATGAGGCCGCGGCGATATCGCCGCGGAAACAGGGCCTGTGCGAGCGCGACGGCGCCCGCGTCCTCTGGCTTCAATGAGGCCGCGGCGATATCGCCGCGGAAACCGCCGGGCGTGCCGAGTGGGAGCGGCGCGTCGCCGCCGCTTCAATGAGGCCGCGGCGATATCGCCGCGGAAACCTCGAACATCGAGGCGGAGAAGGATGTCGCCGTGGTGCTTCAATGAGGCCGCGGCGATATCGCCGCGGAAACGAGCCATCCAGGCAATGCTGGTCGTCGAGAAAGGACGCTTCAATGAGGCCGCGGCGATATCGCCGCGGAAACGAGCCATCCAGGCAATGCTGGTCGTCGAGAAAGGACGCTTCAATGAGGCCGCGGCGATATCGCCGCGGAAACGATCATCGACGCCGGCCAGGTGCAGACGCTGGACGAGCTTCAATGAGGCCGCGGCGATATCGCCGCGGAAACGAGGCGGCGCGCCCGGATGCGCGCATCCGCGTCGCCAAGCTTCAATGAGGCCGCGGCGATATCGCCGCGGAAACGCCGCCAGCGCCGCCTCGATATCCTCCGGCAAGAGGCGCTTCAATGAGGCCGCGGCGATATCGCCGCGGAAACTCGGGTCGCCGTTGCCGTCGATCACCAAAGCGCGGCTGCTTCAATGAGGCCGCGGCGATATCGCCGCGGAAACCGGCGCGCACGCTGTGCCCACGCGATCAGCAACCAGTAGCTTCAATGAGGCCGCGGCGATATCGCCGCGGAAACCTTCCTGAACTCGCGCAACCTGAAGCTGCGCCCGTTGCTTCAATGAGGCCGCGGCGATATCGCCGCGGAAACGACCTGCGCCCGCAGTGCCGGGAGTGGGGCACCGGTGGCTTCAATGAGGCCGCGGCGATATCGCCGCGGAAACAACCGCAGGGTTGCTGATGGTGGGGCACAGAATCACAGGCTTCAATGAGGCCGCGGCGATATCGCCGCGGAAACAACCAATAATTCTAGCCTCTTCCATATGACCACGATTGAGCTTCAATGAGGCCGCGGCGATATCGCCGCGGAAACTGCACCACGTCGGCTACACGGCGGGCGCTACGGCGGTGCTTCAATGAGGCCGCGGCGATATCGCCGCGGAAA
>JACDJC010000509.1_pt1 | contig 44552 bp, 39 predicted proteins | sample 7454191 | NCBI WGS metagenome assembly JACDJC01 (sample SAMN14253291, study PRJNA609438) | sludge metagenome | isolation source: sludge after 25d culture with pyrite and EDTA | collected 2018-12-20
GACGTGATCTACGAGGAATTCAAGGGCACCGGCAACCTCGAAATCCACCTCGACCGCAAAATGGCCGAGAAGCGCCAGTACCCCGCGATCAACGTCAACCGCTCAGGCACCCGCCGCGAAGAGCTCCTGCTGCCGCCCGACATCCTGCAAAAAGTGTGGGTGCTGAGGAAGCTGCTGTACCCGATGGACGACATGGAGGCGATGGAATTCCTGCTCGACAAGATCCGCGCGACCAAGAACAACAGCGAGTTCTTCGACTCGATGCGCCGCGGCTGAGCCGTCCAGGGGATTTCCGCTGCTTGCGCGCCGGGCATTGCTCCGCTACAATCCCGCGTTCTCCGAATTCAACCCATTTAAGGAATTGCCATGAAAGCCGGCATTCACCCCGATTACAACGAACTGGCTGTGACCTGCTCCTGCGGCAACACCTTCGTCACCCGCTCCACGCTGGCCAAGGACAAGCTGCACGTCGAAGTCTGCTCTTCCTGCCATCCGTTCTATACCGGCAAGCAGAAGATCGTCGACACCGCGGGTCGGGTCGAGAAGTTCCGTCAGCGCTACGGCATGAAGTAAGCATCCTGCGCGTATTCGCGTGATGCAGTTCAAAGCGGCTCCGGCCGCTTTTTGCGTTTTCGCGGCCCTGCGACGGTATCATTCTGAGCGACGTATCCCAGGGAAGAGACAGAAGTGAGACTCCAAGTGTTTCGCCGTATCGCCGTGGTGCTGGTTGGCGCGCTGGGACTGACCCACTGCGCGCAAAACCCGGTCACGGGTGACAAGGATTTCGTGCTGATCTCCGAGCAGCAGGAAATCCAGATGGGCGCGCAAGCGCACCAGGACGTGCTGAAGGAATACGCGGCGCTGGATAATCCGGCGCTGCAGGCCTACGTCAACGCGATCGGCCAGCAACTGGCGAAACAAAGCCATCGCCCGAAGCTGCAATGGCATTTCACCGTGGTCGACAGTCCCGACGTCAACGCCTTCGCCCTGCCCGGCGGCTACGTCTACATCACGCGCGGCATCATGGCGTATCTGAATTCCGAGGCCCAGCTCGCCGGCGTGATCGGTCACGAAATCGGCCATGTCACCGCGCGCCACGGCGTGCGCCAGCAAAGCGCGTCCACTGCGGCCGGGCTGGGGGCGGTGCTGGGTTCGATCCTGGTGCCGGGTATGGACAACCAGGCGGGCGCGGGCCTGCTGCAATCGCTGGCGCAGGCGTGGACCGCCGGCTACGGCCGTGAGCACGAACTGGAATCCGACCGCCTCGGTGCGCAGTACCTTGCCAAGACCGGCTACAACCCGCAGGCGATGATCGAGGTCATCGGGGTGCTGAAAAACCAGGAGCTGTTTGCCGCCGAGCAGGCGCGGCGCGACGGTCGCAAGCCGGTCACCTATCACGGCACCTTCGATAGCCACCCGAGCAACGACGCGCGCCTCAAACAGGTGGTGGGCGAGGCGGGCAAATACAGCGTGGCCGCTCCGCGCGACGGTCGCGATGAGTTTCTGCAGCAGATGGCAGGCGTCTACTTCGGCGACAGCCCCGATCAGGGCGTGATCCGCGGCAATGCACTGCTGCACGAAAAGCTCGGCCTGGCGATCCAGTTCCCGCAAGGCTGGCGGGTGCAGAACCGTCCCGACCGGGTGATCGCGCTGAGCCCCAAGGGCGATGCGCTGGTCGAACTGCAGCAGGGGCCAAAGAACGACAAGCCACTGGCGACGCTGCAAAAAGGCGTCAGGCTGGATGCCGGTGCGCGCTACGACAGCGGCAGCCTCAGCGGCTACCCGGCCGCTTTTGCGGCGGGTGCGCAGCAGGGCAAGCCGGTGGTGGTGGCTGCGGTGGTGTTCAGCGGCACCCAGTATCTGATCGCCGGCATGGCTCGCGACCAACCCGCTTATACCCGCGAGCGCAACACCCTGCGGGCGGCGATCAACAGTTTTCATGCGATCACCCCTGCCGAGAAACGAGCGGCGCGACCCTACCTGCTGCAACTGATGACCGCGCGGCCGGGGACGACGATGGCGGACCTGGCACGGCAGTCGCCGCTGGGAGCCGATGCCGAGAGCCAGCTGCGGCTGATCAACGACCTCTATCCCGGCGGCGAGCCCCGACCGGGGCAGCTGCTCAAAATTGTCCAGTAGGCCGACGTTTTCCGCTTCGCAGCTCGGTTTGCTGCTGCTTTGCGCGGCCTGGCTATTGCCCGGACTGGTAGGGCACGCGCCGTGGAAAGGCGGCGACGGCGAACACTTCGTACAGCTGTGGCTGTTGCTGCAAAGCGGCGCGGCGCCACAAACCGTATCCGCCACGCCACCGCTGTATTACTGGGTGGCCACCGCAACCGCCTGGCTCAGCGCGCCGCTGTTGTCGCTCGCCGACGGAGCACGGCTCGCCTCCGGGCTATTCATTGCGCTGGCGCTGTTTTTCGTCGCGCGCACCGCCCGTGTGCTGTACGGAGCCGACACCGGCTGGGCGGCGGCGCTGACCCTGCTCGGCTGCATGGGGCTGCTGGTGCGTGGCCACGAATTGAACGCGGCGACCGCCCAGCTCGCCGCCGCCGCGCTGATGCTGTACGGGTTGGCGAGCCTGCCGCAGGGCCGACGCAGCGGTTGGGCGCTGGGCGGCGGCGGCGTATCGATGCTGCTGGCGGGCGGTGCGGCGGAGGCGTTGCTGTTTCTGCTGCTGGCCGCTTGTCTGCCGTTGCTGCTGCCGGCGTACCGCGTACCGGCGGCAAGACGTTCGCTTGCCTGGGGCGTCGGCCTGGCGTTCGTCGCGGGCGCGGCCTGGCTGACCTATCTCCACTTGCAGGCGATTCCATTCGAGCGACCGCTCAATCTGCAGCGCTGGCAGGGGGATGGCGGGCTGCGCCCGGCCTTCTACCTGGGACTGCTGGGCTGGTATGCCTGGCCGGCGTGGCCGCTGGCCGCGTGGGCCCTGTACCGCGGTCGACGCCAGTGGCGCACCCCGGAAATCGTGCTGCCGGTGGGCGCGCTGCTGGGCCTGCTCGGCCTGTATGCCTTCGACATGCACCCAGGCGAGGAGCAGGGCCTGGTGCTGCTGCTGCCGCTGTCGTTGCTGGGCGCGAGCGGGTTGTTCGCGCTGCGCCGTGGCGCGGCCAACGCGCTGCTTTGGTTCAGCCTGATGCTGTTTGGATTTCTCGCGCTGCTGTTCTGGGTCTACTGGAGCGCGCACGACCTCGGCATGCCGACGCGACTCGCCACCCGGCTGACCAAGCTGGGCTTGACCGACGTCGGCCAGTTGCGTCCGTGGGCGCTCGGGCTGGGGCTCGTGGTCACGCTGATCTGGATCGTGTTCCTGGCGCGCGTCCGTCGCTCGCCGCTGCGGCCGATCCTGGTGTGGACCGCGGGCATGACCTTCATCTGGGCCTTGCTAATGGCGCTGTTTCAGGCGCCACTCGACCGCCGCCTGAGCTACGCCAGCGTGGGTGAAGTGCTCGCGGCGCGCGTGTCGCCCAGCGAATGCATCCAGACCTATCAGGTGCGCAGCCAGCAGCGCCTGCTGCTGGCCTATCACAGCCAGCGCATGCTCGCCCCCGCCGACGTCGGCTGCAACTGGCTGCTGGTGGAAACCCGTCGCCGCGAGTCCGAGCCGCACGTCGCCGCCGAATGGCTCAAGCAGTGGGACGGTGCGCGCCCCGGCGACCGCTCCGACCGCTTCCATCTGTATGCCCGGGACTGAGCGGGTCGCGGCCGTGATTCTGGCGGGCGGGCAGGGACGCCGCATGGGCGGAGCCGACAAGGGCCTGATCGACTACCGGGGGCGCCCGCTGATCGAATGGGCGCTCGCTGCGCTCACTCCGCAGGTCGACGAAGTCGTCATCAGTGCCAATCGGAATATCGATGCGTATGCCGGATACGGCCACCGCGTGCTGCCCGACACCCTGCCCGGCTATCCCGGCCCGCTGGCCGGCGTGCTGGCGGCGTTGCAGACCGTGAACGCCGGGTGGCTGCTGGTCGCGCCCTGTGACACGCCGCATCTGCCTGCCGACCTGGCAAAGCGACTGCTGGCTGCGGTGCGTACGGCGCAGGTGCCGTTGGCGGTGGCCGCGGACGAGATCCGCGTGCACCACAGCTGTTTTCTCGTGCGCACCGACCAGCGTGACGATCTTGCCGCCTATCTGGCGCGCGGCGAGCGCGCGGTTCGCCACTGGCAGGCGGGATTGGCTTCGACGACGGTCCGGTTTGACGCCGCGTGTTTTGTCAACTTCAACCAGCCCCAGGATTTGCAGGCAGGTTAAGCGCGGGCCGCATCGGCCCACCAGAAAGCCCCAAGTGAAGGTGGCGGATTCAGAATGATTAAACTCCTGCCGCGATTGCGGGTCGGACTTGAAGCATTCATTCAAGACCAGGAGAGCCCACCATGAAAAACGCCATTCCAAGCCTGCTCCTCGCGGGTGCCGTGATGCTGTCTGGCTTGCCCGCGACAGCAGCCGATAGCCTCGCACCGTGGGGCGGGGCCACGCTGACAGCGACAGAGTATGCGCCGCAGAAGGTGGTTTACGACGTGGCGGCAGCGGGTGCGGCTGAGCTCGAGGGGGTACTCGATCGCGTCAGCTTCCTGAACACCGTCTACCATGCGAACCCTTTCGATGCCGCCATCGTGGTGGTACTGCACGGTAACGAGATCCCGCTATTCGCAATCAAAAATTACCAGAACAACCAGGCACTGATGACGCGCGTGCAAAGCCTGACCCAGGCCGGTCCGATCGAATTCCGGATGTGCGCCGCAGCGGCGCGTGGTCGCGGCTATCAACCCGAGGACATCCACGGATTCGTGCGGATGGTGCCGATGGCCGATGCCGAACTGGTCAAACTGCAGCAAGCGGAAGGGTATGCCTACATGCGCTGAATCGCGCTGATTGGTAAGCGCGGCTCACCGCCGCAGTAGCCGGCTCTCAGTCCGCTACCTGAGCCTTGCGGAGCGCGAGCTCGGTCTCAGAAAACTGCAGTTGCCCCGCCAGCCTGCGCAACGCGGTACGCAGGGCTTCCTCCAGCACCGGGTGGTAAAAGGGCATCCGCAGCACATCGTTCACCGTCAAGCCGCGTCCGATCGCCAGTGCCAGCAAGTGGGCCATGTGTTCGCCGGCCGGGGCGCACATTTCGGCGCCGAGCAGTCGCCCGCTGCGTCGATCGGCGTACACGCAGATGCGTCCGTGGTTGCGTTGCGCCGCGCGTGCGCGGCCCTGCTTGTCGAAATCGACGGCCCCGCTGACGGTCGCGGCGGGGTCGAGTTCGGACCCGCGCCTGCCGACCACCGCGACATTCGGATCGGCAAAGACGATGGCCAGTGGCGTGCGGCGCACAAACCCGACCGGTTCCGTGGCGAATGCATTCACCCCCGCGATGTAGCCTTCGTCGGCGGTCTCGTGCAGCAGCGGAAGCTGGCCGTTGGCGTCGCCGGCAAGAAAAACCGGCAGATCGGCGATCTGCATGGTGGCCGGGTCGACCGGCGGCATCCCGTGCGCGTCGAGCGCCACCCCGAGCGACTCCAGCCCGAGCCCGTCGATGTTCGGACGCCGCCCGATCGCCGCGATGATCTGATCGACCACGACGCGGGTTTCCTTGCTGCGGATTTCGATACCGTCCGGCGCCTCGAACAGTTCCGCCGCCGATCCGCAATGAACGGCAAATTCGCGGCGCAGTAGCGCGCCCAGCGTCGCGTTGACCGATTCATCGCTCAGGCCGGCGAGGCGGTGGCCCGAATCGAAGCCGGTGACCTCGATCCCCAGCCGCGAAAGTGCCTGCGCCATCTCGATCCCGATCGCGCCCATCCCGACCACCGCGATGCGGCGACCGAGGTCGGCCTGCTCGAACAGGGTGTCGGTGGTGAGCACGCGATCGCCGAACGCGAGCCAGGCTTGCGGGACGATGGGGCGGGAGCCGGAGGCGATGATGATCCGTTCGGCGCTCAATTCCCGGCCGTCGACCTCGATCCGGTTCGGCCCCAGCAGCCGGGCCCGTCCGGCGATGCTGCGCTCGCCGAGTTCCTCGGTGGTCTGCAGGGTGTAGCCGACAAAGCTGTCGCGCAGCGCCCGCACCCGACGCAGCACCGCCGGAATATCGGCGGTCAGCGCGGCAGCACCACGAATTCCGAATTCGTCGAAAGCGAGGCGGCGGTGAAACGCATTCGCCGCCTCGATCAGAAGCTTGGACGGCATGCAGCCCGTGCGCGCGCAGGTGGTGCCGTAGGGGCCGTCGTTGACGATGAGAAAACGTTCGCTGCGCTTGCGCACCTCGCGCAGCGCGGTGAGTCCGGCGGTGCCGGCGCCGATGATGATGACGTCGAGGGAGTGGCTCATCGGGTGGGCTCCGCGGCTGGTTGAGACCCCCGCAATCAGTCGTGCGTGAGATCCTTGTCGGTGAACAGGTAGTCGCGCAACTCCTTGTCGAAGGTCGGATCGTGGCGGCGGATCCATTCCATCAGCATCGCGGCGTGCTCTTTTTCCTCGTCGCGATTGTGCTTGAGGATCCCGTGCAGGGTCTCGTCCTTGCAGGCATCCATGCGCTGGTTGTACCAGTCGACTGCCTCAAGCTCCTCCATCAGCGAAGTGAGCGCGCGGTGCATGTCGCGAGTCTCGCTGCTCAGCGAGTCGATCGGTTCGTGATACCCCTCGTTTGCCATGTCGTGATTCCTGTAGTGGGAGAAAAAGTCGGTTCGTTACCGCCCGGACGGTTTATGTTCAAGCCAACGTGCGGGCCTATTTGAAGCGGCCGGCAGCGGAATGCAGCGCCTCGCTGACCGCATCCCAGGCCAGTTCGACGCCGGCCTTGAGGTCTTCCCAGGCACCTTCGCCTGCGGATTCGAGTTCTTTCAGCTTGCTGCGCGCTTCGTCACGCCTGCCACGCAGGACTTCGATCTGCTTCTCGTATCCGGCGCGCGCGTTCGCTTCGACGCTGTCGGCTTTTTCCATGAGCGCGTCGATCTCGGCATTCCATCGATCGAGTCGTTCGTGCATGGTGCGGACGAATTCTTCTTTTCTGCTCATAGTGTTCCCTTTTTTCCTGGCTCCTGCCGGACCCGAGTCTGTTTTTGGATTCGATGGCGGGCCACAACATGGCCTACTTGATTAAAGCAGCGATTGGCGACGACCACAAGCGCCGCACCCGCATCCGGGCCGACAGGCGTCGTGGCCTCAACCCTGCCGGCTGTCGCCAATCTGCTCGCAATACTGCTGCAAGTGGTCGGGCACGCCGGGCGGGCAGACGCCGCATTCGCGATTGCCGGGAACCGCGAAATCGATGAACTTGGGATAGGCGAGGTCGAGCCCGTTCATCAGCGCGACGAAATCCTCGAGCGTGCGGTCGCCACCGAGACGGGGATTGCGCGCCTTTTCCTGGCCGATCGTGCTGATCCGGCGCTGTTCGTAGTCGTGCGCCGGGTAAACCAGGGTGTCGTCGTCGAGCGCGAACAGCTTGCCGCGCACCGAATGATACAGCGCGGTCGGGTCGCCGTTCTGGAAGTCGGTACGACCGCAGGCGTCGATCAGCAAGGCGTCGCCGGTATAGAGGTGGTCGCGGTGCAGGTAGGCGAAATGGTTGTCGGTGTGGCCGGGGGTGTGGATCGGGGTCAGCTCGACCGAGCCCATTTTGAGCGGCGTGCCTTCGACGATGCCAAGGTCGGTGCACGGCAATGCATCAAGCGCCGGGCCGACGATGCGGCTGCCGGCGATGGCCTTGAGCTTGCTGGCCGAGGTGATATGGTCGGCGTGGATATGCGTTTCCAGCGTGAACGCGAGCTTGAGTCCGAGCGCGTTGACCGCCGCCAGGTCGCGTTCCCAGGTTGGCAGAACCGGGTCGATCAACAGTGCCTGGCCGGTATCCTCGCAGCCGAGGAGATAAGTGTAGGTACTGGAAACAGGCTCGAACAGCTGTCGGAAAATCATGTATACCTCCTGCGGAATAGTCAGGATGCGGCCACTATTTCATCCAGAAGTTCCACCCAGTGCCTGACCGGAACGCCGCTGTCCGACTGCAGATGGGTGAGGCAGCCGATATTGGCAGTGACAATCACCGCCGGCGCACCCGCCTGCAGGTGGCCGAGTTTACGCGCCTTGAGCTGATTGGCGATCTCGGGCTGCAGCACCGAGTAGGTGCCGGCCGAGCCGCAGCACAGGTGCTTTTCTGCCACCGGCGTGAGTTCGAATCCGGCATCGGTCAGCAAGGCCTCGACCTCGCCGCTGAGTTTTTGCCCGTGTTGCAGGGTGCAGGGTGGATGGTAGGCGACTCTTTTGGTGAGCGGTGAGCGGTGAGCAGTAAGCGGGCTGAGTGCTTCGCGTTCGCCGATCAGGATTTCCGAGATGTCCTGTGTTGCGGCGGAGACGCGGGCGGCTTTTTCGGCGTAGGCCGGATCGTTCCTGAGCAGCCAGCCGTAATCCTTCACCATCACGCCGCAACCCGAGGCGGTCATCACGATCGCCTCCACTCCGGTATCGAGGTGCGGCAACCAGGCGTCGATGTTGCGGCGCGCCGCGGCAAGGCCTGCGTCGGTGTCGTTGAGGTGATGCGCGAGCGCGCCGCAGCAGCCGGCTTCGCCCGCGGCGATCAGGCTGATGCCGATGCGGTCGAGCACGCGTGCGGTGGCAGCGTTGATGTTGGGCCTGAGGCCGGGTTGCACGCAGCCCTGCAGGACCAGCATGCGGCGGGCATGGCGGGCGGGCGGCCAGTCGCCGGCGGGCTCGGCGGCGGGGATGCGCGACTGCAGAAAATCGGGCATCAGGCGGCGTACGCTTTGACCGAGCTTCAGCGCGGTGTTGAACAGCAGCGGCGACAGCAGGCCGGTTTTGAGCGCCGCACGGGTCGCGGTTTCGGCCACGCCGCGCCCGACTTTTTCTTCCACGATGTGGCGGCCGATGTCGAGCAGCTTGCCGTACTCCACGCCCGACGGACAGGTGGTTTCGCAGTTGCGGCAACTGAGGCAGCGGTCGAGGTGGAGCTGGGTCTTGGCAGTCGGCGCCGCGCCTTCCAGCACCTGTTTCATCAGGTAGATGCGGCCGCGCGGCGAGTCGAGCTCGTTGCCGAGGATCTGATAGGTCGGGCAGGTGGCGAGGCAGAAGCCGCAATGAACACAATTGCGAAGAATGCGCTCGGCGACGTCGCCCTCGGGGGTGTTGCGGTAGGGTTCGGCGAGTGTGGTCTGCATATCAGGGCAGGCGCATGTCAAAAATCGGGGTACAGCCGGCCACGATTCAAAATGCCTCGGGGGTCAAAGCGTTGCTTCAGATTGCGATGCACACTCATCAGTGCCGGCGCAAGCGGGGCGAAGACGCCGTCGGCCGGCGCCTCGCCGCGGAACAGCGTGGCATGACCGCCGTTGCGGGCGGCCGCTTCGCGCAGCGTCGCCGCAGGCAGGTCGGACGCCAGCCAGCGCACCGCACCGCCCCACTCGATCCACTGCGCGTCGCCCAGATTGAGGGGCGGCGTGGTCGGCTTGACGGCCAGCCGCCACAGGTTGTGATTTGAGGTCGACGCACGCCGATCGAAAAATGGCGTCGCCTGGTCACGCAGGCGTTGCCAGAACGCGACCGCATCCACCAGCGGCTCGCCGCCGAGCCTGGTCTGGGCCGCATGCACAGCGGAGCTCGCCCCCGACAGGCGTACGCTGAGCAGACCCGCATGCCAGCTGCTGGCCGACAGCGGCAGCGGCTGCCCGGCCCACTGATTCATTTTCAGGATGGCGGCGGCCTCGTCCAGCTCGAATTGCAGCGTGGCTTCGGCCGCCGGTTGCGGCAGCACCTTGAGCGAGACTTCGGTGATCAGCCCGAGCGTGCCGAGTGCGCCGGCCATCAGTCGCGACACGTCGTAGCCGGCGACGTTCTTGATCACCTGCCCACCGAAGCGTAGCGGCTGGCCGATGCCGTCGATGATGCGCACCCCGAGGACGAAGTCGCGCGCCGCACCCGCATACGGGCGACGCGGGCCGGACAGGCCGGCGGCGATGCTGCCGCCCAGCGTCGCTGCACCACCAAAATACGGCGGCTCGAACGCCAGCATCTGCTTCTGTTCGGCGAGCAGGGCCTCGATTTCGGCCAATGGGGTGCCGGCGCGCGCGGTCAATACCAGTTCCTTCGGCTGGTAATCGACCACCCCGGTCAGCCCGCGCGTGCCCAGCACCTCGCCTTCGTCGGCGCTACCGTAGAAGGTCTTGCTGCCGCCGCCCTGGATGATCAGCGGCAGGCCGTCGGCGTAGGCTGCGCGGATGCGCTCGATCAGGCGCTCCAGCATCAGAACCTCGGCAACTCGGGGTACCGCAGCTGGCCGCCGTGGACGTGCATGGCACCCCATTCGGCGCAGCGGTGCAGCTCGGGCACCGCCTTGCCGGGATTGAGCAGGGTGTCCGGGTCGAACGCGGCTTTCACCTCGTGAAAGCGGGTCAACTCCGGCGTGGAGAACTGGGTGCACATCTGCTTGATCTTCTCCAGCCCGACACCGTGTTCGCCGGTGATGGTGCCGCCGACCTCGACGCACAGTTCGAGGATTTTTCCGCCGAAGGTTTCGGCCCGCTCAAGCTCGCCTGGCTGATTGGCGTCGAACAGGATCAGCGGATGCAGGTTGCCGTCGCCGGCGTGAAACACGTTGGCCACCGCCAGCCCGTATTCGACGCTCATGTCGCGGATGCGGTTCAACACATGGGGCAGCTGCGCGCGTGGAATGGTGCCGTCCATGCAGTAATAATCGGGCGCGAGTCGCCCCACCGCCGGAAAAGCTGCCTTGCGGCCGGCCCAGAACCGGAGCCGTTCTTCCTCGCTGTCGGCGGTGCGGATTTCGGTGGCGCCGGATGCGGTGAGCGCCTCGCGCACGATGAAGATGTCGTCCGACACTTCCTCGTTGACACCGTCCACCTCGCACAGCAGCAGCGCTTCGCAGTCGAGCGGATAGCCGGCGTGGACGAAGGCCTCGGCCGCCTGGATCGCGAGCCTGTCCATCATTTCCAGCCCGGCGGGAATCACCCCGGCGGCGATGATGTTGCCGACCGCCGCGCCGGCTTTCGCCACGTCGTCAAACGATGCCAGCACCACCTGCGCACGCTCGGGTCGCGGCAAGAGCTTGACCGTGACTTCGGTGATCACCGCCAGCATGCCTTCCGATCCGGTCAGGAGCGCGAGCAGATCGTAGCCGGGCGCGTCGAGTGCGTCGCTACCGATTTCGAGCAGCTCGCCTGAAATCGTCCACGCACGCAACTTAAGGATGTTGTGCACGGTAAGGCCGTATTTCAGACAGTGCACGCCACCGGAGTTTTCCGCGACGTTGCCGCCGATCGAACAGGCGATCTGCGACGACGGGTCGGGCGCGTAGTAGAGGCCATGTACGGCGGCGGCTTCGGAAATCGCCAGATTGCGCACCCCCGGCTCGACCACCGCGGTGCGCGCCAGCGGGTCGAGGTGCTTGATCTGGTTGAGCTTTGCCAGCACCAGCAGCACCGCGCCATCAATCGGCAGGGCGCCGGCAGAAAGGCCGGTGCCGGCGCCACGCGCCACCACCGCCACCTGATTGGCATGGCACAGTCGCAAGATCGCCGTCACCTGGGCCTCGTTTTCCGGCAGGACCACGACGTCGGGGATGTTGCGATACGCCGACAGGCCGTCGCTCTCGAACGGAACCAGATCTTCGCGCTCGTGCAGCACGCAGTGCGGTGGCAGCAGGGCGCGCAATTTGGAGAGGAAAGCGGGACTGAGCATGGCAGCGGGACGAAGGTTCAGGCCAAGAGTGTAGCCGGGCTCACTGGCGCAGGCGAGGGCGCCAGCCGCCGATAGGCTTCCGCCAGTGCAGCGTCGTCACCGACGTTGCCGGGAAAAATCACCACCGGCAGGTTCGGCAGGCGGTGGCCGGCCGGCGTCTGCACCACGGTGACGCCGGGCAGGATCTGCCCCAGCACCCGCGAGACGGTCAACGCCAGCCCGGTCGACAACACGTCGTTGGAGGTGATGCCGCCCTTGCTGATGAGAAAGCCGAGCGTGGTCGGCAATCGCTCGACGACATCCATCAGCGTCGCCGATACCGCTTCGCCGAAGGCCAGGCGTTCGGCCACGCTCGCAAACTGACGCTCAGCCCGGCTGGTGAATATCACCGGAGTGAGACCGCATGCGTGCGCGTGGGCGATGCCGGCGGTGAGGGCGCCGACCACCGCGGCGCGCGCGCCGGGCAGGCGGGCGACGTCGAGCGGCAGGCCGACCACGCCGCGTTGTTTCAGCAAGGCCGAGAGTTGCGCGGTGGTCTTGGCGACGTGCGAGCCGACGATGACCGCACCCGGCCGGCGGTCGTGCACCAGCGAAGCGAAAGCCTCGGCGGCGACGGGTTGCGGCGGCAGCTTGGCCAGCGCGGTCAGGAGCGAGGCGGCGCTGCGGAACAGCAGGCGTTTGCCGGCCGCCGCGGCAGCGAGCACGGCGTCGGCGAGCAGCCGGTAGTCGTCCGCTGTTTCGCCGTCGATCACGCCGACGGCGTTGCCGTGCAGCGCGGCGAGCCATGCGCTGGCCTGGCCGCCACGCAACTCGATCAGGGTGAGCCGCCGCACCGAATTCGCAGCAACGCAGCCGGCGGTTTTTTCGGCCACATAGTCGGGTAGATAAGCGGTGCGATAGCCAAACACCGAGTCGCGGGCGAATTCGGTTTCGTGGGTCGGCACCGGCTTGCCGTCGACCATCAGGTAGTGGGTGCTGTCGCGGGTGATGCGGCCGCCCTCGAAAAATGCCGGGGTGAGCAGGGTGGCATCGAACGGCCCGAGCACCTCGTTGATGACGTCGGTCTCGACCGGATAGTGCCCGCGCAGCGTCGAATCCGAACGCGACACGAACAGCACCGGCCCGGGGTGCTCGGCCAATGCCGCCTTGAGATTGGTGCACACCTCACGCGTCACCGCCGCAGCGTTCACCGCGTCCATTCCGCGCGTGTTGGTGAGGATGAAGAACAGCGGCGCGGCGTCGGCCAGCGCCGCCTTCAGGGTGGCGACGTCCCAGCGGGTCAGCAGCAGGCAGGAATGGACGGTCTGCGAGCCGGTCGGGTCGTCGTCAAGGACGATGATTTTCGGGTTCATGAGTACACCTTTTTTTTCCGCGAAGGACGCGAAGAGGCGCGAAGGAAAAACCTAAAAACATTCAGAAGAACATGTGTCTGGGTTTTGGTTTTCTTCGCGGTCCTTCGCGTCCTTCGCGGATAAGTTTTTCAAGCCACAGCCTGCTCCAGCATCGCCCGCGCTCGCTCGCTCATCGCCTGCGCGTTCATGCCGTTGAAGTCGAACAGTTGCTGCGCGCTGGCGGTGGTTTCGCCGCGCTTCCAGCAGAACACTTCGCGCTGTAGTGCCTGGCTGCGCAGCAGCACGGGCTCCAGCGCGCCCGACGGGCCGCCGCTCACGCCGATCAGCGCGTCGCCGTGGAACAGCGTTTTGAAAGCGGCATCGTCCATGAAGCGGCCGTCGGGCTGTGACACGCTGTCCCACAGCACGTCGTTGGGGCGGTACAGGCGACGCGGGTTGACCACGGCGACGATGCGCGAGCCGATACCGGCTTGCGTCAGCCGCTCGGCCGCAGCGAACACCGGCTGCAGCACCATGTCGCAGTTCACCGCAAATACCACTGTGTGCGCCCCGGGGCGCGATTGCAGCACCATCGCGCCGTCGTCGATGGCCTGATAGCTCTGCGCCATGGTGGTATGAATCGGCAGCGGCGACTTCGACGCGGTGATGACGATGCCCTTGTTGTGCTGGCGCAAGGCCCAGTCGTAGCTCGCCTGGATCATGTTGGCGTCGACCGGAAACAGCGGGTAGACGTTGCCGTTGCGCATCATCGCGGCGAAGTAGTTCTCGATTTCCGGACGCTGGTGGGTCCAGCCGTTGCGCCCCTGCTCAAGTGCGCCGGCGGTGAACAGGCACACCGTCGCCGGCGTCGGGCGGCGCAGTTCGGCCATCGCCTGGGTCACCGTCTGCCAGATCGGCAGGCCGTTGATGGCGAAGGATTCGTAGCTGCACCACAGGCTGCGGCCGCCGAACAGCGCGACACCCACCGCGAGGCCGGCACACGCGTCCTCGTTAAGCGGTTCGTAGACCTGACCGGACGGCCCCTGAAAATAGAGAGCGTCGGCGGTTGGGTGACGGATCGTCAGCGCCTGGTTGATGTTGGCCATCGCCGAGGCTTCGTTGCCGTCGGCGTTGGTCACCACAAACATCGGGTCGCGCTTGCCGACTTCGCCGACCACGTGGCCGAAGGCGGTGGTCGGAATATGGTTTTCGCCGACCGAAAATTCAGTCAACGGCAGGCCGTCGAGGCTGGGCAACTCGCGCACGCTTTCGGTCACCGCCACCTGCGCAGCAGGGCCGCCGCCGGCATGACGGAAGTTTTCGCGGGTGATCGCCCAGGCGCGGATCGGTAATGCACGGCGTTGCAGGCCGGCTTTGACGTCGTCGGAATCGAGCGTGTGATGCGCGTACAGATTGTGCGACTTGGCGCCGGTGGCGTGCACGCCCGCGCCTTTCAACTGCTTGACGATGAGGCAGGCGCGGCGCCCCGACAGCGCGCTTTTCGCCGCCGCGTCGGCGGCCTTCAACACCGCGCCGGTGAACGCCATGCGCGCGGCGAAGCCGAACGTGGTGCTGTCGGCGTAGACCGGCGAAGCCGGTCGCTCATTAGAGCAGCCCGGTGCATCGGGCGTGTCGGCAAAGTCGCGGGCGTCGATCAGGTGGATTTCGTCGAAGCCGTGGGCGCGCCAGTAGTCGGTCATGCGGGCGTTGTCCCACAGCGACACCATGCTGTGATGCTCCTGCGAGTAGCCGTTCCACACCAGCACCGGCAGGTAGTTGGTGACGTCCGGATAGGCGGTGGCAAAGTGCTGGAACGCGCTCATGATGTAGGGCTCGCCCAGCCCCCCGTCGCCGATGGTGACCGGGAACAGCTTGTCGCGATTGAGGTAAGCGCCGGCCATGGCAAAGTGCTGGCCCTGGCCGAGCGGGCCGGCGGGCGCCAGCAGGCCGGGAATCGCGCCCGACAGGTGGCCCAAAAGACCGTGGCGCTCGCGGAAACGCGCGCGCATGTCGGAGACGGTGTGGATGCCCATCGCTTCGAGCGAAGTATCGAGGAACATCGCCGAATAAAAACCGGGCGCATGGTGGCCGACCTCGGTCACCAGGTTGCGATGCCCCAGCAGATGCAGCGCAGCGACCGCGTCGGCGCTGGAGGCAAAGCCACCGGGGTGGCCGGAAGACTTGGCGCCGGTGACCTGCAGGGTCAGATAGCGCAGCGCGTCGGCGGCCAGCAGCGTCTGGTAGATCGCCTGTTCGCTGGACGCGTCCGGCAATGCCGGGCAATCGGGCCCGAGCAGGGGCGCGACACCCAGACGGTCGATTTCCGGCCAGCTGTCGGCAAAATACTGGATGCCTTCGCAGAAGGCGGGGAGGGTCTCAAGGGGTGACTGCAGCTGGGCGCTCATGGTATTTACCTTTCACAATATGAAAAGGTTTCACAGCATGTGAAACGATGGACGTATTGAAGCAGTAAACTGCCCACAATTTCACATTGCGTGATAAATTTTCACTTCATGAAAAACACTATCTCGTCGATACAAGTACTCGATCGCGCCATGTCGCTGGTCGGTATCCTCTCCCGCGCCCCCGGTCCGATCAACCTCACCCGGCTGGCCGAGCAGTCCGGGCTGCATACCGCGAGCGCACATCGGATCCTCGCGGCGCTGATCGCCCACGGCCTGGTCGAGAAAACCGGCGCCGGCGAATACGACCTGGGCGTGCGCTGGCTGGAAGTGGGCAATCGCTTACGTGCCCGACTGAACATCCGCCAGGTGGCGATGCCGATCATGCAGAAACTCGCCGAATACACCGGCGAAACGGTCAACCTGATCGTCCGCCGCGGCGACGAGGCGGTCTACGTCGAGCGTGTGTCGGGCGGTCAGACCCTGATCCAGGTGGTGCAGGTGGTGGGTGCGCACGCGCCCTTGCACGTGACCGCGGTCGGCAAGATCTTCCTGGCGGAGGACAGCGCCAGCGGCGTGATGGGCTACGCCGAGCGCACCGGCCTGCCCGCCTACACGGCAAACACCCTGACCACGCTGGAGCGCCTGTCGGCCGAACTGGACGTCATCCGCCGCGACCAGCTGGCGCGTGATCGAGAGGAAGCCGAACTCGGCGTGGCGTGCATCGGTGCGCCGGTGCGCGACGCCGAAGGCAAGCTTGTCGCCGGCCTGTCGATCTCGGCCCCGGCCGACCGCCACAAGCCGGGCTGGGCCGACACCCTGCGCCAGGCCGCGGCAGATACCGGTGCCGCCCTCGGCTATCTGGCCGAGGCCTGAGCCAAGCGTGTGATGCGAGCGGGTTGCGTCCCGGTTGGGCAACACCGTGGGGCAGCGTGCGCGCAGCCCAGATACCGTCGCCCGGCAAGCGCCGCCGCAGCCGACGCCTGCTTTCCAAAAACAGGCGGGTCGCTTATACTGCGCCCCGCGTGTGAAGGTCGGGGTTCCCTGCCGCTCGCACGACAAACAGGTGTAATGAGCGGCTGCGGAGAAAGTGAGACCCGGCCAGACTTGTTTTCTTGATGTAGTTGCGTTTAGCCACGTACGGCCAGTTAGCTCAGTTGGTAGAGCAGCGGATTGAAAATCCGCGTGTCCTTGGTTCGATTCCGAGACTGGCCACCAGGTTCTAAACGGCTTCCCGTGGATATCCACCGGAGGCCGTTTTTCATTTGTAACATCCCGAGGATGTCCAGGTGAACGGAGTTATTGCCTTACTCTGCTTGAGATACTGCGGGAAGGACTTCTTGATTCATGAGACAAGCAAACAATGGCCAAGAATTACAACGCAGATTCGATCCAGGTTCTCAAGGGACTTGAGCCCGTCAGGGCGCGTCCCGGCATGTACACCCGGACCGACAATCCGCTTCATGTCATTCAGGAGGTGATCGATAATTCGGCAGACGAAGCTTTAGCGGGGCATGCCACCCGGATCGATGTCCGCTTGTGTGCGGATGGCTCGGTCAGGATCAGCGATGATGGACGAGGCATCCCGGTAGACCTGCATCCTCAGGAAAAGGAGCCCACGGTCGTGGTGGTACTGACCCGTCTGCACGCCGGTGGCAAATTCGATAAAACCTCCGGCGAAGGGGCTTACGCCTTCTCCGGTGGGCTGCACGGTGTGGGCGTTTCGGTGACCAACGCCCTCGCCACCCGTTTAACTGTGACGGTGAAACGAGACGGCCAGATCCACGAAGTCGTGTTTACGGATGGCGGGCGGGTCAGCAAGAAGCTCGCGGTCGTCGGCAAGTGCGCCAGAAAAGAGTCGGGCACAACGATTCATGTCTGGCCCGACCCGGTCTTCTTCGACTCGCCCAAAATCCCCGAGCGTGAACTCGCGCGTCTGCTGCGCGCCAAGGCCGTGCTGCTGCCGGGCGTCACCTTCCGGCTGGAGATCGAACGTAACGACACAGTGGAGGAGCACGTCTATTGCTACCGCGGCGGGCTGGTCGACTACCTGTCCGAACAGGTTCCCCCTGACGAAGCCCTGGTGCCTGTTTTCGCTGGCGAGGTCTACGCGGACGGATCCGATGGCTTTGCCAAAGGTGAAGGTGCGGCATGGGCGGTGACCTGGGCGGAATCCGGCAGCTTCTCCGAATCCTACGTCAACCTGATTCCGACGCTGCAGGGCGGTACCCATGAGGCCGGTCTGCGCGCCGGCGTCTTCGATGCGGTGAAGTCATTTGCCGAACATCACGCGCTGCTGCCGCGCGGTGTGCAGCTGCGCCAGGAAGATGTTACCGGGCGCATGTCCTTCGTGCTCTCGGCACGACTGCTTGACCCCCAGTTCCAGGGACAGGTGAAGGAAAAGCTCAACTCGCGCGAGGCGGTGAAGCTCGTGTCGACCATGAGCCGCGATCCCTTCGAAGTCTGGCTCAATGGCCACGTCGAGTATGGCAAAGCCATCGCCGAGATGGCGGCCAAGGCCGCAGTGAGTCGTCTCAAATCGGCCCAGAAAACCGAGAAGCGGAAAACCTCCGGGGTCGCGGTGCTGCCCGGTAAGCTTTCCGACGCCGCAACCGACGACCCGCTGCTTCGTGAAATATTCCTGGTGGAGGGAGACTCCGCCGGCGGCAGTGCAAAGCAGGCACGCGACCGCGAAACCCAGGCGATCCTGCCGTTGCGGGGCAAAGTGATGAACTCATGGGAAACCGACCCCAACGCGCTCTACGCCAACAAGGAAATCCACGACATCGCGGTCGCGCTTGGGGTGGAGCGGCACAGCCTGGGCGACAACCCGGACCTCAGCGGCCTGCGCTATCACAAGGTCGTGATCATGACCGATGCCGACGTCGACGGCGCGCACATTTCCACCCTGCTGCTGACCCTTTTCTTCCGACACTTTCCGAAGCTGGTCGAACTGGGGCACATCCATGTGGCGCAGCCGCCGCTCTATCGGGTAGACGCGCCGGCCAGGGGCAAGAAACCCGCCCGCCGCCAATACGCGCTTGATGACGGCGAGTTGACGGCGATCAAGGACCGTCTCCTGCTGGACGGTTTCAAACCCGAGGCGATCGAGGTCGGCCGCTTCAAGGGCCTGGGCGAGATGAACCCGTCCCAGCTGCGTGAAACCGCGATGGACCCGGCCACCCGGCGCGTCCTTCCGGTGCTTGCCACCGCTGACGAAATGCACGAGGCGCTGAAGCTGTTCGACATGCTGATGGGCAAGAGCGCCGCCGGCGATCGGCGCGACTGGATGGAAGCCAAGGGCAATCTGGTGGAGGCCGACGTATGACCAAGGCCAAGGCGGTTGAAATCCACACCCTGGACCTCTTCGGCAACCCGGACGAAGCGTCTTCCCAAGCCACACCACCGCCTCCCCCGCCGTCTTCGGGTGACGACGGTTTGAGTGGTGAAGACGGGCTGCCGCTGGGCATTTATGCGGAGCGCTGCTACCTCGCCTACGCGATGAGCGTGGTGAAAGGCCGAGCGCTGCCCTACGTCGAGGACGGCATGAAGCCGGTGCAGCGCCGCATCCTTTACTCCATGCGTGAGATGGGTCTGACGTCCAGCACCAAGCACGTCAAGTCTGCCCGGGTGGTGGGCGACGTGATCGGCAAGCTCCATCCTCACGGCGACCAGTCGGTCTACGACGCCATGGTGCGCATGGCCCAGGGCTTCACTCTGCGCTATCCGCTGATCGACGGCCAGGGCAACTTCGGGTCGCGCGATGGCGACGGCGCGGCCGCGATGCGCTACACCGAAAGCCGCCTCACCCCCGTCGCCGAACTGCTGCTGTCGGAGATCGACATGGGGACCGTGGACTTCGTCCCCAACTACGACGGCGCCTTCAGGGAACCCGCCCTGCTTCCGGCCCGGCTACCCATGCTGCTGGCCAACGGCGCGTCCGGCATCGCCGTCGGCATGGCCACCGAGATTCCCTCCCACAACCTGCGCGAACTCGGTTCCGCGGCCATCGCCATCCTGAAAAAACCCGCGATCAGCCTCGACGCCATTCTTGCGCATGTGCCCGGCCCCGATTTCCCCGGCGGCGGGCGGATCATCACCGCTGCCGCCGATCTTCGCGCGGTCTATGAATCGGGTCGCGGCAGCGTGCGCGTGCGTGCGCAATGGATGGTGGAGCCGCTTGCACGAGGTCAATGGCGCATCGTGGTCACCGAGCTGCCGCCCGGCGTGTCCACGGCCCAGGTGTTGACCCAGATCGAGGCACTGGCCAACCCGCAACCCAAGACCGGCAAGAAGGAACTGTCGCCGGAACAAAAGAACCTCAAGGCGGCGATCCTCGCGCTGCTCGACAGCACCCGCGACGAATCCGACGAGAACAATCCGGTTCGCCTGGTTCTGGAGCCCAGCTCGCGCAACCAGGATGCCGAGCCCTTCATGCGTTTCTTTCTGGCCCAGACCGCGCTGGAAACCAATGTGCCGGTCAACCTCACGGTAATCGGCCGCGATGGTCGCCCTGGCCAGAAGGGTCTGCTGGCGTTGATCGCCGAATGGGCGGGCTTCCGGGTCGACACCGTGCGCCGCCGTAGCCAGCATCGGCTCGAAGCGGTGAACCGGCGCGTCCACATCCTGGAAGGACGCCTCACGATCCTGCTGAACATCGACGAGGTGATCCGGGTCATTCGTGAGTCGGACGATCCGAAGTCTGACCTGATGGCCGCGTTCGACCTCACCGAGATACAGGCCGATGACATCCTGGAAATCCGCCTGCGCCAGCTCGCCCGGCTTGAATCCATCAAGATCGAGAAGGAATTGCAGGCATTGACGAGCGAACGCGACGAACTCAATCGCATCCTGGGCGACGACCATGCCCTGACGTCGCTTGTCATCAACGAGATCCGCGCCGACATGAAGCAATACGGCGATGACCGCCGCACCCGCATCGAGGCAGCGCAGTCGGTTACCGCGTCAACGACAAGTGAAGAGTCGATGGTGGACGAACCGGTGACCGTTATCGTGTCACGCAACGGCTGGCTTCGCACCCGCCAAGGCCATGGTGTCGACCGGGCATCCATCCAGTACAAGGCGGGCGATGATGAAATGGCGGTCATCGAAACCCGCACGGTGAATCCGCTCATCCTCATGGACAGCAGCGGCCGCACCTATACGCTTCGCATCGCCGACCTGCCCGCCGGTCGCGGCGACGGGGTGCCGTTCACCAGTCTCGTTGAACTGGCCAAGGGCGCGAAGCTGATTCACGCCCTTTCGGCGCCGCCAGAATCCCGCTGGCTGGTATCAAGCACGCTGGGCTACGGATTCATCGCCAAGTGTGCCGATATGGTGTCCCGGCAACGCGCTGGCAAGGCGTTCATGGCGGTCGAGGACGGCCAGATTCCCCTGCCTCCAGTCCCGGCAACGGACGACTGGGTTGCGGTTGCGGCAAGCAACGGCAAGGCCCTGGTGTTCCCCATCGAAGAAATCAAGGAAGGCACGGGCGGCAAAGGCGTGCAACTGATCAAGCTCGACGCGGGTGAAACGATGCTGGCGCTGACCGTATTCGACGGCCAGACCCTGATGGTGGAAGGCGCCGCAAAAGGCAAACGCAGCGGCCGGCTGAAACTGTCGGGCGAGACTCTGGAGCGCTACCGGACCCACCGAGCGAAGAAAGGCAGCCTCCTCGAAAAAGGCATCGTGGCGAGCAGGCTGTGGACAGATTGATCCTGCCGATCCTGCCTGTCCTGTCTCTCATGGGTGCCATCGGGCAGCGTCAACAAGACACTTTCGGCTAGTCGGGACGTCTCCAAACAGGCTTCCGTGGCGCTAAGAGGCTGCTGACCGCCCATAAGCAATATCTGTGGCACTGGTAACTATTCAGCATTAAATCGCAGATCAAGTACACATTCTGCACAGCAAACACTATCCAAATTAGCCTTAATCCCACCAAATCCGTTCACATATATCTATCGTTCACGTTACGTGAACAGAGAAATATCATGAACATCCAGGTACACCAACATGACAAGCGCAATACCCACAAGGAGCTGGATCTTCTAGAGCGCGCTATGAATGCGTTACAGGGGACTACTGGAATTACCGGCAAAATAATTGCCATTGAGCCCAAGCTTGAACAGGGCACGATCGCTGACGCCGTCATCGAGTTAAATGTGGCTGGGAAGCTTTACCGCTATGTGGTGGAGACCAAACGGATAGACCGCTTTGCCGCAATCGGACAAATCAAGAATCAACTCGATCGATACCAACAACCCGGCTTACTCATCGCGCCCCGGGTTACCGTTGAGACGGTGGAGCAATGTCGCGAATTGAATGTGCAGTTCATTGACACCAATGGCAATGCCTTCCTTCAAGCACCGGGCTTATTTGTATTGGTAAAAGGACAACGCCCACGCGCTGATGAAGATAATGCTACTGCGACCCGCGCCGGCACGCCTACAAGCCTCAAAGCAGTATTCGCCTTGTTATGCCATCCCGAGCTGCTCAATGCGCCTTATCGCGAGATAAAAGAGGCGGCGGGCATCGCTCTTGGAGCAGTGGGCTGGGTTTTTAATGACCTGAATGCCCGAGGTTACACAATAGGTGGAAGAGGGGAAGGCGATCGTCGCATGCTTGAGCGTCAGCGCCTGATTGATGAGTGGGTAACCAACTATCCCATCAAGATCCGCCCCAAACTGAATCCAAAACGATTTCACGCGCTTGACCCAAACTGGTGGCACCAAGCGAATATCACCCAGTATGGCGCCCAATGGGGCGGGGAAGTGGCAGCAGACAAACTGACTGGGCACCTGAAACCCAATGCTGTCACCATCTATATGCGACCCGATAACGCACGCCAGAACCTCAAAAAATTGGTGGTAGAAAACAAGTTACGTGCTGACCCGGGAGGCGAAATTGAGGTGTTGGAAACTTTCTGGAATTTCCCGCCGGAAGAGACCAGGCCCGATATCGTTCCACCACTGCTGGTATACGCAGATCTGCTCGCCACAATGGACCCGCGCAACCATGAAACGGCACGCATGATTTATAACCAACAAATCCATGATTTTTAAACCAAAGCCTGATCGTTTGATTGATCCACTTACACGTTCTGTCATCCGGGAAGTGAAGAGTGCCGTCACCGATTTGGGGCTTGATGTCTTTTTAGTTGGTGCAACGGCACGAATCATTCTTTTGGAAAACGTGTTTGGGTTGCATACCGGCCGCGCGACACGCGATGTTGATTTTGCTTTTGCGGTTGAAACTGGGACCAGTATCAAGCAATCTAAGGACCGTTTGACCTCGACGTCAGCGTTTGAGGAAGCAGGTCGTGAGGCGCAACGCCTGATATACGAACCGGCAAACGAGCATTACAAATGTATTGTTGACCTCATCCCATTTGGCGTGCTTGAAAACAGCCACAACACGATTGCCTGGCCCCCTGACATGAGCATCATGATGAATGTTGCGGGTTATCGTGACGCGCACGCATCAGCAGCATCGGTCGAAATTGAGCCCGGCATCATGATGTCTATCGCATCCATCCCCGGCATTGCAGTCCTCAAGCTTTTTGCCTGGGTAGATCGCGGGCAAGAAAATCCGAAAGATGCCATAGACCTTGTAACGCTGCTCCGGCAATACCATGAAGCCGGCAACCAGGACAGAATTTACGAAGATGCGACGGCGGCACTTGAAGCGGTTGGATACGACATCGAATTGGCGGGCGCCTGGCTTCTAGGGCGTGATGCTTTCGCCATGTCTTCGACGGAAACGCGTGGGCAATTAAATACCCTGTTCGCCGAACCTGCTCTCATGGAACGCCTTGTAACCGACATGTCGAGAGCGATCCAAGCCCGAGACAATGCCCAGGAATACTCAAAGGCCCTGCTGGAACAGTTCACCAAGGGCTTCCGGAATTAAACAACCACAATTAAACAAGATGAATCTGGAACAACTGCTACAAACCCTCGAATCCCCCATCATCATCCGCCCCACAAGGCACATGACCCAAGGCGAGCTTGAAAGCTACCTCGACACAGCAGCCAACATCCTGCACGGGAATGCAGATCACTCGGAGTTTCGCAGCTACGTCTTCGCGCTGTTGTTCTATAAACCTAAAAATCTCAGTTATTGACGTGCAGCGTGTCTGAAACGCTGGCAGGCTATGGGTATACGGTAGATTGAGGAGGTCACCCGATGGGTGAGGCGAAATTGAAGCGTTTGCAAAGTGAACAAAAGCTTTTGTCGTGCGCCGGGGTGCAGACAGCGTGCGGTCGCGCGCGGGTTCGTTGGGAGGCCGACAGTGCGGCCACACCGATGGGGCTGCTGTGTTGCGACCATCTCAAGCGCACCATCGCGGCCATCGGGCCACCGCAAACTCAACGTTTGATGCCAGTTCATGCAAACGCCGTGGGGTAACTGAGGTTTTTAGGATAAAGCGAGCACCCGATGCAACCCCTACCCGACACCCCGACCCGGCACGACCAGCACGGCCATTATCCCCAGGCCGTCAGCGTGGAGGATTTCCGCCATAACCTGGCCGCCGTGCAGGCGCGCATCGCCGCCGCGTGTCAGCGTGTCGGCCGCGATCCCGCCAGCGTGCGCCTGCTACCGGTCAGCAAGACCAAGCCCGAAGCCACGCTCCGCCTGGCCTACGCGGCGGGCTGCCGGCTGCTGGGCGAAAACAAGGTGCAGGAGGCGCACCGCAAATGGGAGGCGATGCAGGACCTGACCGATCTGCGCTGGTCGGTCATCGGTCACCTGCAGACCAACAAGGCCAAGCTGGTGGCGCGCTTTGCCGCCGAGTTCCAGGCGCTCGACAGCCTGCGCGTGGCCGAGGCGCTGGACCGCCATTTGCAGAGCGAGGGCCGCTCTCTCGACGTGTTCGTGCAGGTGAACACCTCGGGCGAAGCCAGCAAGTACGGGCTGGCTCCCGCGGCTGTGCCGTCCTTCATCGAAAAACTGCCGGCGTTTTCGTCGCTGCGCGTGCGCGGGCTGATGACGCTGGCGCTGTTCTCCAGCGAAGCCGAGCGGGTGCGGCGCTGCTTCGTCCTGCTGCGCGAGTTGCGCGATCAATTGAGACAGAGTGCGCCCGCGGATATCGGGCTGGATGAATTGTCGATGGGCATGTCCGGCGACTTCGAGATCGCCATCGAGGAAGGCGCCACCGTGGTACGCGTGGGTCAGGCCATCTTCGGCGCGCGAGCCTTGCCAGACAGCTATTACTGGCCCACGGGCGCGGATGCCGGAGCGCCAAAATCATGAACTCCGCTGTCGCCATCCGACACCTATCGAGGCAGCCCTGCCAAGGAATACGCCATGTCTGACACCACATCCAGCACAGCACTCCATCCACTGCTGCTTGATGTGGTCTCGGTGCAATCACAAGTGGTGTATGGCCGGGTGGGTAACAACGTCGCGCTGCCGACGCTGCAAGCGCTGGGTCTGTCGGTGGCCGCCGTGCCGACCGTCGTGCTCAGCAACACGCCGCACTACCCGACAATCCACGGTGGTGCGCTGCCCATCGAATGGTTCAGCGGCTATCTGGAAGACCTGTCTGCGCGCGGCGCACTCCGAAGCCTGAAGGCCGTTCTCGCCGGCTATCTGGGCAATCCGGCGCAAGCCATGGTGCTGGCCGACTGGACGAGGCTGCTGTTGGCCCAACACACTGATCTGCGGCTTGTCGTCGATCCCGTGATGGGCGACCACGACCACGGCATCTATGTCGATCCCGGCATGGCGGACGCCTACCGTCAGCACTTGCTGCCGCTGGCCCATGGTTTGGCACCGAACGGTTTTGAACTGGCGCACCTGACCGGACGGCCGGTGAACGATCTCGCAAGCGTCGTTGCCGCCGCGCGAACCCTGTTAACCGGTCATACCGAATGGATCGCCGTGACCAGCGCGGCCCCCGACACTTGGGCGGCTGGCGAGATGCAGGTCGCGCTGGTCACCCGCACACACGCCCATCTCATCACCCATCCGCGCATGGACGCCACGCCCAAGGGAACCGGCGACCTGTTCAGCGCCGCCTTGACCGGCTATTGGCTCACCGGCACGCCGTTGCCGGAAGCCGTCGCGAAGGCCTGTCAACAAGTGCTGTGGGCGCTTCGCCAAACCGAGCAGGCACACTGCGCCGAGCTGCTGTTGCCGTTACGGTCGGTGGGCCACGATGAAGACCCGGTGTCGATTCGCGAACTCGTGTTCGAGCCAAGTGGGCTGTCCTGATGCAGGAGCGCCGCCTTGCGGGTGCTCCCACCTATATATCGAACGCCCGAACCCGGAACGACAGCTACAGTGGTTTACCCCGCGCGCGATGGGCGCGGTTGCAGCAGCTTCGCCATCAGGCCGGTCCATCCCGTCTGGTGCGAGGCACCCATGCCGCGTCCGCTATCACCGTGAAAATACTCGTAGAACAAGACATGGTCGCGAAAGTGGGGGTCACTGTGCAGTTTGTCCGCGTCCCCGTAGATTGGGCGCTCACCGTGCGCATCCCGGTGAAAGAGTGCGGTGAGCCGGCGCGTCAGTTCGTCGGCGACTTGATCGAGACTCAGCTCGCGACCGGAGCCGGTTGGACATTCCACCTTGAGCTCCTGACCGTAAAAGTCAGCGTAACGGTACAGGGCATTCACCAGCAGGTAATTGACCGGGAACCAGATCGGTCCGCGCCAGTTGGAGTTGCCGCCGAACAGGCCGGACGTCGACTCGCCCGGCTCATAGTTCACGCTTATGGAGCGGCCGTCGAGCGTGAAGGTATAGGGCTGATCCAGGTGGGCGCGGGACAGCGAGCGCACACCGTAGTCGGACAGAAACTCGTTTTCATCCAGCATGCGCTGCAGCACGCGCCGCATGCGATGTGGACGCAGCAGCGACAGCAGGCGGCGGTTGCCGCGCCCGGGGTCCGTCCAGTGGGAGACCAGGGCGGCCAGCTCCGGACGATTTTTCATGAACCATTCGAGCCGCAGCTTGAAGTTCGGCAGGCGTTCCAGCATTTCCGGCTCGATGATTTCGACTGCGAACAGCGGAATCAGACCAACCATGGAGCGCACCCGCAGCGGCAACATCTGGCCATCCGGGAGACGCAGCACGTCATAGAAAAACTGGTCTTCCTCGTCCCACAGGCCGATGCCCTGGTCGCCAATGTTGTTCATCGCCTTGGCGATGTAGAGGAAGTGCTCGAAGAACTTGGTCGCTATGTCTTCGTAGACCGGGTTGGTCAGGGCAAGCTCGAGCGAGATGCGCATCAGGTTCAGGCAGTACATGGCCATCCAGCTGGTGCCGTCGGCCTGGTTGATGGTGCCACCGTTCGCTAGCGGCGTACTGCGATCAAACAGTCCGATGTTGTCGAGGCCGAGGAAGCCGCCCTGAAAGACGTTGTGCCCGGACGGGTCCTTGCGGTTCACCCACCAGGTGAAGTTGAACAGCAGTTTGTGGAGGATGCGCTCCAGAAACACCGTGTCACCCTTGCCGCCGTTGGCGTCGCGTTCGGTCTTGTACACCTCCCACGCGGCCCAGGCATGAACCGGCGGGTTCACGTCGCCAAATTCCCACTCGTACGCGGGCATCTGACCGTTGGGGTGCATATACCATTCGCGCGTCATCAGAACGAGCTGGTCCTTGGCAAACTGCGGGTCGATCATGGCCAAAGGGATGCAGTGGAAAGCCAGGTCCCACCCGGCGTACCAGGGGTATTCCCACTTGTCTGGGATGGAAATCACGTCGGCATTATTGAGGTGACCCCAATCGCTGTTGCGCCCGTGTTTGCGTTCTGCAGGCGGGGGTGGCAAGCCGGGGTCGCCATTCAGCCAGCGCGGGACATCGAAGTAATAAAACTGCTTGCTCCAGATCAGGCCGGCGAGGGCCTGGCGCTGGATCAGGCGCGCGTCTGCATCGTCGATGCCGGCCTGCAGTTCACTGTAGTAGGCGTCGGCCTCGGCCTGGCGCAGCGCCAGAATCTGGGTGAAATCCGCGAACGGTTGCGCCAGTGGGGTTTTCGTCAGCCGCAGGCGAACCGTCACGCTACCCTCGGCCGGCACCTCGAAAACGAAGTGCGCGGCCGCCTTAGTGCCGATGTGCGCCGGGTTGACCGCAGCGTGCCGGCCGTCGACGACGTAATCGTGGAACGCGTCCTTGAAGTGGCCCGCGCCCGACGTGCCGTACAAGCGCGGCGTGTTGGTTTCGTTGTCGCAGAACAGCAACTCGGGGGCGCCGTCCAGATAGCAATAATAGGTTCCCAGCTTGGCATGACGTGCCTCGATGTGTGCCTCAATGCCGCCCGCGTCACCGATCGACAGTTCCGGCCGCGCGCCCGGATCGCCCCACGACCATTCGTTCCTGAACCAGAGGTGCGGCAGGACATGCAAGGGCGCAGCCTGCCTGCCCCGGTTGTGCGCGGTGACCTGCATCAGGATGTCGTGTGGGTCGGCCTTGGCGTATTCGACATAGACGTCGAAATAGCGGTCATCGTCGAACACGCCACAGTCGGCCAGCTCGAACTCCGGCATCGCCCGGGTCCGGCGCTGGTTCTCCTCCACCAGTCGTGCGTAGGGAAACGCGCGCTGCGGATACTTGTAAAGCATCTTCAGATAGGAGTGGGTCGGGGTCGCGTCGAGGTAGTAGTAGAGCTCCTTCACATCCTCGCCGTGGTTGGCTTCGCTGTTGGTGAGCCCGAACAGCCGTTCCTTGAGGATCGGGTCCTGTCCATTCCACAGCGCCAGCGCCAGGCACAGGTGCTGGTACTTGTCGCAGATGCCGGCAATGCCGTCCTCGCCCCAGCGATACGCGCGGCTGCGTGCCTGTTTGTGGCTGAAATAATTCCAGGCGTCGCCGTCCGCGCTGTAATCTTCGCGCACCGTCCCCCACTGGCGTTCACTGAGGTACGGCCCCCAGCGACGCCACTCCGGGCTGCCATTGCTTTGCGCGACGACGCGCACCCGTTCCACGCTTGCTACCGAGAGGCTGCGCGACGAATGCTGGGTATTGTTTCGCGAGGCCACCATGTCCGATCCATCCTCCGCTTGCCAACGCTCAAGCGGACCCGGCCGGGATGGCAGGGTCTCTGCGTTGTTTCAGATCTGAGCGTAGCAGGCGGGTTGCGCAAATGCCTGCGGCCATGGCGCGGCAACCGGCTGGGGCGACTTTCTTTTTCGCGGTACCTCATCTTTACTGGATTAAAGGAGACTCCGCCATGAAAGAAATCCTGCCCGGCGTTTTTCACTGGAAGACCTTCCATAAAGGCATCCAGGCCTTCGTCCACTCCTACTACATCAACGCCACCGACCCGCCGGTGCTGATCGATCCAAGAGTGCCGGCGCAGGGGATCGAGTGGTTCGCAGCGCACGGTGCGCCACAGCATATCTACTTGACCAACCGCCACCACTACCGCCATAGCGACCGTTTTGCCGCACGTTATGGCACGCAGGCCTGGTGCCATAAGGACGGACTGCACGAATTCAGCCACGGCGAAAAGGTCAGAGGCTTCAGCCACGGCAGGGAACTGCCCGGCGGTGTCCGGGCGCTCAAAGTCGCCACGCTGTGCCCCGAAGAAACAGCGCTCTATCTGCCGCAGCACAGCGGTATCCTGAGTCTTGGCGACGCCATCGTGCGCGAGCGGGGCAAGCTTGGCTTTGTGCCGGATGCCTACATGGGTGAAGACCCCGAAGGCGTCAAGCACGGCCTGCGCAAGATATTTCTCAAGCACCTGCGGGAATGCGAATTCGACCACCTACTGTTCGCACATGGTGCCCCGTGGATCGGCGGCGCCAGGACGGGACTCGAGAAGTTTCTGGCGGCTCTGGAATGCTAGCCAGCTCAACTCATCGGCCAACCAACTCCCGCATCGTAGTCCCTGATAACGCCAACGCCAGGCACGGCCCCACATCGAAAGCAGCACATAGAATCCACACAGCGAGAGCAGCTCGGTGAGGTGCTGCCCGCATCGGGCCGGCTGAAGCCGCGGTGATTCAACCACTCCCCCGCATGAGTTCATGGCTCAGGCATTCATGACCGGGCGCTTCCTGAGCGACCAAGACATGGCCGATCTGGCCGCGTGCTTTTCGCAGCCCAGCAACCGGCGCGACGAAATCTGTCGCCTGCCAATCCTAAGCCGGCGAAGGAATAAGAATGCTTGGGCTCATGGATCACTGATCGCGCGCTGCCTTCACTTTTATCCTGAGCTTCACGTCGTCACCGGCCATGGGCAAGAATGCGATCATTCCGTGGGCCGTGCGCTTGAAGCTGCCTTCGGCATCGACGTCGCAGACAAATTTGGAACTGGCGAAATCGATGCCGCACTTGTAGTGGGTGACTTTTAGTGAAATGGGCGTGTCCACGCCCCGCATGGTGAGTGTGCCGTCGACCCCGACCAGCTGGCCACGGTTGAATTTGAATTGCGAGGAGCGAAAGCTCAGAGTCGGATAGCGCGCTGTGTCCAGAAAATCAACATCGCGCAATACCTGATCCAGCTGTTTGATGCCGGTGTTGATGGAGTTCGCGTCGATCGTGATATTCACTTTCCCCGTCTTCTTCTGCTCGTCCATCACGACCACGCCGCTGGTTTGGTTGAAGCGGCCGCTTTGCGTGGAGAACCCAAGATGGCTTACCTCGAAGCTGGGAACGGTGTTCGATTGATCGATGGTGAACGATTGCTCGTCGGCCCAAGCATGGATGGAATGGGCAGCAAGGATGAATGCCAGGATGGGTCTGCGCTGCAATAGATTCATGAGGACGCCGACGTGGGTGGAGAGCTTTCATCGTACTCTCGACAGCCTTGATCCGAGAAAGTGTCTGAGTTTTTCATGCAAAACAGGTACTCTCTGCGCGCGGAGAAAGGGGAAATGGGGTCGACGCGATTTTCCGATCACTGTGAAGCAAATCGAAATGGGGGTGAATAGCGTATAAATCGTGTCTGACCCTACTTTTGGACCCTCAGTGGAAGGAGGTTCGTTCCCGCAATTCGCTCCCCAGTCCAGCGAAATGCGTGTGGACTGTAACTCCACGAGTGATGGGTACCATGCCACTCACGTTTTGGTGGGCGTGCTGTCGTGCTGGTCATTGTTGAATTGTCGGAGATGCAAGGCCGCTAGTTTGAGGCCTAACGTGCTAGCTCGGGGGCGCGAAGCTGGCTTGCCAGCGTAGCGTCCCTCTGGAGCGGCGGGCTAGGCGGCGGCTCAGAACGGAACACAAATGGCCTCCCCCCAATTTGCAAGGATAGGAGCAGAGTCATCGGGGCGCTTGTTGTCCGAATATGAGATGCTCAACTCAAAATTAATCATCCGAGAGAAGATGTATTTCTGCTGATCCTGAGTAAGTTGCTCGTACCAAACTGGCGCATAGGCGACGTTCTCGGTGTTGTCGAGAACAGCGTGCAATACAGCTGAAGTCTTGTCCCGTCCTCTAAGAACGGATTCGAAGAACCGGCGTGGCGCGGCATTTGCCGTATCAAGCCATGAAAAGATCGCCGCGCCGCCGGTTTCAGTCGGAATCAGTGACAACATAATCTGGCTCATTTCAGCCTCCAGATTCTCAAAATCCTGTAGCTGTATTCCGTCCATGTCGAAGAACGGTTGGAAAGCGGCGGTAGCCAAAACAGTAGGGGTAGAGGGAAACAAGATCGCGTGAGAAATCAGACGTTCCCATCCTTGCCGTACCAGCAACGTATCAAGCAACGACTTTAAATCCTCGGCTTCTTCGGCACCGCGAAGGCAGGCGGCTTGAAAAACGAGTGCTTCATCGCTGAGCCTTACGGCGTCAGTTATGCCGTGAATGGCTGCATATTCTTCGGCCGCAGGTAGTGATTCGGCTTGTTTTCGCTTCAAGTAACACTCACGAGCCGTGGCCCGGTAGGCCAACATGAATAGTTGTTGACGCGTGAACCTAAACGATTCTGTCTCAAGACAGGCGAACAATTCACGATCATGCTTTGAGCAGAAGCCGTTAAATACGGAAACATCGCGAATTCCCTTGCGTTGCACTTCGATTGGGAATGTGTCCTTGGCGATACGCTTGGGCTGGCCAAAGGTATAGACGTGACCATCGACCGCAATCTTACGGAGCATGGACTCTACCGAAAGTGTATGTGCCGACACGATGGGCATTTCGTGATCGCGCATAGGCGCCATGCAGACTCTCGTGCTGAAGCGCTTGCGGAAATTCGCAATCAGTTCAGCCGCCGCCTTGGGATTATGGATGTTGGACAGTGACATTCAAGACGCCATATCAACGTAGAATTTAGCGGCCTGCGCAGCTTTTTGCGCAGGTCCGCTCGACTGCCGGTTCGGCCTCATGGCGAGCACCTTCATGGTTTCTCGGCCAACACTTCACGAGTGTGCCCCATGATGCGGGCGGCAAGGCTGAATAGGTCTTTGGCGCTGATCTGAAAACGTTCGGAGAGCGCAAATATTTCTTCGGCGTGACTTTCTTTCCCAAATCCAGGATCGGGATATCGACCAGCCCAGCGGACATAGTGGGAAAGCACCTTCAATATTGCTTCGTCCTTGGAACTCAAGCCATCAATGAATCCCGCTAACTTTTCGAGACTATGGTGGCGGTGTTCTTTTTCTTCGGCCTGGTATGTGGCAACCCCCTTCTTGATGATTAGCATTGCCTTGAGGCATATCTCAAGGCTGTAGCCGACCAGCATTAGGGCAACGGCGTGATACTGGCAGTGAGATACACCTCGGATGTTCGGGGGCATTGGATCGAGGTTTGGGTTGCCCTGTATTAATACGCGGGCCGCTTCGGCCATGGCATGGGCGTGCGATAACCATAGCACGGGAGACTTCAAGTCTTCGCTCGCTGGCCCTGCCTCAAGATCGATGGTGTAGCCAGCTACCGTCTGCGCCATTGCCCATTTGTGCCACGCAAGCGCTCCATACCCGAGAGGATCTTTCTCGAATCCATCTTTACTCGGGAGCAGCATACTTACTGGCGTCATGTGCAATTCTCCGATGAGGCCGAACAGTTAATAGAGAGACCCATGGGTCCGGACGTTTTTTAATAATGAGACAGAGCCTGCCGGATTATGCGCCTGATTTTTTCCTCAACTATCAAGAGCGAATCTCATGTTGGAATAGCGTCCTCCATGTCGCTTTGGGCTTGTTTTGCTGACTGGTCTTGGCCATGAAGCTGACGTGATGCAGGGGTGGCAGGACGGACCGCTTCGGCCGACCTCTTGCCGTTCAGGTCAACCAGCTCGACCGGCTGCTCCTTGGAAGTGTTGAGACATTCAGCCGCGACATGAAACTGTTGTTTCATGTCGCGGGTTTGAACTCGTAGGCCGACAAGTTGCGATGAGACTCGCTTACCGGCTAATCAGATGACGCGGCGGCAGCAGTAATCACGTTGCCAGACACCACTCATCTCATCAGCAACGCACTTCGAATATCCACCGACCCCACCAGCGCGATTCACACCGCGTCAGCCACGCCAGAATCACCCAAACCACGATACCCCCGCCCGCCGAAGATATAATGGTCCCCGGCCCGGATTTCTCGGGTCGTCCCACCCATTTTTTGATCTGAAGCTGCCATGTCCGAAGTCAACCAGGAATTACAGAACGATGTCGCCGGGCTCATCGTTTCCGCGCTAAACCTCGACATCGGCCCGCAGGAGATTCAGCCCGATGCCCCGCTCTACGGCGAGGGTCTCGGACTCGATTCGATCGATATCCTGGAAGTTGCGCTGGTGGTTTCCAAGCGTTTCGGCTTCCAGCTGCGTTCCGACAACGCGGACAATATCCGTATCTTCAGCTCGCTTGCCAATCTGACCCAGCACATCGCGGCGAACCGGGCAAAATGAATTCGACCCCGGGACGCATTGCGCGCTGGGGCGGCCTCGCCGTATTGGCAGTGGGATATTCCGTTTTGGCACACTACAGCGCAGCCACCTCGGCCGCCACCACCTTGCCGTCGCTGGGGGTGGCAGTTTCGCTCGCGCCTGCGCTCGCGATCCTGCTCGGACTGACCTGGCGGTCGTCGATGAGGCCGGCGATGCTGCTGGTGTGTGCGGTGGTGGCCGGATTGTTGTGGGGATTCTGGGCGACGCTGGAACGCAATTTCAGCTGGGTCTATTTTCTTCAGCACGCCGGAACCTATGCGATGCTGGCGGCCGTATTCGGCGCCACCCTGGCGCGCGGGCGGCAGCCTCTGTGCAGCCGCTTTGCCGAAGTGGTCCACGGCAGCCTGGCGCCGGAGCTCGCGCGCTACACGCGCCAGGTCACACTCGCCTGGATGCTGTTTTTCGTCGCGGTCAGCCTCGCTTCGGCGATGCTGTTCTTGTTTGCCCCGATCGAGAGCTGGTCGATTTTTGCCAATTTCCTCAGTTTTCCGCTGATCCTGCTGATGTTTGTGGTCGAGTATCTGGTGCGCCTGCGCAAACTGCCGCACCTCGAACGCCACAACATCATGGACGGCATCCTGGCCTACTGGAAAACCCCTGCGGCGCGTCCGGGCGGGTTTCCGCCGCCGCGCTGACCGGCGCGCTGCCCCTGCCGTCCATGTCGACTCTGCCGCTCATCGCCCATCGTCGCGCCGACGCCATCGTCGCGTGGCGCGACGGCTCGCCGGTCAGCGCGGCGCAGTTTCTGGGCGACGCGGCGCATATCGCCGGGCTGCTGCCGGCGGGGCGGCATGTGCTCAACCTGTGCGGCGACCGCTACCAGTTTGCGGTCTCGCTGGCGGCCTGCATCCTCAGCGGCCGGGTCAGCCTGCTGCCGTCCACCCACACGCCGGAGACGGTGCGGCAGATGCAGGCGATCGCGGCGGACGTTTTCTGCATCGCCGACCACGACGGCCACGGCGTCGACCTGCGCACTGTGCGCTATCCCGAATCCTTGCCATGCGCCGTGGCCGATGCGGCGATCCCGGCGATCGACTGCGCCCAGGTGGTCGCGCAGGTATTCACGTCCGGCTCGACCGGCACGCCGCTGCCGCACGCCAAGCACTGGGGCACGCTGGTGCGCAACGTCCGGGCGGAGGCTGAGCGGCTGGATATCGGCCCCGGCCATGCCATCCTCGGTACGGTGCCGCCGCAACACATGTACGGGCTCGAATCGACCGTGCTGATGCCGCTGCAAAGCGGCGCCGCGCTGGAGGGTGGGCGGCCGTTCTATCCGGCCGACATTTGCGCCGCGCTGGAGCGCCTGCCGCAGCCGCGGGTACTGGTCACCACGCCCTACCATCTGCGGGCCCTGCTGACCGACCAGACGACGCTGCCGGCAGTCGACCGGCTGGTGCTGGCCACCGCGCCGCTGGCTCGCGAGCTGGCAGTTGAGGCCGAAGCACGGTTTGGCGCGCCGCTGTTGGAGATCTACGGCTGCACCGAGACCGGCCAGCTCGCCTCGCGCCGCACCGCCATCGATATCGCCTGGGAGATGCTGCCGGGGGTCGGTTTGCGTCGCGACGGGCAGGGGTTCCGGGCCGAAGGCGGACACATTGACGCACCGACCACGCTCGGTGACGTCATCGAACCGGTCGGCGACGGCCCGGTCTGGACCCGCTTTCTGCTGCACGGTCGGCATGCCGACCTGGTCAACATCGCCGGCAAGCGGTCTTCGCTCGCCTACCTCAACCATCAGCTGAACGCGATTCCCGGGGTGAAGGACGGCGTGTTTCTGCCGCCACGCGAGGATCGCGCCGACGGCATCGGCCGCCTCACCGCACTGGTGGTCGCGCCCGAGCTCAGCCCGGCCGAGCTGACCCGGGCCTTGCGTGAGCGCATCGATCCGGTTTTCCTGCCGCGCCCGCTACTGTTCGTCGACACCCTGCCGCGCAACGCCACCGGCAAGCTGCCCGCCCAGATCGCCGAAGATCTGCTCGCCAGCCTGCAGGCCGGGACGACAAGCGGAGTGCCGCAGTGAGCGAACAGCGCCTGCCGTTGCCGATCGCGGCCGACCACCCGGCCTACGCCGGACACTTTCCCGGCCGCCCGATCCTGCCTGGAGTGGTTCTGCTCGACGCCGCACTGCAGGCGCTGGCAGCTCGCCACGCGCTGCCAGCCACCGGGCAACTCCGCGCGGCCAAATTTCTCAGCCCGGTGCAGCCGGGCGAGGCGCTGACGCTGCATTACACCGAGCTGAATTACACCGAGTCGCCGGCCGGCGGCTTTCGCTTCGATATCCGCGCGTCAAGCAAGCAGAGCGGCGAGCGCATCGTCGCGAGTGGTGCCATCGTCTACGCGCCGGTGGATCCGGCATGAGCGGCCCGACTCCGGAGCTGGCGCGCGAGGACACGCGGCAAGCTGAGTGGGCACGCCAGCCCGAGCGCAGCCATACCAGCCTGCTGCGGCTGATGACCTGGATCTCGCTGCGCCTGGGCCGGGCGCCCGCGCGGCTGGTGCTGCGGGGCGTCAGTCTGTATTTCCTGCTGCTCACGCCCGCGGCCAGGGCCGCCTCGCGCGCCTATCTGCGGCGGGCGCTGGGGCGCGAACCGCGCCAGGCCGACCTGTTCCGGCACTTTCACAGCTTCGCCTCGACCATCCACGACCGGATTTTTCTGCTCAATTCGCGCTTCGACCTGTTTCAGGTGGAGTTGCACGGCGAAGCCCTGATCCAGGAGGTGCTGGCCGCCGGGCGCGGCGCCTTCCTGATGGGCGCGCACCTGGGCAGCTTCGAGGTGGTGCGGGCGATCGGCCGCCGCCAATCCGACCTCAAGCTGGCGATGCTCATGTACCCGGACAACGCCCGCAAGCTCAACGCCACGCTGGCCGCGATCAATCCGGCTGCGGACCAGGAAATCATCCCGCTGGGGCAGCTCGACTCGATGCTGCGGGTGCAGGCCTGCCTGGATGAAGGCCGGGCGATCGGCGTGCTGGGCGACCGCAGCCTCGGCGATGAGCCGGCGGTGCAGCTGCCGTTTCTCGGCGCCGACGCCAGTTTTCCGCTCGGCCCGATGCGGCTGGCCGCGATGCTGCGACGGCCGGTGCTGTTCATGAGCGGCATCTATCTCGGCGGCAACCGCTACGCGATTCATTTCGAACGGCTGGCCGATTTCAGCGAACTCGAACGGCCGGGGCGGGACGCCGCGGTGCGCGACGCCATCGCTGCCTACGCCGCCTGCCTCGAACGGCAGTGCCGCGCCGCGCCGTATAACTGGTTCAATTTCTTCGATTTCTGGCGCCCGCAGGCGACCCCGCGCCAATGAGCCGATCGCTGCAAGCCCTCGGCCGGGGCTGGGTGCTGCTGTGGCTGGCGCTGTTGGTCAGCCCTGCGGCCCACGCCGCGCCCCTGTCGATCAGCCAGCTGATGACCCGGCTGATGAACCATCCGCAAGGCGCGGCCCGCTTCACCGAGAAAAAAACCCTGTCGATTCTCGACCAGCCGGTCGAGTCGTCGGGTGAACTGCTGTTCGTCGCCCCGTCCCGGCTGGAAAAGCGCACCCTGAAGCCGCGGCCCGAGACCCTGGTACTCGACGGCGACACGCTCACCGTGGAACGTGGTCGCCGCAAGCATGTGCTGCAGCTCAAGGCCTACCCGGAAGTGGCGGGAATGATCGAGAGCATCCGCGCCACCCTCGCCGGCGACCAACAGGCGCTGGAACGCGTCTACCACCTGAGCTTGAGCGGCGAAGCGGAGCGCTGGGCGCTGACGCTCGTCCCGCTCGACCCCAGGGTCGGCGCCGTCATCGCGCGGATCCGCATCGAGGGGGGCCGGGAGTTGGTGCGCAGCATCGCGATTCTGCAGGCCGACGGCGACAGTTCGCTGATGACCATCGACCGGCTCACCCCGCCGCCGCAATGAACCACGGCCGTCGTCGCAGCGTCGCTGCCATGGTGCTGTGGCTGGTGTTTTTATCGGCCTGCGTCGGCGTCATCAGCCGCACCGACTTCACCACCGACCTGTCGGCATTTTTGCCGCGCGCGCCCACCCCCGAGCAGCGACTGTTGATGGACCAGCTCAGCGACGGCCTCGCCTCGCGCCTGATTCTGGTCGGCATCGAAGGCGCCGACGCGGCCACCCGCGCCCGCCTGTCGCGACAGATCGGCGAGCGGCTGCGCGCCGACCCGCGGTTTGCCAGCGTCAGCAATGGCGAGCCGGTCGAGCTTGAGCGCGACCGCAGTTTCCTGTTCGACCATCGCTACCTACTGAGTCCGGCGGTGACTGCCGAACGCTTTAGCGTGGACGGCCTGCATGCGGCGCTGGGCGAAAGTATCGATCTGCTTGCCTCGCCCGCCGGGCTGCTGATCAAGTCGATCCTGCCGCGCGACCCGACCGGGGAAATGCTGCAATTACTCGATCAGTTCGACAGCGGCAGCCAGCCGAGGCTGGTCGACGGGGCGTGGGCCTCGCGCGACGGCAGCCGCGCCCTGATGCTGCTGCAAACACGGGCCGCCGGTAGCGACATCGACGCGCAGCAAAATGCGATGGCGTCGATTCAGCAGGCGTTCGACCAGGCCACCCAGGCAACCCAGGCGACCCCCTCCGCGCACCTGCTGATGACCGGCCCCGGGGTGTTTTCGGTGACCTCGCGCGAGACCATCAAGACCCAGGTCACCCGCCTCTCGATCGTCAGCCTGGCCCTGATCGCGGCCCTGTTATTACTCGTTTATCGTTCCTTCAGCGCGCTGGCACTCGGCATGTTGCCGGTCATCAGCGGGGTGCTGGCCGGGATCGCGGCGGTCAGTCTGGGATTTGGCGCGGTGCACGGCATCACCCTGGGATTTGGCACCGCGCTGATCGGCGAAGCGGTCGACTATTCGATCTATCTGTTCGTGCAATCGGAACAGAGCCGTGCCGATCAGCAGAACTGGGTCAGGCGCTTCTGGCCGACGATTCGCCTCGGGGTGCTGACTTCGATATTCGGCTTCGCGTCGCTGCTGCTGTCCGGCTTCCCCGGTTTGGCGCAACTCGGCCTGTACGCAATCAGCGGGCTGGTCGTAGCCGCGACGGTGACGCGCTTCGTCCTGCCTTCGCTGCTCCCCGCACGCTTCAAAATTCATGATCTATCGGCGATTGGCCTTGCCCTCGCCACCGTCGTGCAACGCGCTGCGGCACTGCGCTGGCCTGCGGTGATGGTGGTGATGGCGGCCTGCGTCATCGTCGTCAATCAGCGCGGCAGTTTGTGGAATGACAGCATCGCCTCGCTGAGCCCGGTTTCACCGGCGGACGTGGAACTCGACAGCCGCCTGCGCGCCGACCTGGGTGCGCCGGATGTGCGCTATCTGGTGGTCGCGTCCGGCGCCGATCAGGAATCGGTATTGCGCGCGTCCGAGCGCGTGTCGGTGTTGCTGCAGGCGCAGGTCGAGCAAGGCAGGCTCGGCGGATTCGAAAGCCCCAGCCGCTATCTTCCGAGCCTGGCGACGCAGCGCGCGCGCCAGGCCAGCCTGCCGCCCCGGCCGATCCTCGAAGCCCGTCTGGCGCAAGCGGTTGACGGTTTGCCGGTGCGCGCGCACCTGTTTACGCCGTTTCTGGCCGACGCCGCCGCGGCGCGCAGCCAGCCTGTGCTGCAGGCCGCCGACCTGCGGCAGACCTCGATGGCGATGGCGGTCGATGCCCTGCTGCTTCGGCAACCGCAGCAATGGCGTGCCTTGTTGCCGCTGACCGCGCCCGCAGACGGCGCCATCGATGCCGGGCAACTTCGTGCGGCATTGAAGGCCATTCCCGGGGTGCTGTTCGTCGACATGAAAGCCGAATCGGATCGGCTGTATTCCGGCTATCTGCATGAAGCCATCACGCTGTCGATCGGCGGGCTGGGTGCGATTGTCGCCTTGCTGCTGCTGGTTTTTCGCTCGCCCTGGCGGGTGCTGCGCATCATTGCGCCGCTGGCGGCTGCGGTGACGACGGTCACCGCGGGATTAAGCCTGTTGGGCCAGCAGATGATCATTTTGCATCTGGTGGGCTTGTTGCTGGTGGTTGCGGTGGGCTCCAATTACGCGCTGTTTTTTGACCGGGCTGATCCGCGCACCCCGATCCTGCCGCGCACGCTTGCCTCGATGCTGTTCGCCAACCTCACCACGGTGGCCGGGTTTGGCGTACTGGCGTTTTCCAGTGTTTCGATCCTGCAGGCCCTGGGCGTGACCGTCGCCCCCGGCGTCATCCTGGCGTTGATTTATGCGGCGATCTTTGCCCGCCGAGCCGATGCGTGAGTCAAGCTGGAAACCTTCCTGGCTGATTCGTGCGTCGATCGCGCTGCATCTGCTGGCGGGAGTCGCCATCATCGTCGAGCCGGCGCACTGGCGCTGGGCGCTGGCTGCGGTGATCGTCAATCACCTGCTGCTGACCGCGGTCGGCCTGTGGCCACGCAGTCACGGGCTGGGGCCGAACTGGACCCGGCTGCCCGCCGCCGCCGCGGCGCGCAATGAAATCGCGCTGACCATCGACGATGGCCCCGACCCGCTGGTGACCCCGCAGGTGCTGGATATTCTCGACCGCCATGCGGTGCGGGCGAGCTTTTTCTGTGTCGGCGAACAAGCCTCGCGCCACCCGGAGCTGTGCCGGGAAATCGTCCGCCGCGGCCATACCGTGGAAAACCACAGCCAGCGCCACCGCCACACGTTTTCCCTGCTCGGGCCGCGCGGGTTCATGCGCGAATTGCAGGCCGCGCAGAACACCCTCGGCGGGATCACCGGTCAACGTCCGCTGTTTTTTCGCGCGCCTGCCGGCCTGCGCAATCCGTTTCTCGACCCGGTTCTGACGCGACTCGGCCTGACCCTCGCCAGCTGGTCGGCACGCGGTTTCGACACCCGGATCGGCGACCCCGAGCGGGTCCAACACGCACTCTTGCGCGGTCTTCGGCCGGGCGCCATTTTGCTGCTGCACGACGGCAACGCCGCGCGCTCGGCCAATGGCGTTCCGGTCATCCTTGAGGTGCTGCCCGCGGTGCTGGAATCAGCCGCCACCGCCGACCTGCATTTTGTCAGTCTGCGCGACGCCCGTTCATGAATAACAGTCAGCACCCACCCTGGTACCGGCAGATTGCGGCGACGGCGATCCGGCACTGGATCCTGAAGGCGCTGGGCACACCGATTTTTATCGGCGTGTTTTTCGCCGCGTATTTCTACGTGCTCAAGGATCCGGCCTACCCGACCACGGTGATGCCCTTTACCTGGCTCGACCGGGTGATCAGCTTCCAGCCATGGACGATCCAGCTGTACGTCTCATTGTGGGTGTACGTGTCGCTGCCGCCAGCGTTGATCGCGACGCGGCGCGAACTCTATCGTTATGGCCTGGCGATGGCCGCAACCTGCATCATAGGGCTGATCGTTTTCTACTTCTGGCCCACCGCGGTTCCGCCAGCCGATATCGACTGGGCCCGCTATCCCGAAGTCGGTTTTCTCAAGAACATCGATGCGGCCGGCAATGCCTTCCCGTCGCTGCACGTCGCGACCGCCATTTTTTCGGGGATCTGGCTGGATCACCTGCTGCACCGATTCGACGCGCCGCGGTGGAGCCGGCTATTCAACTGGCTCTGGTGTATCGGTATCATCTACTCCACCCTCGCCACCCGCCAGCATGTGGCGGTCGACGTCTGGGGCGGACTGATGCTGGGGGGCGTCGTGGCCTGGTTGTCGTTGCGCCGCCCTGGCGGGACCGATAAAAACACAATGTTGTGACTGGTTGACCGATTGAACCCACTCTGGCTTTCCGACTTCACTGCTGCAAGCTGCCTAGGCCATGGCCTGGCGGCAACCCTGACCGCCCTGCGCGCGCAAACCGGCGGCCTGACGGCCAGCGTGTTCGAGACCGCAGACGATCTGACGACCTGTCTCGGTGAAGTCCGTGGACTGGACCAGGCACCGCTGCCGGCAAGCCTCGCCGCGTACGAATGCCGCAACAATCGCCTCGCGCTACTGGGCCTGCAGCAGGATGGCTTCAACGCCGCGGTCGGCGCTGCTGCCGTGCGCTACGGCCGGCGCCGGATCGCGGTGGTACTCGGCACCAGTACCTCGGGAATCCTGCAAACCGAACAGGCGTATCGCCGCGTCGATCCGGCCAGCGGTGCGCTGCCCGACGACTTCCACTATCGCACCACCCACAACACCTATTCGGTGGTCGACTTCGTCCGCCACAGCTTCAACCTGGAAGGCCCGGCGGTGGCGGTCTCCACCGCCTGCTCGTCGAGCGCCAAGGTGTTCGCCGCTGCCGCGCGGATGATCGAAGCCGGCCTCATCGACGCCGCGATCGTCGGCGGCGTCGACTCCTTGTGTCTGACCACCCTGTACGGCTTCAATTCGCTCGAACTGCTTGCCCCCGAACCCTGCCGGCCCTACGACACCGAGCGCAACGGCCTGTCGATCGGCGAGGCGGCGGCCTTCATCCTGCTGCAGCGCCCGGCCGACAGTCTCGACGCCGATGCGGTGCTGCTGCTGGGCACGGGCGAATCGAGCGATGCCCACCACATGTCGTCGCCGCATCCGGACGGTCTCGGCGCGCAGCTGGCGATGAGTGCCGCGCTCAAGGCTGCCGGCCTTGCGCCCGAAGACATCGACTACATCAATCTGCACGGCACCGCGACCCCGAGCAACGACGCCGCCGAAGGCCGCGCGGTGGCGGCGCTGTTCGGCGACCGCGTACCGTGCAGCTCGACCAAGGGTGCGACCGGCCACACCCTGGGGGCCGCCGGCGGCCTGGAGGCGGTGATCAGCGCGCTGGCGCTGCAGCACGGATTTCTGCCGGGCGGGATCAACACCCGCAACCTCGATCCGGCGATTCCCATCGATTACCTGACCGCCAACCGCGACACCGCGCCGCGCCGGGTGCTGAGCAATTCCTTCGGCTTTGGCGGCACCAACTGCAGCCTGATCCTGGGCAGAGCGGAATGAAGCTGATCGCCTATCTCGACGGGGTCGGCCTGCTCGGCCCGGGGCTCGACAGCTGGCCCGCAGCCCGGACTATCCTCACGGGCGCGGCACCCTATGCCGCTGCGCCTCTCACCGTCGCCGCGCCCGCGTCGTTGCCACCGGCCGAACGCCGGCGCACCGGCTTCGCGATCCGGGTTGCGCTGGCGGTGGCGGAAGCGGCGGTCACCAGCGCGCAGCTCGATCCCCGGCAGCTGGCCGCGGTGTTTTCCTCCTCCGGCGCCGACAACGATAACTGCGACGCACTGTGCAAAGTGCTGGCGTCGGACGACCGCCACATCTCGCCGACCCGCTTTCACAACTCGGTGCACAACGCCGCGGCGGGTTACTGGGGCGTCGCCTCCGGCGCCATGACCCCGGCCACCGTGCTGTGCGCGCACGACGCCAGTTTCGGCGCCGGCCTGCTGGAAGCGCTGACCCAGGTTGCAGTCGAGCGCTGGGGCACGCTGCTGGTCGCCTACGACACGCCCTATCCCGCACCCTTGCACGCCAAGCGTCCGCTCCCCGCCGCGTTCGGCATCGCGCTGGCGCTGATGCCGGATCGCAGCGCGCAATCGATGGCGCAGATCGAACTTGAGTTGACCGACGCCGCACCCAACACGCTGACCGATCCCGCACTCGAAGCCCTGCGCCGCAGCATTCCCGCAGCCCGCGGCTTGCCACTGTTGCAAGCGATGGCGCGCGGGGCGGATGGGCGGGTCGTCCTGGATTACCTGACACCACTGCGTCTGGCGGTCACGATCGAAGCTGTCGGCCAGCGTTGACATGACCGACAACCAGAACCCTGAACAAAAAGCACGCGACACCATCGATGCGCTGCTCAAGCAGGCGGGATGGGTCGTTCAGTCAGCCAAAAAGATCGACCCGAATGTCGGGCGGGGACAAGCGGTGCGCGAGTACCAGACCGATGTCGGCCCGGCGGACTATGTGTTGTTCGTCGATAAAAAGGCAGTGGGCGTGATTGAAGCCAAGCGCGAGGAAGAAGGCCAGCGGCTCACCGCGCATGAATCGCAGACCGAAGCCTACGCCGCAGCCAGACTGAAGTGGGTCAACAACAAGTCGCCGCTGCCCTTTCTTTACGAAAGCACCGGCATCCTCACCCGCTTCACCGATGGCCGCGATCCCAGGCCGCGTTCACGCGAGGTCTTCAGTTTTCACCGCCCAGAAACGCTCAGGGAATGGCTGGCGCAAGGCGATTCACTGCGTGCACGTTTGCAGCATATTCCACCGCTCAACCCGGATCATGTGCCTGCCAACGAACTGCGTTTGCGCGATTGCCAGGAAATCGCCATCACCAACCTGGAGGCGTCGTTCAAGGCTGACCGCCCGCGTGCGCTGATCCAGATGGCGACCGGCGCGGGCAAAACCTACACCGCCATCACCGCCATCTATCGCCTGCTCAAACACGCCCACGGCAAACGCATCCTGTTTCTGGTGGATACCAAAAACCTCGGCGAACAGGCCGAGCAGGAAATGATGTCCTACGTGCCGATTGACGACAATCGCAAGTTCACCGAGCTGTACACCGTGCAGCGTCTCAAATCCGCGTTCGTCGCCAGGGACAGCCAGGTCTGTATCAGCACCATCCAGCGGCTGTATTCGATCCTCAAAGACAAGCCACTCGACGAAGCCGCCGAAGAGATCAACCCGGCCGAGTTGAAGCAGCCCAAAACGCCAATGCCCGTGGTGTACAACGAAAAGCTTTCGCCAGAGTTTTTCGATTTCATCTTCATCGACGAATGCCACCGCTCCATCTACAACCTGTGGCAACAGGTGCTGGATTATTTCGATGCCAGCCTGATCGGCCTCACCGCCACGCCGGACAACCGCACTTACGGCTTTTTCAAAAAGAACGTGGTCAGCGACTACAGCCACGAAAAAGCCGTGGCCGATGGCGTCAACGTCGGCAATGAAATCTATGTGATCGAAACCGAAATCACCCGGCAGGGCGCGCTGATCAGCGCCCGGCAGCAAGTCGAGCGACGCGAAAAACTCACCCGCAAAAAGCGCTGGGAACAGCAGGACGAAGACGAAGCCTATTCCGCCACCCAGCTTGATCGAAACATCGTCAACCCCGACCAGATCCGCACCGTCATCCGCGCCTTCCGCGACAAACTGCCGGAGATATTCCCGGGACGCCGCGAAGTGCCCAAGACGCTGATCTTTGCCAAGACCGACAGCCACGCCGACGACATCATCCAGGCCGTGCGCGAGGAATTTGGCGAAGGCAACGCCTTCTGCAAAAAGCTCACCTACAAGATCGAGGAAGACCCCAAATCGGTGCTGGCGGATTTTCGCAACGCCTATTACCCGCGCATCGCCGTCACCGTCGACATGATCGCCACCGGCAC